>Ga0268250_10000585_pt1 | contig 17053 bp, 22 predicted proteins | sample AgamicAsSfe_FD_200448 | JGI IMG/M metagenome (GOLD analysis project Ga0268250, IMG submission 200448) | Agave microbial communities from Guanajuato, Mexico - As.Sf.e (v2) (version 2) | ecosystem: Host-associated > Plants > Phyllosphere > Phylloplane/Leaf | place: Guanajuato, Mexico | collected... | reverse complement strand
GTAGAAGAGACAGGTATTCGGAGGAGGCGAGGAGGGCGAGGCCTTTGAGGGGGAGGACGATGGGGTGGATTGCGGCGGCGTCGGAGGGGGCGAGGGATAGGGCGGTCAGTTTGTAGATGTTGGATTGTACGTGCAGCCAGTTGTCTTGGGCCACGGCGGTGAGGATTAGCTTGATGGTGAGTTCGCAGATGTGTTTGGGGGTCGTGCAGTATTCGCGCATGCGGGAGTAGGCGCGGAACGCGGAGGGGTAGTCGCCGATGGCGTAATAGAAGGCGCCGAGCTCTTCGTTGCCCATCTAGTAAGATGTGGTGTCAGTATCTCGTAGCCTTGAAGTCGTGATCCGTGTCAACCAAACTCACCCTGATGCTCTCTTTGATGAGGTTATTCTTGTATCCCTTCAATTCATTCTCCAGCCTGGTTGTCTCCGCCCTGACCTGTCTGGACGTCGACTCAATCCAGTCCTGATCTTTGATGGTGAGTGGATCTTGCGGCGCGACCTGCTCAGCCAACCAGATGAGCTCAAGATATTTGTCGACATTCCTCCCTTGTTTGGCTTCCTTGAGAGCAAGGCGGAGAGCGTCGACGCCAAGGTAGCGTGAACTTCCGGCAATTGTTTGTAGACGGTTGAGACGTGTGATGCCTGTAGGGATTGTATGTGAGCAGGCTAACGATCTTGGGACTTCAATTGACCTCACCATCGTAATTCGCAATGTAAGTTTCAAGATCCAGCTTGGGCGCCTCTACAGACAACAGTTAGTCTATGATCTTCTTCAGCTTGAACTTGAAGACACTTGCCATTGACGATGATGTAGCTTGGTAGTTGCCTCGCCGGCGCTTCTCCTGCGCCTCCGAGCGGCGTCATGGCAGCATCGAATCGAGCCATTTCTGCAGACTGCTGCTATGTAATGTTTCAGGATGTTTCAGGTTCGCGATGAGACGAATGATGGAAGAGAGTCCCCACGTCAGAAGAAGCACGTGACACTCACACAACGCCCAGCAAGGCCAGCCTCAACATGAAACACTGCAGAGGAGGTCGCCGCAATCTATCACCATGATCGAGATTCGGCAAAAAGGCTATCCATTGCACAAGTCATACTGACAATAAGCCAATAACAGATAGACATAATGCCGTATACACAACAACCCGTCCCAGCTCTCAAGCCGCCAAGCCACTCGTCACAATACTGAGTCCACCGCCCGTCCACATCGTCCTCTCCTCCTCAGTCGCGTTCGCCACAGTCTCCGCTCGATGCATAGACTCCACATCAACCTGATTAACCCAGCCCTGACCATCAGGCAAGTCCATCCTGACCTCGTACTCCTGATTCATCATCATCTCGTCCTTCCACAACCGACGAGTGCCATCGAAGACACAGAGGACGCGCTTCTTCAGGTTGAGATCAGCGGCGGGAATGCCCCATGAGGTGGGAAGTTCCTTGCGCTTGCGGGACATGGGCGCGAGAGTGTTGGAGAGCTGTCCGTACATCACTGGCTTTGTTGACTTGCTAACCCTGCCGTCGAGGACGTTGGAGCGGAGAGTCAGTGGTGAGGTGGCTTTGTATGCGACCTCTCCTCTGCCAGAGCGAGGGTCGTGGCGTACGATGTCTTCCACATCGTCGTCTTCTTTGTTGGCATAGCTCGATGTGTAGAGGGTGAGTTTGTTTCGCTCCAAGGTGTGCTTCAAATCTTCGTCAGTCTCTTTGACGGTGGACAGTAAGCGTTCATTGTTGGCTTCGGTAGGGTTAACCTCTTGCACGACCCGAAGGACGCAGTCGTCGAGATGGTTGAAGAGCTCCTGCGCATTGACAAAGTTGTTGCCGCAGGTCGAGCAGCGGCCAGAAATGCCATTGGCTGCCATGGCAGATTGGCTTGAAATTGGTGACTTCTTGCGGTTGGAAGCATTCTGCTGCTCGACGCAGTGGACGGAGAGAAGGTGACGCTTGAAAACGTCGGTGCGGTTGAATGTCTTTTCACCGGAAGTGCCAGAGCCGGGGCAGAAACCACAAACAATGGTAGCCTTGTAGTGCGTGGTGACGAGATGTCTGTTGCGGTCATACTTTCTCGCAAAGCCACGCTTGTTGAACTCGCAAGTCGTGATGGGACACTTCTCAGGACGCTCGTCTTGGTGTGTGAGCATGTGTGCCTTTAGGTCTTTGTAAAGCTTGCCACAGTCTGGGTATGGGCATCGGTTTCTGGGCTTGCCGTCTTCCTCTGTCTCTGAGGTGCGACTGCGGCTGGTCGAGTTTATCGACCGGATGGAGTCGTTGGGTGAGTGACGGTGCCATGCCGGTGAGTGTGCTGGAGACCGGCTTCGAGAGCGCTGATATTGGTTGCTGTAGTATTGGAAAGAGCCTTGAGGTTGGGTGTGGTTGTAAGGAGCAGGACCGAAGGCTACGTCGTTGGGGTAGATCTTGCTGATGAGCATGTGAGGTGGAGCAACGTGAATGCTAATCGGGTCTGCAGATGAACTGTCAGTCAGTTGACCAGGGATGGCCATTAGGAGCAATCGTGACATACCGATAAAGTCGCCCTGATCACGTCGTGGCATGTATTCTGTGCCTGCGATGGAGCTTGTGTCGAAATCGAAGCAAGACATCTCACTGGCTGGAGTGGGGTATGCACTTTGGTAAGGTCCGCTTTGCCAGTGCTCTTGTGGCACTGGCACTGACATGCAAGCCATTGGTGAACCGCTGCAGTTCGAGCTTGATGCACTGTAGGCATTGCCCATGGTTATAGGAACCATGTCCCAGTTCTGCATAGGTGTGCTGTACAGTGCTGGTGATTGTGAAAGACCAAGACCGTTCATGGTGTTGGTACGAGGAAGAGATTGAGGGGTGGGGTACATGTAGTGGCTGCCACTCATGTAGTCGTCACCCTTGAAGTTGTCCATTGGTGTGATGGGTCCGTTGGTGATGCTGTGGTAGAACATGGATTCGTCCAGGACGTTGCAAGGCATGGTGTATGTGGTCATGAAGGAAGGAGTGTAGAGTGGAGGGTAGGGTTGACCACTTCCTCAGAGGAGTGAGTGTGGTAGAGTGCCTCAAGCAGTGTTGATGCGAAGAACTATGATGATAAGAAGTGGAGGAAGTGTAAGAAGCTTGATATATTCTGAAGTGTGTGCTTGGAACGAATGACTATGGGCCAGAGGATGATAGACAGGGACGATGGAAGCTTTTAATCTGGACAAGGAGGACCAGTAGGGCGCACAAACAAGGCGTGTTCTACCCGACCCGTTGGTAGGGCAAGCAGTTCGCTGGAACAATACACGCTAGTCCCTGTTGTGGAGGGCATTGCGAGCTGGTGGTAGTAGTAGTAGTGGCTGGTACTGTAGTACATGATCCGAGACGATTCTCCAAGTGCTTTAGTGTGGATGGCTATCCGACAGCCAATAGGATCGCTCAGCGGGAGTGGAAATATAGGGTGATTCTCGTAGGGCAGAAATCTCCTAGGTTGATTTCCGGAGAACAATCGTATGGGGTGATGCCAAGCGCCCGAGTGACAGGGAACAGCATGTACCAGTAAGTACCGCCGCTAGCGCGATTGTGGACAAAGGTGTCGCTAGGGCTGCATCGAGAACCCATGGCTCTGTTCTCTGGGCAATATCCGAGGCACGACAATCGCTGCTCGGTATATGCCAGGGAAGAGGCTGGTAGATGAGGGGATGTGCGCTCCGTCTCTTGGCCTGGCTCAACACGAGCTGCTCAAGGGAAGTCTGTCGGGAGGATCTGCGAAGACGAAATTCGCTGGATTCCTGTGTTAGCACGAAGTCGACATAAGCGTCAACTCCAGCACAGCAGAGAAGGACGAACGGCAAACGGGGACCGAGCAGCTGAGATGGGGTAAGACACCGTAAGCCCTACAGCGGACGCCAAAAAGAACCTTCAGCAGATCCTTCTACGCAGTCTACGCAGAAACCCCCTTGTCAACATGCCTAATCAGTCAGCCATGCATGAAGGCGTGCTGGTCTCAATCTAACCTCGCTTAGAGAGCATCACAAATGCATGCAGCAGTAGTTGCAGTAATGGAACATGTCAGAAACAGGACTGCCAAACACCATCTGTCTGGAAAAGAGTCAGACGGAAGGCAGTCCCGATTCGTTCAGCTTTAGCGTGATTGTCTTGTGTACCAGGTTGTACTAATCTCGACTTTCAGCATGAGGTTAGAAGAAGCGAGAGATGATTGCGGGCAGCAGAGTGATTTCTGCCGAACGCAAGGGAGGGTGATACGGAGGAGACGGTGTAACTTTGTAGATTTTGTCCCTTTCACCCATCCTCCTTGCTGTTGCTGTAAATCCTGCGAAATGCAAAAGCTGGCAATAAGAGACGCTATCGAGCTTTCGGGAAGGTGGCTGTCTCTTTCACTCATAGACGTTGCGCCTTGTCCAGCTGATCAGCGGGTGGAGCGTATAGGGCGAGCCTTGTGCCGTGTGTCGTCTGGACCAGACCAGACCAGACCGAACTGCAGTCTCAGGATTCCAGCGAAGCAGGTTTGTGACTCCTTGTCCTCCTTGTACTCCTGCACCCAGCAATCCAAGTGTTGTCACTCATGCATGTCTATCAGGTTGACACGGTGGCTGGCTGAAGGTACTGTACTGTACCTCGTCCGCCTGAAGTTCGCCCTCGCTTCTCGTAAACGGTCATTGCAGGCGCCTAACTTTAAGGCGCTGTAAGGGAAAATGGCGCCCGCTGCTGGCTCTTCCCGCTGCCCAAAGATCTCTTCCCGCTGCCCAAAGATGCTCTTGTGGCTGTCGCCTTACTCGTCATATGCCAATCCAGCGTAGATCAGTTCAGCGTAGACAGAGACTAGGGATCGACAGGCTGAAGTAAGGAGGCAGCCAAGATACGTCTAAATGTACACTCTAAAACTTAACCCTGTCAATCGCCTGCAATCAGCACCAAGCTCAGCAGATTACCTTTAGAGCCCATGTTCCAGATTCGAAGGAACATCCAGGGGGGTATGGTAGTACAAGTCTTACTGCTTTAGCCCGGCCTTAGCTCTCATCACTCACTCCGAGCGAGAGCCAATCAGTAGTCAAGCGGAAGCAAATCCTCCCCGCCTAGCGCTTCGGTGTCACTGGAAGTCGCGCCCCAATTGTGTTCAGGTACTGATGACATGCGATCTGGAAGCAGATACCGACTAGACATGAGTACCGTAGGATTGCTGCGAGTTTGCAACAAGTACAAGTACTCTATACCTTACCTTCCGAGATAGGCATTGCATACTGCCCGAGTCACATACGTCTGGGCTGCCCCGTGATGCTTACAGAGAGACTGCCAGCTCGACAGTGTACTGCTGAGGGAGTAGAGTACACCTGTCGCATCCATCGGCCTTGTCGGTCGTCGCTCGATACCTTACCCACCTTCTGGGCTTTCTCGAGCCTGGCGTGTATGCTTCCACCTTGTCTGGCCTCTCTGCTGCTAGGTAGATCCTGCAGTATGTACAGGGATGTTCAAGCTGAACCCGTGCGCAGATGGCTACACCGTCGGAAGTCAGCCTCCTTGCTACGAGCACTACGTCGACAATTAGTCACTGTTCAGCTTTGCAGTAAACATACAGTGCAGCGGTTACAGGCATCACGGGTAAAGGGAAGAGTCGACAGTGGTGGAAGTACCACAGGATCCCGAGTTGCAGCCTAATGTGGTAGAATAAGCAGAGCATCCATTGCTGCGTATGAAGTCTAGATAAGCGACGTCAGAAGCACAGCATATACTCGAGATTGAGGCAATTACCTTGACCGACTGCTGCGACGCCTTAATCCAGACCTTTCTCCTAGTGCAGTACACTTTACCGGTTAGCTATATAGATAAGCACGTCGTGAGCCAATATGTTTCAAGATAGACCCATCTGCCTGATTCGCTGGCTTCGACTCTGTCAGTGTCGCCGGAAGAAGTCCTTTTCAGCTTAAGCTGTCGTGCGAGATCTGATCTGTCGCTCGAACCGACAGTTTGCGAGATTAATGCACCGGCAGAGTGAAGAGCCTTTCGCAGCGTGAAGAAGCTCGAGTGTACAGGCGTGCTGGGTAACGTGTCGAAGCCGGTCAGGAGGTAGTAGACTCGTCTCATGAGGTCAGGAGCATCAGCAGGGCGAGGGAGGGGATGGTAGTCAGTAGAGTGGGCAGAGGAGCCATATAATGTGACAGAAGCGATATCGTCGCGAGGACAGTGAAACATGATGTGATGTCGTGTAGCCGTATCGTGCTGCGCTCCTTCGGGCGCAGCAGTACGCAACCTTGACACCACACGGAGCAGTCATCGATCCCTCTCCTTTCCGCCGTCTCTCCATCCTTCCAATACCGAATTAGACAGTGCTCTGTCCCATCCCTCTCGCCACCTCGCCAAAAAGAATCACCACCCCATCCACCAGCCTACCGCGCCCCCCGGCGGCCGCCGGCGCCACGAGAATAGCCACAGCAATGAAAGCCGACAACGCAGTGAGCACAGGCTACCGCCTCAGATCGTCCACATAATCGCGCTTCGTTTCATCAAAGGTCTCCTGCAGTTCCTCGGCGTTGAGGGTCTTCCTGCCGTTGAGGTGTGCACGCAGCTAGGAGACCCGAGCGTCATCGCGGGCTGTGGAGCTTTGGAGACCTTGTCTATAGGCTGCGTATCGCTTGAGCCAGTCTTTGAGGGGATCTGGTTGTCGGGCTGATAGGGGAGGGGAAGTGTGGAGTGTGCGTGAGCTTTGGGCTTGGAGATAGGACGGATGGCTTTCGCGATCTAGTCGTGAAGCCTTCGGTCCGGGCGAGGGCCTTGGACAATGCAGTTGGCCGGTTCATGGGAGTGATGTAGGAGGTTTAGGTCGGGGACTCGAGACGTGGACGGGATGCTTGCCGATGAAGCGGGCATGACGTTTCAGCTTTATGTCCACCCAGCTTTCACGCTCGATACAACAACTTCACATACACGTTGCCACACATCATGAGGTGCTATTCTCATGGAGACTCGAGAGCTCGCCGTCCCAAGTAAGGTGGAAACTGGATACGAACATAACGTGATTCTAGCAACAAGAACAACAACCACAATACTACCAGCAATATCAGTGACAGCGACCCGTTTCAAGCCTGATCGCACTCATACCTCAACCTCTTCAATCTTGTGTTTAAGCCCGCCCGTTTCCTCAGCCTTCATCCATAGATTCGGCCCAACAGCAGGGTGCAACAACGAGCTTTTGAGGTATACAGACTCGTCCACAAGCTGCTATTACAGCCCGTCTGCTTTCCGAGGCAACCACAGCGTCCGCATTCTACAGGCCATCGCCAACTGTACGCGAAGTAGTGGCAGTCGGAGCTTGACTGGATCAGATGTGCGAATCGTAAGCTGGAAGTGCCAATTCAAGCGCGTCTACCAGCTTCGGCTCGTGCAAGGTCACTCGGGAGGACTCATATCAGCTTAACTTCTCGTGTAGAGGTCGGATCCGTTGTCAATCTAGCGATCTCCGGGTCCATTGAGACAGTAGAGTGAGGCTACCTGTGGCAAAGTCAACTTTGGAGGCATACTGGGTGCTGATAACGCTTACTAGCAGTTCGATTGCAGTTCTCTTGACCAGTGGGTTACACGACATGGCCGGGTTGTGCTATGCACCGAAGGCGTGATCCACAAGTGAATGTGCTTGTCTTGTCTAGGCTGTACTCTCATCAAGAGTTCATGTTCTTGCAGTTCCTCCTCTTCGTCCGCGAGCACTGGCTCGAGCAAGTCCACTCGGTCGTCCACCTCTTTGCCCTTGATCCGCCCTAGTAGTTCTGGAACTCTGTCCGCGAGGCGTTCGGCCATTGACTGGTGCATGATTGTTGGTAGATGCTGCCTGTCTTGACCCTAGCGCAGGAGGGTTATCTACGAAGCTCGTGTCTGTCGTCCTAGGGATGTCAGGTTTGATAACCTCAATGGGCTACCAAAACTCACAAGAAGGTCTGATCTCCATCATTGGCCTGTTCATATACATCCGTCCTCTCAGGGTACATCTGCGAGCCATGATCGAAGCCTTGTGATAATGCTGGATTGTCTTGAGCTCGTCGGAAGGACTCGGCTGTTGGTGCCTCTGGAAAGTCGACACACCACGCATTGACATTAAGACCATATAAAAAGCTCGCAAAGCAGTCACTGAACCTTGAAAGACTCTCGTGCATTAATTGTAGATGCATGAAATTCGCTTCAAGGTCGGCCATAGAATCAGACAATTCAGCAAACGCCGGTTCGAGGGTATTGATGGGATTGGCTGTCATGAAGCCCGCTTGACCTGGTGGGTTGGAGCCATGTAGTGAGCTGCGAGAAGGTGGTCTAAGTGGTGTAGTTGGCCGCTGTGGAGGGCTTTGGGGTCGATGCGATTGCGATAGCGAGCGCTTGCCTGCTGCTGGCGTTGTTGACATGGTTGCAGAGGTGGGTTGTGCAGTCTGAACAACAGATGATTGAGCATCTCGCGACTGTCGTGTTTCGTGTTTCGTGTTTTGGAATTGAGCAGAACCTACCCGGCCTCGAGTGACGTCTATTCGACTACACAACACCGCCCACAGCACAATCGTGATGAGAATAGACTGGAGCTACACCAGACTTAAGATTTCTCAAGAGTCTACAAGCGTCCTTGGCTCAAAACAAAATCAAGGCGTGAGCATGGTCCGATGAGCATAAGAATTGCAGGAAGGATCAAGTTTCGTAACATCTCGCGGAGCAACATCAGACGAATACCTATACCTTCGCAAAGAAGCATATACATTCGACAATCCCTTCTCGGAGCTACCTCTAAAACTAGTCGATCCCGCCGTCCTCTCCTCAGTGGCATAAGCTTGACGGCCTCACTGACTGCGGTTGTCATATCGGTTGTAAGCGTTGCTGCCTGGACTTACACATCGTCATCGGGAACACCACAAGTCGAGGAAGAACAAGACAGTGTCAGCGCAGACTCCAATCAAACGCTTTGGATACAAGTCTATCCCGGAATGTCCGCACAAATTCCACCTGGCCGACCAGGCAACCTGACCAAAGAACAAGAACTCAAACTTCGCGAACTATGGGAGTCGATCATGGGAATATGCGGCACCTGGCCGAATACTGCACCGTCGATGGAAAGTGATCGTGCATCACAGACAGAGCCAGAAAGCGCGAAGAAGAAGCGCGGCCTTGGACGCCTGCTTGGGCGTGGTAAGAAAAGCGACGAAGACTCAGCGGATGTGGAAGACAAGCATGGACAGAACAAAGAATTCCGAGAGGCTCTGGCTTCTCAATCACCCGAGGAGATCAGAAACACCATGTGGGCATTCACCAAGGCTGATGACCCCGATGCCATGTTATTACGATTCCTTCGTGCTCGCAAGTGGAATGTACACGATGCCCTTGTTATGGCAATCGCAACGATACATTGGCGTGGCAAGGTTGTACACCTTGATGACGACATCATGAAGTCAGGCGAAGAAGGAGCTCTGGAGGTCTCCAGAACAGGCACAGGTGCAGGGAAGAAAGACAGCGCAGATTTCTTGGCCCAACTACGAATGGGTAAAAGTTATTTACACGGTGAGGACAAAGAAGGTCGGCCGATCTGCCTTGTCCGCACGAAGCTGCACAAGCAGGGAGAGCAGTCGGAGGCAAGTTTGGAGAGATACACTGTCTACACAATCGAGACTGCACGTTTGATGCTCCGGCCTCCTGTTGATACCGCCGTAAGTGATGATCACAGGATGTCATTCGCGTGATTGAGACTGAAGTTATGACAGATGATATTCTTCGACATGACGGGTTTCTCCATGGCAAACATGGATTACACACCAGTCAAATTTATGATCAAAGTTTTCGAGGCCAACTATCCCGAATCCTTGGGCGCAGTCCTTGTGCATCAGGCACCATGGGTATTCCAAGGTATCTGGTCTGTTATCAAGGGTTGGCTGGACCCAGTCGTTGCTTCGAAGGTACGCTTCACGAAGAACGCGCAAGATCTAAGTCAATTCATCGACGCCAAGCACATACCTAAAGACTTAGGAGGTGAAGAGGACTGGACCTACAAATATGTGGAGGCAGTGTCTGGTGAGAACGACAGGATGACAGATACAGCAACAAGACAGAAGCTCGAAGCCGAGCGTGCAGGCATTGTGAAAGAGTACGAAGCTGCTACTATTCAATGGTCAAAGACTGGTGACACTTCATTGCAGAACACACGACTACAGCTTGCCGAGAAGCTGAGGAAGAACTACTGGCAGCTAGATCCATACGTCCGCGCAAGATCATTATACGATCGTTGGGGCGTCATTCGAGGTGGTGGCGTTGTCGATTTCTACCCGTCCGCCAGCAAAGGCACGAGTGGCACCGTGCCCACAAGAATGCAAGGTCATCAAGCAAGAATGAGTACGGACCAGAAAAGTGTGTATTACGATGCACAGTCAGATGTGGACTAGACAGAGGACGACCATACATACACATACAATATAATGACGACAAAGGGGAAAGCATTGTTCTCGAGTGTTTCCAACATTGCTGCCGAGCGATTTATCAACATATCGTCGCTGGAGAATCGATTCCCACTGGGTCCGCTCGCAGGCGCTACCTGGTCTGTAAGTGTCGTGAAAAAGAGATCGCGTGCCAAACAAAATCCAAACAAGCAAGCCATCACTCTGTGACATTGATGCAATGGCAAACAAGTCATGATTGCTTCGTTGTGACTGGATCGTGTGAAGATGGTTGAGCCAACAGTGTAGCTGTTCGCCTGTTGAACTCGCCGTGCCTAGCGTGAGGCTGGTGCCCAAACGGACTCGACGTGTTTCAGGATATAAGAACTATGCATTCCCTCGATTCATTGCATATCCTCATTCTCATACACATCCTACTGACCACGACTCCCTTCTCTAACCAACATGGATCCACCCCATAGGCTCGTCATGTCGGGTGACCTAGTATTTGCTTTCACGACATGCTTGAGCTCAAGGACTGAAGGAGCTGTTCAACATGCTATTGATATCATAAGCAATCGCATTCTCCCCAGGTACAATCATGATGCAGAGGGTGTGGACTGGCACGTGAGGGGAAGCTGTGTTCGGGTGCTATTGCATGTCATTCTTGCTCAGCTTCTGCTCCGTCGAGCAGGTTTACAGGGAGTACCGTTCGAAGGCTACCAAGATATGCCACAATTCATCGGTTCCTGTGCGTGGGAGTGGTGTATCCAGATGTTTACAACGACTAACATGTATACAGTGGAAGGTCTCATGGAGGATCTGACTGAGGCCTCTGACCAACGAGGCAACAGACATAGTGGAGGAGAAGTGACCTTGGAAGCCGGTCCTATTATGGACGTCCAGCGTGCAATGCTTTCCACCAGTGCGTTTCAAATCGCGACACAACCAGCTTCAATTGCTCACTCACCTTATAGCGCCCAATTCTGGCTTCGCTCAAGGCACTTCTCACACGCAACACCCGGCCAAGGTAGCAGCTCATACTGCTACTCTACCTCAAACACGAGCGGTGCCTGCACATCCACGGAACAACGGATGGCAGTCGGGAACATCGACTCGTCACAACGATCCCGTGACATCTGGAGGTGGTACGAGGATTCCGCCAAGACATCGAGCTGTCTGGGGTGAAGACGGCACTCTCTTCCACGAACCTGTTGAGCATCTCGGACGTCCTGCTATATGGCCCACCAACACTGCACCCATCGCTACGGCTTATGCAGGGTTTGAACAGTCCAACCGCTTGCCTGCACTCTTACCACAACCGGGAGAAATTATCGATCTCACTCGAGGTTCTTCACCCGCAGCATCCCTTGAATGGCCTGATCACGAACTTCCACAGGTCACCGGATTGGACATGTCGATGCCTGGTCTCGGTGTTCAGTCCATCCCGCATGGTGATCCTCATATGATGCTTCCGATGGCTCCTGATAAAGTTCAGACCGCACCAGGGTTGCCTGTTCAGGGCAGGGCTGGAGTAACAAACAGTGATGATGACCTTGCTGCAATGCTATTGGTAGCCATAGCAGCAGAGCAGCACTATGCATGAGCCATGAGCAAACGACGGGGACATGACGGACACAGTTGCACTATTACAACGAAAGAGTGAACGAGATGGAAGGCCATGGAGTTCTAAGCATGGCGGAACAGATGATGAGAGCTGTTTCCAGACTGTGAAACAGCATGAACTTACCATGGTAATCGAACGACAAGGAGCACTGGACATTGCACCTCACACGCAGACCGCCAGCAAAGGACACATCTTACTGTCAGACACAGTGATTAGTAGATAGAGTGACATGCTTGAGGCATGCCACAGTCATGGTTTGAGCATCATTTCAATGGTATTCTTTTCAACTGTTTGAATTTCGTTCTCTTTGTCCTATGAAATGCACAGGCTACCTCACTTCAATCCATCCGTGAGGGTCATATCTACAAGTCCCTTCAACAACCACTCTCCTAGCTCATTAGTCAGTTGGAGAATACATTCCTTGACCATTCCGTAACGCCCAGACTCCCAACATTGTTTCCGTCCCAGTTCACAACATACAATCTCTAGCCCCTTCCGCGACCACCAAAGCCACGGCCTCTAGGCGCACCCCTTCCGGCACCACCACCACGACCACCAAAGCTGCTGCCACCTCGTCCACCCCCGCGGCCACCACCAAAGCCACCCCTTCCTCTCGGCGCCCCACGTCCACCACCTCTCGGAGCACCTCTACCACCTCTCGCACCACCTCTGCCCGCACCACCAGCTCTCTTCGGCTTCTTCACCCCGCCCACTTCCTTTGGCTTGGGCAGGAACCGCTCTATCGGTAGTAGCTTGTCGCCTCCGATGTAGACCTTATCCCCGCTCTTGAAGCTCGTTGCAACAATGCCTTCTTGCGGCTTCACGGTGAAGTAGACCTGGTTGAGCGGTCCGAGGATCTCGTCGACTTTGCCGATGGGTGTTTTGTTCTCTAGGTAGATGGGGGCGTTGAAGTAGGGGACTTTGACGTTGATGGAGGAGCAGACCATTTCACCTTCGCAGGCGTGAAGGAAGGAGCCCATTTCTGTATAGAGATTGTGGGTTAGATGTGTGCTCGTGCTGCTTCATTGTGGGAGAATCCGGAGAGTGTTGGAGTCATACCTTGCACAGTATCGGGAGGACCGTATGATTGCTGGAATCCGCCACGACCTAGACAGAGGCGGTCAGCTTAATGCGCTGAATATATTCTTCTTAGCTTTGCGTACCACCTCCACCACCACCTCGGGGTGTGAAGTTTGCGTTGCCTCTACCACCTCTCGGCGCACCGCCGCGACCACCTCCACGACCGCCGCCTCGGAATGACATGATTGTTCGTTTGGGAGAGAAGAAGTGGAATGTTTCGGGATAGTGATAATCAGACCTCACCGTCGCAGCACAAAATATTACTTTGCGCTCCGCATTGGACCCTTTGACACGTGCGCTTGCTGAAACACTTCCTCCTGTGACAAAGTCTCCTTGAATGTTCTCGCGTAGATTTGACTGGATTGACTCAATTGACTGCTGATGCTACAGACTGGTCTCAAGGTCTTACGAAGTTATCCATACAGATATCACAGACTGCCACGAATTCGACCTGTGTCTACAATTGCAAGAACTGCACATCCCTCCCTAGCAGCGTTCGCGACAATGGCGGAGAAGAGCATTCCAGAACGTCCACAAGCAGATGCCAAGAAGCTAGATCGGAAGGCGGCGAAGAAAGCTGCCAACGATACAGGCCCATTAGAGCTCGAGCCAGCCCCGGAATACCTCCAACACCGCATTGAGATCTTCGAAAGGCTGAAGAAGAAGTACGACGATGAGGCTGCCACAAAACCTCGCGAGGAAATCAGCATCACGTTACCGGATGGCAACGTGAAGACCGGGAGATCATGGGAAACATCGCCAGCAGATATTGCACGAGAGATCTCGAAAGGCTTATTCGAGAAGACAGTCATTGCACAGGTGGATGGAGAACTTTGGGATCTGGAACGACCACTTGAAGCAAGCTGTAAGCTTGAGCTACTCGACTTCGAGCACCCGGAAGGAAAAAAGGTGTTTTGGCACTCCAGCGCGCATGTCCTCGGTGAGGCTGCAGAGCGACGATATGGTTGTGACTTGTGTATCGGACCGCCAGTGACGGATGGATTCTACTACGAGATGGCACTACCAGGACAGGCTGCGGTGCAAGAAACGGATTACAAGCCTTTGGAGACCATTGCTGGAAAGGCGATCAAGGAGAAGCAACCTTTCGAGAGATTGACATTGACAAAGGAGGAACTACTGGAGATGTTCAAGTCGAATAAATACAAGCAGCACATAATCAAAGACAAGATCGCGGACGGAACAAGTACTACCGTGTATCGTTGCGGACCGTTGATTGACCTTTGTCGAGGACCTCATGTACCACATACTGGAAGAATCAAGGAGTTCAAAGTCATGAAGGTGTGTTCAGCTCGTGGTGGAAATCTACTACTTCTGCGGAGTTGGCTAACGTTGTCAGAACTCTGCATCATACTTCCTCGGCAAGGCGGAGAACGACTCACTGCAGCGCATTTATGGTGTTTCATTCCCAGACAAGAAGCAAATGCAAGAGCATCTCAGGTACTTAGAAGAGGCTGCTAAGCGTGATCATCGTAGGATTGGAAAAGACCAAGAACTCTTCTTCTTCCACGACATGTCTCCAGGCTCGTGCTTCTTCCTTCCACATGGCACAATCATCTATAACACATTACAAGCATTCCTCCGCGAAGAATACTGGAAGCGAGGCTACCAGGAAGTTGTCACCCCTAACATGTACCACTCAGATCTGTGGAAACGTTCTGGACATTGGCAACATTACAGCGAGGACATGTTCACTTTCGACGTTGAGAAGGACAAGTGGGCGCTCAAGCCGATGAACTGTCCAGGGCACTGCCTGCTCTTTGGTCACCGAGAGCGAAGCTACAGGGAACTTCCGATGAGAATCGCCGACTTTGGTGTGTTACATCGCAATGAAGCATCTGGTGCATTGACTGGGCTTACCCGTGTACGCCGCTTTCAGCAAGACGACGCACATATCTTCTGTACAGAAGAGCAGGTACGCTAAGTAAGAATTTTCTAATTTACGAGAGCTGATAATACCACAGATTGAGCAAGAAGTCCAAGGTGTCTTTGACTTCCTCGCTGCAGTCTACGGCAACTTCGGTTTCACATTCAAGTTGAAGCTTTCAACGCGCCCCGAGAAGTTCCTCGGAGAGGTCGAGACCTGGGACCGTGCCGAAGCCAAACTTAGCCAAGCACTTGACAAGTTTGCAGCCAACGGTGGTAGTGCATGGGAGCTCAACCCCGGCGACGGTGCATTCTATGGTCCCAAGATCGACATTACCATCTCCGACGCATTGAAGAGAGAATTTCAATGCGCCACCATCCAACTCGACTTCCAGCTCCCGCAACAATTCAACCTCGAATATCGCACCGCTGACGCTGCCGAAAAGGCTGAGGCCACTCCCGCTCCCGCCCCCGCCCCCAAGGACAGCAAGCCAAAACCAGCACCTGCCGCGCAAGATACCAAAATCGACCAATTGATCCCCAGCGATGCCGAGAAGCAGCCCGGGTCCACCAACGCCTCGCTCGCACCGCCAGTTGCCGAAAAGGATTACCGTCGACCTATCACGCCCGGCTGCGCCCGCCCTGTCATGATTCACCGTGCGATCCAGGGCTCCTTCGAGCGCTTCATCGCCATCCTGACAGAGCACTTTGGCGGCAAGTGGCCCTTCTGGCTTTCTCCTCGCCAAATACTCGTCGTGCCCATCATGCCCTCAGCAAACGACTACGTGCTCGAAGTGCAGACCCTGCTGCGCGCACAGGGCTTCCATGCTGATGTCGATGTCAGTGGGAATACGATCAAGAAGAAGATTTTGATGGGTCAGACACAGCAGTATAATTATATCTTTGTGGTGGGTGCCGAGGAGAAGGGAGCGAGGGCGGTGAATATCAGGGACAGAGATGATCAGAGTAGTCAGCAGAGAGGTGAGACGGTGAGTCTCAAGGAGGCGCTGGAGAGGATGGAGGAGTTGAGGAGGAGTAAGAAGTTGCCAGCCGTGCAGCCTGTATTGTGAATGGGGAGGTGAGAAGGTGAGCGGGTCGAAGATTGAGGAGGTAAGAGGATGAGCGAATTGAGGATTGAGGAGATGAGAGGATGAGCGAGCCGAAGATTGAGGAGGAAGATATGAGTGAAACGAAGCCAGAGAAGTGCGAAAGCAAGATGTGTCCGATAATGAGAGACAGAGCTGAGCGCTTGTGCTTGTATGAACCACGACCAACTTTAGCGAGCAATGATCTAGCTGTAGGCTGTTGCTAGCAGTGAATAGCCAGCGGGGCATATCCCAAAGACCGTGCACGAAGAAACATCGGATATGATAGTTTTGCTGGAGGTCAAACATCTTAGCCTTGCTTCATTGCGAAGGCAGAAGTCACGTGACTTTTGCCACATTGTATGTCTTCACCTGGCATTTGCGACAAGGGCGACGAACATCAACCTGCACATCTTTGATTATCGTGCGACTTCCCTTTTTTTGGACACTACCTTATTGGCAAGAGCGCTCGATTCTGTGCATCGCCGTGACTTCTTCCGCTGTGATTCGCATATCTCATACTGCCTCCCTGCCCGTCTTCATATTCACGCGACACACCGTGGGGACGACCGCCCCCAAAACTGTGCAGGTGAACTATCGGCATAAAATACAGACATGTCCGGCGAAGACGCCGCCACAGTCCTCGACCAATTCATCCACGACGTGGCCAACCTTCCCGCCGAGATCGCGCACCTCCTCGAGGAAATACACGCAAAAGACGAGCTAATCGCCGAATGCCGGGCCGTCATCACCAACCGCGACAATCAGCTCCAGAAACACGTCAAGCAGGCTGGCGGACATGTCAAGCACCCAAAAGAAGACCAGTATGTGAAGCTCGTGCAGGCGAACTTTGCGACAGCGGAGAAGTTACAGGAGGATAAGGTGGGATTGAGTGTCAAGGCTTGTTTTCTGGTATGCACCTTCTTCTTCATCCTATCCTTAAACATCGCACAGCTCGCTAACGCCACACACTAGCTCGACCGCCAGGTCAAACGCCTCGACCTCCAACTT
>Ga0268250_10000582_pt1 | contig 17115 bp, 10 predicted proteins | sample AgamicAsSfe_FD_200448 | JGI IMG/M metagenome (GOLD analysis project Ga0268250, IMG submission 200448) | Agave microbial communities from Guanajuato, Mexico - As.Sf.e (v2) (version 2) | ecosystem: Host-associated > Plants > Phyllosphere > Phylloplane/Leaf | place: Guanajuato, Mexico | collected... | reverse complement strand
CCAATTGACTCATTGTGGAATAAGCTATAACTTTTTTAATATCTTGTTGGAATAATCCTATTAAAGAACTAAACACTGTTGTAATAGCTCCTATTCATAAACATAGTAATAATACTGTTGAACTATATTCTATTAAAGGAGAACTACGCATTAATAAATATACACCCGCTGTAACCATAGTTGCAGCGTGGATTAATGCAGAAACAGGTGTAGGCAAATATGTTGATTTCCGTTATATATACCTAATTAAATATGTATACGAATACGACAGAAACACTCAATAACTTACGCTATTGTTCGGACTATATCTTCAATTACATTATTTATTGATAGATCTAATTAAAGACTTTATTTTTTCAAGACCTTGTGTAGTAAGATCTTCTTTATTTATAACTAATTTATGAACTTTTAATCATGTTATATAAGATATATGCTTCTTAGTTTGTAAAGGAAAATTATTAATATATTTAATTATTATAGACAACTTACTTGAATTAACAACAGTGTTATACCCACCATAACTCTTTAAGTATGATACATAACCATTTATCAAATTAGCTAAAAGATTACTAAACTCAATGTCATCTTTCTGAGATATTATATATCTTACTGTAACAATATGTTTATTACTTGTTTTATTAAAAAAAGCAGAACAGGTAAAACATCCTTCAGCATCTGTGAAGCCAGATAATCAGGCATTGTCTAAACTAACTTTATTAATGCTATCTATAAAATAAATATTAGTGTTATATTTTGCATTAAAAGCTTTTAAAAAGAATTTAAATTGTAAAATTTTAGCTCTAGTTATAAGATTACCATTAAAAATATTCATTATTTTAATTAAATTGTCTTTATCTCTAACTCTAAACTGATGAGTATTATTTGTCGTCGTTTGCACAGAAACGGAGCCAAATCCTAAAGATTTTTTAATATAGAATAGTACTTGAGCATCTATACTAGATTGAGTTATTTTAAAAACTAAATAACCACTCTTATCTATACCGAAATGGCCGTTTCCTTCAGCAAAACCTATAAGTCATCATTTAAATCTATCTAATGTAATTGCTTCACGTGTAGTCTCTGAGGAGCCCAGTGTATTAATTAACTGGTTTCCTGCGGATTGTCCAATACTAAGGATTTTTTCAATGGTTACATAGTAACTGGTGAACCTTAATATTATCGGATGTTCCCGCATATAGTGAAGTTTAAGGAAAGCCCTTTTTACCCTGCATATTAAAGACATATATCTATTTTTTTTAATATTGTGTTAGTGAGATTTTTGTAATATTCTAACCACAGAACACAAATAAGTATATAATATATTACTGGTACTAATTCAAACCTAATTTGTACAGCATTTCTGGTATAAAATAAGGACGAGCTACTGATATTAGCTTATCCATACTTAATTTACTTATTCTAATACGTCACTTAATCGCCCCTCCTGGATTAGTACGTTTATTTATAGAAGCTTTTATATCATATTTTACATATAAAATCTCTATTAATCTTAATACCTCTCCTTTAGTAAAATTATCGGTACATATCTTTACACTACCATCTGTAAAATAACCATCTCCCATGATCCAGTGAGCTAAAGCAATAGAAGTTAATAATTCTTCAATGTTAAAAGGTAAAATTTTAATAAACTTACCATCTATTTCTTTATATCAAGATAAATATAAATTAGTAATAGCTGGAAGACGTTTAGTGGAAAACCAATATTGCGTAGGTTCTTTACCATCCAACTTAGGATTGGATCAAGGAGTAGGACTACTTGAAGTACAAATAGGTGCTAAAACATTAAACTTAAGATAATTAACATAATGTAAAATCTTAGCTGCAAATGTAAACTCTAATCTGCCATTGATTAAAGTTTTATTAACAGGGTGATATGATATATGTCCATCTCCCAATAATTCTCCTGTTATCACTTCTCATACTCTGGAAGGAATAAGATATTTAGATAATTGTTCTTTAGATAATTCAATAGAACTAAATACCCATTTATTATTAAATATCTTTTTACTATCTAAATAAAGTGTAACAGTACTACGGCTAGTTTTTAAAACATTGGCACATATCGTTTTAGTTTTAAATGGAGCAGCTGGAACTAAACCATCATTGTCAGATAATTTAGTTATATCATATACCCAAATAAGGGGTTTTTTACTGCTAGTGTGAATACCTCTTACCCATTTTTTGTTAAATCTGTTAAGAGTTTTTTGAGATATTTTAAACCGAGGGGATACATTATTACTATGTAAGGTATTAGAAAGAATAAGGTTAATTATAACAGGAATACGATAATATACAATAAATATATGCCTAAATAAATAATTTAAACCTTCCCAAAGCTCAAGGTGTAAAGCAAAATATCTTTAAGATAGTATTACTCCGATTACACCTGTCAAATAAATAGAGCTTCCGACTGTACATTCAGCAGCTTTTCAGCCACCCCGTGGTGACCCAGTCTGTAGCGATACATTAAAATACCGACGGTCTTGACTACGGAACATCTTTGACCGTTTTCACCTCAGTAGCTTTTAAGTCCAGAAGTGTCTGGATTCTCCATACCTACGAAATATATTTGGTTTAATCCTTGCTATATTTTTGGTATGGTTCTATGGTCGAACTTTACCATAACTAAAGTAGTTACTGTTCATTGACCATCTGCGACTTTTAAGGGTATCGCCATTGGTAGTCATACGTGAAGCAAACTAAAAAACCCGGGCATCCTAAGGTTTTTTTCTAATTTCGTTTGTGGACTATATCTTTATACAGTAATTAATACTATATAGTTCGAGTGTAGTCTCTGAGGGTTTTACAAATAATAAAACTTACTAAGCCAAAAATTAACTTTCAACCTGAGTAATTTTTCGCAAACAATTAATTAAACTCGCTTTTTTCTTTATAGATACAAAATCATCATCATCCAAAAACTTTTTATTTTTCCGGATATTATATATTTCTAATCATTTACTATACGATTTAGCTTTAACCGAGTAAAGGGGATGGTAACTTAAGTACAAGAAAATTTTGTCCGAATTAGAGTAATTTATCACTAAACGATCATGCCCTTTTAATTTTTCAGTATAACCGTTTAACATATTAGATAAATAGTTAAACTCTTCTTCCGCATCTTTTTGCCCTAACACTATTCGCTGACCAATTAGCATTCCCTCACGGTTTTTTCGTTTTGTAACTGTAACAATAAACGAACCTTCAGCGTCTATAAACCCTGCTAATCAATTGTGTTGTAAACAAGGGGTAAATGTGCTATCTTTTGCGACAAAATCTATTTTATATTTCTTATCAAAATTTTGAGCTCATTGTATGAATTGTTTTTTACGTTTGCAGAGATAAATATTTCCATTGAACATATGAATTAAGATTTTAATTTCTTCGTTTGCTTTTATGGTAAATAGACAAGAATTTTTACCAATAAATATAGAACCCATGTTTAATTGTGTTTTAATTTCCACCAATAAAGGAAGATCAACCTTGTGCAGATGAATAGAAAAAATCGATTTACCTCTTGTAACATAAAAACAACCATCTCCTTCTGAAAAGCCTATAAATCATTCTATAAACTCCTTATTAAATTGTTTTTTATTTGTTCCCTGCTGATAGGTTACTTGTCTCAAAGATTTTTCCGGATCAGATACAAAATCTGGACCTACGGACTTTAGAGCATTTGAAACGTTTCCAGCATATATCGAACGGCAAAAAAAATCTGAATTATATCATAATTTTTTTAGGGCCTTCATTTGACCTATTTGTGAACTTTTAGCCATAGCACCTATTAATAAACATATTCCAACAATAGTAACAAGATCTTCACTCATAAATGGAGCTAATGAAAATACAGTTGAGTAGTCTAAGTTCAAACCATATAGTTTTTCAACTATAACCGGACTATATCTTCACCCAGTACACGAAAAAGAGATTTCTTTTTCGTATACTGGGGTATAACGTGTAGTCTCTGAGGATCCTATAAAAATTTTTATTTTCTTCGTTTCCTGCGGATTGTCCATTTTCACAATACCATTTCTTTTTACTTACGTAATTACAATAAAACTAGTAAACAAAAAGATTCGGTCTTGATTTATTCTTTTTAATGTTTAAGGTCTGTGTACCTTCTACTTAGTTATATATATTATAAACCAATAGAGCTTCCACAATATCCTGTAAAAAGATTTTAGGAGTTTCCCGCATATAGTTATATAATAAGGGTAATATTACTACTACCCACGGCAACAATTTAAAATGTTAAACCATCCAAATGTGAAAAATTAAATTTCTTACGCTTATTATTGAATTGATCTTTTATTGCTTTTATTTCATCTAGTTTGTCTTTACTTAAAGAGGTTCCTCTATGAAGATCTTGAACCCGAGATCAATCCTTGTAAGCTAAATACTTAGAAGAATATAAAGGGTAACGATAAAAGTAATCACGAACTATATCATGACTTTTAGAGTTATGAGATATAGCCATGAAAGCATAAAATACTTTGTTTTCTACAGTTCTAGTTCTAGTATATAGATTTACAGAAAAAAACTCAGCAATCTTAGTCATAATACTAAAATAACTAGCTTTACCTTGATCTGAAGTAACCTCTCTAGAATAGTTTTGTTTAACTTCTATACGGAAAAATGTTTGAACATTAGTTCTAACTAGTTTACTATTCTTTTTACGATTATATACCGTAATAGAGAAATTACCATCAGCATCTGTAAAACCTGCCAACCAACTATTACTACTTAGAGGTGATGCATCTAAACCTAATAAAGGTATAGAACTATTATCTTTTTCATTAATTGAATTGATAGCTCTATGCAATGCTTCTATTTTTGGTGTACGCATATGACCATTAATCAGATTAATGATTTTTAATACTTCTGCTTTAGCTAGAATTTGCAGTAAAACATGACCTGCGCTAGATCTGTCAACTATTTTTCCTACTTTTAAGCCAAAGGATAATTTTTCTGCTAAAGGCCTATCATTAATATTAAAAACAATAATAATTTTTGGACGATAAACTCTTGATTTAGAATTTTTATCATGCACAGCTATATGACCGTCACCTTCGATTAATCCTGCTAAGTATGATGCGATATTATTACTGGAGCCTTGTCTCCTACATGAAGAATAACATCTCGCTTGTCTATAGGGTAAAAGACCAGATGATTTAATTTTTTTTTCATTTAAAGGTTTAAATTTTTTTTTACTATTACCAAACGACAACAATATAGCAAACATACCAATGGTTAAAAAACAATCTCCAACTCTGTTAGTTAAAAATGCAGATAGTGAGCTTTGGTTTGCAGCTATTCTAGTAAATCAAAAACTTACTAAAAGATAAGAACAAACACCTACACCCTCTCACCCCACAAACATAAGTAAAAAGTTATTAGCAGTTACAAGAATGATCATCATAAATGTAAATAAACTTAAATAACTAAAAAACCTTTGATTGTGAGGGTCATGACTCATATATCCTATAGAGTATACGTGTACTAAAGAAGAAATTATTAATACAGGTATAAGCATTGAAACTGTTAAACCATCAAAATTAAAACCTCAAGATATATTTAATGATTCTGAATCAATTCAATTAAACAAATGGATTGATACTGGTATGTTGTTTAAACCTACTTCAAAAAAAGCCAGTATTGCGCATATTGTTGTAACTATTACACATAGACATGTTATTAATTGTGCTCCACTAACTCCGACTTTTCTACCCATGAAACCAGATACTATTGAACCTAATAAAGGTAATACTATTAAAGCTAGATACATTATTTGAATTCTATTGCAACACTACCTCTTCGTTTTTCCCCTTTACCGTAAGAATTGTTGATAACCTTTTTATTAAAAAACCAAATGGGAAAGCGATCCATTGTTTTTTATTTTTATTATCATTAAGTGAAACATGCTAAATAAATATAATGTCAAAATTAGATAAATTGATGTTAAAGTCTTATTAATTCTCTTAGGTAGGCTGGGTTAATCCTATAACCTTTAAGTTATACCTGACTATATCTTAAGCAAATAACTTTTTGTTTTTAGCGCAAAGGTTGTACAAACCAAACAAAAAAATTATTCACCAACCTACATTTAGTCGATGAACTGCACACCAATACCAAGAGGTATTTGGAGCTTGGCTGCGGATTGTCTATTTAATTTCTACATACAAATCGTTTTTACCTAATTTTTTTTTGCATGATTTTTTAAAAAAAGCCAAAAAAATAACCACGAGTCATTACCTGTGCCATTAATTACATTACTGTATTAATTTGGTAGATTTGTCTTTAAGAGTTCCCCGCAATTTGAAGGTTTTGCTATACTTATTTGTATAACTAGGCAAAGGTTCACTTTACCTTTTTTGATCTAATTGCTCTGTGCCTTGCTCAACACTGCGATTATTTATACTTTTATTAGAATATAGTGAAGTAATCCTTTCCTTTATTTGTATAATCTCAGATAAACCTTTGTTATCCTCACCTAAGTGCTCCCGATTTTTAATAATAAACCCCGCTTTCTTGAAGTATAAGTAACTTAAGTGTTTTGATCCTAAAATGGGATGCTTATCGAAAAACGGTATAACGCATTCCAATATAAGACCAATCTTTGCAACAACAAACTCACAAAGAGGCCGTTTTGTATAATTCACTACAAAACCACCTTGAAATAACTTAACAAAGCTCTCTAGTAATAAGAGATCTCTTGAATGCTGCGAGATTGAAAAACGCAATGTAGGGGAAATACCGGTTTTAGTTTTACCTTTTTGAATGGCTATAAAGAAATTGGACTCCCCAGAAGCAAACCCGGCTAACCAATCAGGATCCACATTATTGTAGATTTTACTCTTTTCAACGGGATCCGCCAGATTTTTTATAGAAAAACACTCCCACTTAGGAAATGCCTTTTTCAACTCATGAGATAAACCTAAGTTAAGAGAGGCTTTCAAATTAACAATCTTCTGAGTACCACTTAATGTATGATGTTCTTTATTTAACATAAGTAAAACTATTTGCTTAAACAAGAGATAATCTATACGTTTTTTGGAAAGCAAAGGATATTTATCAAAATGAGGCAGAATTACGCTAACTATATCTTTTAAACTATTAACTCTAAATTCTACAGTTGAAGCCTTATTGGGTTTGGAGACGTGACCTATTCCACCGAAATATTGGCTAATCACCTGAATTAAAGCTCTATCTTGTTCATGCATTTTTATTTGAAGTCTGGCTTGAACATTTCACCCCGTCTTATAGCTAGAGTTTTTTAATAACATAACTACAAAGGAACTTTCCGCGTCAAATAAACCAGTAACAAACAGAGGGTGAAGAGTATTACCTTTAAGACCTAAGACTCTAGTATTCATCTTCTCATTAACTAAAGATTTATTACTAGACTTAGTCTCATTCTTATTCAGATTTGGTGACCCCGATTTACTAGTGGGAACAGATTTAAGTGTAGAACCCTTATAGGAGGCTCTCGTAGAATAACTTCTTGCATTTCTTTTATTAGACCCTATGGTACTAAGCAAAGGATGGGTGAATGTACAAGATGATACCTGTTTTTTAGAAGAAGAGATATAAGTATAGGATAGGCAGGTCGAATTAATAAAAGAGTTAAATCTGTAGAATGCAACTAAAATTCCTAAACCTATAGCTGATTCAGCACCAGCTATTGCTATTATATATATAGCATAAGTTTGTCCTAAAATATCGTCAAAGCTAAGTGAACTTACTAATATTAAAAATGTAATGGCTAATAACATAATTTCTATACTTATAAGCATTAAAATTATATTTTTTCTGTTTAAAACGAAACCTAATATTCCAATTAAAAATAGTATCAATGATAAATTCATTTATATATATATATATAATTTAAAGTGAGTACGCCCGGTTTTATTTTTTTGGTATTTTTTTTTTTTTTTTTTTTTTTTTTTTTTCAGATTCTTTTTTTGAATATTCTTCCAAACAATTTTTGCACATAATGGCTTGGCAGTCGTTACAGAGAAAAGCTATATCCCTTTCACTGTCAAAGGCTTTGTGTTCTAATGAACCACCACTAGATCTAGTTTCTCCGTTGTCAAAATCGCAATAGATGTTTTCTACGTCATTTTTATTACTAGAATGAAACTCACTATACTCCTCATGTGTGCATAGAGCAACTCTTTCTTTGTCTTTTTCTAATTCGGTTTTACTTAAATCCAATGTAAGTTTAGGTTTCTTAGCTGGTTCTTTATCTGGTTCCTTCTGTGATCCCTTCTCACTATCAGTGTTAGTCTCTTGAGAAGTGTTTGGATTTTTACTATTATCGCTGTCTCCTGCACTACAGTTTAAATAGTTAAAATCCAAACCATTTTCCACTAAAAAAAAGTAGAATAAACCTACAGCATTAGCTAACATTAGAATAAGAGAGAAATAAAAAAATCAGGTCTGGATTTTATTACTATATAATACACATCAATAAAAGCCACGAAGTAAATCTATAATACGCTTAATGTATCTATATGTACGTGCAAATATATTAAGACTACTTTCTACTTTATCTTGAACAGGTTTAACGCTTGCTTCAACCATTAAAAAAGCTGAAGATGAAAATTTTTGATTTAAACACCCTGGTCTTGGCTTAGATATCGAAAGTAAATCTTGACGAATTCGTTTATTAGATAAAACCGAAGGTGAAGGAAGGAGAAACTTTACAGGTTTAACCTGGAAATCTCTTTTCTTATTCGAAAGCCGGGTGTGATAAAACTTAACCTGGCCGAGGCGAGAAAAAATTCCTCCATATTTTTTTGTTAAACCAGTTCCTCTGTAGTGCCGTGTCTGATTAAATTTATTATGCCCCAAGCGAGAAGACATCCCGCCAGAATGGTTTCACGCTTTGGAATTAAATTTAAAATCAGAATTAGAATTATGGCTGGTTTGTTTACTATCTATAGTTAGAGCCTTTTGACCTAACTCATATACAAAACCAAGAGTTAATACTAAAAAGAAGAGAAGCATTACAATTAGTCCTAATACTCCATTAACATAACCGCTCACAACGTAAGGATATACTAAAAGAATTTCAAGATCGAATAGTAAAAACAAAAGTGCAAATATAAAGAAAGAAATACTAAACTCACTTCTATTTTGTCCAAGAAAAGAGTGAAAGCCACATTCGAAAACCGAGTTTTTTTCCTGGTAAGGATTGTGGGGAGCAAATATAATATTAACCGCTAATAAAATAAATGCAAGTATAGGTATAAAAACGAGAAAAAATGTTTGACTTGTCATTTAGGCTTTGAATAATATTAAGCTTAATATATTTGCTATGTTGAATCATTCGTTGGGTATATAGATAAACAGTAATAATATTAAAGTAAGTATTGAAACAACATTGCTTAATGCACAATTTAATACTATTCTATGTGGTTTAAATGGGACTTTTTCGTTATTATTATAACGGTTTTGCATTTTATTTCTCAAAATCAAGATTATTAAACTAGGGTTAATTTTATAGTCATGTTTGAAAAAAAAGAGATTTTTAATAACATTTAAATAATAAACTGCTGAAATTACACTAGTTAATATAGCTAATAATGCCATAAATATATAACCATTATCTAAAGCAGCACTTAAAACCATCTGTTTTGCAAAAAAACCTATTAAAGGAGGTACACCTGCAAATGAAAACAATGTTATAGCTAAACTTAAAGATAAATAGGGGTTTATATAAAAGTATCCTTTTATTTGGCTAATTACTTGTATAGGGGATTGATTTTTATCTAGTAAATCGTCTTTATGATTTTCATCCTTATATACATACCAGTAGAAAGTAAATCCGATTGTAACTAAAATTATAAAAGCATTTAAATTTGAGATTGTATAAGCTAAAATATAAAAAATATACCCTTGGATAGATTCCATACTATTAATACTTAAAGCTAATAAAATAAACCCTACGTGGCTAATTGTACTATAGGCATATAATCTTTTTATTCTAAATTGACTTAATCCTAAAACACTTCCAATTATTAAAGAAAATAAACTACTAATAAGTAAACAATTTGTTCAAGAGAATACTAAAAGAGTTTTTTCTGTGTAATAAACTAATTCTAAGAAAAAAATAAAAATAGATATTTTCGCAACTAGAGCTACAAAAGTGGTTACTATTGTAGGTATTGCATCGTATACATCCTTGGAAGTAAAATTTATCCTACAAATTTACTGTAAGAGAAGAATTTATACAAACATAGTAAGTTAACCCTGGATTTTTCACGTGTAAGATCGTGAAAAAAAGATTAAGAAAAAAACCAAAAATCACCCCGTTATATGTGCTTCACACTAACTTAACGTAGCCTCCATGTTAAAAAGAACTAACTACTTTCTACCTTTATTCATACCTTTCCTAATCCAAAGGATTTCTTAAAATCCTTCTTTAGTAAGATGGTTTTTTGATTTTATGATTTCAGCCGTTTGAGCTCAATCTTGGAAATCTTTTAATTTAATACCAAGGACTGGGTGTTTAAGGAAAAAAGGTAATATATTTGCCAGAATTTCTTGGAAGCTTTGACATTTGAATTCAGCATGCTGTTTCTGACAATATACCTCTCCACAACCAAAGAAATCCTTTATGCATTTCATAAGAGTGATATCTCTTACATGTTGAGTTAAAACAAATATTAACTCTACACGACCCCCTGCATTAGAATCATTAACTCTTAACCTAGAAATGAAACAACCATCCCCTGAAGTAAAACCTACCATTCAATGAGGATGAATAGGCAGTAGACATCTTACATCAATAAAAGGTTTAGCCTCAGCTATATAACATGGAAAAGCTTCTTTCAATGCGGGGGTTAATCCTCTGTTTATGGAGGCTCTGATATTAATAATACCTTTTAAACCCTCAGACGTTAAATGCTCACCTCGCTTCATCATTAAAACCGCTTTTCTAAATAAGAGGTAATCCGCTCGTTTTTGAGAAATGAGAGGATACTTATCAAAGTGAGGGAGAATAACAGTGATAATCTGTTTTAGGGAGGATACCGTTAAATCGCAACAATTCTTTCTCTCTTTACTTACACGCCCTATGCCTCCAAAGAATCTTTGAATATCTTTTAATAATTTACGATCCCTGGCATGAAGATTTATAATAAAATTAGCTTCTATTTTTCAACCTACACTACCTCTGGTGCATTTACGAGCGATAATAGTGAAACATCCTTCCGCATCTTGCGTTTTTTTTTCTTAAAAAAAAACGTCAAATCCTGAAATAAATCATGGGAGAAGAAGCGGAGGTGATTTATGTGATAATAGGGGGAGGTCAGGGGTTGATTCTCTTAATCTGGTAACACTGTTACTGCTATTTGTATAAAGTCTAACTCCAACTGATACTAATCTAGAAGGGAGCAACCCTCCGTGGCTAGTATGTATAATTTGGTTAGAAGGGTTTTTTACCGAACGGTTTCTCTCGAAACCTAATAGAGTACATCTTAAACACGGAAATCCGTGTCAACTACCGTATACTCGTTGCTCTTTTACAGTCAAGTTTCTTTTTCTTTTTTTATCGTTAATTTATATCTTCCTTTATAAAGGTTTTGGTGTTTTCTAGTAAAAAACATTCTAATACTTCCTGCGGGCACACATAAAGCTTTCCCTACTGCACTCATTGAAGAATATATGTTATTTAACCCAGTTTTCATATCAAGTACTTCTACTGGTACACTAGGACTTCCTCCTCCTTCTGACCGTTTACGTCCTTTACTTCCTGCACTATTTTTGTTACCTATAGCCGCAAGAGATAATTTAGCTCTGGTTTCTTCCGAATGTTTGGAACCTAACCGAGAACCAGCTATAAGTAAAATATTATATGCAGGTTTTAATGAATCAAGAAAGTATTGCTCTCTTGATATAACTTCGAGAGGAGTACAGTATTCCAAGATTTCTAATTTAAATTTAGAGTAACCATACTTCAATAAACTATTATAAATCAAACTTTTTCGATTTTTTATACCTGACTCCAAATAAAAAATATTAAAATATGATTTAAATCTTCTATGTAAACTAATACTACTACCAACATAGCTTTTTCCATGGATTAAATTTATTCAACGATAAACACCACATTTTCCTTTATTTTCTTTTAATATTATAAGTTTATCTTCATCAGCGTTTAAATAAACTTTTACTGGTTGAAAAGACGGGATAGTGGGTGAAGAATTAGTAGAATAGCTACGAGATCCTTTATTTAAGGGACATTTCATAACACTTCTTTTATAAAAGAAGTGTTTTACGTGAAGGTTAGCTGTTATGGAGGAGAAAGAAAAAATATAATTACCCCCTAAAATAAATAATATATCCAAGGATAAATAATTTATTAAAGGGGTTTTAATTTTAAATAATGATAACATGTTATCATTATTTAAAATTTCATGCCTTGCCGGTGTAAAAAAAACTTTAAAAAAAGATGATAAACTAGTGACTGATTTAGATCCGCGATTACCCCCTTTCTTTTCAGAAGTCTTAAGGCTTGTTACCATACATGAGTAATTACTTCATCCACTTATAGCCTTTAGACTATAGCTTGGTACCTTAAGTTCTAGGGCTTCCCCGGAATTTGGTAGTTTGTCCCGTGAGCATAAAGCTAGCGCTAATGATTTCCCAGATCATTGTTCAGGACTTCAAAAATGAAAAGGAGCCGCACCGATTTTAAATAAAAATCCTACTGATAATATTATTAATGAAAGATGTATATAATAAGGGTTATATCAGGATAGCAAGATAGGATATAAATCTGGATACACTTCAGATATACTACTTATAACATATATGCCTTCAAGGTTTGTTGTACCTGAATTTGCATAAAGTAAACTTGAACCTAGTAAGATAAAACAAGATGATAGACCTCCTAATAAGAAATAGGTTAAACCTCCACTAGTAGCTTGTTCTGAATCTCTATACAATGTACATATTATGTATAAACCATAACTTTGTAGTTCTATAGCTAGAAATATTGATACTAAGTCACTTGCACTCATTAAAAATACTGCACCATTTAAAACAAATACTATAATTAAAGAATATTCCGGTATGGTAAATTGCTCACTATTTGCATTTCTTATTTCTGGATTATCTAAGCTTAATTCTGGTTTTGATTGTTCTTGTGTAGTTAATAAGTCCCGACTTGCATTGCTTGTATCTAAACTGGATTCTAGTCCTATGTCCGAATCTTGTGCAAAGTCAGGTTTTCTAGGATAAAAAGAGGTTAAAGTCAATATAGTTGCGCTAATTAGAAAAAGAAATAAATTAAAACTTTGGGTTAAAGAGGTCACGTGGAATAAGCCACCATGTAAACCTATACCCTTACTTAAACTTACAACAATAAGATTGTCATAAGATAATTTGCTGGTTAAAACTAATGAAACCATTACAATTCTTGAAAAATAGATGGATTTGTCTTTTCTTAAATTAAGAGCATTTGATATTAGTAGACTGGATAATAAAAAAATTAACATGTAAGAAATAAGTGATTTGAACACCTAACCTACCGTGTGTAAAACGGTTGCTCTACCATTTAAGCTAATATCTTTTAAAAAAACTTTTTTAACCTGGACAATTATTATTTCATTTCTGCTTCTATTGAAGTAATTATCATCGACCTTTGCTCGAAGATAACCATTTTACAGTTGTGAATTATTCTTATCCAAGATTCGAACTTGGATCCAGATATTAGAAGTATCCTGCTCTACCATTAAGCTAATAAGAGTTTTTATAATCCATTTTTTGGTTTTTTTCTGATTTGGTTTAGCGCCATTATTTTTGTCTCTAGTATTACCTTAAAGGTAATACGTGACGAGACAAAAATTTAGCCGTTGGCTTTTATTTTTATTTTTAATAAAAAAATGATACATTAAAAAAAAGATATATAAAAGACTAAGGTTAAAACAGTTATATCTAGCTTTTTATTAGCTAAGGCCAAAGTGCTGGGCTATATGTGTTAGAGGGATACGGAGGAATTGAACCCCATATTTTCGATTTGCAATCAAAACGCAAAACCATTTGCTACGTATCCCTTTTACTTATCTCCTTTTTCCATTAAACTGCACAAGAGGGTTTTTTTTTAAGTAAGTTAAATATGTAAAAACCGTATTATTTAGAATTAAATCTTTATCTCGTTGTATGTATTAGTAATACTAGTCAGCCTTCATTTTCATTTTTTTTATTTTATATATAAAATAAAAAAAAAAATGAAAACAAATAAGAGAAAAATAAAGTTAAAATTCAGATAACTATGAAAAAAGTGATAAAGTGCAAATAGTTTGTTTTATTTAAGAAATAGGTGATTCGAACACCTAACCTACCGTGTGTAAAACGGTTGCTCTACCAATTGAGCTAATTTCTTTGGCTATTAATAGAAATATCTATAATATGGCTAAATTATATCATTAGCTTACTAATGGTTTTTATTTATGATTTTAACCCGCTTAGCGCTAGGTATAAAATTTGTACATTGAGTATCCAGAAAAGATAAACCGAATGATGCTTTGGATTTTTCCATATTCTAGATTTTATTGTAAAACTAAATCTGAATCAAACTCTAATATTTCATTTAAGTAATCTAGGTATTGCTAACTTCAGTATAAGTCAGGAGGTTTTACAAAAACTGTTATATAATGGCCAATAACTTCATGCATAACGAAAAAAACCTAAGCCAACATAAAAAGATAACAATAAGAAATTTACACCATAAGTAATTTCATATGTTATATAGCATAAAGTAGACAAAGGGGGAAATATCCAGCATATAGTTTAAATGATTACTTAGATACATACAGCTCTGAAAGTATTATTTTTATTTTGGTTTTTTATTTTTTAACGATTATTTTTGTTGGGTTTTTTTTTTTGTTTTTTATTATTTGAAAAAGGGGATTTAAGTCTGTGCTATGTAGCGGATGACTTACAAAACCGAACTTTGTAATGGTAAACTTACAAATGCATGAGGTTTAGGAGGGCTGTTTAAACATCACTCTAAACTATTGTAGGCTCTATTTAATAAGCTTTGTAATAAATCAGTATAGAACTGAGGAGTTAATCATGGGTATCTTGAAACGGGTTTTCCTTCAACTAATTGAACGTATACCAGTTGTAAGAATACAAATGTAGCTACAACAGATATCATAGATCCAAAACTACTTACTAAATTTCAACCTGCAAAAGCATCAGGGTAATCGCTTATTCTTCTAGGCATACCTTGTAAACCTAAGAAATGTTGAGGGAAAAATGTTACATTCACCCCAATAAAGAAAATTCAGAAATGTACTTTAGCTAACATCATGTTATAGTCTAAACCTAATATTTTAGGTATTCAGAAGTATCATGCACTAAATAATGCAAATACTGCTCCCATACTTAGAACATAATGGAAATGTGCTACAACGTAGTAAGTATCGTGGAATGCTATATCTAAAGATGCGTTCGCTAAAACAACACCTGATAATCCACCAATAGTGAACATAAACACAAATCCTAATGCAAATAGCATTGAAGGAGTTAGATGTAATGATCCACCGTAACAAGTGGCTAATCAACTGAATATTTTAATACCAGTAGGCACTGCGATTATTAATGTAGCGGCTGTAAAGTAAGCTCTTGTCAAAAAGCTAAAGATGGACAGTATCTTGATTTAATAATAATATTAAACCTCTTGCGTGCTTGTCTCTGAGGATCCTTTAGTTGCAATACTTCTAATTTTTTTTATACCTTTTTCTTCCAAATGTTTTCCTTCTGTTATCATAATATATACTTTTCTAAATTTAAGGTAACTTACATATTTACCAGCAAAAAGATTAAAAGTATCAAAGTAATTAATTAAGTTTAATGCGGTTTTAAAACCTGTACTTTTATAACATGAAATACCTGTACCATATTGAGAAAGATTACCCAACTTTAACTTCTCGTAGAGTAACCTTAACGGTAAGCTATCATTCTGTTTTAAAGAATATTCTAATCTTACACTAAACCCTGTTTTATGAGTTTTACTATTTGCAATATGGATGTGAAAACATCCATGCGCTTGAGTAAAACCAGCTAGTCAGTAATTGTCTAGACTTAATTTTTTTAAAGGGGGTAAGATAGAGAGGTTAAAATATTCACTATAGTTATGTTTAATTAATTGATCATACTTAAAATTACTTAATAACTTACCATTTATTAACGATAAGATAACAGATAAACCAGTTGTATTTTTACAAACGTATCTAACGGCTTTTTTGTCTTTAATTTTGTATATATTACCGTATCCCACACGTTTTTTTATATAATAAGCTAATGACACATCTGGTTCAGCGAAAATGATATGTAGTTCCTTATGTCCAAATCAACCATCTCCTTCAATTAATCCAGCTATAAATCAGCCGAATTCATCATCTGTAAGATGGCTTTTATGTTTTCCTACATGTTCAGATATAAAAGGTAATTTTTTATAGTTAGTATAAGTATTTTTAGTAAAATTCGTAGCTTTTGTACTAAAACCAAAGTTTCCTGCTGATTGTCTTTTAAATAAATAGATTATTCCGAGCACAATAAATATGAGTGGACCATTTATACAAGAGTTTCCAGCATATAGCAAGATTTTTTCCGTGAACACAAGTTTATCCACGTCTAATCCAACAGTATACATGTGGTGAGATCAAACAACAAAACCTAATACACCAATAGACATCATAGCGTAAACCATTCCTAAGTATCCGAAAACGGCTTTGTTAGAACTTGCTGAAATAGTTGTACTAATTATACCAAAACCTGGAATAATTAATATATAAACCTCAGGGTGTCCGAAGAATCAGAAAAGATGTTGGTATAATATAGGGTCACCACCACCTGCTACTTCAAAGAATGAAGTATTAAAGTTTCTGTCTGTTAACACCATAGTTATACCTCCTGCAAGTACAGGTAGAGATAATAATAATAAAACTGCTGTCACCACAACAGCTCATCCAAATAAGGCTAATTTGTGTAATCTAATACCAGGACTTCTCATATTTAGTATTGTAGTAATGAAGTTCATAGCACCTAATAAACTACTAATACCAGATAGGTGTAGAG
>Ga0268250_10000581_pt1 | contig 17136 bp, 12 predicted proteins | sample AgamicAsSfe_FD_200448 | JGI IMG/M metagenome (GOLD analysis project Ga0268250, IMG submission 200448) | Agave microbial communities from Guanajuato, Mexico - As.Sf.e (v2) (version 2) | ecosystem: Host-associated > Plants > Phyllosphere > Phylloplane/Leaf | place: Guanajuato, Mexico | collected... | reverse complement strand
CAGACCTCGACTGACGTCCGTATCCGTGGCGTACACGCTCGGTTGCCGCTCTAGCCGCTAGACTGCTTTCTCATTCGCCTTGCCCGTAGGCCACATCACCACAGTGCCACGAACCGCGACCAAGACCCCCGCGTCGCCCACGGTCAACGCCCGCGAATCACGAAGCTATACCGCGCAAAGAGTTGGTGTGCGCCTGAAGCAATGCTTTGCGCAGAACGAGGCAGATGAGCTCAGATTCGGGAGAGAGCCACTCCAGCGCTCACAACGACCATGGAGATGAGATAGACATGGGTGAAGGCGCCATGGGCGCTTCTGACATGGAGGACAACGACGACGCTCAGTCGCTAGACAACGGCCCCGAGAGCTTGACCTTTTTCCGGACACGGAGCAGGAATACACACGAAGAGGCGCAAGAGTCGGCTTCGGAGCTGTCTGTACGGCCCAGACTGACAGTCGAGGAAAGCCCTGCGTCGACGGATATACCAGACGATACGCCTTCGGTGCAAGTATGTTGTCTTCTGGAACGACATGGAAGTCCTCTGACCAAGACAGGGTTCCGGCATATCCTCACCAACCAGCAGCGTCCCGGTATCGCATAACTCGCTCCGCGCCCACCGTCCGACTTCATTACAGCCCTTTGAGCGCCGCTTCTCCTCGCGCCTGTCGCCCTCGCCATTGTCGTCCCCGGCCCGTGACCAGTCACCCGCATTCCTTTCGCCGCATTCGCGACAGTCTTCCGTGTCGAGTAATGCCGCCTTCCACCAATTGTCAGATGATGGGTCCGAAACACCTCAGGCGCCATGGGAGGTCGTGCGATGGACCAAGCTGAAGAAGATAACTAGCCAGGTCTTCTCCGAGATCGGCAAGCGCAACTTCGGTCGGCCAACGTGTCTGAATGTCACGGTGTCGCTGGCAATAGGCACGTCGAAAGGTTTCATCCTCATCTTCGACTATCAGCAGGTCCTCAAATCCATCATTGGACCGGGCACCAAGGCCGTGGAATGCGGCTCTATCACATCGCTAGCCATCGCCGCTGATCATTCGACTATCGCTGGAGGGCATGCAACAGGTCACATCTTCACTTGGGAGTTGGCGAAACCAGCCAAGCCATTCCTTCACATTCCGCCCCTCGAAAGGGCCAACCTGGAGGATCACAAGTCGGATGGCCATGTGTCTGGTGTCGCCATCCTTCATTTGGGCTTCCTCGGCACCAGGCATACAGCGCTCGTCTCGGCCGATGATGCAGGCATGGCATTCTCCCATCTTGCAACGCGTGGCCTAGGAGCTATCGCACGCACAGTCAAGACTACGAGGATCCTGGGCAGATACCCAACTTCTGAAAAGTCATTAGAGAAGCCGCGGAAACCCAGTTCTGTGCTGGCTTTCGCTCCGCTCCCACTAGGAAATGTGGAACAACCCACCGATAGTATGGGTTTGACCGCGCTTCTGACGCCCTACTTGCTCGTGATAGTGTCGACTACCCCAGTTGCGCAGACGCAACACAAGGCACCTCGGCCAAAGGACGTGGAAGCACACAGCGCATTGAGTGGATGCCTAGCCTGGTTCCCTGCTGTCAAGCTGAAAACCGCCACCGGTCCTGGGAATGCAGTCTCCAAGACCAAGCTCGTATATTGCTGGTCGAATGTCCTTACCATACTAGAGGTCGATCACATTCTACCACCTCCATCGGAAAGAGAAAAGCCGACAGAGCTCCACTTTCGACCCCGAAGTCGTTGGAAGGCCGAAGAGGCTATTGTTGCAGTTCAGTGGCTTAGCAGATCAGTTCTCAGCGTACTGACCATCAGCCAGCGACTCATGATCTTGGAAGACAATACATTGCGCGTGACAGACTCTTTCGACTTGCTGCAGAAGCACATATACCACTCGGATCTATTTTCGCGACAACTCAAGCCCGCTATTGAACATCTTGACGAAGAAGACCCGTCACTGCATGGAGTCGTATCAGATGCCTTCTACATGAGCTTTCGAGCTTACAAGGGTCGGCTTTTCCTTCTTGGCTTCAACGACTGCTCGATCGGTACGCTTTCGAATTGGGCTGATCGTCTGCTGGCATTGATGGAAGATGGCGACTATATAGCTGCTATTGGCCTCGCGACTTCGTACTACGTTGGCGACGCGGATAAGCTTACAGTTGGGTTGCCTGAAGACGACAAAGCTCGACATGCTCTAGTTCGGCCGAAGCTGCTCGAAATGATAACAGCGTCGCTCAAGTACTCTTTTTCTCGCCAAGATGACGTTGACAGCGATACATATGAGCGACGATCGAAGGAACTTGCCGAAGTGGTCTTCACGGGCCTCATCTGTATGGAGGAGTATGACTTCCTATTTGAAGAAGTCTACGATGCGTATGAAGAAGCGTCAGCCGAGAAGGCCTTCTTCGAGACACTTGAGCCATATATTCAAGATGATGAGATCTCATCAGTACCACCAAACGTCCTGAAAGACCTCATAACCTTTTATGCATCGCACAACCGCTCTACGCAGCTTGAAGAGATGATTTGCCGGCTCGACACAGGTACTATGGATCTGAATCAAGTCACCACACTTTGTCAGCAATACGTGTTGTACGATGCGCTGATTTATGTGTGGACAAGAGCCATTGGAGACTACATTACGCCGCTCACAAACATTCTAGAGCTCATCAAATTGGTGGACTTTGATGTGGATGAGGATGAAAATATTTACCTTACTGCCGCGAAGAAGATCTTCCCATATCTCGCATATACTTTCACGGGTCGTGTGTATCCTGGAGGCACATTCATGGATGACGACCAAGCCTACAGTGCGAAGAAGGACATGTATCGATTCTTGTTCTCTGGCAAGAACCTGCAATGGCCACCAGGCTCGGACGAGATCATCCTCACACGGACCGATGGCAGTGCGGAGCCACCGTTCCCGTATCTGCAGCTCATACTAGACTTTGATGCTTCGAGTTTCATGAGTATGCTGAACGAGGCCTTCGAAGACAGCTTCTTGAATGGCGAACAAGATTCGCCCAACGGAGCCCAGCCAAACGGGACGCGGCGTGGTTCCGCTCTCACGCCAACGCGCCAGTCCATCATCAACTACCTCTTTGGCATCATGAACACGGACAACTTTGACCCGGAAGACATCATCTACTTCTACATGTTCGTCGCGCGAAACCTGCCCAAGTATCCGCAACACATTATGCTTCCAGGAACCTCGCTTCACCAAATCCTTGTCGGCCTCTGCAAATATCCTACTGACACCATCAAAGAGGACTGCCAGCTCTCAGTGGAGTATCTGCTTTCCATCTATCATCCGCCCAACACTCAAAGCCTTGTACCACTGTTTCAGAATGCAGGCTTCCATCGCGTACTGAAATCTGTCTATCGCGGTGCACATCAATACGCTAAACTGCTCGAAACATACCTTGTTGATGACGAGGACGAGGAAGCAGTCTTTGGATGTATCGCTGACATTTTGCGGCCTAGCAAAGGTCTCGTCAAGAAGCAAGTCAACGAGGTAAAGGCAGTCATCGTCGATCGGGCTACCGCTCTAGCCGCCGTGGACGCATCACAAACTGCGACTACACTGAAACAATATGCGCCAGACCTGCTGAAGCCGGTTCTGGACGCCATCGAGGCCGAACCTGATGCCCAATACCGCTATCTCGAGGCTCTGATTGAACCAGGTCAAGACGAGGTAAATACGAAAACCGTTATTGACGACAATCTTCCTTCCGGGTTCATCGAACGCTATGTCCAGCTCATGTGTACCTACAATAGTGCACACGTTGCAGACTTTGTCAGCTCGTTAAAGTCCAGTGATCTTAAATTGGATCCCGTACTACCGGCGCTGGAGAAGAGCGGTGTCGTCGACGGCGCCGTGATACTGATGGCTCGTGACGGCCTCGTCCAAGGTGCCATGGATCGACTGGTGAGGCACCTAGGCACGCTCGAGACTGCATTGACAGGCCTCATCGGCGCCGCAGCAGAAACACCTGATGTTGCCAATACTGAAGAAGCAGTCCACGACCTCCTGGAAGACATCCAGAAGTACATCAAAGTCGGCATTTGGTTATGCCAGGGACAAACGCGGTCAGCTGAGCGGGGGCTGGAGTCAGCCATTGACAGGCGGAAGTCTGCATACGGCGAAGTCCGGGAAGCAGATTTAGCACCAGACGAGCTACTATGGCTCGAGTTGGTCGATACATCCGTACGCCTCATCAGAGATACATCAAGTGCCGTCGCAAGCCACGACGCCTCCATCGCGTCAACGAACATGGATCAAGCCGACACCGTCGACACCGCCCGCATCGTATCATCCCTCCGCTCCACCATCCAACAAACCTTCTCTGCCCTCCTTACATCAACAACCATACCACCCACTCGAACAACCAATCAAGCTCGCACAAGCACCCAGACGCGAGCTACGCGCCCATCTTTTAATCAACCACAATCGAACCCCTCCTTCCTTCGCATCCTCCGCTGTTTCCTAACCCGCGCCTCACGCACCTATTCGCCCTCGCTCTCCGACCTACGTTCCGTCCTATCAGAAATCTTCGCCGCGTACACCTTCGAAGAAACAATCCTAAGCCTCGCAAACAGATTCTTAGACAAGGAGTCTTTTGAACACGTTGCTGAGATAACCGAGCTGAGGAAACGGGGTTGGAGACCCAGAGGACAGGTGTGTGAGGGCTGCAAAAAAAGGTGTTGGGGGCCGGGAGCGGGAGGGAGCGTGTGGGAGGCTTGGGAGAAGCGCGAAGAGACTAGGATGAAGGCAAGGCTGGAAAGTGGCGGTAGTGCTGGGCGCGATGGGGAGGCGAGTGGCAAGGCGAAGGGGAAAAGGCCTAGTCAAGCGGATGTTCTAGAGGAGAATGAGGGAGAGGAGAAGGAAGAGAGCTTGGTCCTCTTTGCTTGCAGGCATTTGTGGCATCGTGGGTGTTTGGAGAGAGAGAGTGGTGCTGTTGGGCAGGAGCAGAATGCGGAGGGGGGTAATGCAGAGGTGGGGAAGATGATGGGGAGGGTAGGCTTGAAGTGTCCGCTTTGTTGACACGATGCTAGAGTAGAACGTAGATGTATTGATGGTAATGCATGTCTCCTTGTATTGCGCCTACCTGGGGCTCCAATAGCGGGCGGTGAGCGAGACGAGCTCCAGCGAAACGAAACCCAGGCTATTTTACAATCCAATTGTTGTTTGAAGCTCACCGTAGTGACCGTTACTATATAAATTAGACTTCCTCTAGATGATTCAAAGACAACCCTAAACCCTTTTGGGCGGCGAATCAGATGTTGGTCACCACGACGTTAGCACTTCAGATATCATGTGACGAGCCTTGGCAGGCTTCTATCCATATGTGTCGTCCTCACCACCATCTCATGTACCCCAGCACAAGCATAGCCTTAGTGCGATACGACACTCAATACCATCGCGATGTGCGTGAGCTTCACTGCGGTGCTTGCCACAAGGCTGCCTACTCGTACGTTGTTGCCGCCGCTGCGCAAGCAGGGGAAGACGCTGTTAGATGTTGCTGTCTTCGTACCTCCGCACCAGCCTCTTGGCGATCATTGACCTGCCTGTGTGCGCTAGGCCAGGTATCCAGGTAGTGCTGACCGCAACATCAACATTTTCCACGACTTTGCTGCGATGGCACTAATTGCATACCTACGTCGACTTTGGCCGTGTGCTCGGGCGACATGAACAGTACGCTTATCTTTCCTTATCGGGACAGCTCTGTTCTAGGTCACAGTCCACAGCTACAGCCTCGCAGAATGAACGGTGAGCAACACACCGACCGACGTAGTGTTGTTGTGCTACACCGTATACCGGCAGCGACGGTAACTCCACACTCTATTTTTACGCGCGAGTGATGCGCATGTTCCGATCCGTGTGTTGCCGATCGCAACCTAATTCCACAAACCACTAATCGTCACCCTGCAAACATTGCCCCCGATGCACGGTTTCCTTTCCTGCAGCTTCCGTGTATACGGGGTTGTGGGTATTTTCTCCGCCGGGTGTGGCGCCGTTGGCCTTTGCTGGGGTGACGAAGCCTCGTGTTCTCGGTCATATGAGCTCACGATGTTGCGGATTACAGTATAGATCGGCGCCGAGAGGGACCACCTTCATGGGTTGATAAGGTTACAATGGATCCGCATACGAGATCAAAAGACGTATAAAGAGTGAGATGCAGTACCTCACAACCTACCAACACAATCTACAACGACATCCAACCTTCACTTTCCAATTCACTCAACAAGCCATCAAACATACCTCAACATGAAGTACGCCACCGCCACCATCGCCGCCGTCACCATGGCTCTCGCATCCGCAAAGGACTGCAACCTGCCCCCCATTTCCGAAGCCGTCGTCCCCGGCGACGTCTTCAAGCTCGTGGCTCTCCCCAAGGTAGCCAACGAGATCGAATGCGAGCCCTTCCAAGCCAAGAACAACAACCTCCTGATCGGCGATGACTTCCAGAGCGCAAACTGCACCACCCGACTCCCCCGCGACCACGCCTCCTTCGTTCTCAACGGCCAGGGTCTCCTCTTCCTCTACACCGGCGACACACCCGACAACTTTGAAGCCCAGCAGATCTTCGTCGACCGCTCCGGCATGGGCCAGGGTAACATCCAATACGGCACCGGTCTCCCTCTACAGATTGGCAAAAACCAGGAGTTGGGTCCTTTCAAGATCACCGAGACGAGCGACTTGGTCTTTGATAACGGCAATGGTGCTGTTACGGCGTTCCAGGCTTGCCCCCCGGCTGACGGGGACAAGTTGACAGGATGGAAGGTCTGGCTCGCGGGCAATGACAAGCCGGCTGGTAGTGAGGGTTGTGTTGGGCTGAATGCTAGGGCTGTCAAGGAGACGAAGCCTGAGGCTTGCGAGTACTCTGTTTACAACGCTTAGAGAAGTGGTTGGTGATGATGAATGTTTATAGATGTAATGATAATGCAACAAGTTCGGATCACTATCGTAATGTCTTATCTTGTTTGTTTCCTCCCATTGCATTTGATGGAGAAAGTTTACAGAGGTGGGTTAGTCGACTTGGTCTATCGGGACCCTTGTTGGTAGATTCTTAACGATGTAGGATCATGTGCAGAATTTTACTAACATAAGGTAACGCCAGCGTAAAAACTTTGGAGAACACTTGCAACAGATATAAGAGAGAACTCCAAGCTTAGCACACTCGAGCGGATCCGCGTTATTAAGCGCAAGGCCCCTTTCAGCATACATGCATCGTTGAGTGTTAGTAGATTTGTTCCCATCGCCAGTTCGTCGCCGCTGCAGCACAGTCGCGCAGTGCGAGCGCACCTCAGATGTTTTAGCACCTTAGCAGATCAGTAACTCTTTAAGTACTGAGATACTTCGAAGGAAGCTTATCGCCTTCTATCTCACATTCGCTGCTGTTCTAGCTGACCTCCTCCTGTATGCCCTCGATGCGACTACGTTAGTAGTGGCGACACTAATGGGCGCCCACCCAGTTGTCTTCTTAAGCCATTGCTGAACATCATAGAGCATTACGTCGGATATAAACGGTGCTCGGCTGGAGTTGTCCCAGGCTCTTATCTCTTATCTCCTCGCCGTCACAGCCACCTCACTAGTTCTGTAGTCTTCGCTCTTGCAAAAAACATTAGGGTTGTTGTTGCAGGTTGTTTTCCACGAGGCCTAGGTGACGGAGGCTCAGACATGCTTAGTTATATCATTTATACTAACATATCGATGCTGTAGAAGTGTCCACTGTAAATTGAACTTTTGGCCATCCCTGATGCGATAGGTAGCGTCTTGGGACCGACTGTCGGCGGTAGGTTTAGTAGTCTCGTTAGCTGGTGCTGGATTAGACAGATTAATATGCCACTTCTTGTAATCTTCTTCTCCTTGATTGTGGTCTTTCTCAGACTACGGTCGCCTCAAAATTCTCCACTTTGCGAGCTGCGGCGCTTTGACAAGATTGACGTTCTTCTATTCGCGGCGGAAATCATCATGCCTGCGTTTCCGTTAATTTAGGCAGGTAATCTTACGCTTCGAAGTCCTTACATACGTTTACCGATTCTGCTCAAAAAGCTATCCTTGTGGCTTATCTTCTGTAAGGGCAGGGTGATCACTCCAGTCATACAGCATCGAATCTTCACGTCAATGACTGCATCCGCCACATCAACGAGTGTGTTCACACATCTGATCTCATTATACTCTACACGCCAATAGCTGTCACATTTGTATCAGGCCGTTACGGCTAAGACAGTGTTATAGTCGGCGGTCTCTGTTCTGCTAACATGTGCACTGAGCGTGGTACCGGGTGTCGTGAAAGCCACTGTGGTTGGCTTGGCCTACACCGGATACTGTTGTAATGTTCGTATCGCCTGGCCTTCCACAGCTACAGGATTTGGTCTACTCATTCTATTGGGTGCTGAATCAACCACCACGATCGCCTATCGTCTACCAATAGCGTAGGGTACCGACATGGATATCTTGCTCTGCTTTCTCTTTCCTTCATCACACGCAGGCGAAGTTCGCATTAATGATACCTGACTAGTCACTGGTATACTCTTGACCTTTCGTCGTCTTGAGGGTCTTGTCGGGTTATCTATACCTATGCTCCACGAAATTCAGCAGCTACCTCTCAAGTTCTCACGACACCATTAGTAGTCTGCTAATATCTTCGGAACAGTTGCGAGACCCTCGAGCTACTGTAGCAATCATACCGCAACCAAGGGCGCTCGACATGCCAGATACAACCTCGAGCTTATTATCCATGCCTATCTGATCTATGATAGAGCGGTTGTGCACACAATGATTGGTTTTGCAAGCTTGGAGTTTTGGTCGTCTCTCTCTATTTGTGAGCTGACCCTAGACAGGACTGAGTTGGGACAGTGGCGATCTGAAGACTGAATAACCATTTCAAAAGTAGAGAGAGATGCCGGTTCCTCGCGAAGTGGTGGAACAGCATTCGCATCAAGCGTTTCGTAGTAGCACACTAGTAGCAAGCTCAATGTTTTGCGATACCACTTTTGATCACGTGTGCGAGATTTCTGTTTGGAACGATGCGTGGCTTCCGAGCCTGTATCGGTAGCCGAAGCTTGAGAAGATCAACTTGTGTCTAGCCCATGATGTATCGCGTCAGCTGATGACCAGACTTCCAAGGTTCCATCATAATTGCATGTGTGGTCAGCCAATTTCACGAAGTGGCAAATCTACAGAGCCGCAGAGTTGTCTCCACCAACTCCTTCATGTGCAGCGCATCACATCTAGTCATGATCCTGGCACAGCGGTCGCCGTTATGTCGCCATGCTCGCCGAGCGGAACCCGTCCAATCCAGGTTCACCAGATCGGCCCGCTGGCACCCAAGCGCCCAGCATTTGGGTAGCATAGATGTGGTTTAGCCCATTGAATTGTGCTATCGGCAATGGCTCTCCGTCAACGTCGGCTATGGCAGCGAAAGCCGGCGGCAAGATCGTGGATGACTGTCCACTGTGGCTGACCGCTGTGGCTGAGGCATCAGCGTCGCGGCATGCTGGAACCATCTGCAATCGAGCGGCGTCGCGCAGCATCGTTATGACCAAGCTCTTACAATCTACACTCAGGCAAACACGAATTCACTCACTTGAACTCAGCTGTGATCTCTTTTCGTATGCTCTCGATGCAACAATATCATCTCTTGTGACCAACTGTGACTACATGGTCGAGCGCATAGACCTTCATCAAGACTTCAGTCAACAGTAATTTCATCTCGTTCCAGAGTCAATTACAGTCGTTATCGTGGGCAGTCGCGTGTGAATCGCGGCCAGCGAGCCGGCGCTGCAGTGTTGACTGCAGTACACCATATGCTGGACCGGCTTGTCGCTGATTCATGAAAATACTGGGATCGAGATCATACAATGGGTTCCGTGAAGCGGCCTCACAATTATCTATCGATAACGTTGTGACTAGGTTGGGCAGCTTCAAAAGTGGGCGGCAGTTGTGACGGAGGCGGCAGAGAAGTTGCGGACACTGATGGGGCTTACGCTAGACTGGGTTGAGCGATAGATCTTGCTAGCACTAGCGCAGGGGAATATCAACGCCAGTTATTCGCTCCTTGCCGCCAATGCTCTGGGGCGCGGTACCCCAGAAAACCTTGTCGATACGCGTGGGCCCTATGCACTTGCTTTTTCGTTCGCTCCAAGGCAGGCAGGCAGGGCATCTGATTCAGCTGCTGCTTCGATGGCTCGAAACCACGTTTCTATGCAGGAACAACTCGGCATTTGTATCCGAATCATATCGACTGGAGCGCTAGGGACTTGATCGTGCGCTAGAAAGTGAGGAAATAAGCAAATGTCATTTCCGATCTCTCGGTGACATAGGGCCGGAAGGCTTGATCTGGCGTAAAACCCGCCCGTCTACACCCATGAATCCGGATAACGACCCATGCGGCTGAAGCCGAGTAAGTGTCAATCGATTGATCACACTGATTGCGCGTCAGCCCATCACTAGTCGAACTTTATTCACAAAGTCGTGCCTCTTGATCGGTGAACAATGTCAGCTAACAGTGTGATAACGTTACCAAAATGCAGTCTGCTATGAAGAGGAGCGGTTCATGCGAGTCATCCTGTGTACTAGTAGTCTTGGACAGATAAATGAACCTTGGAAGCCTCTCGCGAAGACATGCAGCTATGGCGCCACCAATCCTGGCATTCAGGCGTGACATCTGCACAGGGCCAACAAAAGCGCGCTTGCACCTGGACACAATTGCCAGGCCAATCAGCGCTCGAACCTAAGCCGGGGAATTCATTCCGTCCCCCTATGGTGAACAAGATCATCGCTATGGGCGACACCTCCAGAATGCGCCACAAATCCTAGAAGCCCATCTAAAGCTCATCAAGTGCCGTGAGCGAAGACGTCTAAAAGATCCCATGGAAGATGTAGTCGGTCCTGGAATGCGAACTTCGCCTTCATCCTCTTCCTCTGATCGCCTTCAGCAGCAGATATTAGTCTGCCAAACGCGACATTCCTCAATCACTTAGTTCTCAGTGCGGATTCTTTCTCTACCTTCCGCTGATGGGGCATACCTAGCCGCCGATCCCCTCGACGTTGTTCTAACAAGCACATGCGCGAACACAACGCGGTCTTCGCGTTCAGCCATGGCAAAAGAGGAGGACGTGGGCGTGGTCGGAGGGGTAAATGCATCGTTCCCAATCCTCATGACGATGGTCGCATTCTTATCCATCGCGCTGTACAACGTCATCGAACTTACCTTTCTCGTCTTCGCCATCTTCAAAAAGCGTAGCGGGCTATACTTCTGGAGTTTTGTCGTGGCCACTTGGGGTATCGCACCTCATGCTGTTGGATTCATCCTGAAGTTCTTCCAGGTCACCACACTAGACCTGCTATCGAGCGCGATAGTGGGCATAGGCTGGGGATGTATGGTGATAGGGCAATCTGTCGTTCTCTATTCGCGTCTGCATCTCGTTATCCGAGATCGGTCTCAGACACGTTGGGTAAAATATATGATCATCTTCAACGCTATCGTCCTCGGGATTCCGCTTCTGGTTCTAGCGATGGGTACAAACTCTCAGCAATCGGCTCGTTTCCTGCCAGGGTTTTTAGTATACGACAAGGTCCAGATCGTGGTGATCTGCGTCCAAGAGTTGATAATATCCATCATCTACATCTACGAAACGGTACGTTTGCTGGGGCACGACACTGATAGCAACGGCCGCGGACCTCTACAAAAGCTACTCAGACACCTCATCTTCGTCAACATTGTAGTCCTGATCCTCGACATCACCCTCCTTGCTGTCCAGTTCTCCGGTCACTACGAGATTCAAACAACGTACAAGACGGCTGTATACAGCGTCAAGCTCAAGATTGAATTCTCTGTCCTTAATCGGCTTGTCAGCATAGTGGAGCACAAACACAATGGTGGAAATCCCGGTATCAAAACCCTCTCTTTGGGTCCATGGACTCAGAGCAGGAAGACGCGCTTGAGCACCAAATTTGATGGCCCTGGCGCCTTTTCCAAGATCGAAGAGACTAGCTCGTCAGATAACAGGGGGAAGGACTCATTCGTGGGACATCTAGAATACATCTCCGCCAGGGAGGGGCGTTGAAGGCGAGTGTACCGGACAAACAAATGTTTAGGAAAGAACTTGCTATCCTCTTCGTAGCTAATACATTCATTCCACGATCTTACCAGTCGCTGCACGAAATTTGTAGGAACGGTTGTCGAGTTACGCTTTACTAATCGAGTGCTTGACATTCTGTGAAACGCAACTAGCGCCTTCAGACCGAGACTTTACAGCCTGGACCTTCCAAGAGTCTTCTAGTGACAGACAATCGCTAACCACTCTAACCATCTCTAGCTATCCTTGACTATGCGGCGCGTCGTCGCACTGCGTACGATACTGGCAGAGCCTTCGCAATGCTGGACTTCTGAACCCTCGGACTGACTGCCAGCGTATTTGCTAACACGCTCGCTATAGCGGTGAAGACGCGCTGGAAGCCGTCCACGAAGCTATGAACAGTGGCAGCCTTACTCGGGTGAGCCTATGCTATTGCCTGAACGATGAGGACATAGCCCTCTGCGCCTCGGACGAGAGCTGCGTCTAGTCCTGATGCGGCTAGTTGATGGATTACGGCGGTTTAGAAAAGGTTCCCTGACAGCTCGGAGGCTAGTAAGTGCGCTACAACAAGATGCAGACTGGAGACAAGAGAGAACGTCCCGCGGCCCTGAGAGTCATTTTCACGCTGCGCGTAGGTCTGTACTGGCTGCCAGTCATTGCGCAGTTTTGCGGCTTACACACCGCCTGGATGCTAATGCTGACGTTTGTCAAGACCATGTCACTGCCCATACAGAACACGACTAGTGCGCTGACCAAAGAGAAACAACAGCATACACTCGACGGTGCCCAGGTGATAATAGAGAGATGTAATCAATAGAGAAAAGAATTATAGGCTACTTGGATCCGAAAATTCGTTTGGAGAGTCCCTGAACCTTTCTATCACTTACCAGTCGATGTATTGATAATAGAGTCGATAAGGACAGCTGCATTCGAGAGCGCCTCATCTGCATGCCTGTATCCGACTAGCTGGATAGACACTGGCGTATCTTTAAAGAACTCTGGTCCTGTGTCTGGATCGAGCGATGGTCAGCAGGTGGGATATATGACGAAAACTGTACGTACATAGACTGTAGACCTTCGCATCTTCAGGCCCATACTTCGCGGTGATTGTTTTGTCTAACGCATCTGACGCTGCTACATCATCGACAGGAATAACCACAGCCGGAAAGTCGAGATAATTCCAGAGACCGGTGTAGGAAGCGGTTGTCCAATGGTCAAGAGGAACGGCTGTATGTGGTGCAGGAGGCATGAGAATTGCATCTATTCCGTAATCAAGAAACAAGCGCTGATATTGCTTCGCAGCCGCTGCTCGGTGCACGTTCAGATTGCAGAGGCCTTCCAATGACGTTCCCTCGAAGTTCAAAAGCTGAATCGCTTTCAGTGAGGGTACCTCTGGCTCTCCAGTCCTGGCGAGCTGTTCGCGATAGTGCTGGAAGCAAATCAGTCAGCAACCAAGATCGTGGGGTATTGGCAACATACATCACTTCCTGGATACGAAAAGTACCGGAGTAGAGCATTGTAGTGTTCCTTGGTGTTTGGCAAAGTGATAGGAACAAGCTCAATTTCACTGTTGTTACGAAGAAGGTCAGCAGCCTTCTTGAGGCCACGTCGAACAGGTGGTGACGGCGTATAGATGCCATCGTCCTCAACCAGGCCAATGCAGAGCTTCTTTTTGACTGGTAGATTCCGCCATGGCAGCGAGATGATTGTGCTGTCGTATCTCCATGTCTCTGACTCCATGACAGTTCTCATAAATAGGGAGCAATCCCGGATTGAGGTTGCCATAGGCCCTACGGAAGAGCGTACTCCGTCAGCACCTGGTACTGTAAGGTTGCGAACTCCATCGTGAGGTATCAGTCCAACACTTGTTCTGAAGCCGTAGATACCGTTGCAAAGTGCTGGAACACGTATGCTCCCACCAATGTCAGTACCGACGCCGAGTATACTCCCGCGTAGGGCAATGAGGGCGCCTTCGCCGCCGGTGCTGCCACCAGCAGTCAAGGTAGGGTTGCGAGGGTTTAGTGTCCTGCCAAAGACGTTGTTGTCGCTGTCGGCAGGTATGGTCAATTGCGAAACGTTTGTCTTGCAGTAAAAAACAGCGCCTAGGTCGAGTAGCATGGCAGCAAGAGAGCTGTTCTCTTCTGCAGGCTGTCCAACGTAGCAGGCCAATCCAGTCGAAGAGTCATGGCCAAGGATGTCGAAGCTATCTTTGAGCGAGATGGGTAAGCCCCAAAAGGGTGGAAGGACGTCACTGGGATTCTCTTTGCGTTCCTTGTCGAGGAGTCTGGCGCGTTCGATCGCCTCGCCGAAGAATATTTCTGTGAGACAATTGACCTACGTCAGAAGGTTAGTAACCATCTCAGGAAGCCCAGCCAGGTGACTGACTAGCTGTTGAGCAATAGCAGCCCTCTTGCAAAAGGCCGTAGTGACTTGCTCAGCAGACCAGGTTCCCTCCTTGAGCTTCTTGAGAAGCGTCGTGGCATCGAACTTTGAGGTGATGTCGCACTCGACATCACTCAGAACGCCGCAGGTGATGGGAATATGTAGAACGCTCGTGGCATTGCGTAGCGCTGAGTCGATCAGCCACTGTGGAGGAATCTTGTTGTTTCTTTCGGTTTGCTTTCGAGCAGCAATAACACGATAGTCTCGCATTCTTAGAGACATAGCAGATGGAAGTTGAGATGAGAATGTGGGAGTAGGTGCCTGCTTTACGTCTATCTTTCTTCATCATTGTACTTATACCTTCCCAGGGTGCCTAGGTAGAGTCGAGCTACTTAGCGACATCATGGGCGGACCAGCTTGTTTCGGCTTCCAAATATGTATTGAAAACCTCCGGTTCCGGTCGCTATGCCGCTATGCGAACAAGAATAGATGATTTTGATGATAGCTTGAGCGTGATAGAAGGCACCATGTAGGAGATGAAAGACCAACGGGTTCAGGTTACGCTACCATACTGATCTGTAAGCGCTAGCATGAGTCATTTCACGCTAGGAAATCTCAACCCTCCAGTCAAACCTCCGGCCAAACCTCCGGTCAAGCGTACCGTTTGGTTCTTCAGGCTTCACTCATTCTCTCACTTGGTCCCTTGCGTATCGATCGCGGCAGACTTTCTTAAATCTGGAGTCTTCCCATGCAGTGAGCCTTCGCACATCTTAATTTATCGACTCGGCAAATCCTTCGGGGTTGGACGCGAGCCTGAATGGCGAAGGACACAGCGAATACACGGAGGCTCCGCATCGCATGCGACCGATGTTATGATCTCAAGGAGCGATGTGTTCGCGAGTGCGTTACAGCGACTTGCGTCAGATGCGAGCGGTTGCGCTTGCACTGCTCAACTGACAGGCCAGTGCGCCCATCTGGCCGTCGACCGCAACACGGTAAGCGGACGGTTTCGCAGAGGAGCTCGACGTTACTCAACAAATCGGAACCAGCGTCAATTGATGTGAGCACCAAGTTGCAATATGTTCCCGACTATGATATTTGCGCGGAGGAGAAAGAGCTGTTAATGTTCTTGCTGGGTCAGCCTGAGAGAGTTCAGTCGCTAGTCGTGCTCCGCAGTTTTGCAATCATCGAACAACAGGCACTAGCAGCTTTGCTACCTTTTGCACTGCCAATACTCAAGCATGCTTACCTTGCATGCGCTGTCTGGCTCAAATCGCTCCAGTATGGCACTGGCGAAGAAGTCGCTAGAAACGCGGGAGTCCTTTTCGCATCCCCCGCCATGAGCACATTGCGTACACTCTCTGTCACGACCGAGCAGGACGCCACTCTGTGCCTTGCTCTCGGGAACACATTGGCATTCTTCGTCTATTCGAGCATTGGCTACGGCGTCGCAGATATCTGCCACTACTGCATTAGTGCAGTGAGCCCAATCATAACTTCTACGCCACCAAGTTTGCCTCTGGAGTCATGGAAAAGCTTCCTTGAACTTCTCGAGGTGATGGAATGTTTGACACATCGCCGGTCGCCAACACCAAGAGCACTGCAGCAGCTACAAGAGCGCGTGGATAGAAAGCTTGGCCTCTGCCTGCCTTTACTGCCACATTTTCAGGATCTCTGCATCATCAGCCATTCCTTGTCAAACGAGACCGATGCAAGTTGCATAGCCCGCATTCATGCTCAGCTGGACAAAATCTATACCGCCGTGGATGAATGGATCCCGTCGCACGCACGTCAGATACTTGACCACTTCGACTCCACTGAGCTCGTCCATCTTCTTGCGCAAGCTAAGGTTTACCGACTAGCTGCACTATTGGTGGCTCATAGGTTAAGACACGACTTTGGGAGCGAAGATGACAAGGCTGATGTCTGGTCAAATGAAGTAATGAGGGAGCTTGAGCTTACGAAGCATATGACGAAGCAACCGCTACGATTCGTCACGCTACCGTTCATAGTAGCAGCCATTGAAGTCAGAGGTACGGAAGCGCGCGTTAGCACACTGCAGGCGGTCAAAGATTACGTCGATGGTTTTGCACCAGTCATCCAGCGAGCGACGACAACTTTTCTCTCGCGGATCTGGCATGAACGAGATATCACGACGACAGCTCGTTGGTTCGATTCAATTTCTAAGCCATGCGTTGTTTTGCATTCAATAGACACTGCTCTCTGTTCCTGAGAGTTGCGCGCTAAGGCTAAGCATTTGCGTACTACCTCCTACACTACGAGGGGTACAATAATGACAGTAGAGCCTGGAACGAGAAGGCAGAAGGCAGGAAAGAATCTGATCCCCGCGCACACAGGACGATAGCCTCGAACAGCCATGAGGCAGAGCGGTAGATAGTAGAGTACAGCAAGGAGCTGAACCAGTCTACGTATCCTTATCTCTGTTTGAGCGCAAGACTAGACAGCGTGTCGAGCTAGACATAAAAGCACTCTGCGGCTAGGCTAAGCGCGCGAAAGAGGAAATAGATGTACAAGTACTATCGAACTAACAGTCAAGCTACGTGACTCTGGGCACGACAATGAAGAAAGAACAAGTTGACTCCTCAAAGAAGACGTCCTAAGGCTGAGAGCATAAAACACAGAGCGTCGCGGCAGATCCGCAATGTAACACATT
>Ga0268250_10000579_pt1 | contig 17156 bp, 23 predicted proteins | sample AgamicAsSfe_FD_200448 | JGI IMG/M metagenome (GOLD analysis project Ga0268250, IMG submission 200448) | Agave microbial communities from Guanajuato, Mexico - As.Sf.e (v2) (version 2) | ecosystem: Host-associated > Plants > Phyllosphere > Phylloplane/Leaf | place: Guanajuato, Mexico | collected... | reverse complement strand
CACTTCCCACAGCACTCCCACCGCTTACCACTGCCCTACTGCATCACCGCCTCTATCCCCTGAATTCTGATCTTCAATGCCTGCTCAAACACCATTCTCGCCTCCCGCTCAAACAGCACCTCTCCACCCTCCTCCAGCGTCCGTCCCGGAAGCGACATCTTCAAAATGCCCGCAGCAGCAAGTGCCTTCGCCAACTGGAACGACACGCCATCACACTCCTTCGCCACCATGACATCAGTCGCCACAGGCAGCACTTCTTGCAATCCAGTAATGCTGCTGTTATACACCGCCTCGCCGATACAAAATCAGCCATTTCGGCAAAGGGGCTGATGCGGCCAGAGGTGAAGCCGTAGGGTGCAGTCGGAGGACTGAGGTAGACATTATGGTAGCTAGGCTGGGCACTTGCACCCACATATATGGCGATAGCATTACTACAGGATGCGGAAGACAGATCGGGGGTGAGGATGTTACTGTTGAACCAGTCGTGGAAGACGTACTCCAGCAAGAGGCTTCTCTGCAGTCTCGGTGGAGTACTGTCTGGTGGGAACGGCAACAGCAAGGTTTTGGCCGGGCACACTGGCAGGTAACGCAGAGCAGGTACCGTCTGCCGCTAGCATTGTGGTCTCGGTGAGAGCGCCGGAGAAGTCTCAGTATAGTCTGTATGCTTCGAAGACGTCACCGCTGCTGCTGTCGACAAAATCTGGTCCGATCGGGAGCTTGGTCGAGTCTGATGTGACTACAGTCGTTTCGCTTTGGTCATGGTTAGCCACAACTGATCGAGTTGACTGTAGATTGCTGACTTACGAGCTTATATTGTATAACAGAGGAGTTGATGGTCGTCCCAGACTGTGATATTGTACTGGACATACAGTACTGCATCAAGTTAGCCTGAGTATCCAGAAATGCAAAAAGTCTCACATATCTACCACCCACAAGGACAACATCTCGTACTCATCTCAAGATCTCATGCTCGAGACAACCCGGCACGACATACCTTCCATGAACCCCGCTACCCATACGTCGTCCACAGCAGCAAAGCCCTCGCAACACCCATAGCATCGAACCCACTCCACCCCGTGACGACCGTCATAGGCAGCAGTCCAGCTCCGAGCTTAGCACCGCCACCAAAGCCCCAGCCAGGCCAGATCGGGCGGCCATTGAGCTGGACAGTACCAGCGGGGGTTGGAGGAACGTAGCAAGCAGTGCCGTCGAGCATCACTGTGCTGCCGGTATTGGTGAGGAGGCAGGCTGAAGTTGAAGTTGCAATGAGGGAGAAGAGGGGAAGGAGAGAGGAGAGAGTGACCGTGGTGAGAGTGACGGCACGCATGGTGGAGAGTACCGTGGTGGGTGAATTGAATATTAAGGGAGGTTGAGAGGTCGCTTTGTCTGCAGAGTAGTATCAAGACGTCCTCCGCCCTGTGCACAGCATGGCGGCCATCTTATACTGAGCTCACTACTACTTGTGGCACATCCAGAAAGGGTAGGTAGCTCTCCCTGGTTTCCGCACAGCTCACTGGCCCCGCAATTATCGCTCAATGGAGGCATACAGCACCCATCTCACAGGCAATAGCTCTGTCCAAGATGTATAATGAGCAGTCATGGTGGTGAATTGGGAGCCCCTTATTGAGTAGCCCGCGGCGAGGCGCCTAATAGGGTGACTTTGTTGGCATGATGAGCCACTTCAAGCACCTCTCCTCATGCTGTGCTGGGGGCTTGTGCCTGATCTGATCGTACCGCATGATTTACGGTTCAGTCGAATAGGATATTGTGTAGCAAGAGCGGCACAAGATAGGCGTCTGCAGTGTGCTATAATCAATCAGAAGGATAGGGTAGCTTGGCGAAGCACGACGTGAAGACTGTGATTTGTCAGCTCGTGGACACTATACAGTACCTCGGAACATCAGTCTACTATCACGACGGCACTCCCCCCGAGGGACTCTCAGGCCTTTCCTGTGGATGACTTGAGATTATATCTCGACATTTCGATACTCGATGTGCAAGTCTGGCAGAAGATGGAGATGCGAAGGTTCTCGCTCGGCAGTCGTCACAATATGGAGAAGATGTGGCGATGCTTCATGCTTCATGCTACATACCTCATTCCATCTCTGTGTCCATGTATGCCACAGCTGGATGATTATCGTATATCACAAATAGGTCATGTTATCTATCAGCTCATCACTCAAACCACCAAACTCCCCACCAACTGCACATCCAACACGCTCTTACCCACAAACACCCCATAACTTCCACTCTGCAACACCCACTGCTGATCGACCACACTCCACTCACTTAGATCCCTCCGTGTCAGCTTGAATGTCACAGTCTGCGTCGCATTCGCCTTGAGGTTGATCTTGTCGAATCCACGGAGCTGCTTGGCCGGTCCACCAGGGATGCCAAGGTAGAGCTGAGGAACCTCCATCGCAGTTACGGCGCCGGTGTTCTGAAGCGTGAAGCTGACGCTGGCGATGTTGTTCCAGAGGGAGGGCAGACCGCCTTGGGTGATGGCGGTGGTGTTGGAGGACTTGGAGGCGCCCGGGGGAATGTAGCTCAGGGAGTTGTTGCGGAGCATGGTTGTGGCGAGGTTTGTGTAGGTGAAGGTGGAGTATGTGAGACCGTAACTGTGAGTTATATCAGTAATGCATATGCCATGAAATCGTCGCGACAACGTACCCGAATTCGAATTGGGGAGTAATGTTCTGTGCAATGAAAGCTCGGTAATCAATGTAGACTCCTTCGGTGAAGTTGGATTGAGGGTAGAAGTAGTCAATGGTGCCTGGAGCGCCAGCCTCGCTAGGCCCGAGGAGAGTGCCGTAGTCACTAGCCGTTTTTGCGACTGTGTAGGGCATGCGGCCGGAGAAAGACTTGGTGCCAAACATGAGGTTGACTAGAGCGCGGCCGGAGTCCTAGGCAATGATCAGTTTTGTCAAGAAGCTCAAGAATACGGGATGATACTCACTTGGCCGGGAAGATGAGCGTACACTACAGCAGTGACGTTGGGGTGATCGATCCATGCATTCACAATCCTGATACCAGCATTGTGTATAACCACCATCGTCTGCACGAGTCAGCATACTTCCTCAATCACGGAGAGAGCAAACTTACGTTGTTGCACTGAGAAGCAACATTCTCAACAAGCACATCAGAGTACTCATCCGACAAACCAGGCCTGTCCAGACCCTCCGTGGCAAAGGCATTGATGAATACGACACAAGCATCGGATGCTTGGTCAACAGTCGGTGCTTGCGAATGGAAGTCCCAGTAAAGTTCAAAGTTGTTGGTGTACGCCTGCTGCGTAAACGCGTCATACGGTGCTGAGATGTAAGCTGGAGAATTGCTTCCACTGCCACCTCCAGTCACGATAGTGCCGTTGTAAGCAGCCTCAGGCAAAAGCCCTGACCCCATAAGGAATACGGTAGCCCACGACCCTTCAATGAATGTGATGGAATCACCCCCAAGGCCGAAATTGCCAAAACCATCGCCGTCGGGGTCGCGAGTAGCGGCAGCAATACCATCGTAGCCGAACAAAGAGATGAGCTGAGGTGCCTTGAAGGGCAGAGCGCCGTTGACGTTCTTGACGAGCACGTGGCCCTCCTCTGCTGCCTCGAGCATGCTAGCTTTGGATGCAGGGTTGCGAGCGTTGACATAGTTGTGAGGGGCGAGAAGGTTGGCTGGGACGCCAGACCCGAGAGCGGGGAAGTCAGCCAGGTTGCTTCCGGAGAAAAAGTACGCTGCAACTATGCGAGTGGCCATGTCGTCGAGACGGCTTTGAGTCACGGTTCCGTTGGCTACTGCTGCAACTAGTGTTGAGTTGTCCCAGAGCCCAGCAGAATCGGGCATCGCCATGTCCAGACCTGCATTCGCAGAGGCGATTCCTGTATGCTGGGCATACCAGTCTGACACAACATACCCGGTGAATCCGAGCTCTGTCTTAAGTAGTCCGTTGAGTGTCTTGGAGTTTTGCGAGGCGTAGCTGTTGTTAATTCTGTTGTAAGAACACCTACTGGAAGTCAGCGATAGTAAATAATGCGCGGAGTGAAGGAGACAAACATAACAGAAGCAGCACCAGCTTGGACAGCATCTTGGAATGGCCATAGGTACAATTCGTGAATTGTCTTGTCGTCGATATTCGTGCTGATGGACGACTGGTTTCCTTCTGGATTCCTGTATGATTCTTGTTCGTAGCCCTATTGCTTGGTTAGCCACTCTTCCTTCGGCACTCTCCAGCTAGGTATGACAGCACTCACGATGAAGTGCTTGACAGTCGCAATGACCGACTCCTGAAGACCAGTGATTGTCTGAGACGTGAGTTGTCCACAAAGGTATGGATCATTGCTGAATCCCTCCCAGTTACGACCACCTTCGGCCAGACGTCCCAGAGGCCCTACCACTGGACCCAACGCTGCATTGATACCCTTGGCCTTGAACTCGGCTCCCATGTAGTGTGCACGAGTATAAGCCAGGTTTCGGTTGAAGGTGGCCCCAACATGGATCCCGCTGGCATAAGAGTTCACGCCTTCAGTGCCGCGGACACCGTTGCCAGCGTCATTTAGACATAGACCAGGATACCCAAGACGAGGGACACTACCAGATACACCGGAGCAGCCGTTGGAGGTATCGGTCTGACCGTAGGTGATGTTGTTCTTCTCCTCGTTCGTCATTTGTGCCACGAGGGCTTTGGCCTGGGTGAAGGCACTAGCCCATCGTGCTCCGCCACCAGCTCCAGTTCCGACAGCTATCAGCAGTCAGTGATGGTACGAAAGGACCTGGCGGATATCGTAGCACTCACGACTTGGGTACACTGGGTCACTCTCGCCATAAGATAATGGGTCACCGGGAAATGGATTCACCTGAGCATCAGCAGAGGAGAGGAGAAACAGTCCAGCTGCCAGAAGGTTGATAGTGACCTTCATTTTCGCGAGTGATGAATATACTGGGAAAACGGACAAGAAAGATACAGAGCAAGCTGAAGGTAGGGGGAGATCTTGCAGACTTATAGCAGAGCATCACTTGCCATGACACGGTGCTGCATCGAGAAAATCACAACTTCTTTGTCATCGCGGGCAAGCGAGAGTGGGACAACCCCGAGCGGGGCGTCGTCGAGCGCGTGATGAGGGGGAAGCAAGGACATGATCGCTCGGGTCTTCCAAGCAAGATCCAAGGTCACTATTCGCTCAAAGGTCACACCGGGCGTCATGCTGGCAAGACAGCATCGAGCTAGGGAGTTTGTGCATGTCATAATTGCGTGGGAGAAGATGACGGTCCGAAGATGTGCCATCTTATGGTCCTGAAATGGCCAATGAGAGGACTCATAGTCTCGTCGAAGGGCTTCGGCCATCACTAGACTGCTGGGGGTGTGGAGCATATCGAGCGGAGATCTTGTCATTCCCCTCTTTCTCCCCGTGGGCACGAAGCTGGAGATGTCGTCTGAGGAGCAGCGGCAGATCTGCAGAGTGTTTTGCCGTCGCCGATGTTGTGCCGGAATACCTCGCCTGAATTTTGTCATACAAGCTTAGCGTCATTGGCCAAGCCGATTAATGAAGTTCTTCAACAAGACATGACTTCGCTGGTGAAGCTGGCTGTATCTTGTATCTATCCCTCCTACCTCATGACTTTGTTGATGCACGGTACTCTCCTCTAAGTTAAGAGGACCGACCATGCCCAAGTAGAAATGCTTAGCGCGCCGATATGCCTTGAGGAAGGAATACCTTCGCCAATGAGGAACAGTCTCGGGGAGTCAATTCATCACGGCACTCCCCTGCCCTCGAAGGCTTCAGCCATCCCCAGTAAATGGTACTTTGATGTTCGAGGAATAGCCCTCAAGTATCCGTCTAGAAAGATCAAGGCCCTCCCCTCTTGGTTAAGAGGTTCTGTCATGCCTCCAAGAAGCGGATGGTAAATGTAACCATCATCAGAAATAGGAATGTGAATATGCATGCTGCTCAGAGACACGCTAAAACCACCACCCTGCTAAGAACTAGACTCGGGTATATCAATGACAACACCACAACCCCTCCCCAAACTCAAGACCAAAATCGACTATCATACACATTCCCCCTCCTGTCATCCCCTCCAAACTTACATAAGCCCTCCATTCAACGGTCTCCTATTCCCCGAACCCATCTGATTATCATGATTCTGAGCTGCAACCTCCGGGTCAATCTTCTCCTCCTCGTTGTAGGCCCCTCCAGGACCAGATCCCACGCCGTGGTTGTCCTCCTGCGCCATTCCTGGCACTGGGTTCGAGTGGCCGGTGATACCAGTGATTATACCGCTGCCGTGCGTGCTGTGAGCATCGTACTTGGTGTCGTCGGATTCGCGGTCTTCGTGGCTGCGTTGGCCTTCGTAGAAGAGGGCGTATGCTTCCTCTCTGTGATTTGTTAGTGAGAAAAGAGAAGGATTGGAAGGAGGGGACTTGCCCGTGTATCGCGTCGTCACCAATAGCCAGATGATCCTCGTGCATGCGCAGCGGAATACGCAGCACATACTTGATAAACAGCATGATCAAACTCGTCATGACAATATTTAATCCAATGATAAACAGCGCGCCCACAATCTGGATCCACACCTGTTTTCCGTTCCCATCGATCGCGCCTCCAGGGTTCGTGATACCGAAAGCCTCGCAGCCTTGCACCGTGGCGAAAATACCGGTGAGGAAACCGCCGAGCAGGCCGCCCATGGCGTGGGAGTGCACGTTTCCGAGGACGTCGTCGACGGCGAGGAAGGGCTTGGTACGTCCGAGGATGTTCATGCTGAGCCAGGGGATGGAGCCGGAGCAGATGCCGATGATGAAGGCGCCCCAGCCGGCGACGACACCGGCGGCAGGGGTGATGGCGACGAGGCCGGTGATTTCACCTTCGATGGCACCGAGGATGGAGGGTTTCTTGACTGGAGGCGAGGGTTAGTGATGGAACATGCCGGGTGTAGGAGAGGAGGCGCACAGTATGCAATATCGAGGAGTGTCCAGACAATGGAGGAGACGGCGGTGCAGAGGTTAGTGTTGAGGACAGCGACACCAGCGTCGGGGGATGCAGCGTATGGGTCGCCACCGTTGAAGCCTGGAAAGTGAGAATGTCAGTTATTGTCGCTGAAACTCCTAAAAGCAGGAAAAATTACCGTTCCACCCAACCCACAGGATACCAGCTCCGACGAGCACAACAAGTAAGTTGTTAGGGTAGAAAGTATCTCTGTCACGCTGCGTACGAGGACCTAGAATAAACCGGTTAGTATATGTTTCGAAAAAAAAAGAAGAAAAAGAAGAGGAAAAAGGGAAAGAAATACCTAGCCAATAAGCTGCCACAAAACCTGCGGTTCCTGACGAAACGTGAATGACATATCCGCCAGAGTAGTCGATAACGCCCAAAGTGTAGAGGAAGCCACCGCCCCATACAGAGAAGGCACCAACAGTGTACGAGAACGTAAGCCAGAGAGGAACAAACACCATCCACGCCAGGAAGTTCATCCTGCCGAGTAAAGAACCAGCAATAAGCACGACAGTAATGGCTGCGAAAACAAATTGGAAGTACACCATGGTAGCCTGATTGTAGTTTTCCGTGACATTCGCCGCAGGTAGTGTAGAAGCGCGCAATTCCCAGTCCATGGAGATGACCGGACCTGGCACACCAAGCAGTGGGAAAGAACCCCATTGTGTACCGAAGGCCATCTTGTAGGCCCACACGGTCCAGCAGATGAGCACGGCTGCAAAGGCGTAGAAGGCCATGAAGGCGGAGTTGATGGCCCACTTCTTCTTCACGATTCCGGCATACATGCAGACCAGACCGGGTACGGATTGCATGGCGACGAGAGTGGCTGCTGTCAGTTGCCATGCTTGATCACCCTGGATCAGCCATGTTGGCGTTTCACTGGTGTCGATTTCTTGTCGTTTGATGATGCCCATGTCCATGTGTCTCTTCATGCGCAGGTGATGACCCTCCTGGGTGGGAAAGAAGCGGGAACCCATGCTGACTGGTGATTGTTGCTAGACTTTGAGGAGTATATCGTTGTGATCACAGTCACAGATTGAAAGTCTGGAGATCCTGGGGGGAGTGCCGTAGTGGTTCTGCCCGTGTTTATGTTCTGGTATCGTAGAACCTCAAGCCACGTCCTGAGCAAGCTGTGAGACGCCTCGTGCTCGGTACTATTTCACAAAGAGAATGAAGCAAGACAGAAGAATTCCCAAGTATACGGGCGGACATCATCACTATACATATAAACAGATCGGCGCCAGACCGGCGCCGGCAGTATACCACCTTGCGTCTACCAGACTGTCTAGCTTCATGCAAATCGAAGCCAACCATGGCTAGGCCATCGTGGATAAGCTCAACAGCAATGCTCGCGGGGTTGTGCTCGTGGAAGAAGGTCGTATCAAAGAGCTCATAGGCGTCGAGCTTATCTTTCGAGCTGTGGTCGGCGCTTGACAGCCGTCCGCGAGAAACGGGCTTCGCGCCAAAAGATAAGCCCAGTCTCATATATCGTACCACCGTCATTTTAATCACTGGCAGTATCAGCATGAACTTGTTATGTAGATGATACAGTCGAAGCGAGGTCAGTAGATTTGCAGGTTCGAGATGCAGTTGACACTCCTTTCTCGCCATGAGTTGCAACATGAAACAGTATTGCTTGTATGACCAAGACTTTTGACACAAGCCTTCTATATAAGCCTTCTGCCCGCAAATGGAGAAACAATCTTGCGTGGAGAAATCGTACAGCGTGTCAGGGATGATCATCTTACCGCGCCCTCTTGGCATGAAGAGTGATAATCTCGATAAAATGATAAGCAGCCTTTCGACCAATAACATGATTTGGTTTCCTCGACGTTCCGATGATATGTCCTAGATTTCCAGGGAACATTTTCTGGCCGATTTCGGACGATTTGAACTGCGGATCTGTTATCTGTGCTTGCCTCGTGGTAGGAACCGTTTGGTGGACCGGGCCATACGGATCGCTGATAAGCCTTGACTGCATCACAACCATGCGGCCGGTAGTATAGATATCTGCATGCCAAGCGAACATTGCATCGTCTTGCCGAGCAACTAGACAAGATCACCACTGCGGGAAAAGGATTGTACTTCCAAGAGCTCGGCATGTCGATAGCAGTGGGTGACAGCAGGCGAAGCTTCGAAAGTGGAGCTTCGACACTTGTTGCTGCACCCAGCACGGAAAGGACATATCCAGTGCATGTCGCTGGAGCAGAGACATCGTCATCATCAGCCGCCGCAGCTCCTGACGTCCGAGCTCCAGCTGATAACAACTACCTTGAGAGAGTGTCGGCTGGAGGAAGAAAGATATCACACGGGATTGGTGGAGCTGGAAATATGAGTACGTACATTCAGCCCCTATACATTCGAGGATAGGAGTTTGCATAGACTGTCCAGGGAGCGTGTCGTAGGATAATCCAGTTCAGACGCTACTCTTAAACTGTGTATATTTCCTATGTCAATACAAACAGGTTAGCTGACCGTATCACAAACAGAGCGTCCTGAACTTGGTCACGGCGAGCGCCACAAGGAGTCAAACATCGAAACATTCCGAAACGTCATGCGACAAATGTTAAGCAAGACAGTCAAGCGTCACCATGCATGAAGAACAAGAATGCTTGCCAGCGAGGCTTCTAGAGGTATTGTACTTGATATTTGAGTCACGCACAGCATCATAGTAGCTGGAGCTTGACCTTCCTCTTCCCTGTCGACTCTTCCTGTTCGTCACTGATGCGAACCTTGACCTGCTGGAATAGCTCAAGCCTGGCAGTTCTGGAACCAGACAGCGTCAGTGTGTATGTATCATTGTCAAAGACTGCTTCTGGTTCTGGATCGGCTAAGTCTTTGAGCTTGATAAGACCTTCTATACCGAAGCGTGGCACAAAGACGACGAGACCGTTCGAGAAGATTCTCATAATGTGGCCTTCTTCGTCGATAACACGACCTTTCAGCGCTTGGCCAACGTAGTACTCGACACTAGCACGACCAGCCTGTTGTGCATTACGATGTCGAACGTTGATGTTCTTGCATATACCCTCGAGCTTTGCCCGGCTGTGAATTGAGCTATCGGGCTGTTCATACTCGATTGCAGCGGCTAGCTGACGATGGACCATGAGATCAGCATAGCGGCGAATGGGACTTGTGAAGTGAGTGTAGATCTCACTTGCGAGACCGTAGTGCCGATACTCTGGTTCAGCTTGAGTTCCTGAGCAGAAATACTCGGCGGACATCATGCATCTGGTCGCCATGATGCGGACGAGAGTATTGAAGAAAGGCTGTGCAGGATCGACACAGGTATCGAGGGAGTCTGCAAGGGCTTTCGAGCTATCGACTTTCAGCTCCATGCCCTTCTTAACTTTCAACTGATTTGCCAACTCCTCGAAATTGGTCTTGGGTGGTGCCGGATGTCTTCGCAGCAGGGCGGTCTGTGGGAAGGACTCGTGCACTCGAGCGGCGACGCTGATGTTAGCGAGTAACATGAACTCTTCGACGAGGGAGTTAGTGTCTAGAGCCTGCTTAATTTTGACGTCAACTGGGTCAGACGTCTCGGATTCGCTCTGCACGCGGACCTCAGGACTGGCCAGATTGAGAGCACCGGCTTCCATGCGGCCTTGGCGTAGCTTTTTAGACAGCATCATTAGACCTCTCATGCCATCCGTGAGTTCATCCTGCTGTGACTTGTCGTCAATGCGCACTTGAGCGGCCTCGTAGCTGAATGCCTCCCGAGAACGGATAACTGATTTGGTATAGTCTGCTGAGACAATCTTTGCATCGGGTGTGAGCTCCCAAATGACCGAGAAGGCAAACCGTTCAACATAAGGCTTGAGAGAGCACAGGTCTGTGCCCAGAAGCATTGGTAGCATATCGATCCGCTTGTCGACCAGGTAGACAGTCGTACCACGCATACTAGCCTCACTATCCATAGCATTATTCGGCTTAACGAAGTTTGACACATCCGCAATGTGAACGCCGACCTCATAGTTGCCATTCGGCAGCTTTTTCGCGTGTAATGCATCGTCGATATCCACGCAGCCAGGAGGATCGATACTGCAGATGACCAAATCTCGCAGATCTCGACGGCCTTTCCAACCAGGATCTTCCAGGCTCCGCGGCACCTTCCAGTCATGACCCTCCTCAGGTAGACAATCTAGGACTGCTTTGGGGAAAGGCCGATACTGCACATCATATTCGAGTAGTAATGCCTCAGTTTCTGCTCCCTTCGCTTCGAGTTCACCTAGGCTCCTGACAAAATGCCCGACTGGATAGCGAGAATCACGATCCCAGGAATCTATCGTCACCACAATACGCTTTCCGGTCAACTCACTTGCAAGTCTCGTGCGTATCCTGATCTTTGGTATCCGTTTGTCCATAGGTATTAGAAAGACTGTTTGTTGTGCTCTGCTGTATTTGCCTGCACTCTTGGCAGAACCTTGATCAACATGACCCACATACTGGCGCCAATTTCTCTTCATTACTCCCACGACTCGAGCTGTTGGTTGTGGTCGGCCTTCCGTACTCTTGCTGTGCGTTCTCTTGACTTCTTCCTGAAGAGCTCTTCTCTCATGCTCTGTGACAACACCTTCACCGTCTTCGGCCTCGGCATTGTCGTCCTTGTTCACGGTCTCCTCGTCCAGTATCTTTGACGACGGTGCCTTCCACTGATCCTTTGGCAGAATCTCTATGACAACCATATCCCCAGAAACTGCACGATTGCTGTTCTCTCGGCCTAACACGAGCAATGGTCTGTCAAACGAAGGAACATGTACTGATCCTTCAAGGTAATTGTATGGAGAGACATTGAAAGTTCCCTGATGCAAGGTGCCGTTGTTGACTCCAGTGAGTAGCTTTGATTGCGAATGATATTCTGGGTAGAATAACGTTGCTTTCTTGTCTGTATTCACGCGCTGACTACGAGCCTCGTCGACCATTTCAAGCAATCGAGCGCCATCTTGCAGATCTGATACGTAGTCCTGGAGCGAAAATGCTTGTAAGTTCTCAAGTTTGGACTTTCGCAGGTTGTCTTTGTCGTCACTGATCATGATAACAGCCGGCGTTGCTCCACTTTGCGCTTTCAGATGCTCACCATACCATTGTACTGCTTTTCGGACGGCTCGATCATTTCGATCGTTGATACTCTCTCCAGAGTCCCGAACGACGAAAGTCTCCTGCCTGAAGTCATTGAAGAACACGTAAAATCTCTTGTCCTCGTTCTTGCTCAGATTCAGCAATCGGTGATAGAGAGGCAATGACCTATTTTTCACTTCTTCAAGCACAGTCTGCAGCACAATCACGTCATGAAAAGCAGTATCGACCTCGAACAAGTCCATGCCAGTCAAGAAAGCATTCGTGTCCGGAACAAGGTAGTGACCCTGAGGAAACCGGTTGCTCCTTGGCGGACGATCTGACAGCACGAATGGGACGACTGCGATCGGTGTCAGTACTTTGCAGGCCTGTCGAACTGGACAACCACATACCTTTATCATGCGAATCTGTCGGAGCTTGAGACAAGCAACTTGCACATAGCTTCGACGAACACGGGATATCTTGTCTGAGGTAGACCTCGCGAACAATCTTCTGCACTTTTCCTGACTTTGTCGACCTGATGTAGACCTTGTCCGCAAGGTTCGCCGACCCACGGTCAGCGTGCCACGACCTCTTCAAACTGACTGCCATATTGTGTTGCGTAAGATGTATGAGGCAGTGGCAACCTCTAACAAATAAATCCGCTTGACTGTCGGCCTATCTCCGGCAAAGTGGGTCGCTATCATGAAAGCACTCTGAAACGACGACGTCAACCTCTACATCAACAGCTTGAACTCCTAATCGCACTTGCTTTGAGTTCAGCCAAGATGTCGCTCGCACCGCCAGCATACATCTCTTCTCTGCAGAATAACATTCGCGCCCGGCCGATATCATGGGAAGGAGCTGTCCGAGCTAGGACGATCACAGATGCGGACCTGAAGAAGATAAAGTCCATTGATAAAGTGCGGAAAGAGCAGCGAAAGCAGACAATAGAAGGCGACGTAAATGGCTTCGTGACACTCTTCCTCGGCAATGGAGATGTCCATGGCATGTTCCAGGCTGCTGCGAAGAGGGAGGACATCATCCAATATCTGCTGGTCCTCATTGGTGACCTGATGGATGGTGTGTCCAATCTTGCTACTTCTCCACAATCGCTGAGCACTTTGACCGACTGAAACTACCTCCAGATATTCCAGCTTTCACTACAGCACTTATTGAGCACTCCGACCCATATAAGCCCTTCTTCCCATTCCTCACTCAATCCTCCAACCATGAAGACCCCAAGGCGCTGCTCACCTCCGCGGTAGTCGCCAGTATCATTGCGCATGCTCTCACAGCTTCTGGGAAGGCATCAACGCAAACAGAAGAAGCTATCCCCAAGCTCAACACTTATCTTTCAGGCTTGGCTGGGAGCTCAGATTCTGGACTGCAAGACGTGGCTGTGCAAGAATATGCCGCAATACTACGATCGCACAAGTCCCGCGAGATCTTCTGGAGTCAACGGAAACAAACTGTTGAGCCTTTGATGGAAGTTCTGCATGCGGCAGCAGGAACAATGAAGGACACTGACTCGACGTTATTCAACGGCAGTGCAAGCATCCGAACTACAGCGACAGATATTAGACTAGGCGGCAATGTTGGACTTCAGCTTCTTTATCACGTCTTGCTGGTATTCTGGCAACTAAGTTTTGATGGCAGCATGATTGGAAAGGGGCTCGACGAGTAAGATCTGTCTTTCTGGTTATTTGCGACATCCATAACGCTTACTCATCCTAGGGACCACGACATCGTCACTCTTTACACAAGCCTCCTCCGAATCTCACCTAAAGAAAAGACAACCCGTCTTCTCATATCCACCCTCTCCAACCTCATCGCCTCCAACAAATCCACCTTCCTTCCCGCCGCTGTGCAAGCCCGTCTTCCCGCCCTCCTCTCCAACCTGAAAGGCCGCCATCTCACCGACCCCGACCTCCTAGAAGACGTCGACAATCTCAAATCCATGCTCGACGACTTCTCCAAATCGCAAACCACCTTCGACGAGTACGCCCAGGAAATCCAATCAGGCCACCTCCGATGGTCGCCCCCTCACCGCAACCCGACCTTCTGGCACGAAAACGCCCGCAAGATCTTCGACGACGACAAAGGCGCGCTGGTCAAGAAGTTGGCGGAGATCCTGGGTAAAAGTTGGGATGCCGATAAGCAGGTCTTGGCAATTGGATGCAATGATGTGGCGTGTCTGATCAAGGAGGTGCCTGAGAAGAAGCAGGCGTTGGAGAAGTTGGGAATTAAGGGGAGATTGGTGGAGCTTATGCAGAGTGAGGATGAAAGTGTGAGGTGGGAGAGCTTGAGGGCAATGGGAGAGTTCTTGAGGTATAGCTTTTCGAGCTGATGCTGAATGTTGATTTGTTGTACAAAGGAGCGGAGCGAAATAGATTATAATGATAAGAATGTCACGAGATAGAGAGGTCTTGGTTTGTCGTCCTCAGACTCTAGGAAATTCCTTCAGGAGAGTGCCGTGGACTTCAAGAACAGAGTGATAATTGAATTGAGCAGATCCGAGGAGGTCCCTCAGGCCTGGCAGCGGGCTGCTGGAGCTCATCTCCTGATCCTACCTGTCCCGATTGTGGAGACACATAGACCCTGTCTTCTTCAACTTTTGACGATGATGTCGTGTTTTGGCGTGTCCTGCTTGCTCTCGCCTCAATCCCACCCCAAAGCTTTCTGCACCCTCATCATCACCCCCTCCACACTATTCAGCTTCGGCCTAACATCCAAATAAAAGCTCGGACCCGGTCCCGCCTGCTTACCCTCCTTTGCCCCAGCCCCGTTCCCCTTGCCCTCATAAAAGTCAATGATATAATCCACTCTCTTCCCACACCGATCAACCACCCAATCATGTCTATCGAACGGCTTCTGATATCCCCACACACTGCTCAGCCACCACGCCCTTGGACTCAGCTTACTCGCGTCGCCCTCGAAGGAGACCAGTTTCGGTCCGCCGCACGCAGCTGCCCCGCGGCCGCGCTCCCAGCGCAGGATCTCGTGCCAGGTGCGCTCGTTGACGGCGTTGTGGATCGGGATGATGGAGGACATGTCGGAGGCGACGGGGGAGTAGGATTTGCGCTGCATGGCGGAGAAGAACATGGCTTCGGAGGGGTAGACCCAGTGGCCGGTCGATGAGGTATGGATGTCGGTGCCGGGTGCGGATTCGGAATTTGGGGTGGACGTGCCGTGGGCGGCGGAGGTAGGTGGTTTGGTCGCTGCGGCATAGGGTGAGGTGGGTGGTGAGGATGTTGGTAAAGAGGGTGAGGCGGCGACTTCGGCGCTGTTGGAAGATGGAGTAGGTGTGTTGAATCCGCGCGGGATGGTGGAGATTTCTCTTTGCGTGCTCAGGCGTTGATTTGTCAGGCGTGGCCGGACAGGTCCTGATGGTGCTGTACTTGGTTCACCGTCCGCGCCTGGCGTCGCTTGCCGCTGCGACGCCTTGAGCCATGCTTCTCGTGCTTTGTGATCGACTGGGCATGCGGAGGCAGAGGATGCATCGGCACCTGGAGGTAGTGGATGTGGCGCTAGAGGTGGTTGTGTATCTGTATGCTGTGTTTGCGGTGATTGGTTTTGTGCAAGCTTGAGCCAAGCTTCTCGAGACTTGAGGTCGACAGGGCAAGCGGAGGCGTCGGAGGGATCAGGATTCGGTGGAAGTGGATGAGGTGCCTGCGGTTTGGATGTTGCTGTGTTTGGTGTGAGCGCTGAAGGAGGTGCGGGCGTGCTTTGTTCTTGTCCCATGGTGAGGTCTGCTTGCGACCAATATATCCTGTACAACTGCGCTATTTGGTAAGGTTCACAAGGCAGTTTCTATTCTGAATATCCTATTGTGATCCGACTGAACTGAGAACCTGAAACATCATGGAAACTTCTTTTCGAGTCAGGTCTCGGGCCGAGATATGTATGACTTCATGGCCTCGTCTTGAAACACTCGACTTTGGCATGGCCGGGCATTATGTCAATTACATTTCTGGACATTTCCGAAGGACTCCACTATGGAACAGCAGATCGAGGACCTCGTCAATAGCGCTTGGGGTATGACCATGCTTTCCCTACTGACGAGAATCTGAGAGTTCTGGCCTGGCATGGGGTTTCAAGTTTCACTACTAACCCTTCCGCAGAAAGGGTTCAGACAGCTCCAGACTCACAGCGTCTGATTATAGGCGTAGCTGGCATTCCAGGTTCTGGTGCGCGTATTGATACCAGTTCAACCATCGTCATAGGCTAAGGCTTGCTTCAGGCAAGACCACATTGGCTGCCAAGGTCGTGCACGCCCTCAATGCACGACATCATGAACGCTCCAGATCTACAGCATCGCGGAGTACAGATAGTGCTACAACTGACATAGCCACCTTCGTGCCCATGGATGGCTATCACCTCACCCGTGCTCAGCTCTCTGCCATGCCAGATCCAGCCACTGCGCATGCCCGGCGTGGCGCCGCCTTCACTTTTGATTCAGCCGGTTTCCTGGAGCTGCTCCTTACTTTACGAGCTCCCATCGACTACGATGCGGCAGCCATAACAGCGCCATCCTTCGACCACGCAAAGAAGGATCCTGTCGCCTCTGCCATCGCCGTCCCGAGCTCTTGCCGCATTGTTGTGCTTGAAGGGCTATACTTAGCACTCAACGAGGGGAACTGGGTGAAGGCGCGGAAGTGTATGGATCTGGTGTGGTTTGTAGAGGTTGATGAAGCTGCAGCGCGTCGACGATTGGTCAAGAGGCATGTAGCGGCTGGAATCGCGACCGACGAGGAGGACGCCGGGCAGCGTGCGGATGCGAATGACTTGCCGAATGGGCGAGAGATCATTGCGAAGCGTGGTAGGATCGACGAGATCGTCATCAGCAGAGAAGACGCCGAGTGGCGAGCGGAGGGGACGGAAGAGAGGTCGTGATGTGCTGGATGCAAGAGAGCAGGTATAGCCAGATATTGGTATCTTATCGTGCTGTCATTGAGGAATCTGCTCGAGTCCACGTTCCACGGCTTCGATTCAAGCGCCCTTGTAGCCATATCGAAGGCGCTCAAGTCCGTCTACGTCGACTGGCCTCAACTCGCGGCGCGCGACAATAACGACGAGACACACAACTGTAGCCTTTGTCAGATCATGTGAACTTGAAAT
>Ga0268250_10000578_pt1 | contig 17200 bp, 16 predicted proteins | sample AgamicAsSfe_FD_200448 | JGI IMG/M metagenome (GOLD analysis project Ga0268250, IMG submission 200448) | Agave microbial communities from Guanajuato, Mexico - As.Sf.e (v2) (version 2) | ecosystem: Host-associated > Plants > Phyllosphere > Phylloplane/Leaf | place: Guanajuato, Mexico | collected... | reverse complement strand
CGATTTCGGTGGAGATCAGTCAACGGAGAGCAACACCTGGAGAGATACAGCGAGAGAGTGCTGACGGACGGCAATGTGGAATGAATCCTTCCGTAGTATGCTTGGGCACCGAGAACAAGCTTAACGCATGCCGGGATCGGGTATCGAAAGAAGCCTCGCAGTATGCCCACGTTGGATCTTTTGTGGCCCAGATGATGGTATTTTCAGAAATTAGAAGACGCGGCAATGCAACCCACACGGGTACGTATTGCGCGCTCGGTCATGCAAATTGGACAGGGATGGTTAGCGATGCGAGAGTATATTTCGAGAGTGCTAGACCTGAGGAGACTCCGAAACTGATGAGTCGGGATGAAGAGGCCGCATCGTGCCAAGCAACGTAAACGATATTGACGGCGCAGGAAAAGTCAGACTCTGGCGCCTTCTGCCTAATTGATCGTGAGTTGAGGCTGTTGTTGAGTGGTGGCATCTATAAAGATTTTCGGGCGTATCGAGAAAGGTAGCGCCGTAAAGATCAACAAATTCTCTCCTCTTCATCCATTCGCTAAGCAATCGTGTTTATCCAACATGTCGTCATTCTCTTCGCAATATTCGCCGTCGCCTCCTGTGACACCAGAGGTACTCAACACACCATCAACAGAGCGATCTGTGCTATTCGACGACGAACTAGTTGCGGATCCTCTAGACATCAATGGAACTAATCCTGCTTTCATCATGGTCGTTGGCGGATTGGGGTATATTGGCTCGCATACGGTATTGGAATTGCTCAAGGAAGGCTATAACGTCCTGGTCATCGACGATTTGAGCAACTCGTACGAAGACGTCTTGACAAGAGTACGATCTCTTGCCGCGGAATACTGCGCAATGCGGGAGCGTCGAATGCCAGCACTACACTTCCGTCAGCTGGATTACAGAAGCGCACAAATGAAAACCGTATTGGCTAGCTATTCATCATATTCAACCGTCAACAAGCCAGCACCTATTGGAGCACGTTATCCGTACTCGACACTGCAAAGAACGGATTCCGGCATTGACATGGATATGGATGACGCGCCAGAACCTATCGTTGAGCGGCAATGTAGGATATCAGGTGTCATCCATTTCGCAGCGTACAAGTCGGTGGAAGAGAGCATCCGGATGCCTTTGAAATACTACAACAACAACGTTTGCGGACTCGTTGACTTTCTTGCCTTGCTGGAAGAGTTCGACATCAAGAATTTTGTGTTTTCGTCTTCCGCAACGGTATATGGCGAGGGCGCTAATTGCGGACTACCTCTTCGCGAGGAACTCTGTGTCCACCATCCGGAGTCGTTCGTAGAGAACGATGGAACGGAACGTCGAGTTTTACCAGGAGTCCTAGGCCTCACATCGCCTTACGGACGATCGAAGTTCATGTGTGAATCCATCTTGGCAGATCTGGCACTCTCTGACCCCACATGGTCCATAACCGCCTTGCGATACTTCAATCCGGTATGTACAATCAACACTCGAGATACGGAGACACAGCTAACGGATGCAGGTTGGTTGTCATGAGTCTGGCATCCTGGGTGAAGACCCTCGGCAGAAACCAAGCAACCTGATTCCAGTAATTGCGACGGTCTTAACCGGCATCAAGCCAGTTTTAGACATCTTTGGTACCGATTGGAACACCCCAGATGGAACAGCCGTTCGAGATTTTATCCATGTAGTGGATTTGGCTCGAGGCCACATTGCAGCTCTGGCAGCTTCGACAGCTGGGCACATTAATGCACCATTCAGAACTTACAATCTCGGTAAGTCAGAGCTCTTAAAAAAAAAACGCAAGCCATTGCAAGTTCTCATACTGACCCCGACCAGGAACAGGGCGAGGACACACCGTTCGTGAAGTACTCCAAAGTTTGGAAGATGCATCTCAACGGAAGATTCCAGCCAGAGAAGTTGGCCGGAGGGCGGGAGACGTCGGCTTCTGCGTGGCGGAGGTGCGACGTGCAGAGACCGAGCTGCAGTGGAAGGCAGAGAGGTCACTGAATGACTGTTCTGGTGATGTGTGGAACTTCACCAAGGCTCGATGCCCAGAGTTGTAGTTCGATAGCCTTTCCGGCGGCTCTGGACCTGTTTTCTCCAACGCTCATTTCCTGCATTCTCCAGCATCGGCGGCATTCCATCAAAATAGATATCATCTCAATCCAATACCCAATTTCCTCAACTGATCAACCAATGCAGATGCGACGATCTTGTATGAGGACGTTCGACGAATCAGTGTTCTTACGCACCAGCACCGAGGTTTCCACGACATGATCTATCGGGCTCGAGCGCGAAGTCCAAAAGACGGAAGTATTCTGACGCGACATGCTTCCATGCTCTTGTTCGTTGCGGCCATGAATCGCCACGAGGCTAACATTGTTCAGGAAGTTGCAGCCACGTCCAGGAAGTGATAAAACCAGTATCGAGCGTTAACAAGCTCTAGAAGCTTCGAGCAGGTCCGCCTCCTTTCATGTCCATCCAGCGTTTAGAAAACCTTCTTCTGACCAATCCAAACTGCGCTTGAATTGCTTTTCCTCGTCATGTGGGTGGGCTCGTTACTGGTATCAGATAAGGCAAAGTCAGCATAGCGAGCCAAGGCGACCTTGCATCGGGGCGAAATCCTAGACCGAGGCGAAATCCTAGAGGCAACACTCGGTTGCTACGACGCTGCCCGCACTGCGTGCGAATCACATTTCGTCGACTAAAAAGAACGCCCAATCGCATCAGACAGATCATGTGGCAAGCCCGCTACTTCAGCTGGGTCGCTACACTCAACCCTTTCCGCCGAACTGTGCGCAACAACCACTAACCCCACGATAAACTGCCAGAGCGAAGAGCGGACTGTGAGCTAGCAACGCGGCGGTGACGGGAATGCGCCCAAAAACGGCCCAGTAATCGACGACGGCATCTCCGTGTAGGCACTTTGCGGGACCCGATTCGCCAATCCCGCGTTTCAAACCCGGTGGGCTTGCGTTGAATCGTACAAGCGAAGTACAGGCGACGGCAGGATCCAACGGTGCGTCAAAGGCGACGGGGTTGTCCGGGCCCATGTTCGACGGTGCGATGATGAGGTTGCACAATACATGTTGTCCTAAGCTGAAGAGCTGAATGAGGGCGGTCGCAGAGGGGCCGAAAAGGGAGGCTGAGGCTCTCCTTGCCTTGCATCTTGCGTTGGGCGGACACGACCGATTGGATGGCAGACGGGTTCGAGAGTCGGAAGCTTTTTGGCGAGCGATTCAGCGCTAAGCCAAGGGCATCACGTGCCTTTGTCAACAGTCTAGCAGCCCGCACCCGTTAGGAACCTCAACGTCTCTACCTTACGCACAGTCGCAAAGCCACACCGACCTGGATACCGTGGACGCTTGAAACGTTGCGATTAGAACAGGTGTCAATTCAGATGCCCCCTTCCGCAATGGCGATGCCTGGTCAGCACATGACGGGCAGCGCTCCTTCCAACATCTCGGCTGGCGTAGATCCCGCTTTCTGGGGTGGTGGCCACCAGGACTTCCACTCGCAATCGGACTCCACATCGCCATTGTCGCCCTCGCTAGGGCTCCATCTGTCGCCGACAGCAAGCATTACCACCCAGAGCAGCATCAATGGAAGTACCCCGCCGGCGCAAACTCCCCAATCCGACAGCGGCAGCAAAGGAACGGGCGGGAAGACCAGTCAGAAGCAGTCGCCTAACGACCAAACCAGAGCATCGGTCGCTGTCGCATGCGTCCCATGTCGCAGCAGACATTTGAAATGCGACGGTGGTGTACGATGTTCCCGATGTAGGACCGACAATGTGGAATGCACCTACATCAAGTCGCGAAGAGGCTGGAAAGGAAAGCGAAAAACCAAGGAAGATAGCGCGACAACGACGACGACGACAACAACGACTCCAAATGGTGGGTAATCGCGATGATCAAATTGACATGTCTAACACGGTCAGGTGAAGTTCCAGTGACCAGTGGCCACATCTCCTCACCAGAGTATTCCTACAATGGCGATGCCGGCTTGAACCAGCTCAGCCCAACTCATGGCCTTGGCGTCCGACCTGTGGCCCCACCAGTTGCTCAACTCAACCTAAATGGAACCGCACGTCTGAACCGCTTTGGTCATTTGGGCCCAGAGACTGCTATTCAGGCATTCTACCACTTCTTCTACAACTCACATCCCTTTTGTCTCCCGGAGCCCAGGTTAGTGGAAATCTTCAAGGAACGCCATGCCCCACTTTTGGAATACGCTGTCCAGTTCATCGGGTCCAGTTTCATACCATCCGTGCCCACGGCCATGTATAAAGAAGCTTTGGATCAGCAGATCGACAGCAACAACTACCCGAGAGACGCGTGGTCGGTACAAGCACTACTGCTCTTTGCCATTGGTCTCCACGCTCACAACGAGGTCCCACGCTCAGCACAAATCTTCAGCATCGCTCAAAATCTGACGCTGGAGATTGGCCTCAACCGGATGGAGTTTGCGCTTGTGCATGGAGAAAACGACCCTCAGTTGGAAGAGAGCTGGCGGAGAACATGGTGGTCCATGTTCACAGCCAACGGCATGATGACAGCAGTCAATCCAGGTGTGCAGTTCAGACTGAAAGACGTAGTAACCGACGTCCCGTTGCCATGCGAGCAAGACCAGTATCTCTCAGGTGTAAGTCCCTCAAACCCCTGCTATCACACTCTGACATGTGTCAAATCGGCTTGGCAATGTTTCCTTCTTTAGTGCGATCGTATACCCTTGCCGCTCCAGATGAGATCGTCTGACTTGCATGTCACACTTGATAGAGTTATGACTTGCATGTCAAACCTTATCTACCCCGCGGAGTGCATAGTTGACCCCAAGGAGAGAAAGAAGGGAAAAAAAAACAAGAGAAGACTAACACGTACGCGCAGCAAATCCCTTATCCCCCAACCCTCCAAGACTACGACGACTCGTCTTTTCTCGCCCACGCCTTCACCTTCTCCTCCTTCACCTACCTGATAGACGCCATCCGCATCCTGGGCAAAGTCTTCGAAACAGCTCGTCTCGACAGCACCTTTGAGTACCACGCCGTCGACGTCGTAGACCAATATCTTTGTAACTGGCGTCTCCACTTACCCGCTTCGAAAATGGAGCTCGTATCAAACGACGGCCACATCGACGAGGTCCTCTTCCAAGCGCACATGGTAAATGCCGGCAGCACAATCATGCTGCATCGGCCGCGCAGCAATCTGGGCTTTGGACGCGTCGAAGGCGTGAATATATGTGTGCAGCCAGGCCAAGTCTTGCTGCCGACGCAGACGAGAGAGATTCACACGGCAAAGTGCCTGACGTCTGCGGAGAACATCTCGGCCTTGATTCGTCTGCCCGGAAACTTGATAAAGCATACCCCCCTTTTCACCTGCGTCGTGGTAATGGCGAGCGTCGTCCATCTTTCTTACTGGTCCTTTCTCGTTCCAGACGGCCAGGACGACATCATTAAACAATCGATACGCCTCGATGTCGGCACGCTGCAACAGTATAGCAATACGTGGCCGATTGCTAATGTGGTGCTCGGACAGGTGAGGGGCGTGGCGCATACGTTATTCAACAGCAAAAAGGCCATGTCAATACATTTGTGGAGTAATTTGCACCAAGGGGATGTCATCAGAGGGGTCATCGAGGAAGGACGCGAGGTCCCGACGCAGCAGTATGCGCAGTTGATTGCGCCGTGAGTATTTCCCTTTCCTTTCTTCTTCTGGCATCTCCGAGTGCTTGATCATATGCTGACCCTTTCTTCTCTAGGATGTTGAAGTCGTAGACACTGACTTGTCTTGCTTGCTCTTGTTGTTCAATCTTGATTTAGTTTGTCTCGTTCTCGCGCCGATATCATTTGTTGTTTTGATGTTCTGTTGCGTCGTCAAAACACATGCGTCTCTCATGTACAGCGAGCGAATCTTGTCATTTAATCTGTCGATGATTCTCTATCGCTGCGATGTCTTGCAGGCGCTTTCATGTCCGCTTCCATGCGACCCTCTTTATCTGTATCATGAGCACATCGGATATCATATTGTCGTATCTTCTATTCGGGATCAGGTGGCGCATTCACGAAATCCCCTAGCAGCGAGCCAGCGTTGTTGGAACAATGCGGTGGTGTTGGAAAAGGACCTAACGAGGACATGAAGCATGCTGTTGTCGTAGTAGTAGTAGTGATAGTTGCGCCATTGTGCGTGTTAATAGTAGAATCGAAAAGCCTTCCTAATCGTCAATCGTGTCTTGAGTCATTCATGCAGAACGTCTAGTTGTTCATTCGTCGAAGCGCCGGCTAGTCCAGCGCTTCAGGTCGGATACCTCCGCAATTCCTCCTCGTCATGCCCAATTTTCACTAAAGATGCCCTCGGTCGCATATCTGTTTCCCATTCCAACTAAATCTCATCCCATGTCGTATACCCATTAGAGCCCTAGCCGTGGCCTAGAGCAGCGCTCATGACCGTTATCTACAAATCGGCGTCGTCCTCATCGGGCAGGGGCAAGGCAGAGGCGGCCTCCATCTCCTGTCGGTACTGGTCGAGAACGGCCTGGTCGACCTGGACCTCGGGAGGCGCAAGAGCAGGGGCGGCGACAAAGTCGAGAGACTGGTTGCCGACGAGTTTCCTGGCGAGCCAGAGGAAGGGCTTCTCGAAGTTGTAGTTGGACTTGGCGGAGATGTCGTAGTACTGGAGGTTCTTCTTTCGGTGGAAGGTGATGGACTTTGCCTTGACCTTGCGCTCTTTGACGTCGACCTTGTTACCGGTGAGGACGATGGGGATGTTCTCGCAGACACGGACCAGGTCGCCTGAAGAGATTAGTCTTGTGGTAAATCATAAGAGTGAGGGAGACGTACGGTGCCAGTTGGGGACGTTCTTGTATGTGATACGCGAGGTAACGTCGAACATGATGATACCGCACTGGCCGTTGATGTAGTATCCATCGCGGAGACCACCAAACTTCTCCTGACCAGCGGTGTCCCACACGTCGAACTGGATGGGTCCGAGGTTCTGTTATCTGGTTAGTACCGTATCGCGCGATGTGACGAGGATCGGGTTACATACGGTGGTGAAGCCGAGAGGGTGGACCTCTACTCCGAGCGTCGCAATGTACTTCTTCTCAAACTCTCCGGTCAAATGGCGCTTGACGAAGGTGGTCTGTAGTGGGGCTGTTAGCAATCTTCTGCCACGGTTTGCGCAGCCTTGAATCGCGCAGCCGTGGAGAGTCTCTCTATTGAGACGGCTGCGCGAGTGACTGCAACAAGCATCGTACCTTTCCAGTACCACCATCACCGACAAGCACGAGCTTGAAGGTTGGGACTGAGCCTTGTGCGGCAGTCTCGGCCATGTTGTCGAGTGTTGTGGCGGGGTGATGTGTGTGAGTGAGGGGGGTTGGTGGGCAGAAGCTGAGCAGAAAAGATGTTAGTCGAGGTCGCCCGGTTTTATTGAGCAAAAGGCGGTGGTGCAGACTTACAGGTGATAAAGAGTGGGGAAAGTTGCGGGCGTGAAGTGGGCAAGAAGAGGTTTTGTTGTGCTCAAGTGTTGGCGCCCGGGCGGTGTAAATCTCTTGGCGCCTTCCGCAATTTTGACCTCACAGCCAGGCAGGTTAGGCAGGTTAGGCTACAGCAGTCATCACACACACACAATCAGCCATCAAGCTGCCATCAAGCAACTTGGACAATGAAATGTTTCGTTTGGTCTTGAGCAATTAACGCCTCTGAAATGTTTCGTTTGTCTCGTTGTCTCGAGCAATTAACGCCGGGTATCATGCTATGCTTTGTCGCTATGCTTGTTGGCCAAACCAGTGCGCCACCCAGCGCATCCATCTGCTCGCCCACCCTACATGGGCAGCAGATGGCAGCCCAATAGCCCTCTTCCGCCCCAGTTCCTCCGTGGTGTGAGTTGCATCTGGACTGTCTCTGCCGGGCCGCCCGATGGGTTGGGTCGCAGCGCCTTGACGGTAATGGGAATCTGTATGCTGTAAGCCTCGTGCACGCAATGCTGCAGGTATCCCGTGTATTGTCGACGCACCCCTTCGTTCTGCGACACTGCCTCTGCCACGCGCGACAGCCTCTCGTGGTTTGTCCAGTCCACCCAGCCAAACTTGGTTATCGTGTCGCCCACCTGCAGGCCCGCTGTGGCTGCCGGGCTGTCTGCCACGACGCTGTTGACCTTTGCGAAAGGCGCTTCGATGGCGGCGGGCGGGGCGCTGAGCTCTGCCTGTGCTCCGTTGGTCGTCGCAGGAGCGCTCGCCTGCTCCTGTAGTCGGGCGTGGTGCTCGTGGAGACCCTTCTCGATGCGCGACATGAGGTCCTTGTAGTCATTCTTGAGCCGGATGATGCGCGCGCGCGTCGTTCGTACTGCGACGGTCAGCGACCTGTGGCATGACGCAGGCTCCTGCAACGCTCACTCTGAGGGACGTCGATGTCACTGCGAGGGAAGCCGTCAAGGGTCGTCAGGCCGGTACTCATGCGCACGCCATGCTACAACAAGACGTTAATTGCTTATCTCGCCTACAGCCCTGACTTGCGTACCGAATCCAGCACCTGCCCTAATGCCTTCAACTCTGCCTCTACTCGATCCTTTTCCGCCATGAGCTCCTGGAGCGTCAGCTGCTCTTTTGCAATGCCATTCGAGTAGCCTGATGACGTAGGCCCCGAAGAGACAGTCGGCGCGTGGATGTCATCCATTATGTAGACGCTGTGAGAATGAGGTCGCAAGATTGTTGGACTGCTTACCACAGCTTGCCCAGCTGAGCTTGGTGTGGGGGAGGGGAGCTCGAGCTGGCTCAGAGTGGCTAATGGTGCGGGGCAAAACTACCGGAACAGTCGGCCTTGCTTCTTTCACTTCTTCACTTCTCTACCAAACTTCAGTAATCGGCAAGCCACGCGCGTGACGTACGTGCATCGCGAATAGCCTTGCAAGACACATGCATTCGATTCAGCTGCCTCGCTACCAGCATCGACATGGCCAAAGCGAAGTCATTCTACTGTCGCTCTTGCCGTCATAGTAAGTCGCGACTACCAAAATATGGAAAACACAATGCGGCCGCCATGTTAGCTGCTCTGAGTCCATGGCTCACCACTTGCCCCTAACGAAACTCCGTCCATGGCTCCCGATCGTCTGCGCTTTACGATGCGCCGTCTGGACCCTTTCCCTCTAAATGCCGCCATCACGTTCTGGAGAATTTGCGCCGCTGTGCACTTTCCCCCAGACCTCTTTCGGCCTGCGTACCCAGTAGTCATATCCAACATGCTCCGTCCAGCTTCCTTGTCGCTCTGCATCGACCAAGTCTCTCCTTAAGCCATCGTCGTTGGATGCAGTAGTATTTATCTCATGCCGCAACAAGCCTTCGTACACGTCCTATCATAGCGTCGACTACTCGACCTGCACTGACATGGCATATGTATTGTCGCTTCGGCCTCAGAGCCCACTCAAGCGTTCCTTCAGCGACAATCCATACCTGAATTCCTGCTCTCCTCAGAAAGACACGTTGCTTGCACCGCTGAGCGACATTGCCGCTCGCAATGGCTCCGCGTGCTCATTGTATTCCCTCGGTGCGACTAGAGCCGACTGGTCTCCAAGTAACGAGAACACACCACCCCTCACCTCTCAGTCGCTGCTGGATCTTGTGCCTGAAAAACCCGGCTTTCCTTTCAACACCAGGCATGTTGTCGAAGAGCCACGGAAGCGGAACTGTGGGCCTGGTCGACCACCACCGTCTTTCTCACGACTGACAGCCCTTCCGAAGCCAATCCCAAGAGGGTACCATAAGTCGCAGCAGGTGGTAGAGTCGTCTGAAGACGACCAAGACTCAGCTGAAGACATGGACACTGATGATAACAACTTTGATGATACACGCCTGTTCAACCTCTACGAAGCCATCCATGTACCATTACCAGAAGGTCGCTTTACCGACGACGATGGGAACGAGCCACACGAAGAGTACGAAGAAGAACCTGTTGCGATTACTATTTCCTCGCAACCCTTCCGGCGGTGGATGAGTACTCTAAAACGTCGGCATGCTCAGCGATGGAAAGAAAACTTCTCAGACTTACCGCGGCCATCTTTTGACCCTACAGACGGCTCCTCTGTCCTTTCTCGACCGCTAGGGAGACTTTCTGAGTCTGCACGTCGAACGTCAGAGTCTATGACGTCTTCAATGGGTTACGTGACAGCAATGAAGTCGGCTTCAATGACCACTGCTAGCAAGAGCCTCGCGCCTCGCTCGGAGGTGGGCAAGGTTCGCTTGGGCAACAGAAGCGGCAACTACTCCGAAGTACGTAGATCACTTGAAAGCCATCGCGGGGCATTGGGACCTGTGCTTGATGAGAACGCATGGCTTCGATCATTGCAGCGTCGCAAGGTTGTTGAAGAACTAATATCATCGGAGGAAAGCTACATCGCGGACCTCAAGGTTTTGATCAACGTATGTTACCCGAACAAGCCACTCTGGTCAACTACTGATCTTTTAGGACTATTTCATGATCCTTACTGCCCTTCCTACTCTATCGGGTCAGACGCGATCATCCATACAACAGAACATTTCTCAGATCTTACAGCTCCACGAAGACTTGCTCGCCGAACTCCACCATGTTGTACCTCAGGCAGATTTCACAAAAAGCGCGTATCAAGAGATGTATCCTGTGACGAAAGCCAAACACATACGATTCCATAGCGCAGACATCGTCCCAGGGCGCTTTGCCGAGCACAAAACGGCCAGAAGGCTCAGGCATTCTTTAGAGATTGGGCGGTCACCAGATCGCAGACCCCGAGGCCTAGTGACCGACACGCAGACGGCAGGGAACATCGCCAAGGTCTTCAATAAACATGTACGTATGTTCGATGCTGCAATATCCGCTGCTGACGCGTTCTAGATGAAACGCTTCTTCACATACGAGGAGTATGGTGCGCATTGGACGACAATGTCTCAAGACCTTACCACCATGTGCAAAGGGCTACACGGCTGGCAAGAGTACGAGCGAGGTGTCGAAGCGCTGCAGAAGGTGGTTGCATCAGAAAACAATCGAGAAGCGGGCAGCAAGAAGGCGCTCAGTTTTCCCGATCTCTTGATCAAGCCGATTCAGCGAGTCTGTAAGTACCCTTTACTATTCGATGACTTATGCCGCCACACGCCCGTATACGACGACCCTGAAGCGCACGCCGAACTTGAGAAAGCTCTCTTCCGTCTACAAGAGACTATTCGCGAAGTCAATAAAGCCAAAGACGACCCTCAGACCCGGCGCCTCATTGAAATCACTTGGCAGCTACAGGACCGATTAGCTTTCTCGGATCACAAGATATCTCGAGCTCTCGTCTTCCGCCTTCTTGGACACGTTCTCCTTTGTGGCGCTCTGCATGTCACCTATCAGACACCTGATCGTATCAAAGGCTCATACCTGGTATGCGTCCTGTACAAGTCTTGTCTGGTACTTGCAACGGCAAGTCGGTTCCATACACCTTACACCGTCGTCGCTTCGATTGGACTCGCCAATGCCACCATCGAGGAGTCTGATAATGGCCGGGGCATCCAGTGCCACACCGCTCCACATACATGGAAATTCGTCTTCGAACACGGCCACCGCCTGCACGAACTCATCTTCAGCGCCTGCACTTCCCAGGAAGAAGAAGTGTGGAAGAAGCAGCTACGCGAGCGTATTGTCTACGAGACACACGATTTCGTCGAAGGCCAATCTAACATGCAAGACATGTACACCTCTCTGTCGTTAGGACTCAAGTCTCTCGGCCCTGTTTTCGGCCACGCAAACACTCTCGTGCGACGCATGTCCGTCCACCGAGCAGCGACTCTAGGAGCAAAAACAAACATGAGTCAAGTCATCATCAAGAACACTCAGGCGCAGAAGTTACCAGACACACCTCCTACTTTCTCACCCAGCATAGTAACACGATCGCAATCTCACCTCTCCTCAAACCACATCCCCACATTAGCTCCCCGCCGAGCCGAGCGCGTCCGTCTAGAAGGGGCACTAGAAGATGTATGGACGAAAGACATGCTGCCCTTCCCTGGCATGTCGAACAGGCGGATGGAAACCCAGATTCGCGCTTCCGCCAACTCCGTCATGCGCAAACTGAGTATGGCAAGCATCGCCAGCAATTTCTCGCGGAGATCTCCTAGCCTATCTAACACAAGTAACACGCGCTCTGAAGATTCCTTTGGCAGTCGCATGCACAAGATGTCGAATGGGAATCTGCGCGCGCAATCTGTGGCGACGGACAGACGGCCTGCTGTTGTACTGCCGCCTGTGGTGGATTTTCACAGCGCACCTGCGGCGTTTTTGCCTGAGGATTTTGAGGTCAGGGATTCGAGGCCGGGGAGTAGACGGAGGAGACTTGCTAATCGTGCTATTGGCGTCGAACGGCCGGCGACGACTGATAAAACGGCGCTGAATAAGCCGAAGAAAGTTAGGAGGCTGTCAACGAATTTGATTAGTCTTCCGCGATCAGACTCTAGTGCGAGGGCGGCCGAGAGAAAAGCGAGCAAGGACTCGACCGCAACGACGCTGAGGGGTGCTGTGCTGCCCAATGAAGTGGACGTCACGAAACACATGGAGAACAGGAGGCAGAAGAGACAATACGAGTACAACATGACTGATTCGAGACCGGCTTCTGCAGGTGTGGCGAGTGTGGCTTCGAACAAGTTTGCGAAGAGCAAGAGTAGGATTTTTAATTTCTTTAGATAGGTAAAGACAACACACACACGAAGGGGGCAAAGAGCTAGGGATGGAAAGGTGTATGGCTTTCCTTTGACACTTGACGACTGTTACGATGACGACTACGAACTACGACTTATCCTTGCGCTCAAACAGCAAGTTAATGAGACTATGAATTACCACGAATTGAAACGGGCCATCGACAACGACGACGGCAATGACGAACAAAAGAGGCCGATGGGGCAGTGTGCACAAACAGTCGTGGCAGTGCGATCAGCAAGGTTTACTGCAAGGTACACCCGTCCCCCATGTGACCACGTTGGACTCTGGGGATCGGGAGGACTGGGTATGACGGCATGACGTCATTGTACTAGCTGGTTGGCACACGCGATGGATCGCGTGATGGTGGGGTAGCGATAGCAAAGAGAAAAAGAAGACACGTATATTTGGATAGCTGTTGAAATGAGAGTTGTGCTTGCAGTTTCGTCTTTAAAATGTGTGCTCGAATGCAGATTCACTATGCGTATGTAGTTTTGTTGTTGTTGCTGTTGTACTGATTAAGCTTGGATGCCATTTCAGCCACATCGCAGCGTATATCGGAGACTGCCTGCAATCATCAGGCCAGAACCTGCTAGTTAGGGTGGATGGATCGTGGCGGTGTCACTGGAGGTCTCTTCTCTGGCTTTCTGGATAAGTGTGTAATAGGCAGGTACTAAGTAAAGCTATGCTAGCATCGCATTGCTCGGTGAGGGGAGGGGGGAGACGATACGCCCTTGCCGCATTGTTTCAGCAAGAGCCGCAATGCAGCCCTGTGAAACCAAGAGGCTTACGTAGCAGATAGCCACTCTACTTGCTTTAGCCTGCAAGCTTCCCGGGCTGCGATGAAAGCTGCGTGAGGCTTGGCAATGACGTAGCGCTACCGGTCAAAGCTCAGAGCTGTGTTGTCGTGCAGCTAAATAGCCCCTCCATAGCTTCCCCTCCATCGTCACATTACCAGTACTCAACTTTACACTGCAATCCTCCTTCTCTCACTCACACACACACACACTCACACAAATTAATCTCCGTACGATACCACACTTAATACCCACATCTACGACACAATGGCCCGCGGAAACTCCCCCCAGACCCAAGTCTTCTACAAGGGCAGCTCAGGCGACCAATTCACCATCTTTGTCGAGAGCGTAGAGGCGCTGCAGAAGTGGAAGGCTGACAGCAGCATTCCTATGGTTGAGGTTGTTGCTGGGTGGAAGGTCATGGTACCCGAGTAAGTTTGTCACAACACAACGTCCGAGCCCGTTCGCAAAGGGAGAGAGAGAGAATGTGTTTTCTGGGCGCCTCTAAATGGGGAAGAGAACGTTTATTTTGCTAATACATGAGAAACAGACACGGCAAGCAGGGTGTGCTCAACACGGCTTCCAAGCAGCAGCTAGAGAATGAGTTTGGTGCTGGCGCGAAGGAGGATGACATCTTCAAGAAGATCCTCCAGGAGGGTGACGTTCAGTCGAGCGAGGTATGTTAACTTGATTTGTTTCCGACACCATCGCATTCTCGAAAACATGGTCGCTAACTAGCCCGTCTTTTTCAAAAACAGAACTCTGAGCGCATCGGCATCACCAACGAGACTCAGGGCGGACGTCAAGCCCACTAAACGCCTCGATCATGTCTACAGCGTGACGATGAGCGAACGATCTTAGTCTTTCTTATGACTTTCGATATGATATCATGACTTGGGAAGGGGTGGATGGGGTTTAGCTAGTGAGCGAGAGCTGCTGGCTTGCAAGGAGGGATTGGGATGACACCTTTTCCTGCATCCTGCATGTTTGATAGGCATCTACAATGGAATGGAATGTCTACAATGAATTTGTGTCTGGCTGCGATGGTGATGTGTGTTGATCGTGACTGCCTCTGCCTGTCGTTCTGGGACGTTTACAGCCATCGACGTCCAAGGCCTGACGTGCGAAAGAAGTAGATGGATTACTACATGAAAGATATCTTTAGACCGCCTCGTCCTTGGAATTCGCAGGGATAATACCCCTCTGAATCTAACCGCCCTCGGGTTCGCGATCTTATCAATTCAATCCAGAACGCTAGCGGAAGACGGATGGTACATGTTTGGGGTTCTCCGTAGATTACCGCCAGGTCATCAGGCCAGTGTCGAGCTTCGAAATTTAATCTCATTTCGTGTGTGAGAGCGCTGTCCAGGATGGTGGTCCTGGACGAGCCTGGTAGGTGAAAGAAGTCGAACCCGGTCCTACTAGAGCTCGCACATAGGGCCAGGTACCAATCGTCGTACCATCTATACTTTGTACAGATCCAGCTGGTCGGAATGAAGTACGCTGCCGTGTAGGAATCCGGGCAGGTATATTTATCGGTCCATTCATCGAATCTAAAGCGGTCTAGGGTATACAAGATACCTTCTCGTTGTCCAAAAACGACGTGATTCCCAATGCGTTGAACGTTGTGTGTCCGCACTTCTGCGTAACGTGATCGCAAGAAGGTAAAGCTTGAAATTGGCCGGTCTATTTTCCACCATGTGTCGTGTCCATGTAGTAATGTGCGGCTTACAATGTCCAGAGAGCAAAGGCAGAAGGTGCAGGTATAGCATATTATCCACAATATCTCTTCGACGGATGCTTCGTAATTTACTTCCAGGTCTGAGCCTTGCCCACATAGGGCTAACAGCGAGAAGACACGATCGTGTGGAATTGCGCACTCCTGCATACGAAATTCCTCAAGAAGATGTATAAGACCCCTGCCGTGGAAGTAATTCGGGCTTAATTTCTGGAGTTGCAGCAACCGTATAAGATGTCTGGAGTCATCAGTAGGCCCGAGAAGTGGATGGAGATGCTTCATCGAGAGCGTTACTCTATCCGCCATCAGAGTGTGTTGACGTGCAAGAATGACTTCTTGGGTAACCCATGCCCGGGTCCAGTATTCATGGGCAAACAAGATTCCCACGTCCGCATCTGGTTCGTGTGCGTTTATCCGGTGTTGTTGATAATGCGACCTGACGTTTCGCAACACGTTGGCCATATCGGGGCTTGGTCCCAGCCAGGAAATAACTTTGCTCGCCCGCGAGTATACGCTCCCCATTTGTTGCACTTGATGCGTTCTCTCTGCAAGATTTTCCTGATCAATACACAACGCATCAATCCATAGCCATCCGAGGTCTTTCTTTCTAGCCTGCTGCAGAAATTTGTAAAGATTCTTCCGAACGCGGAGCGGCCGCCCGTTAATAATCACTGTATAGCCTCTGTCAGGCTGGCCCCATACGTAGGACAAGCAAATGTATTCATCATCGACCGTCGCATCGCGTAGTTCACATTCAACGTGCCCGCTTTCAGACCGATCCCGATGGAGCAAAAGTAGACGAATAGAGCGCTGGGAAAGATCGAGTGATGTGTAGCTAAATGCTTCAGCCTTGTGATCTGTGTCGCGAGCGGACAAGCTCATGGTGCTGTCAAGGCCGGGGTATGGTCGTCTGCTCCAAGAAGTTAAAACACTTTGCTAATTGAAAGGAAAGTCGTACGGTGAAATACCAGAGGAGCTGAGATCACAGACAGACGTGCCATAGGCATCACAGGATCTAGGTACCAATAAGGCTAGTGTCACAAGCTGCCAAGATCGAGCTGACAGAGACGAGGCAGTGTTGCATGCGCCACAGTCACCGCAAGGCTGACAAGACTTCGACACCTCGCGCACGCGACAGCCCTCCCAGCTCCTTCCACATCTTCTCTTCTCTTATCGTCCAGTGTATCCCCTTCAGCTACTGTAGCTCATTTGCTTCTGCTTTACTACTGAGAAAAGCACCCCAAAAAATGAGATGAGATAGAGGGTCTTTAAGCCGCTAGAACGTGGTTAGAACAGCTAAAGTTATCAACACCCTTGAATATTATTACCTGATTAGGTAAGCTCTTGGTGAAGCAATCCTTCCATCTCATGGTTTAGGGCAGTCCGTAATCTCCATGTAGCCGTTTGCTTCCACCCGATCTTTTGGGATGCTCCGAAAACGTTTTCCCTATCGTAATTGCTGGAGGACTTACCGGAGTATCACCAAGAATGCAATGAGACATAGGTAACAGGCCACTTACGACTTTCGCATAACCATGAACACTGTCGCCTATGAGGCCCCTCCCTGTATGTGTCGGACACAGAAAGTTGGGTTTTGCACGAAAGAGGTTCTGTGTTATTACTAAGTTTAGTGGGAGTATACAGAACGTGAATACATGTTGATGCCGCCGTGATTGGCGGTACAATAGCGCATCAATGCAGAGTGAGCAAGGAGTAGGATAATGAGAGGTATTTGGAAGAAAAGGTCATGTTTCGGAAAGACGGAGGGCATGGAGACGTATGAGCAATTGATGGTTGCTCGTATAAGAGATAATGGCCCACTGGGAGCGGCTCGTAGGTATACGAACGGTGGTAGTTCTGGCATGAAAAGTGCTGAGTCCGTATCTTGGTAAGAAGTAGAGCTTTTTTCGCTGACGCTATGCGTCTCTCCACTGGATTATTACGTTTTGAAGATTCGACGGTCGTAGGATAGTATAGAGC
>Ga0268250_10000577_pt1 | contig 17207 bp, 17 predicted proteins | sample AgamicAsSfe_FD_200448 | JGI IMG/M metagenome (GOLD analysis project Ga0268250, IMG submission 200448) | Agave microbial communities from Guanajuato, Mexico - As.Sf.e (v2) (version 2) | ecosystem: Host-associated > Plants > Phyllosphere > Phylloplane/Leaf | place: Guanajuato, Mexico | collected... | reverse complement strand
CCTCCACCACCCCGTCCACCTCCTCCTCCCTTCCCACCTCTTCCCCTCTTGTTATCCTTCAACACCGTGGACCTCACATCCGTAACCGCCCTTCTCAACGTCACCGGATGACTTCCAATATACTTCCTATCCATCTCCTTCGCGGCCAAGAAAAACTGATCTCCATCACTAAAGCTCACAAACCCAAATCCCTTACTCTTCGTCGTTCGCTTCTCCCTGATCACGCGCGCTTTCTGTACAGAGGGATATTTCGCGAAAGCTTTGAGCAGTGATTCGTCTGTTACTTCGCCGGCGAGGTTGCCGACGAAGAGGCGGAAGTGCGCGGGATCCCATTCGAGGAGGGAGTCGTCGGACCAGCTTTCACCGCCGCCGGAGCGTACGACGGTTTTCTTTTTAGAGGGGTCGAAAGGCTCCGTTGGCGTGGCTGGAATTGGCGTCGATGCGTCTGGCCTGCTGCCGAGGGCGATTGCGTTTGCTCCTCCGGCTGCGCCGGCGCCTGCAGTCTTGGTGGAGTCTAGTGGTGTGGCGTAGGTGGATTGCCATTGTGCTATCTGCGCTTCATACTCTGGGTCATAGATTGGTGCTCCTCCTTGCTCTTGACCTGGCAACGGAAAAGGGTTGTGAATTGTTGGAGGTGTGGGAGCGTATGGATTTGCGGCTGTAGCAGGTTGTGTGTAGTAAGGCTGCTGAGCTTGTTGTTGTGGGTATTGGTATGCTTGCTGCTGTTGCTGTTGTCCATAGCCTGCACTAGGGTATGCAGATGTTTGTGATGTGAATGAAGAAGGTGGTGCTGGTGGTGCACTCCATGTCGGATTGCTGGCTACATTGCGTGGCTTGAAAGCTACAAACGCACCTCCACCTCTGCTTGGACCATTTGGCGGCGCCGCGCTTGGGAACGCTGGCTTAGATGAGGAGGACCCTGGAGGTGGACGCGCGGGAAGGGAAGGATGTGGCTGTGGTGTGTTTGAGGTGGATCTGAGACCTGGAGGCGGTTGCTGATACGACATTGATGAGATATGTCGATTTGATTGAGTTTGCAAGCTTTTCCTGAGACGTACCTTCTCGGTGTTGCCGAGATAGACAAGTGGTGTTGGAGAGTAGTGTTTGATTGTTATCAGGTGGCTAACAAGAATCGTGAAACTTCGAAAGATGCTGTTGTTGTCGTCGAGGCACGACAGGGTAGGGCGAAGTCTTAGTCAGGCAGTCAACATCAGGAGTCCACTAGGTAGGTATAAGACTTGGATGCACATGAGCCATGCAGTGGAGTGAGGAAGTCTGCAGAAGGAAATGTCAGACTATGCAGACACGGAGCCTATCGAGTAATATCCTGTTCACTTTTCTACACTATGAAAACAACATGATGCATGCTTGCGGAGTAGGCCGGCCCTGCCGGAGATGCATTGACCGCCTCGAGCATCACCCCGCCGAAAGGGTCTGGCCCGTCAGTATGCGTGTGAGAGATAGCAAACAACACATCATTGACGGCGACATCTATGCTTGTAAGAAGCAGTAGTAGCCTCGTGCATTCTGTCGCAAATAGTCTCAAAGCCACCAGGACAGTCCCCTCCAGACTTCAATCGTAAGTTGCGTTGTCTCTGCTTTATCTTACGGAGATGGTTTTTAAATCCCGATCGTCGGCTAATAGCTGCTCCCCACTCCTTCGACTTCCCAACCCAAATCACTTCTTCTCTAACTTTCTTTGAGACTTGTCAATCAACTCGATCCTCAAAGAAACTCTCATTTACAAGTCAACATGTCCTCAGAACCAGTGTATGTCCATTCCGCCCTCTTTGACGAACTCCTTCGACCTTACCAGTGTCTCCGAGATCTCGGAGTTCAGATTCCAATGGCATAACCCCCACTTCGCAACAGACATCAAGACATAAAAGTTGCGGAGCAGCGATACAGATGCTAACACAATATCTTTCTCAACAGTGGTGACTTCGGTCTTATCGGTCTGGCCGTCATGGGCCAGAACCTGATCCTCAACGCCGCCGACCACGGCTTCACTGTCGTTGCCTTCAACCGTACCGTCTCCAAGGTCGATGCCTTCCTCGAGAACGAGGCCAAGGGCAAGTCCGTCGTCGGCGCACACAGCATCAAGGAGTTCGTCTCCAAGCTCAAGAAGCCCAGAAGGATGATGCTCCTCGTCATGGCAGGTAAGCCTGTCGACCAGTTCATCGAGCTCCTCCTCGAGAACGGTGTCGAAAAGGGTGACATAATCATCGACGGTGGAAACTCCCACTACCCCGACTCCAACCGCCGCACAAAGTACCTCTCCGAGAAGGGTATCCGATTCATCGGTACCGGTGTCTCTGGTGGTGAGGAGGGTGCCCGCTACGGTCCTTCCATCATGCCCGGTGGTAACGAGGAGGCCTGGCCATACGTCAAGGACGTCCTCCAGTCCATCTCCGCCAAGTCTGACGGCGAGGCCTGCTGCCAATGGGTCGGTGATGAGGGTGCTGGTCACTACGTCAAGATGGTCCACAACGGTATCGAGTACGGTGACATGCAGCTGATCACTGAGGTTTGTACTCACAGAGCGCGTCAATCGCAACTCAACAACTGATCATCTCAACGCTAGGCATACGACATCATGAAGCGTGGTCTCGGCATGAAGAACAAGGAGATTGGTGACGTTTTCACCAAGTGGAACAAGGGTGTTTTGGACTCTTTCCTCATTGAGATCACCCGCGACATCATGTACTACAACGACGACGATGGTGAATCACTCCTCGAGAAGATCATGGACTCTGCTGGACAGAAGGGTACCGGAAAGTGGACTGCCATCAACGCCCTCGACCTTGGTATGCCCGTCACTTTGATCGGCGAGGCTGTCTTCTCCCGATGCTTGTCTTCTCTCAAGCAGGAGCGTGGCCGCGCTTCTGGCATCCTTACTGGCCCCAAGCCTGAGTTCTCTGGTGACAAGCAGGCCTTCATCGACGACCTCGAGCAGGCTCTATATGCCTCCAAGATCGTCTCTTACGCTCAGGGTTTCATGCTCATGCAATCCGTACGTTTCTCACCTGCTATACGTACTGCAAGCATTACTTACGAGATATCTAGGCTGCCAAGGAGTACGGCTGGAAGCTCAACAAGCCCGAGATTGCCCTCATGTGGCGCGGTGGTTGCATCATCCGTTCCGTCTTCTTGAAGGACATCACCAAGGCATACCGTGCCAACCCAGACCTCGAGAACCTGATGTTCGACGACTTCTTCACCAAGGCCATGACACACGCACAGTCAGGATGGCGTAACACCGTCTCCAAAGGTGCTCTCTGGGGTATCCCCACACCCGCCTTCAGCACCGCTCTCTCTTTCTACGACGGATACCGTGCCAAGGACCTCCCCGCCAACCTCCTACAAGCACAGCGTGACTACTTCGGCGCACACACCTTCAGGATCAAGCCCGAGTTCGCCAACGAGAAGTACCCGGAAGGAAAGGTACGTTTCGTCATAGTCATTGCGCTGTTGACACCTAGCTGACTCTTGACAAACAGGACATTCACGTCAACTGGACTGGCCGTGGAGGCGCAGTTAGCGCCAGTACATACAATGCGTAATTGCGCTCACGTCGTTTTGATGGTTGTGAGCATGAGGGCATGGTAAGGAGGGTTTCCTAGGCACTCTTTTGAGTTTCAGACATAGCTCATTCACCATAAAATCATTTGCAAAATTGAATAATCTTCTACAACTCTCTTCTTGTGGATTTCCATATCAGTGTGACTACTCGAAGTATTACTACAATGAAGTATGTACAACCCCCATCTCCACCATAGTCTTTCGTACACTTTCATCCAGCTATCTATGTCGCCTACTGTGCTAATCGCATGTATCATCAGATCCCCCGTGCGAGGCCTCTACTCGTTTTGGTAACATGAGTTACTCCTCATCCTCCACTTCTTCGGCCTCATCCTCAACATCTTCCACACTCTTTTCTTTTCCTGCAGCTTTCTTGGCAGCTTTCTTCGCCTCCGAACTCCTCTGGCTTGATCCTCTCTTCCTCGCTCGAGCAATTGCTCTCTTAGCTTTCTGCTCATTTGTCATATCTCGCTCAGCCCACATAATCGCCAAAGAAGAGCGATGATCAGCTGGCCTTTCCACGGGACTAATGCGTTTAGCCCCCACTTGAGCTTGCCTTGTCTTCTTCGCTGTAGCGATAGTCTGTTTAAGGTTGGCTTTCCTTGTTGCAACTTCCTGCGGATCCATGACAAGTCGTTCGATCTCGGCAGCAGATAGTCCACATCCCTGGAAAGCAGCATAGTCGGAGGCATCAAACCTGGCAGCTGCTGCTTTGTTCAGGTCACTTTGACTTATGCCTTTAGCCTTCAAGGTGGCCTGTGCCTTTGCTCCCCTCATCTGAAAAGTATTCCCAGAAGCAAGAGTTTTAGCTTGACCTTGCTTGACATTCCAGCTGAGGAATTGGAAGATTGGGGAGTCGGTGGGATGATTGAGGTCATATGTGAAGCCCTCTTTCGTCGCATATGCACGCACGCAATCTGGCCAGTCTGTCGGCGGGATGATAAGACCAGTAGTCTTCTCTTTTCCTCGTGCTGTTGACATCCAGCTTACAGGCGACTTGCTCAGAAGATATTGAGAATAGATCTGGTACAGGGGAGTACCAGTTGCTGTCGGCGAAATAGTGAGGTTGTGTCTGATAATGAAGGCTTTAACCATATCTGGCCAGGTACTATAGGTGATTGTAGTTCCTGTCTCGACTTCTTGCTTCCTCTTTTCAAGCATCCACGACAAAGGGTTCGTGCCTCGAGACAGGGCTCCGATTGCTGCCAGGGCTTGCCGGCAAGGGGTAGTCTGGGAGAATGCAGCCACACTAATCGTGAAGCCTTGCTGCTTGATGAAGTCTTTGACCATGTCAGGCCAGTTGGACGGGTTATTCACCTTACCCGTGTCCTTCTCCTTATTCCTGGCATCCTTCAGCCATCTTACTGGATTGTTAGCAACGCCCCAGGAGTATCGCAGCAAATGTTGCTGTATGACCTGTCGCAGTGGTGTGGCAGGCAATGTATCATTGTAAGTGTAGCCCCACTTGGTGATGTATTCGTTCACGACTTGAGGCCAGTCAGATGGTTTGATCGTGATGTGTCCAAGTCTTTCCTGGTTTCTCGACTTTAACATCCAGTCCACTGGGTTGAACTTGCGCATGAAGGCAGTGGTTACCTGGTGAAGAGGAGTCTGAGCAGAGCTTGGGTCGAACGTCAGATCATGCGAGAGCAGGAAAGTAGTGACCTTTTCGGGCCATGTAGTTGGCTCGTTGAGAACTCCTTCCAATCTCTCCTTCTTTCTGGCAGCAGTAAGCCAGTGTACAGGTCCTATGCCTCTACGTTCTGCCAAATGGGCCGCAAACCAGGCAAAGTATCCAGTATTTGATAGTAGACGTCCCATGCTGATAGCAGCAATGGCTCCATATATTTCATCGAATACCTCTCCTCTGGGTACGGATGAACTCATCCAGAAAGCCTGCATGTGAAAGGAAACGAAAATAACCTGGACCACATTGCCATTCTCGTCAGTTCTGATGCGAAACTGAGCAGGTTCACCGAATATCTCTACTGTAGAGAGAATTACAGAATGTAGCTGAGGATATTTATCGGTCAACCATTGATGATTCGCTTTTCCTAGCGAAAGAACAACAGGTCCTTGGTATAGCTCAAACAAATGCGTCTTCAACTCCAGGTGTTTTGCGAGTTCGGTCGGGTCAAGTTCCAGGTATGGTGCATCTTCACGCGCAATGTAGTCGTAGCGCTCCACCACATGCTCCATCATGAAGATGTTGTCGGTCAGACCCGCAACGCTCAATTCCAGATCAAATCGTCTACAGAACGCCTTCATGCAGCAGTTAGATGGATCGCCAGTCCATCCGTACTCGGGCATAAGAGTTGTGGAAACCGTGGGGTAATGCCACAGAACGCACAAACGAGCAGTCAGAGGATTGCCACTAGGCTTGCAGTAGGCCTTGATCGTGCGGCCGTAACTTGCAGCCATGGACTTCGTGAAGTTGTCCCAGATCATGTCCACTTCCTCACACCAAGACGGCCAATCGGCCCTGAACTCGTCGACGAACTTGCCAAAATTGGACATTGCGGACTGTAGAACGTCGTTGATGCAAGTATCGACTGTCTCGCTGACAGGTTCACAATCCATGGCAATGTCGAGGATATGGTTGTCCAGCTCAGCTTCTGCTAAGGATTCATCATCATCCAGGCTTTTGATCATAGTAACATGGTTGGCGGTGTTGATTCCATCAAGAAATCCCTCGAGTTTGTGCTTCATGCGTTCGTCTTGTACCAGAACAACAAGCTTGTCCTTGATTGCATCAATATGCTCCTTCAGCTCGTCGTCTGAGCTTGAGCTACTAAGACCGGAATCCTGGGTTGCTCTGCGACGACAAGAAGCTGTATTCCATTGTGTTGTATCCAGTACTGAAAGAGCAGTTCGTTGAGGGTCTTGCGAAGTGTGAGTGGGAGGAGAATGGACTGTTCGTTCAGCATCTTCGGAGTCTGAGTCTATTTCATGATCTTAGCTGATGCCCTTCAAGAAGCACTCGCACAACACATACCTTCTGCTACCACAAACTTTCGCTTGCGATTCGCACGCGTTGGTGCCATGACAGAAGCCTTGTTTCAGGAAGTAGTGGCTTCAGATTGGTCTTGACGATGAGGAAATACAAGAGGTGGCTTTGTTGATAGAGAAGAAAGACGTTGATTATAAGAAGTTAACTTGTTGTGGGATGAGGAGGGTTGACTTGTTGTAGGATAAGAAGGAAGTTATCTGACTATAGTAGAAGGAGCCAGCAGGCGTACCTGCCGTCCAGAAGTTGGCACGAATATATACATAGGACGCGGGCACGCCGTAAACACACCGGTTGATGAGAAAAATCACGAAGAGAATACAGTGTCTGTTAATAAGGAAGAGGGGGTTGAGTGCTTGCGTTATAGTGAGCAGGGGTATAAATAGTGAATATGAGACGGGGTATAGAGCTATGCAGGCTGCAATACCCAGTGTGCGGCCCCAGGCCGCACATTGGGTCCTGGCGTCGTAGTAAGCAGGGGTATGAGTAGTAAATCAGACAGAGATACCTACATTGTATAAGGCCTTGATCCCCAATCTGCGGCCCCAGGCCGCACATTGGGTACTAGCGTCGTGTCAAGCAGGGGTATCAGTGGTGTATATACGACGTGGAGATACTTATCGCATTCATCTACCTAAGGAACTGTGTATGCGCCCAGGCGATACCTAATCTGCGGCGCCATGCCGCGCATTGAGTCACATCTTATGCTGTTCACTTATGTCTCGCTTGCCACCTCCTGCTCCGAAGGCAACAACCCACTAAGCTCGAAATCCTGCTCAATGATCGCCAGAAGCCAAGCCCGAATACGACGGACGTCCGCTATGTTCACATATTGAAGTGACATTTGTCGTTTCGTAATGACACAAACAGCCATGAACAATATCATAGGACCACTCATAGCAGCACCACCATTGGTATCTTGCATGTCGAGGCCGGGCTCGTTGATGATTGTCCAATGTGACCCGGAATGTTCGTGGAGGAAGGCTTGTAGGCGAGACGCACGCTTCGCATGCTGTACTCCTTGAATATCGCGTCTAGTGTAGTAGAATCGTGCGGTCTGAGACTCGTACTCGAGGACTAAGAGTGCCCAGAGTGACTTGCGGTTTGTATAGACGGGTAGAATGGCGATGAAGTCCTCCGTCTCCGTGAGCTTGAGTGACCGGGCGAAGGTTTGCGGGATAGTCATTTCGTCCAGGAACTTGGCCATGTTGTCATTGCACCTGCAGCCGAATAGCGTGCCGGGAGTTCCTTTTGTGTATCTATTGCTTTTGAGCTTCTCCAGCAGCTTGTCAAGGTAGTTGTAGATCAACGACGTTTCCAGCGCGCGAGGCAATTTCCGCAAATCTTCGAATGGACCTGAAAGCTGTTCTAATATTCCAGGCGCGACCTCTACTCTGTCTGCCAAGGTCTGCATGTTCAAGGAGTGCTGTAAACTCCTCGGAAGGGATGGAGCGGTGAACCGGACATTGGGCAAGGCTCTTCTGTGTCTGAACATGAGTGCAATAGGCCTGTACTCTGCCATCTGCATTGGCGGCTCGTGGGGTAAAAGTGTTTGTAGTGAGAAGAGGCGCGACTCGAGGTGTTCTGGAAGTGTGACATGAGGTACATCATTGTGTTGGATAGAGGGATAAGTTGTTGGTTGGAACGGGATGTTGCTTCTTGTAGTGTTCGCGGGGAAGTCGACGGCTGGACCCGGTTGGATCGGGGTGGCCGCTAATGGGTGCTCCGGGGGGAGGAAGATTGTTGACGAAATTCGAGTCATTCCAGCAACTCGCGCTGCGCGAACAAGCAAGGCTGCATCATTACGTTGTGTGATGACGGACTGTTCTATGTCATGGCTGACGTCCGTCGCGAGCTCGTCCTTGAAAGTCGACTGGAAGCATAAGAGCAATGCGCTGTGGTCCTCTGAGACAGAGTTCGCGAGAAACTGCTCGATCTGCTTGATCTCAGACGTTGATATGCGGACAATAGACATCGTCTATGAAGAAAATGAGGTGGTGTTCAGTATGAGGACTGTGATGGATGCTTTGCAGTAAGTATGTCGGGTATTTCGAACATTGTGTTTCAGGTTGTCTTATTATGAAACTGAAGGCGGGGCGTGGGCGTTTGTATCTTAATGTATCTCACGCTCTCTACCCTGTGTCTCTACTCTTTGACATTCTACGTTCTTCTCCGTACGCTCTCAGCTCTAAGCTGTTGGATCTCCTACTGCGTTCTCTTCAATTCACTTTTACCTACTTTATACCCGCTAGCACTTGCGCTCCCGGTCTCAAATCAACAACCACAACAGACCAGAAGTCGTGATCGATAGGATCGTCCTTCGAGTTGACCCTAGATAGCCCAGGCAGTGACGCGAGACATGGCGCCGCCGGACGTTGCAACCAAACCTCGCCATAACTTGCTCGGCCCTGAATTTGAACTCTGGTCTGAGCTACGCGAATACTTTACAGCGATACCAAATGCACAGGTCCACTTGCTGCCAAAGCAACTCAATACCTGGGTAGAGCGTCAAACATTCGGCGAAGTACTCGATGAGGTCCTTCCGTCAATCAGTAAGTGGCTTCACGCTTAGACATCGCATAGAGCTAATATCATCAGTGAGTGCATGTTTTGGAACTGACCTGGCTGTCGCGGATGATCCTGTGATCAACGACATGCGTGGTGGCATTCAACAGCTAGGTACATGTCGGAGTATCCCGAAGTTCTTGCAGTGCTAACATCACACAAGTGGAACGCGCATACCAGCGACTTGAGACTTTATCAGCGACTGCGAAATCTGCTGCCGAGAACTCTGGTGCCGCGAGACCTGCTGCCAATAAATCTCCTAATGTTCAAGATGAGACTACTATTGACAATAGTGAGACTGAGGAGGCAGCCACGAAGAGAATAGCAGCTGAGAAAGCTGAGGCTGAGAAGAAAACAGCAGCTGAGGGAGTAGAGGCTGAGAAGAGAACAGCAGCTAAGAAAGCTGAGACTGAGAAGAAAACAGCAGCTGAGAAAGCAGAAGCTGAGAACAAAGCAGAAGCCGGGAAGAAAGCAGAAGCCGGGAAGAATGCAGAAGCTGAGAAGAAAGCAGAAGCCGGGAAGAAAGCAGAAGCTGAGAAGAAAGCAGAAGCTGAGAAGAAAGCAGAAGCCGGGAAGAAAGCAGAAGCTGAGAAGAAAGCAGAAGCTGAGAAGAAAGCAGAAGCTGAGAAGAAAGCAGAAGCCGGGAAGAAAGCAGAAGCTGAGAAGAAAGCAGAAGCTGAGAAGGATAGTCAGTCGGGGAGCACTCCTCAACATCAAGGGAGCTCTCGCGCTAGCCCAGCATCTACATCCCAGTCAGACAAATCAGCTGAGCAAAAGCCTCAGGATGCAGCACCTCCTCAAGATACCGGTAAACGTTTGAGCACCAGTGAGAAGAGAAGCGCGGAAAGGGCAGCAATCGACGAAAGAGCTCGGGAAACTCATCGGAAGAGAATGAGAATCAACGCTCAAGAAGAGGCGGAGGATATCAGGGTACAGCAAGAACAAGAGATGCAGCGCATCGAAATACAACGTCAGACCGCTCTACGCAATCTTACGAGCAGTATACAAGCCGTACCAGTCTCCTCAGAACCTCCGCCAGTTTCAGGACCACGGGACCTCACTGCTATTTTTCTACGTCGCATGAAAGCTCAGAAGATACTTCAGTTCGTCAAGACCGTGGAGAGTCTGCCACTACAAGTCGGAGATGTGGACATAGTACATTGTCGAAACCTGATTGGACACAACACTGAAACACAGAATACTATGGATTTACTGAACGGCGCAGTGAAGGCCAGTATCGACTACTTCAAACAGGACAGCTCTGCAACCGGACAGGGTCTCACGGACATCAGTATCCCACAGCCAGAAGGCCGATCGCTAGACGCAATCAAGGCTTCAATAGATATGCTAGGCAATGGCACTCCGGATGAGACCTTCGCAAGACTGAAGGCCGTGTCAAAGGCTACAAAGAATACCGTCTTGAGGTATAACTTCATCGAGTCTTGCGCTTATGAAGTGTATGAGGCTCTGTACCGTGCACGATGTGACTCAAACGGTAGTCGAGAGCTACCAAGGGACTCAAAGAAGCAGTTTCAAGCAACGTTTCTAGAGGATCTTGGTCTTCCCTATGGCGACAAGGACATCGCACGGTCGATGAGGCGGCTCCAAGTGCTGAACGACATGCATAATTGCAGATCTATAGTGATGGATGTGCTTGTGATCTTCAGAACGAATAGCTAGGATCGTGCTCTTGAGCGTAACATCCTGACATTCGAGTCGATGCGCCAATACGCAATACAGATGGAATCTCCACTAAGACAAGCCCTGACCCGCTGTGACGCCCAGTATGAAGGTGACTTTACAGGACAGTCCGATGCATGGGTTATTGGGATCTCTCCGCCAGTCCTTCCGGCAATTGTCGGTCAATTCTTTGGCAACTTCACGAGTTCATTCCTGGATTCCGCACATGGTGAGCAATTTGCGAGGCATTTCGGCGTACCCAGAAGTATGGGCATCGATGGCCATACCGAAGCGGAGATTCTGAAATTTGGTCTTGCATCAGCAGCGAATATGGCAGCATTCGTGGCATGGTATCGCCTAGGAAAGACGGCTACTATCACTATTGGTGATGAAGACATCCGGTGCAGCCAGGTCGTGACATGCATGCTGGTTGACACACCACAAGGGAGTTGTATTGGCATCCTCCCAAGCTTAACGTCATGTACGACACCTACAACTGATGACTCCAGTTTCCAGGGCTACAAGATGGATGGGCTTGACACCACAGTACCTGGACTATGCTCCGATTTCTCTGCCGCCGTCAACATCCTCACATTTGCGGCATTCACGAACGAGATGGAGTCAGCCAATGTAATTCTCGCGCGCCAAAGAATCGTAGATCCGCGCTATCCACAGGGCTTTGCTATTACCCATGTTGCCATCACACTTCGTGATATCAAGGCTCACCAAAAGCTTGTGATATGGGTACCTGGACTTGAGCAGCTCGATCCCTACAACGTAGCAGCGAACTTGGCAAATGCCATAATTCCGGATATCGACTGGAGTGGGATCCCTTGTGATATCAGGGAGGTAAGATCTATACTGGCGGACCTTGCAGCGAATGACGCACACAACGAGCAGCTTCACGACAAGTTATGGACGTTGACACGATTTGGTGGCCCCTTGGACCCAGTGTATGTCTCAGCCGATGAGTGGGATGCCCTACGGGCTGATGTGGTCCAATCGAATGTCTCCAATGGGCAGGATCCTTGTAAGTATTTGATCTCGCTAACCCAATCTGCGGCCTGGGGCCGCAGATTGGGTATCTGATCTGTTCATAATGATATTGCTAACATACGTATCTAGTCACCTCGGCTTCACTGCACACTTTCCAAGAAGCACAGACGGACCTTGCTTCTGTTAGTCAGGCCTCGAGCGAGCTTCCTGTTTTTGCGCATGCGGCAATGCAGGCAGCGATTCTTGCTCCGGCCAACACGTATTCTCGAAGCTATGATAGGAAGAACGAATTGCTCAACCAGACCAACCGATTCCCAGGAGCGCTGCGTCAGTTGACTTATCCGACCACGGGGTTAGCTGCTGCTGTCATGTTACTGTTTGCCTGTGACGACATCAGAGAAGTGCTTCTGAGTAGGGTGCTTCGTCGTACTTGGGACAGATCTTTGGCGAAAGATCTGACAGAAGAGACCGTGGTTTCGATCTTTGAACAGCTAAAGTTGGTGTTTTCTGGGTTGATAGACCTCTCTACACCTGACAAAGTGCAATTGAGTGCTTTAGGCGTAGGTCGTCTCGCTGTGATGATCTGTATGTTTTACTAACTCGTTCTAGGCTGCGCTGGCGCTTGCTGGTGACGACAACGACGTCGCAAATCCCAGTTTGACCATGCGCTGTATGCTCCGAGCCCTCGTGTGTACTGTTCCTGGCTACAGACTGGCAGTTTCCGACACACCAGATGACATGGTCGGTATCACTCTTGCTAGCGGTTGGGTGCGATCTTACGCGAGTAACGCATCCAAAGCGTCCGAAATCTTTGGTGTGAGTGTTCCGGCGCTGTTACAATGTGGGACATGCAACGCCGTTCTCAACGTGAAGCACCGGACTGTGCTATCTTTGTCGATTGTGGCGGGAACAGTGCCTCAGACCTTGACTACAGCCATCGTCAATGGGATCCGGGCATTTGAAGAGATTGACATCTCCCAAGATGCATGTAAGACACCAGGCTGCGAGGAATCTTCGACTATGGGAGTCAGAGTCTTGAGTCGCCCTCCGCCCTTTCTCGTAGTGATGTTCGAAGACAGCCCGGAGACGATCCTGAATATCTCGCATATCCTACACAACCGCGTCGACTTGAGCGACTTGTCTCCGGATGGAAAGACCGTGTTCTACGAGATTGCCGGCATCGTCGCGAAGCGCCGCTACACTGACGCAAGCGGTACAGCACGTTCTACTTACGTGTCGAAAGTTTACCTGCGAAGCCATGGGTGGTACTTCACAGAGGGCTCACATTCTCGCATGATATCGCAGAAGGAAGCCGCTCGCAAGGAGCCTTATCTTCGTATGGTGCTGTTACGCCTACGCACTCTGGCTGATGAGGAGAATCACGAAGAGATTGCAGTATCCGATGACGAGGACGAAGGGGATGAGGACGAGGACGAGGACGAGGAGGAGGTGGACGAACCTGAACGAGTGGAGGAAAGGGCTCGCAACCAGGCGCAGCTTGAACAGGCGGCGCGCAGGGCACGCGAGCCGCGTACGGGTGAAATTTGGGATGTGGACGAGGTAGAAGGGGACGAGATCGAACAGGATGGAGATCATGCCATGGAGGACTTCGAAATGTCTTGGTCGAAGAACTGAGTGAGGATATCATAGCTCCGAGGCAATAGAGTGAGAACAAGGAGAGTGATAATGGCATATAGACTTGAGTGTCTCTTTGAGTGCTATAGACAAAGAGTTGGGCCCGTGAGAACGTCGCGAATGCTAGCAGGACATATGTATAATAGGACGAAACTCTGCTCTGTTGTTTCTAAGTCTTGAAGTAGGCACCGAGTGACACTGCTGTATGACTTGACCATGCCGAGCTGGACGCAATGTGCGGCGCCAGTGACCATGCCGAGCTGGACCCAATGTGCGGCCCCAGGCCGCACATTGGGTTGGCGTGGGTGGCGTGGGTGGCACGAAGATACAGGTCGCGAGAACGAGAGCATGAGAGCAGTTGGTGTGTTGAGGAGGAAGCGGTGGCAAAATAGAAATTGTGTAGTTTACAAGATCCCCAAACATCCAATGGGCCCCCTTGCACCACGACCAGCACAATCTCACCAACCGTTCCACGTTCTCCACGCCCACTCCACAAGCCCGGCTGCCCGCTCGATCATCCCAATCTCATATATGCTGCAAATTGAACGGATCACTTCGTCTAGCCTCGCCACGACTATCAAAGCTCATATGACTCCCCACCGGCGTGCTCGCTGCCGTGTCCTCTGCGCTGTTGCCACCTGTTTGTGATCGTGTTTGCCAGTCCCATTGTAGTGGCGTAAGGAGTGCACGATCGAGACGCTGTGGCGGAGCTGGAGTTGGTAAAGGGGGTGATGGTACATGAATGGGTGGCGGAATAGACTGGAACATTGCGCCTGTATGTGCCATCTCTTGATCACCGCGGTAGTGATGCTGCTGTTGCTGGCCTCGCAGCATCGGCAATGGCGGGAATGTTTTCGTGACATTTGGCAGCATCGGCGCTGGAAGGAGGATCGGGTATGATATATTCGGAATTGCTGGCAGCAAAGGTGGAGGTGAAGGTGAAGTTGTGGTGGCGCGCTGCGACACCTGCGGCTCAGTCGACTTGGGTGGTGACGCTCTATCTCCAGCTCGCCGACGCCGACGGACGAGTAGCAGGCAGAGGAGAACGAGGAGGGCGAGCAGAGCCGCGATGGCTGAGGTAAGGCCAGCAGCTGTGGCGATGGGGCGGGCGTGCGAGACGGGGTTGGAGGATGGGATGGAGGACTGTGTGGTTAGGGGCAGTGTGATTTGAGCTGTTGGAGAGGCTGATGGAGTGGAGAGCACTGCGGACGTAATGGGAGGTAGTTGGATCGGAGTGGTGGACGCTTCGGTTGAGACTGGGATTGTGATGGATTTGATGGCCTCTGAGGGTATTGTTGTTGGGGCTGTCAAATTCAGTGATGCAGAGAGTATGACAATGGTTGAAGAGGTAGAGAGTGCAACAGGTATGCTTGACGTCTTGCCTGTCATCGTGGCGAGTATCGAGTCAGAAAGGGTGAGCGTTGTGCTTGAGGGTAGAGCTGAGACAACAGTCGGGGTGCTTGTCAAGGCTGGTGTTGTGGATGATGTGTAGCTCTTGAGGATTTCGCTAGAGGTAGTGCTCTTCACCAGTGACTGTGATGAGGCCACGAAGCTAGCAGAACTGGAACAACTGGCAGGATAGCTGGACACGCTTTGAGACACTGTAGCTTGGGTGCTTGTTGCCGCGATGATGTCGAATGCAATAGTCGCCGAAATCGAGACGCTAGAGGTGACAATAGGCGTGGAAGCACTGCTGCCCATCGTGGATTGAGCAGATTGCGAGCTGACGAAGTCGCCATCGAACCAAGGAGGTAGCCGTGCAGACGTGGTAGTTGGATATGTCCAGTTTGGTATCTGTCGCGTCTGCGTCAAGAGAGTCGTCCAGCGAGAGAAGTTGTGGTGAGGATGGTGATGATGATACGTGGATGAAGAGGGGGAAGGGATAGCAAGGGCGAAATGACGAGCAGCACTATTCTGGTGGTCGAGCATGATGAATGGTGCTGCTGCCGTGCTCGGAGTAAATCATAGGTGTGTTTCAATAGACGGGATGTGTTTGTAATGAAAGCCTGAAGATCAAACACGTTCGAGAGGCACAGAGTTGAGTATGAGGTATTGAAGTCGGATCAAGGTCAAGCACTCCGGGTTGGAGGCACTTGAAGGAAGACAAAGTGGAGACCTTGGTCGAGCGGCAAGGGTGTGTTCAGATTGTGATACATTTCTGGCGCTTCGAGAACTGAAACAGATCCAGGTTGGCGCCAACTTGGGACGCTGGCCTATCAAGCTGGTGACCCGATCTTAGTGTACAAGTGGACAGCACGGCATAGACATCATCTGGACAAATCGAGACCAGCATATTGTGAAGCTATAGCTGTAACTACTGTCATACAACAAACAAGGAAAGTGGCGTAGGGACTCTGCTCGATATTCCAGGGAGAGTGTCGTAGTGATTCTGCTCATACTGGTGTCCTACCACAGTCCAGTATCTGAAGCTGGCACTTGGTCATGATTGTGCGGTAAGAGGAAGAGGAGGCGGAATGTTGAGACAGTTTTATCTACGCCCCGGTCTTATCAAGCCCCCACATGTCTCGTGATGTGCGAGCATAGCATAAGGTACCTTACCTTAGCTTCCAGCTGGAAGAAACTTCTTCGCACACGCTTGCGCTCTTCTTCTCGCCATCCCGGTCAGCGCGTCGCAGCAGTATCACTCGTCACACCTTCGGATATAGCTGTGGGAAGATGTTCAGTCTCGGAAGTCACAGTAAGTCCTAATCAAGGGCCCTGGTGGGTCGCTCTTTTTTCGCCCTGTCGCCGGGCTGGACCCCCTGGTTCGCCCCCTACATCAGAAGCATGTTGATCGTGATGGCGTGAACATCATGGAGTGATGAACTTGGCGTAGCTGACACCTTGCTTCCAGATGCAAACTACATAGACCCTTCGCGTGATCGGGAACCACCACCACTCGCAACAGTGGTAGTCTTCCCTGCTCACGACTCATTGCTACCAGACAAGTCATGGCCACAGCACCCACCAGACCTGATCAAGCAGTATACCAATGTCAATAAGCCATATGACCTCAAACCCGAGCATCTGAAGGTGCTCAACATCGACACCCGTGATGACGTCCCACTTGAGGACTTTATTCCAGCTTCAAGTGATAGTCTACGGCATCTCCCACCACGCGAATGGGGCAAGGATGTCGTGGGTAGAGATGTTGTGCCTGGCACAGCTTCGCGCCGGAATAGTGCAGCAACGTATGAAATCTTTGCGCACGACAAGTATCCACTGCTAAGCAACGGTGTGCACGCACCTAATGAAGAGACTTACGTCAAGTTCGCGGCAGAGCTCGTCTGCGAGACCGACGACGGCTTGCGTGTTGTGCAACGACAGAAGCCACATCAAGGTCACAAAGCTCCAGTTCTATCGCAGTTCCGCAAGTTTTGGGGTGGCCTGGACACCATGTCTACATACTGGGACTCTAGCATGGACAACTACTTTGAGAGCAAGACAAGGCCTGTTCCGGTCAGAGCAGCTAGCGGTACCAAGCTATTGCGCGGCCTACTCTCTGGACATAGCCATCAGCACAAGGATTCTGCTATAAGCAACCCTGCAACGCAAACTCCCACGAAGCGATATCAAGGTCGACGCACAGATACTGGGTCCAGCATGCCAGATCACATTCGTAGCGATTGTATTCGCAACTTCATTGACCCGGTAGCGACGGCATTTGGCTGTAATATTGCTGTGCCACGGAAGTCACCACAGGTCAAAGTCAAGAACATGCTGGTCCCCGTAACACAGACGC
>Ga0268250_10000576_pt1 | contig 17215 bp, 21 predicted proteins | sample AgamicAsSfe_FD_200448 | JGI IMG/M metagenome (GOLD analysis project Ga0268250, IMG submission 200448) | Agave microbial communities from Guanajuato, Mexico - As.Sf.e (v2) (version 2) | ecosystem: Host-associated > Plants > Phyllosphere > Phylloplane/Leaf | place: Guanajuato, Mexico | collected... | reverse complement strand
GGAAATTCCCGACCATGAGAACTTGCAGCTCGAGGTCATGTCAGGCGGTCGCGCTCGTGGTATGGTAACAGCAGACGTGCGCTTCTTCCCGGTGCTGGAAGGCACCACACTCGAAGACGGTACCAAGGAGCCTCCACCAGAGTCACGTACGGGTATTTGCAAGTTCACTGTTGAGCAGGCCAAGGACATGGACGGCAGCAAGAGCATGATTGGGCAGCTCAGCCCATACGCCGTTCTGTTGCTCAACGGCCACGAGATTCACAAATCGCGGGTCATGAAGAGGACGAATCAGCCCATCTGGCCAGATGCGACCAAAGAAATGCTCATCACCGATCGTAAGAAGGCCAAGCTCGGTCTTGTCATCAAGGACGACCGCGATCTCGCAGCTGACCCAATTCTTGGTACCTACCAGATCACTTTGGACGACATGCTGGAACTTATGGCCAAGGGTCACGAGTGGTATAACCTCGCGGGTACATCGAGTGGTCGCGTCAAAATGAAGCTTGACTGGAAGCCAGTTGCGTTGAAGGGCGCAGTGTCTTCCAGTGGTTACCTTACTCCAATCGGTGTGATGAGGTTGCACTTCCAGAGCGCGCGTGGGCTCCGTAACCTTGAAGCACTAGGCAAGTCGGATCCCTACGTACGCGTTCTACTCTCTGGTATCGAGAAGGGCCGAACTGTTGTGTTCAAGAATAACCTTGACCCTGATTGGGATGAGGTCATTTATGTGCCTGTCCATACTGTCCGCGAGAAGCTTACGCTAGAGGTCATGGACGATGAGAATCTCGGCAAGGATCGTCCACTCGGACACATCGAGCTCTTGGCTGGTGACTACATCCAGCAGGATGAGAACGGCGAGTACCTTGTTCAAGAACAGAAGCAACCCACAGCGGGACCTCTCCGATTGGCTGGACACGCTCAGCCTCATGGCATACTGAACTACACTTGCTCCTTCTACCCAACATATCCCACCTGGGACCCTGAAGAGGATGAGGAAGAAGAAGCCGAGGAGGCTACAGCAAACGGCAACGGCACCACCCGACCCATCTCTGTTGGATCCAAACTCAGCCATCAACGTGTTGTATCCGGTTCTTCTACTTTGAGCAGGTCGGAGACTGCCGGTACCATCTCATCGCTCAAATCTACTGAGAAGGACATGGCCAAGGAGCTAGCGAAGAACGAGCTACAACAAGAAGAGTCGATCCCAGAGAAGCCAAAAATCGAGAAATTGAGGCTTACTGCGGACGACTTGCAGCAGTACGGTAGGTTGCATGTCACTTTTGAGGATACAGAGGAGTTTAGTTTGTTGAGTTGGTCACCCCGACTTACAACCTGTTCCCGTATCCTTATTCCTACCTTTGTGAGCATTAGCTAACGTGATGTAGAGTCCGGTCTGCTTGTCTTCAAGCTTATCGATGGCGAATTCGCAAGAACAGGTGGTCATGTCGATGTCATTATGGATGACATGGCCTACGCCAGCTATTCCAGCGCAAAGATCCGGAGCAACAAGATGACATTCAACGATGGTAGGTTCTGTCCGGATTCGAATCAACAGCTAAGCTAATCGCGATGCAGTTGGTGACACAATGATCCGTGAGCTCGATTTCTCCAAGATCACCCTCCGAATCATCGAACACGTCGACAATGATGGCGAGGACCATGAAGACCATGTCATTGCTAAGCTGACAGGAAACACTGTCGATACGCTGCGGAGATCTCTGAACACACCCACCCAATTCACACTCAAGGACAAAAACGGACGTGATAACAAGATCACCGTCATGCTCAAGTACATTCCCGTAAAGATGCGTCTTGATCCCAGCGAATCATTCAACAACCAAGGTACATTGCGAGTAGATGTGCTTGATGCGGCAGATCTTCCAGCTGCGGACCGTAACGGCTTCTCGGATCCTTACTGCAAGTTCATGCTCAACGATAAGGAGGTGTACAAGACCAAGACACAAAAGAAGACTCTCCACCCAGCATGGAACGAGTACTTTGAGGTACCTGTACGAAGTCGAACAGCGGCTGACTTTGTCGTCAATGTCTACGATTGGGACTTTGGCGACAAGGCAGACTTCCTTGGCAAGTCATCCATCAACTTGGAGATTCTGGAGCCTTTCCAGCAGCAAGAGGTCACGCTTGCTCTTGATGGCAAGTCAGGCGCCATCCGACTTCGAATGTTGTTCAAGCCAGATTACGTCGTACGATCCCGTCAGGGCTCGAGTACATTCTCTGGCACCTTTGCTGTTCCAGGCAAGGTCATCGGTGCGCCCGTCAAGGGCGTTGGTAAGGGCGCCGCATTTGTTGGTGGTAACGTGGTCCGCGCAGGCACTTTCCTTGGCCGTGGTTTCAAGCGTAGAAAGTCGCGCGGCGAAGCCCCTGAAGAGGAGCTTGAACGACCAAGCACTGCAGAACGACCCTCCGCAGATACGCCCATGATCTCTGTCGAAGGCGAGCCGAATACACCTACTAAGGATAGTGCGAACCACAACAGACACCGCAGCTGGGGCGCTCAGAGTTTCCACAGCCGGTTTGGCGATGGCGGCTCTGGAGGTGCCGAGCAAGGCACAGCCAACATCACCGTTCTCAGCGCTGATGGCTTCCCTGCTAACACCAACCTACGTGTACATATCCAGCTCGGCAAGAAGGAAATTCACAAGACCGATCACATTAAGGCACCCCAAGGTTCTGTATCCTTTGATCCCAGCGAAGAGAGCTTCAAAGCATCTTGTACCGCCGATGCCTTCTTCAGGCTCGTTGTCAAAGACCATAGCAGGTTCGGTGGCGACAAAGAACTCGGTGAAGCTCAATTTACCATCTCAGACCAGGGTGGTGGTGCCGAGCAGAACATTGGTGTAGGCAAAGGCATGGTATCTATACGCAGCAGCTTCCAGCCTAGTGATGCAGGCAGCCAGCAGGATAGTGTCAGTCCACGGCCGAAGACGTCGGAGAGAAGGGGATTGCTAAGGAGGGATCGAAGTACTACGCCAAATCCCCCTGCTTAGAAAGCTTTAAATCCTTTACACCGGCTACGAAAAAATGGGAGCAAGGTTAGTTTTGCCGCAAGTGGAATGATGGGTCGCCAGCAGCAGGAGGCCTCTCTCAATGAGGAGAGAACTGGCGCGTTGAGGGATTGGATTGAGGATGTCGAGAGGGGTAGACGGTCTTTTGCACTCTGAGGTTTGGAATGGGTCTGGCAAAGGAAAAGAGCTGCATCGGCTAGTGGGGTTTCTTTGCGTCCACTTTCTCTCTATTGTCCTACGTCCGACATAGTCGACTTTCTTCATTCCTCTTCTTTCTGACTGTAATTCGATACCAATATTATCTCATTGCCTACGATTCATGATGCACGCTCTTTTCTACATTCACTTTGCAAATCTCAGTCAACGAAGCGGCTAATTAACATATACGACAGGAGAAGGTCTATTATGTTCTACGAATATTACGGAAAGTGAAGCGCCCTTCAGAACCTCGATTACTACTGTTCAATACGATGGCCATAGTCAGCAGCGGTAACTACAGTACACAATTTTGTTTGCTCAAGGTGAACGTGACATTCGTTCGAAGCTATTGCGTGCTTGTCTAGCAGGCTGACATTGTGCAAATGACCAGGCAATGACGTGGAAACAGCAAGTGAATGAGCGATTGAGCAAGATAAAAAGGTAAAGATTGCTCATGAACTCCAGACCCTTATATTGTCTGTGTATAAAATCTTCTTCAAATGTGTATAGATATTTTCTCCAACAACTTCCGCTTCTGATCCTTCCTCAACGACGTCTTCGAACAACCACTTACTATCATGGCGGACTCTAACAACCCAGCCCCCGAACCTTCTTCGATCATAGCACCCCTCGATATGGAATGGGCTCGAGATGAGCTGGTTCCCTTCCTGCAGTCGGTATTCGCGCAACCAGGCAAATCCGCGGATGATTGGATGAAGAGTATCCTTCATGCGAGGCGCAATATACATCTAATAGTAAGTGAACTGAACGTTACCCTTTGAAGGATAGCTGCACCAGGAAAACACCAAATATTTTCTCCTGACTTGGCAACAAGAAAGTAACATGTGGAACGCTTCTGAGATGTTCAAAAGGCACATCACTATCTCCTGCTCCTAGGCACTGACACATACAACACAGCCCTTTTACGAAGACTTTCCGTTGACGATCGAACGTCTTCGCCTGACTCTCCTCAACTCGGAAACCCTTACGCCGAAGGAGCTGTCGAAATTCACGAAGGTCACTGAGCTAGGTAGCCAGATGTGCATTCGTATATTCGTACGCCATGCATCTACACAAGGGCCATACCTGCTCTTCTCGCTCGGTCGAGATCCAAATCCAGATCTCCGACGAGGAAATCAGGCTAGGGGCAGCCGCCCTGCTCGGACACAACCGCCGCAGCTCATGGATGAAAACAGGGCGCTGCAGAAACAGATGAGCGCTCTCAACCTCGAAACTGAAGGTCATCACGGAGGCAGATATGTTCAGACAATTCGGCCACGGCAGCTTCGTGGAGGATACGAAGGACATCCAGATAACGGCCATCACTTTAATCGAGGAGCGCGTGTGTCTCAGGCGGTGCAACAGCCGTCCCCGCAATACCCACCAGCTCCATTTGGTGGATACAATCAGCCCTACGACGATCCTTCGATGGCGCGTACTCCATACGCGCCTACTCCATCAATGGTTGGGTACGGTATGCAGCATTATGGCAACCCTCCACCGCAATCGTACAGTGAATGGAATGTCAATCAAAGCTACCACAACGCGCAACAGGCCAACTCTGCTCAACCACGAGCCAGTAGCGCTTACCCAATGTCGCCACCACAAGTAATGCTTGTTCCGCAGCAATTCCGCGTGCCCAGTCGTCAAGGACAACAATTCCAACACCATCGTGCTGCTTCAGCGGGTCAACAAGGTCAAGTATTGGCACAGAATGAAGACCATTCGGTACCTCCTCTGGGACAAGCTTCATCTTCAAGAAGAGCTAGCAGTTCCGTGCTCCGTCCTGAAGCGAGACCATTCACTCCAGGTAAAGCTATCTAGTAAAACCATTTGAAGGTATTGCTAACCTTTATTAGGATCTAGAACTACGGATGATTAAACGTCGATTTCAATTAGCAAGAGAATTCGGAGGGGCCGAAATGTGTAAAGATAAGGGCAAAAGTTTTGAAAAGATATGCTGCATGGCTTGCGATCCGCCTCAGTGGAGATGCAACCTTCATCCTTCCGGAAAACAGATAGCCATAGATGTGCAATTGAAAGCCGCTGGTTGGTGCGGTGTTGGCTCCGCCAACTTTTCCTCCAGATTTCCGCTTGAGGACCGTGCTCGTTAGCGTGAGGTTTGCCCGACCACCAATATTACCCACCGCTTCATCATCACTTGAGCACTTTTGCAACGCCATCCCAACCACGCCCCTTCAGCCATCGTCTCGCGCGTGATCAATTTCAGAAGGAGGTAACAATAATGAAACGCTTATACTGATAACCCTACATCCAAGCCCTTGGCTACCATTCTCACGGAGATCCTAGGTCCATTCAGGCGCGTTGCAATCGTGACTAGGGCCAGAATGGGAGGTGACAAGACCAAGAAATGGAACAAAACTTGGCATTTCTGGCGCGCCCGCATGGAAGCTTCGACGACTGTTATCTTTTCCTGCTTAGCACAGCTTGGCACGTCTTTTTCGAACGTTCCGCCGCGCCCATGGTACAAGGCTGGTCGCTCGTATTGGCGCCCGGATCCTTTGCTCATTCCTATCTTATCCTGACCCTGGGGCTACCACGGCCTTGGATGCCTCTAAGTAACGCGCTTAACTGCGGCAGTATGTCTGAGGGGTCGCATTGTGATCCTTCGACCGGACTAGGCGCCGTCCCATGGTCTTGGATGCTGTTGATGTGCATGTAGCAGTGATAACACACGACAACCGAACGAACGAAATGCCATGGCGAAAGTGGACACGCTCGATAGTCGCGTGCGACCCTTGTGAAACTCCTGTCCAATGCTTCGGTCTGGTTCCCGATCTGCATGTATATGAAGAGGGGCATGGTACACCTGTTCGCACCGCAGGCATTCAAGTCCATCGCCCATTGCGTTTGCTTGACCCCCCACCGCCAGCGTGTGATCTCGCGCATTCAGTTCTGCGGTTGTATCTTGTTACTCCTGCTCTGCCTCGAAGTTTGGTTTAATATCATCTTCAGCACAATGGCAGCCACTACCAACGTCAAGGCGTCTCTGGAAATTACCAAGGGTGCTACTGCTACCGACCCAATTCCAATCGACACCAGCTCTACAGGTTCTATCAACGATGAGCACACCAACCTTTTGGGTCCTTTCCCTACTGAGGAGGAGTGGGCCACTCTTCCCAGGGTTGCTGGTCGCATTCCATGGCAAGCATGGACTGTAGCTGCTGTTGAATTCGTCGAGCGCTTCAGTTACTACGGTACCAGTGCCGTCTTCGTTAGTGAGTGGAATTTGGAACAACATTCTTTGGCATGTATTGACTGTCATCAGACTTCATCCAGAAGCCACTTCCCCCTGGCTCCAAGACGGGTGCTGGATTTCTCAAGAAGCCCGGTAGCGGTGCCCTAGACATGGGACAACGTGCTTCGACCGGTCTTACAATGTTCAACCAATTCTGGTCCTACATCACACCTCTCGGCGGTGCCTGGCTAGCTGACGAGTACTGGGGACGTTACAACACCATCCAGTACTCGAATTTTATCGCTCTCATTGGCCATATCATTTTGATTATGTCTGCCATCCCCGCCGTCATTGTCAAGCCCAACGTCTCCATCGGTATCTTCGCTGTCGGTCTTGTCATCATGGGTATCGGAACTGGTGGTTTCAAGAGTAACATCTCGCCGCTCATTGCCGAACAGTACAAAGACCAGAAAGCCTACGTCCGCGTAAAGAAGAACGGAAGCAAGGAAATTGTCGATCCCGCTACCACCACTGCGCGTATATACATCTACTTCTACTTCTTGATCAACTGTGGTTCTATCTGTGGTTCTCTTGCCATGGTTTACTCAGAGGTAATTGCCCTGTCAAGGCATGTTGAGCAACTATGCTAACGTCATTCAGCACTTCGTTGGTTTCTGGCTTTCGTACACACTGCCAACTATCTGCTACCTACTATGTCCGATCATCCTCATCACCATGAAGAAACACTACAAGCTCTCGCCACCCACTGGATCTGTTATGGGCAAGGCTTTCAAGCTAATTGGTCTCGGCATCAAAAAGTCACCCCGCAAGAACACATTCAAGGATGATGGTTTCTGGGACAGGATCAAGCCTAGTGCCCTTCGCGCTAGTGGTGAGAGCGTCCCTGACTGGATGACCTTTGATGATGCCTGGGTCGACGAAGTCAAGCGTGGTATCCTGGCCTGCAAGGTTTTCCTTTGGTACCCTCTGTATTGGCTCGCGTACAATCAGGTATGAGATTTAAAAAGTTCAGCAAGTATCTTGAGCTAACGATTGTAGATGACCAACAATCTTGTGTCTCAAGCCAACACCATGAACCTCGGAAAGACACCGAACGATATCGTCTCGAAGTTGAACCCCATCTTCATCGTTATCCTCATCCCAATCATGGACTTCCTTATTTACCCTGGTCTGCGCAAGGCTGGTGTCAACCTCTCGCCCATCAAGAAGATCACTGCTGGATTTGCACTTTCTTCGTTCGCCATGGTGTCTGCCTGTGTCATTCAGTACTTCATCTATAAGATGTCGGCATGTGGTGATAACATTAATGCCCTTAGCAAGACCCGCGACGACTGCAGCGCCGACATCTCCGTCTGGGTCCAAGTCTTCCCCTACGGTCTGATCGGCATGTCTGAAATTTTGGCATCTATCACCAAGCTTGAGTACGCGTACACTAAGGCACCCAACAACATGAAGTCTACCATCCAGGCTGTCGCTCTCTCCACCTCCGCTGTCTCCGCTGCTCTTGGTCAGGCCTTTGTCAGTCTGTCCGAGGACCCACTGTTGGTATGGAACTATGGTTCTGTCGCTGTTATCGCCATGTTCGGTGGCATCGGTTTCTACATGACCTTCCGCAAGGCCGACGCTCAAGAAGATGCTATGAACAACATGAAGGAGAGCAAATACATTGGCGGTCGTGAGGTTGGTGACGCTGAAAACGTCGAGACTCTTAGCGTGAGGGACGTCAAGAACGAGAAGAGTGGCTTGTAAGCGAGATCACTGGGTTGGCAATGGGTACATGATAGTAATGATTTGAATGGAATTCATATATGAGCAGTTCTACTTTTCCAAATCTCTCGGTGTAATCAACCCATCCTTTGCCGCCTGTCTGAGCCATCTCAAGCCATATCAGGAACGATACAAATAGTGAGTATACCGCGATCTGGTTCTCAGGAGGTCTGCTTGAGGTCAACAAGGCTCTACTTTCAGACATCAGATAGGCAAGCATAATACAGCCAGGAGGTCGTGGAGCTTTTCGAAGCTCTCCAACGTGGTCTAATGGTAGGGGCAGGAGGTATACAACTTACTCAGATAGCCACTCCACCTCCACTAGCACCTCGACCTCGACCACCTCCAAAACGGCGCCTGTCTCCAATACTACCCCAAGGATTCCCACTTGGAGAAGAACCAGGTACCGGTGCCTTGCCTTTCTGCCCAGGCGCCTTAGGGACACTGTCGTCTGGAGGGGGACCAAAAGACGGGAAACTGATGTGTGGGAGCTGATCTGGAGTCGCACCAGCAGACCTAGCAGAGTTGACTGCTGTCTCATGAGAACGCATGGCTTGGATCGCTGGCGCCGTCGGAGGTAGCATGAGACCACCGTACTGCTGGTAGTGGCGGTACAGGAGTATATCGACAAGTGACCGGTTTTGACGAATCCAGTCCATGGAAGCGTGACCGAGTTCTGGATTGGCGATGCGGAGGATGAGTTCGTGGATCAAGGCAGGGTTTCGGTCGAAGTCATCCTGATTGTAAGTTAGTACCTTCTTGGAGCAATGGTTGAAGAGGAGATGAATGCGGACTTACGATGGTCTCGCTGAGGAATATGGCGTTATTCATGTCCGGGTCGTAATTGTAATTGGGACGAGCTTGTCCTGAGTTATCTCGGACTGTGTACGCCCAGCGCATGAATGGGGTTACAGACTCGCCGTTCCAGCGCTGGAGAGGGGTTGGTACGTCTTCTCGGAGATGGTGGACAGTTGGAGGGATTCGGTGACCAGGAAGAGGCGGCTGGCCGACATGAGGAGGGGACAAGGGCTCAATACCGGTACGAGAAGGGATTCGGCCATGGCGAGGAGTGTTGTAGGGGTTTTGGGACGAAGATTGCCCGTCGCGTCGAGAAGGTTGGCTGGCTTGCGAACCAGACATCCTGGCGGTTCACTGAAAGAAGAGTTTTGCAGGATATGCAAGGGAGATTTGAACCAGAAGGATAAATGCTATATATATATGATCTAGAGATGTTGTGAAGGTAGCTCTGGAATTTTCATTAATAAGAGGGTTAAGGAAGGAGGAAGTTCATTATATATCTTAGTAGCGGAGATCATATTGAGATGAGGGGCGTTTGCTTTCGAGCGTGACCTTGGATTTTTTGAGATAAGATGTGCGTGAGAGAATGTATCTGTGACGCTTTTGAGCAGGTTTGCGCTCACTTCTAGTCATGAGGAAGAAAACCTGCGTTTGCAATTATACATAAGTAGCTATGGTAGTGCGTGGAAAGAGGCAAGTCTTCAGGTTAGTGTCTTATAACAAGTTAGTTTCCAGATTGATTATAGTTCAAGTGAACCGACTAAGGGTTTTCGGCTTAATGGTGTGGGCAAGAAAGTGAAATGATAGCTAAGGCTGTTGAGACATGAATAGCGTTGATCATGAACACTGCCTATTACAAAGACCATCAATACTAAATCTACACTATGAGTACATCGATACATAACGCCTTAGGTGACTCTTCTGCTTACTTTCTTTACCCGGGATGGAGCTCGTTCTGTCTTGCCCTACGGGACGTTTGTGAAGAAGAAAACTTACCTTCTCCAACAAGTTGATTAGATTGCCACGGCTTGCTGATGAACGGTAGAGAACGTCGGTTCAAAGGTTCTTCCTGTGACACATGATTGTACCATGCACAAGGGCCCCTTTTCCAGAAAGAGTGTGCTGGGCTCGTGACATATCAGAGACGCCCACAAACAGATGAGTCCGCTACAGACTTCTAGCGTAAATAAATCTCCTTCGTATCCAAGTTATTTCGTCCGCTTTGCTCGGTTTGAAATCGTGACCCCGTATTGCGAGTTGTTAACGCATCAAATCCGCCGCAAGGGCTCAGCATCGGAGCGCGCGCGCAGGAATCGGTATTGGTGTAGCCGTGATTACCATACTACTTATGCTCGTTGCGCTCTTAGCCTGGAAGGTAGAAAAGAGAAGAAGACAGGAGCGCCGTGCCACTGTAGAGTTACCGCATAACCCTCTCCACGAGAAGTACCAAGAAATGAGCTGTTATCCTGCAGCGCCACCCGCCGAACTGTATGCAGGGAATGTAGCCGTAGAGATGGCATGTAGGGATCCAGCGGAATTAAAAATCGGACAGAAGACAACACCGCAAGAAGAGCGACCCTATGGCCTTGACGATCGAAAAGTCGTTTTGCAGCCGTAGAAGAGCGAAAAGACATCGTAATCACATCGCCTGACACTCACCAACGACTACACCACGTTGCTATTAATGAGGAAATTCAAGACACAGAATGACTATGATGAAACAAATGCATTTCGTTTACACGCGCAGAATGAAATTGATGAGACCCTAGAATACACGCCGTCAAATGGATCGCAAGTGCATCTCAACCGATGCCATTATTTACCACCTCGCTTCCCAACTTCGAAGCCCTCGTTACCCTTCCGTTCGAATAATACATGGAGACGTAAGACATGCCGCGCATGTTGGTGTTGCGCGTCATATGTGTAGATTGCTGAACGACTTTGCGTATCGATGCCGTTACATGATTGCTGCAGGTAGGTATTGTCATATCTGCAATGGAGGCTGCGTAATCGTCTAGCACTTGGCGTCACTGGCCTTGGAGTTCATGAGCAGGGCGACAATGAGTCCGTAAAGACCTGGTGTATGTCAGTATAAGCCTTCATCGCGATCGGCGAGTAACGTACCCAAGACTTCGGCGAAAATGAGAATCAAAATCATTCCGACGAACAACCTAGGCTGCTGAGCGGTTCCTCGTACACCGGCGTCACCAACAATGCCGATAGCGAAACCAGCAGCCATACCCGACAGGCCGACGGCGAGACCAGCACCAAGCTGGATGAAGTTGGCAAAGAGCGAAGACTCCTGTGTCAAACCGTTGGAGATCAACACGGACACGACGAGACCGTAGATACCAATAATACCCGCCATGACAACGGGAATAATGTCTGAAGCATGTTAATTATGTTACGACATTACGGAGTCCATTGGTCTAGGCGTACTCTTGACAATCAGGTCAGGGCGGAGGACACCCATGGCCGAGACACCAACACCGGCCTTAGCGGTTCCGTAGGCAGCGCCGAAACCTGTAGATGGGTATACCAAGTCAGTACTTGTTTCACATGCAGTTCGCAAAGAGATAATACGTACACGCGAACACGATAGCTGACGTGCAGCCCATCGCGCCGAAGAAAGGCTATTTGCTCATTAGCCTAGTTCTTTGGGTAAACATGGCGCAGTCTGTCGCGTCGACAATGTTGATATCGAGATGCAAGCTGAAGCGACAGGAAGCAAGTAGTCAGACAACAGCCAACATGCTAAAGACTATGCTATGCAATGTTGATGGTTGTTCGAGCTACGTGATGGAAGGAGGTCGTCGCGGTGCCATCGCGTCGGGAGGCGAAGCGGAGGTTGGTTCGAGGACTTACAGCATAGACGGGGCTGTATTCATCGTGTTAGCTAGTGTTCGTGTTGTACGCCAATAAGGAAGCTTCTCCGATGCTCAGTCGACAGTCGCGAGCCCAGCTTATCTCCAAGAGGCAAGCTGGAGCTGCCTGCATGTGAGACAAGGGAGCTCCGTGTTCACTCACCAAAGTTCGGAGACCATCTTTGCGGCGGTGTATGTAATCGACGAGTCGTCTAAAAGGGTGTCGAGATCTTTATTGAGATGGACGGGAGTCGTGGATGCGGCGACGGGAGGCGGTTGTGATGTCGAGGAGTGGTGACGATGGTTGGCGAAGAGCTGGACGTCGCTCGCCTCGACACTATACCCATCCGGTCACTAGCCTGCGCCATCACGTGTGCCAAGACCGATAATCTTGGTAGCTATGAACTTTTCGGTTTCTCCATTCTAAATTTCTAAACTACCACCTCTCCACTACAATCCGGGCGAGCAAGCAGTGTAAGTCGCATACCTACAGTCTCTCCGATCTACTGTCGGCGCATACCTACAGTCTAATCCTTCACACTCTTGTCGCATCTTAGACTCTCGTCGCATTACTCACATCTCATAGGAATCCTCCTTCGGACGAGCTTCAGCAGTGAACCCTACCATCACCACACCTCTACTACCATGGCCGAAGACAACAGCGCCGCATGGCCCCAGGCCGACCAGGCTCTCTCTCAGGAGATCCTCGACCTTGTGCAGCAGGCTGTGAGTTCTCTAATCCCAACAGAGACGTTTCGAGACATGTACTGACTTGGTGCCAGACCCACTACAGGCAGTTGAAGAAGGGAGCCAACGAGGCCACCAAGACTCTCAACCGTGGTATCAGCGAGTTGATCATCCTCGCGGCCGACACCTCCCCTCTCGCCATCCTTTTGCACTTGCCCCTCCTTTGCGAGGACAAGAACGTCCCGTACGTCTACGTCCCATCCAAGATGGCTCTCGGCCGCGCTTGTGGTGTCGCCAGGCCCGTTATCGCTGCCAGCATCACGACCAACGAAGCTTCCGATCTCATGGGACAGATCCGCACCCTCAAGGATAAGGTCGAGCGCCTCCAGATCTAAGCCAACAGGGCTGCTACCGGTACAAGGGATTGCAAGAGGTAGAGACTTGTTTCGCAATACTGGAAGGTTTACGTAGCGACAAGATGTCAGAGACCTGGGATGAAATACGCCCATTGTCTCTGTACGTAGACCGAGAATGAAATGCCGAGCGCAAGTCGGCATCGACTCTGCCAAAACTGAACTTCTAGCCTGCATGCTGTCTTGATCTTGTGTAATGCGCGATTATTCTAGTGTTAACAGATACAGAAATTTGCTGGCGCATGATTCAGTTGCAAGTAGAGCGCATTCATCTTCTCTCCAATGCAGCGCTAGGCTAAAAGCCTCAAGTATAGAATCTGTACGAACTCTACACAGATGCTTGTACAAGATGGATGTGACTGCGTAGGCCAAACGCAGCGCTACGTTTCTAAGCCTCTGCCTCGGCCGTTTTTATGCGATGCTCTCAGCAATATTACGTCACGTCTGTCGGGGGCTCGGTACCCTGACTCTGTACTCCGAATCTTTCGAGCTGTGATTGCTATGTGATTTGAGTTACGCAGGCCGGACTGTGTAGCCACTTATGTCTTCGACCTAGCCCAGTGCGTTAATGCTATTCAGTTCAGAGCAAAACCACGTGGGCCATTTCAAGCTAGCCGGCGGGTACCTTACATCCGCTCGCGCCAGCATCGGGCATCCCAAGCGAATCTGTCAATTAAAAGAACATCGAAAGACTCACAGATTATTGTTCTCATCACGTAACGCGGAAAAACAGCGAAACTCAACCTAATGTTTTACTATTGTCATTCAATGACAAAGCACGCCTATAGAATTCCAAAAAGCCATCAAAGGAAACACGCCGAAGCTGTTACAGATCAAAATAATAGAAAGCTACTGTCCGTCGATAGCCCATCACTCGCCAAGCTGCAGGTGGAATTGCATGACTTTTGCCGTCAGTGTTGCGTCTACATGCCCATATACGCCAGTTAAATAGCTGTAGTGATAGCCGGTATGACAACTGTAGTCATGGCAGAAGGACTGATAGATCTGGCAACCACCGCTTGACTCTGCGCCGGCGCAATTCCTCCAATGTCGTTGTTCTTGCATGACGTGGCAGAGCACTTGTGATAGATGTTCATGGCATTCGCATTGCCGCAGATCTCGTTGGCATTGCCCACATAAGGCTTGGAGCAGGAGCCCATGATACCATCCTTGGGTGCGTACTTGGGATTGAGGTTGTTGTTGCAGAAACATTCGTTGCCATTTTCAGGCGCTGCGTAGGCGAAGCCACGATTATTGCAGTAGTCGACGCAAATCTCCACCGTCATGTAGTCATTGTACGTCCACGAACCATTCATGGCTCTATCGCTCACGTTGTCCGTGCCACATCCAAGATACTCCCATTTCTGGATCGCAGTCAGGTCGATGTAGTTGGTAGAGCCGCCGGAACCAAGTGTTGGTGAAGTTCCAGAGCAGGTTCCTGATGTGACGCGCTCTAGACCATAGGTGACGGGGTTGCAGCCAGGGAGTGCGGCAAGCTTTCCACTCGTTGACTCGCTGACAGATGTTGGTAGCTTGCAGTCATTGCATTCTTGGTCAGTGAACATAGTGACCGCGGCGCAATCCTCAACCCGACCTGAGTCGTCCGTGCAGGTATCAATCGCCTCCTGGAGTACGTCGACGTCCCAGCCGTTGAAGAAGTCACCGTGGAATCCGAAGCCAGTTGCATCTCCTTGGGCGAAGACAAATGGATTCTGTCCATCAACCCATTGATCGCTGAACAGGGCCGTATCATAGAGAAGCTCGAAGAAGATCGACACCGTGTGGACAGGATGAGAAGACGGACAGTTGCCACCGTTGTATACGTTGCCGTCTGGGTAGCTCATATGACTCTTGTGGTCCACAGAATCGAGGTTGACTCCATCCCAACACTGGGGAAAGTAAACCTGGGCTCGCAGTCCGCCTGGACATGGAATATCAGGAAAACCGTTAGTTTCAGGTTTGTTCGCACCAAGACAGTTGAATGAGATGCCCTGAGCGGCAAGACTACCATCATAGGTGCGGGTGAACGGGTCACCAGCGACCATGCGGAAGCCTTGTGGAAATGCATGCAGTTTCTCTGTCTGATTGTCTCCACGACGTTGGAGATAGTAAACGGTCATGCCGCCGTTGGTGTCGCTTGGGTCTAAATACAGGCGTACGAACTTAGTATGTTTCTCACATGTAGCTTGTGCAGGAACATTTACTGCCCATGACAGGAACTGGAGCGAAGCCAGATCCATCTTTGTATTTGACATAAAGTTGAGGTGTCCAGTAGTTAGACATATCCTCCTTGATTGTGCATGATGAGCACTTCGAAGCTTGGGTGTCTGCGTAAGTCATAGAGGCTTTGAAACCTGCGCCACCGGAGATTGTATGGACGTGACCAGAAACGGCCCCGGGACTGACGATAGGATCAAGTCGCTCTCGGACATTTCTTCCGGGGCAAGACATGCGAAAAAACGCATCCGAACAAGCAGCAAGGCCAAGGGTAAGAAGAACATTGTTGGTGAACATATCGATGAGATGCTAGCAAGGTAGCTTGAGGCAATGAGAGTGAAGTGCTGATGTTGAGTTGAGAGAATCCATATAGGCACCTTTATACATACTCAGAGACAGACAATTTGTGATTGTGAGTACTGAGCTTGTGTGACAGATGTAAGAACTGTAAAGCGTGGGACGCTAGGAAGATGATGATGGTAATGTCTTTGTTAAGCAGTAGTTTCGAAGGTTTAGGTTAAGGTATTCAGCCCAGATCCACAATAAGATGTATCAAAGTGAAGGAGTTGATCCTAGTCCGTGGCGTCTTGGGCTGCTTGCTCACTCTCGATCATCGTGCGGGATATGTCTTTGGCTGCTACCGCAACAGCCCCACATCATATTTCCGCTTAATCTTACGTTCGAGGGAGGAGACCAGATGACAGTTCACCTCGTAGCTCTAATGATGGCAGCAAGGCTCGGTACTTATACACGCGCTTTACATGAACGTATATCACCTCGCCAATGTGAAGGAAGTCATATTTGCGCGACATCGTCATCGTCATCGAGACATGATATGCAACTGTTCCGAGTAGTAATATCGAGTAGCGCAGATTGCTGGATGCGATAGTGGCATACATGAGGATGTGGACCGTCCGAACCCGCTCTTGCGGAAGGCGCACTTTACCATGACGCCAAGACGAAATCGCAAGCCGCATTCGATAGCGACCAACGATTGCCCGGCGTGTTGGCATTTCTCAGAACCGTTTTGATGTTGTCGATTATCAAGTGGTGATTCCCAAAATTGTAAAAGCAGTAGAACGCAACCGCCGCCTGTAGTTGACGATGGCCGTTAGCGTTGTCGCTAGCCGAAATCGTCGGAGCCGCGTTGAGCGAGCGATTGCGGATGCGGCACGTGGGCCTTCGTACCTCTGCCCACGGTCTCCGCAGGACGAACCTCCTGCGAACTCCTGAACAAAACACAAATGATTCTCTTCATCCGCCCCTACCGCATACGCTTCCATGTGATGAAGCTCCGATATCGACTGAAATCCTTCAACGACTAGAAATACCGATAGGTCCGGTGTCGCAGTTTCCACACCCTATGGTCAGCGCCTTACCCACCTCTGTTTAACGACTGGGTCTCAGGAAGTATGAAAGTAGCACAACTTCTCCGTCAGCAGCCACCGACCGAATTATCGCGTTGATAGTGCTCAGTACCACAGTGCAAGTGGTGTTGATGAGGAGGCGAGACAAAGGGGCATCTCCACTATGTGGCGCATGGTACAACTCCTACGACAACTCCAACATGCATATCGTCTTCCGAATACAGAATATGGGGCTCGATCCATAGGGATTGGGCTTTTACTTTCCCATGACTTGTTTCGAGGGCTTCTAACGCGATGTGGTCGCTGGACCGAGCCGGATCTGCAAGTACCATGGTACGACTCTACCCACGATCATCTTAACAAAATCGCCCGGACAATGAGGCAATTGCAAGGAAGATCGCCATGTCTTCTCTGGATGGACTATATCGCATAAGGTATCTTGTGTGATATTCACCAACAGGAACAAAAACGAGGGAGGTACCGCTGCCAGTTTTGCCAAGTCAGGCGACACCACGACTGCAAACGTTGTCAAAGTGGGGACACTGCTCTGGAAGGCTACCGTTACTATGTATTACTCCAGTGTATATCCTGCATGCAGGAGGTCATATTCCCGGAACTTACAAGAACACCTGCCCTCAGTCATCCCCCTCGTCTGAGG
>Ga0268250_10000573_pt1 | contig 17314 bp, 12 predicted proteins | sample AgamicAsSfe_FD_200448 | JGI IMG/M metagenome (GOLD analysis project Ga0268250, IMG submission 200448) | Agave microbial communities from Guanajuato, Mexico - As.Sf.e (v2) (version 2) | ecosystem: Host-associated > Plants > Phyllosphere > Phylloplane/Leaf | place: Guanajuato, Mexico | collected... | reverse complement strand
ACACGATGGAGAGTGAGATGCCGATTCCGGGTTGTTAGTGTTCACTCTCAAAAATGTACATTTAGCCCGTTTTACTTTTTTTTCAAATCTATTTCATTTTCTTTTGTCTGTATGTTGAGTCTCATTGAGTGTCGTTGTGTTTTGGTGTCTTGACTTCTGATGTTATCTTGTGCTATGCTCTGATTGGTCAATGACAATTGGGCCATTTCGTGAGTCTAGCAACCCTGGACGATGAAACCTACATCTCCAACATCACCACATTGGCTCATCCATCCACGATACAAACAGTCGTCCTCTTGTCTTTGCGTAACTACGGAAAAGTCTATCATGCACATATAAGAGGACCCACGCCCCGGCCTGACAATTGCGGATGACGTTGATCAGCTTGCGAACCAAAGATATTCAGCCGTGAAGCATACCAACACCATTGCCATTATTAGTCGGGGGAGATTGATTGGGTCGGGAAGACGATCCTAGAGACTCGATCAAATCCGTGAACGAGACCACTAAGTCTGGGAACAGCCGAACGTATCTCAACATGTCGGACACGATGCTCAAAGCGATCTTTTACGCGAGGTTCCATGAGGAGAAAGGTATGTGACGCGCTTCTTGCTTTCTTATTATCTACTTTCTTGTCCTCTGCCTTTCGATCCATTTCGTCGCTTCTATAGGCAGTGGCAGACGTTATCTCGCTGCAGCTGCTTCTCGCCTTTCTATCACAAGATGGCATCGTTCGATAGAACCGTCATATCGCTGTGGTTAGACATAACCAAAGACAGCTCCGGAAGCAACTGTCATGCCCAAATCACACCTGTTGTCTTATCCAAAAGGAAATAACTCGAGAAACCCATCTACAGGACCTGAGATCTGACATGAACTCATCACACAGGTCCCACCGTCCTGCACCAAGTGCCCGAAGGCAGCGTCATCCCCCTCGCAAACACAACCCAACAACCGCTCTTCCACTTCCCCAGCGTATCCAACCACATCATCCCCCGCCGCGAATTCTGCGATCGCCCGTTGAGTCTGCTCGCTTCCCACCACCGCATCATTGGGTTTCCAGTTTGCATTCACAATCCTGTGCTGTACCCCCGGTCTGATTTTATATTCAATTTTTGCTTGGTTGTTGATGAGAAGGCCGAGTGGGGTGCTTATGCGAGTGTGGTGAGTAAATTGGCGAGGTTGATGAGGAATTTGGAGGAGCAGACTGGGTGGTTGAGTAAAGAGGAGAGGAGGGAAGGGTGGGTGAAGGCTGGAGAGAGAGGATACGGGGGCGGTAATCGCGTATTTGCGATTTGTGAGATGGTGTTGGAGGATTTGAATTGCTATTGCGAATGCATGATTCCCATTGGTATGTATCTTTTGGTAATGATGAGAGAAAAGGAGAATGCTGACATGGTGCACCACAGATGACTCGAATACGCTGAACCTCAAACTGTTTCCTACCAGGTCACCACCGCCGCCGATACAGATCTATCACGTTCCTCTGAGTACTGTTCGCTTCAGCAGTCTGCAGACGAATACTTGGGATCTGACTGTGCAGCGAATTATACCGTACATCGATGGCATCAACTCGGTGCAAAAGATTGCTGTACTCGCTGACACGGATCTAACACTTACCCGACGAGCACTCGCACATCTGCTATACTATGGCTGCATCTTGATGCTCAACACTTTCCACTTTGGCGCCATCTACGCCGCAACAGCCGAAATCGGTGTCTTTGTCGAGGACACAAAGATGCAAGACGAGTGCAGGAGATACATCGTAACCCCGCACTCGCCATTCAAAACCAGCATCGCCGACTCTTCCTCGACCACAAACGCCACCACAACTCACGCACCGAGTTCCTCTTACAACGCCCCCTCAAGCTTCCTCCTCAAACACCACAAAAGCAGCAATCTGAACCCATCCTCCGCATCCTCCCAACCCACCCCTCCTTCACGAGCAACAGTGCTCCATCTCTACGCTTCTTTACGGCAAGGCCTTCCTTTGCGGGACTGGTGCTTAGCCCACGCATCCTCACTAGCTTACATCGATATCCGCCGCTTCATCACCTTTGGTATCATAAAAGGTTTCTTGTACCGCAGTCACCGCTACGCCATTGCCCTCAGAGCAGCAGACACAGCCGCCGATGCAGCAGTAGCAGCCGCGGAGGAAGCACTGCGCAATCATCGCCAAGCGGAGAAAACATGGCGTAAAGCTGCCATGAGCAGTGGATGGCGCACCCCCGTCGCTTTACACGAAGAAGCAGCTCTAGATGGTGGGTTTGGGGGTATGGTTGCTCGAGGTAAGAATGAAGCTGATGTTGTGGAGACCAATGAGGATAAAAAGATGGAAGAGGGGCAGGCGGCAGATGGCAAGATGCCTGGTGTTGAGGAATTGGGCAAAGGGAGGAGTTTGGCGGATCAGTTTTTGGCGAGGTATTTGGATGGGTGTCATTGTTTGGATGAGGTGTGTACGGATACGGGTATGGGTCAGCAGGAGGCGGTTAAGAAGTTGAGAGCGTTGGGGGATGTGGTATTTGTGAATCGGTAGTCGAGTTTCGGCAAATACAGAAAGTTGAAAAAAGCAAAGGGGAATGCAAGTGGAGGCGAGACCATCACAACCATATGAAGCCGCGGTAAGTGTACAGAAGAGAAAGTTTTGGTTGTCTTTTCTATATTTCGGTGTGCTTGGTAAAGAAAGAACTCCCCGTCTTTTTTCATTGCTGTACCTTGCTCGAAGCGATGCTGATGATATAGAAAAGGAATGAGTTGTCTACTCGCCATGACATACTCCTGACTCCCCGAACTCCAGTAATGAACGCCTCGCCTAATGATCCTGGCCACCATCTCCGTGTGTAGTCAAGATAAGTCCCACCAGGCGGGCGCACGTTTGAACTCAACCCTGTACGCATCCATACCTGTGATAGCTGCGTAGTCCGAATCACCAGATTCTCCGAGACACTCACATTCCTCTCGACTCTCTGCACTCTTTCCCTCAGCCAGACTGCGAGCACTTGCTGAGCCTTCTAGACGTTCTCGACCATGTTGCGAATAGCAGCCTGACGCTGCTCAATCAACTCAAACTGCTCGCGGGCAAACTTGGCAATCTCCTCAGTCTCCTCGACAATCTTGCGCTGAATCTCGAGTGACTTGTCGACGTGAGCGAGAGAGGCCTGAGCAGCAGTCATGCCCTTCTTGAGACTGTTGGAGGCGGTTCTGTGGAAGCGCTTGAGATCCTTCTCGTAGTTGCCGCGGATGGTATTGTGCATGTCGAGCAAAGTCTGGGTGCCGACGATGCGTTCGGAGAGATCGGTGATGTGGTCGTTGCCGAGCTGCTGGACGGTCTTTGAGACGGTGAGATCGCTGGCCTCGGTCATGCTGTCGGTCATGGATTCGTCGATGGCAGACATTGTGCTTGTGGGTGTAGAGTGGCTGTTTGATGCATCAGTAGTGATTGGGATCTGGCAAGTAAAGATCTGTAGACTTACATGTTGTGATAGAGATGGTTCCCTTATGGATAAGTGAACGAAGTTGGCTTGCGCGAAAAGAGGTGATGAAGATGAATGGCCTGAACAATGTTCAAGAGTCAAATGAAAGAGCTTGTAGCAAGTTTGTGGATGCGCTTTCTTGTATGGAGAGAAATTGATATGTGTGTTGTTCGAACAGGGGACAAGCCTCGCGTAGAAGATGCGAGATGGTATTGGATGTGTGTGTAAGAAGAAGAGAGGATCAATGGTGAGCGCAGCACTTTTGTGGTTATGTGTCGACGAACAGTGAGGGCGAGAGGTGACAGGCGAGGAGTGAGAGTGATGTGACATTTTCCGGTCGTTGATGTGAACAAACAAATCCGGCGCCGAGAAGTTGTGTCGTCGTGGGGATGTAAACAAGAGACCTCTCACTTGCGTCAGGATACTATCAGGAGTCACGGTGCCTTCGGTCTTGGAAGCCATTCATGAGGAATGAGGAAGCGACGACTGTTCTACATGCTCTTTCGATGTGTCTTACGGATAGCATCAGCCATCAAGCTGCATAATATATTTAGCATGGGAAACAACGCTCAAGACATGTGCTTCAAGATCGAAAGATGTAGACTGCGTCGAGGAATTCGATGAGTTGCTTCCACCCCTGAGTGACTTTCCAGCCGAGTCGTGGAAAGAATCCCCCGTTTTCTTGATGGTATGTCTATCAACACCACTCGGCTACTTTGGAGATCGCGAGAGATAGAGCAGAGAAACATCACAAGTATAGACACAAGATAAGTAGAATCTACAATTGCACTTGAGAAGGAGGCATAGAGATTAGGAAGACAAAACTCACTCACTTACCCCTGAGCATCGCAATCCATTCACTCTCACAACTCAGCCCTTATATACTAGCCAGATAGTCATTTTGCCAGTGCCCTCGAGGAAGCTTCACAACTGTGCGCAAGTACTTTAGTGTAGTGGCTCTCGGGGGGTGAACACTACAGGAAGCGTCTGGGTTCGATCCCCAGCGTCTGACTGTGGGATTTATCTGGATCTGGGATGGGACTCACTCTGGATTGGGACCGACTCTGGATTGGGACCGACTCTGGATTGGGACTGACTCTGGATCTGGGACTGACAAAAGAGCATAACTGCACCAACCGGTGTAAGTTTGTCTCTCTACCCACGGGTAGAGTTCTGTTTTGCCAATTGGTATTCAAGCTGTTGTGATTTCTTGGAGCCGGACCTGAGGAACAGTTGTCCTAGCCCATTCTAGTTACCAGTAAGGTCGTAGAGTGCTCTGCAACTACGATCAAAGGTTGACTGCATCGCATTGCTATCTGCCCCCTCAAGACCGACGGTGATGACGAGCAGTCTGGAAACAATGGCATTAATAACACTAGGTCCATCGCGAGAAAGAATAGGGTCGACCAGTATATCACATCACAACAGAGCTCTATGCGTAATATAAACGTCAACAAGTGTTTTTATGGTCATATAACAGTGGCTAAGGACAAAGGGGGGCCACAATTGTGGTGTTACCGCTTGGACTCGAGTGTGCGCTTTTGTCATACGCTCGAGTGCTTCCTCGAATTCTCCTTGGGAACCCGCTTCTCAATCACGTCTAGTCGTCTCGGCGTAGATCTCGAGTTTCCAAGATCCAAATATTGACTCGACCTCTCATGCATCTTCTTCCACCTCGCTTTTCCTCGTACAAAAGCGCCCCTGCGTTTTGCTGAGCACAAGGTACCCGAAGCAACCACTACTGACACTCCTTCATAATGCTAACGACAGTTCAAGTAGCAACCATGGATACCAGCAAGAAGGACCAGGACGACGACGCCAGCGTGGAAGATATTGGCGGTGACATGCTCGCGGGTCCCATCGACTTCGCCCGCGAGGCACACGATGAGGCTGTGGACCTTCCTACCGCTGCTTCTATCAACAAAGATCTCGAGAACAACGGACGTGACGCAAAGAGTAGTCCTGCCAACGAGCTCACCGTTGGCGAACAGAGCAACGCTAGCCACAAGTCTACCGACCCTGTTACCGAAGTCGAGAACATCGACATGGACATCTGGGACGGCACAGTTGGCGAGGAACAAGAGCAACCCACCCCTGAAGATCTCATCACCAGACTCCAAGACGAGAATCTCACCCTCAAGCACCAAATCTCCATTCTCAAAAACCAAGTTGAAATCCTCAAAGGCGAGAAAACCGCAACAGCCCGCGAACTCAGAACCATCATCACCAACCAACACGGCGCCCTGGATAACGCAAACAACAGAATCACCGCCCACCAACGCACCATTACTGCCGCCCACAACAGAAATCTCGGCAAGCAACACCAGCTGGACTCTTTGTACGCCACTCTCACTCGCCAGGAGCGTCAATTGGACCCTTTGTACGCCCAAATCGCACAACAGGAGCAGCAGATCAATGCTCAAGCTACTCACATCAACACTATCAAGGATCTCCACGATAAGCAACTCCGCCGCATGAGATTGGAGGTCAGCAAGATGGTTAGGTCAACTGAGCTGAGGCTGGAGAGACACGCATCCTCAGCCAGACGCTTTGCGGCTGAGATGGATTGGTTGATCATCAATGTTGAAGATCCAGAGGCAACTGAGAGTGAGGATGAGACAGAGGCGGATGAGGGCGGAGAGGAGCAGGAGGTGGAGGTCATCGACCTGGTTGACGAGGACGATGATGACGAAGCTCAAGTCGTCGGTGGTGTTCAGCCCCCTGCCGTCGAGCAGCCTATCCTTGTTCAGCAGCTTGAGAATGAGGAACAGGGCTCTGCTGATCAGCAGCCCGACTTCGTTGAGCAGCATGTCTACAACTCCAAACAGGTCACTGCTGATCAGCAGCCCGACTTCGTTGAGCAGCATGTCTACAACTCCAAACAGGTCACTGCTGGCGAGGAGTCTCCCAGCAAGCGCGTCAAATTGAACAAGTAAGCTTGAAAGGGACCCCGAGTGGAAAGTAGAAGGTACAACTCAGAGCGGAAAGAGAGATAGCAAACTGCTGCAAATGATACAAATCTCTGAATTGGCACAAACATCTCATTGGACTTTCCACTGTGCTGGAACAGATTTGTGCATTTTGATGGCTGAAACTGATAAAGCACTTCTACGAACAGATCGAAAGATATGGAATCCTTTGTACCTACACCTGCCGTCTAATCGGCAGGAGCATACTTACTCCTAGCTCTGATTTTGTGCCCATAGAAGTAGAACAGATACGGAATGGGCACCATAGCAGCACTGATGCATGCCAAAATCGTACACGTGTAATGCACACCCAGATTCTGATAAAACGGCACTCCCACAACCGTCATGGCTCCAGCAGCCACATATCTGATCAGCGTGATCGATGCCAAAGCCGAAGCAGCATAGATCTCATACGCATCGATGATGTACTGATAACTGCTGATGAAAATGCAGAGGATGCCGAAACCGAAAAGAACAGAGGCGCCGAGGGGAGACCAGATACTGATGTCTGGCGAGGATGTCCAGCCCATCCAGAACATGGCGATGGGGATGGTGGGGGCGCCAATCATGGCGTACCAAAGGCGGAACTCTGGTGGTAGTTTGTCTTTGCCGTTGGCTTTTGCCTTGACCATGCCCTTTGCTGCAAGGTTGCGGATGAGGAAGACGAGGGGCGAGGCAAGAAAGAGGCCGAGTGCGATGCCGAGGAAGCATAGGCCCTGGACACCGATGCTTACATTGTGGATCTCGCCGAAGATGAAGTCGTAGCCGTCCAAGAAGGTAAACAAGATGATGTATACCACTGTGAGGTACAGCGCGACCAAAATGATGATGGGCTCGGTAGCTGTGAGCAGGAAAGGTCGGTAGCAAGCACGACCAAGGCGGGTGAGGAAAGGATCCATTCGCACTTCGACTTCTGCTCTGTATCGCTCATCGTTGGTGATAGCACGTAGATGTGCGGCCTTCCACTTCAGAAGGATAGGAGGGAAAGTTTCGGGGAGTGTGAAGAACACTAAGATTAAGACAAGACCAGACATGATGATGGTGATCCATTCGGTCCATCTCCAAGAGATCAGAGAGCTCTCAACGATGAATCCGCCGATCACAGGCCCGATAATAGGACCTAAGAGAGTTAGAAACTGGAGGGATGCAAAGGGCTGGTTGATGAATTACCTAGGAAGGCAGCGTTCGCAAAGATAGGGAACATCAACGTCCTCTCGCTAGCATTCCAGATGTCTGAGAGTGAGCCACCTGCACAAGTAAGAGGAGTGCTTCCGAAGAAGCCAGCGAAAAAGCGGGTCGCAAATTGCTGCGAATAGGTTTGCGAGGCTCCAGCTCCAGCGAGGAAAGCGATGTATATAGCCATGGTGACGATGTAGATGGGGTTTCTGCCCAAGGTCTCTGAAAAGGGACCAGCGAAGAGCGCACCTGCTCCAAATCCGATGAGATACAGACTACAACTGTTAGCAATTTTGCTCTGGTACGTGTATAAGTGCGACTCACCCAGTAGCCAGACTCTCTGCAACTTCCGAAATACCAAACTCCTGACTAGCGGGTTGGATAGCAATTGAATCAATCGAAGAAGCCACACCAACCACGAAACCGATACTGGCAACCATGAACGTAATCCACAGTCTGATGCCCCATCCCCAGTTGTGCGGGTTCAAGGAATCTTTCTCTCCTTGGAAGTCAACGATGAAAACATTGCCCTCCCCTCCTTCATGCTCTTCTCGCTTTCGCACCTGCACACCTGTCAAGATATGTCCCAGAGCGGTACCAGATCTGCTGAGACCTGAACGTCCGCTCTTGGTCGTGGGTAGACGTGAGAGGTCTGCATCGCCCTCTCTTCGGCGGGCCTCCATATCATGGCTGTTGGGTGGGAGCTCGTCTCTTCTTTCGCCAGGATCTTCGGCGTCGTGTTCAGCACCTATGTCGAATTTTTCTTCGTGCTCTTCTGTGCCGTGTCCGTGATTTGAGGTTTCAGCGGTCGCCCCGAAGGTGGCTTCATCGACAGCTGTATTCTCGCCGCTGGACGCGACTGATTCACCTCTTTCCACATCTTTTTCGGGATCGCTAGCTCTTGACGTATCGAGGGGAGGAAGGTCCTGATTTGCGCGGTCGACTGCACGGGTGCGATTGCGATCGGTCTCGATTTGTGTCTCTAATGTCCGCCGAAACCTGTGGTATTGTAGATATGATTGCATGGCTGTGTCCTTGGTAGTGCTCTAATATTCCCAGATCAAGGGAGTAGCTGCCGTGCAAACGAGGTAGAGCGAAACGAACGAGAGAAAGAGAAGCAGCAGAAGAGCACCTACATTGATTGCTACGGGTACCTACCAAATATTGATAAGAAGGCCCTTTTTCACTTTCCTCTCACGCTCATCAACATGACGTCGAGATTGATTGATGATGAGATTCAGCGAACGCTTCTTGCGGCCCGCACTCGGCTGGCCGGCACGCCGTTCGATCGCCAATCGTGCACTTCTCTCCGATCGTGACAGAGCCTCATCTGTTCACCACAAGTAACGACTAACATCTCATGCATTAATGTGCAAAATTTGATTATGGGTTTCGTTGCATACACATCTTCCGCCCTCTGCTCTCTATCCCTCAACTTTCGTAGCATTAGTCCACCACAAAGAAAAAGTAACATGACCATTCAAACATAAACCCAGTACTCAGCGGCATACTGGACAAGAATACTCTCTTGCTGACCTTGACATGTGGCAGGTGGTTGACCCCCAGCAGTGTTGACCCTGAAGACCTCTTTGAGCTTTTGGCTTCCCTCGACTCCAATCTTTTCCGTCAACTTGAGCCATGGCACGGCTCCCATGCCAGCTCCATCTACACCAATCACCGAACCCTCTGGTGCAGCAGACCCGTTGGCTTTCTTGAAAGCGCCAAGCCCATATGAGTGCATCTCCGTGTCCAGGTTGAAGAATGGTGTGGTCGCATCTAGGAAGTAATGGTGACCAGCTAGGTCCATGTTGATTGGTGACATTGCAGAAGAGGAAGAGGGCAGAGGGAGATTGATAGCAATGCCTGGGATCATAGAGAGCAGGGCCGGGTGGTTGGCAGCAATGCAGGATACGTTGTAGAGAGATGCCGTTGCACCTACAGCCACAGGTACCGCGGTGCTGTTGGAAAGATCGCAAGTGTAGTTCTGAGTGCCACGCCCAATCGAGACGTGACTCAAGCTCAAATTGTAAGATGGCGGTGGAAGAGGTGTCGGGGCTGTATCGTGTCAGTCAAATGCAATGTAAGAGACAAACAAATGTGGTAACGCACCCTGAGGTAATCTCGCCTTTGAAAGATTGCAGAGGGCATAGTCACAGCCACGACGAGTTGATGGTGTGTGCCCAGTGTGTGAAGCCCAAAAGGAGGGGGAAGACCAGCGTGGTTCAACTGTCGGTGCTGCAACAACAGACACCGGCAGCAGAAGTGCCAGTGTAGTGGTGACTGTTGAGATCTTCATGTTTGGAATCGTCCAGAGCCAGCCTAGACGAAATTGAATGCCACTCCAGATGAGTGTTGAGATATGGTCCAGTGAGAGCTCGACTAGGTCAGTATGGGAACCCAGTGTCTATTCTCGTTACAGGATCCGCAATGGTGTTCAAAATACCAGCTGACTACCAACAATGTTCAGGCAGTGAAAAGAGGCACAGCACACGAAAGACGGATGCAGAGCAGAACAAGTTCCTTTTTCCCACTACTTCAAGAGGTCCAAGATTGATACGAAACAAAGGGCCAGAGTGCAGAAGCGCCCGTCTGGACCCTTATATTCAAGGACCGTCTGTTGAGCGCTTGCATAATGAGACACGACATCGATTGCCCAGGTTTGAATGCATGGCTGGGAGGCGGAAAAGACGTGCATATCGTACGGACAAACAGACCTTAACCGTAGATATTGCATATTTCCAGTGCTTTGATTGGACCAACCCATCCAAAGAATGCTCCGGTGGACGGCTGAGGCGTTTCTGTGAATAGTAGACTGCACGCGACTCAAGAGTTTGCGGGTATGCATGGCTGGACGATGCGGGACGAGATGCAGGCATGCAGGTGATAGTCGCGCTATGGATGGCTGGTCTTTTCTTAGCAGCAATCTTTGTTGATCTACTCTTGTATCTGTTTTGTAATAAGCGTTTCGAAGTGCTCGCGAGTCAAACTATCGTTTGATACTCTGGTCATCTGTACGCTGGTAGAGGGCGGCAACTGTGAACGCCCATGACTCCAGCAATCAGCTTGACAAACGGCTTGCTTGTGCGTTGCTGTAGTCTTCCCTCATGCTGTACGACGTCGAGCATCCAGCCTCCATACCCACCTCTTCAACCAGCCCAGTATATGTTGTTAATATGCCTATTCTAAGGCTTGCCTAGGCATTCCCAACCAATAGTAGAGACAAGTAAAAACGCTGGATAAGATCATCAGTGCATAGCGGGGCAATTACGGGCGCGTAAATTGGAATGCTGTAGCCACTTCGGGATGGGCGCTTACAGCTTCACCACCATCTTCACCCACCGTCGGTTCAAATCAAAATTCTCTTCGTGATCAGAACTGTTGATTCTTTGGTTACGGACCTAAGGTCGCCAAGTTGAACGGTGTCGAAGCCCATAGACGAGCTGTGATCAAAGGTCGCAGTAACATTCTGGTGTTGATTGTATGTCAAGAGATCGAGACGATTACTCGACTGCAGCCTGTTTACACTTCCTCGTCTCATCGAATGACTTCCCTCTCCTCCAGAAGGTGGTGTCTTCAAGGAACAAGAAATATTATAGACCTGATGGGATTTCGTTCAAGATCCCAGTCTGCTGATGGCTGCTTCATGACAAGAGGTCGCTAGCCGAAGACGTTGACATGTTTGACATGTGAAGAAGAAAAGCCGGGGATTGGTCGCGGGCCTGAGTGGCCAGAAGTCTTGACCCGAGATGCAACCAGCCACCTGATTCTCCGAGGCAGTGTTGTTCATGTTGTCGAGGAGAAGGAGAACGCATAGAAACTGAAGTGATATCAGAACAAGTAGCGCATTGGTGGGAAGCAGTGGTTTCTTGAGAAGAAAGTGTTTGCGGTAGATGTTGATGGCAGTTGCTGACCACGGGCTGGCATGTCATGATGATCCGGAAGCGGAAGGGGCTCAGCCGCAAGAAAGTTGGTTCGTGTGGAGTCGAGATCGAGGAAGGAGCGATGAACGGTCCTGCTTTTCTCTTCCCTCCCCTAACCTCGACAACAACAGAAACACACTTGAGAGTCGCTGGACGGTATTCCAGCGATATTGCTTAGCCACCCAACCTTTGGACCAAATTGCTTTCCATTCATCTATGGGCTTCGACACTCAGACCGATCCCGTCCGTTTCTGCTGCCTCTCCAGCATCTCTGCCGCTACCGTGCCCGACACTGTCGCCGGTCTGTCGCGTACCGACTCGAGTTTCGCATCCTTGCTGTGGCCCGTGGTGCCAGGTCCGCCTTGACTAAAGGCGGACGTCTTCTTAGACAAGGGCTGAGACCCGCAAATCACATGCGCGTAATCGTTCTCACCCAACTCGACAACTCCTGACACGCTCTGGAACCGCCTACATTTCAGTTCAGATCGTATCAACTATCATACGTGTTTGCCCAAGTCGCAACTACCACCACCAACACCAACATGCCAGCCATGGACCTTGACCGTACCGACATGGCCGACACGACTGAGGACATCTCTCCCAGACGCACCTTCACCATGAGCCCACCAGGCACCGCAGCTGAACCCTTGTCAGCCATTCTCAAGAGCGACTTGATGAAGAACAAGAGAAAGAAGAAGAAGAAGGGCGGCATGGCTCCTGCTGCCCCCGCCCAGAATGTCGTTCGAGGTTTCGAGACACCCATAACCTCTGGAGGAGAAGAGTCGGACGTCTCGGCATGTCCATCACCACTCATGACTCCGCGTATGCGCGGTATGAACGGAGCAGCCAACAGCCCGAGACTAAGTGCCTCGAGTGGCTCTGGCATCAGTGCTCTCAAGATGCAGCTGGACGCCCTCAACATCAGCCGCCCTCCTTCTGCGCCCTCCATGACACGCGAGAACAGCACCACTTCCAACTTCGACAGCACTCCAACCATGTCCTCGGCCGCTAGCGACGTCGATGCAAAGGACTTAGAAACATACCAGATCGACCTCGAGCACGACTTTGCCAGCGCAGACGCCTGTTCTACCCCTAGACATGCCTTCCCTGTCGAAGGTGGCCTGCGTACTGAGTCTGTTTTGCGCAAGATGTCGTCCGACGACTTTGAGCCTCTCAAGTGCTTGGGCAAGGGAGCTTTTGGTACGGTTCATCTGGTCAAACAGCGTACCACTGGTCGCCTGTTCGCTCAGAAGCAGTTTCGCAAGGCTTCCTTGACTGTTCACAAGCGTCTCATCGAGCAAACTCGTACCGAGCGCAGCATCTTGGAGAGTGTCAATCGCCATCCCTTCGTCGTCAAGCTCTTCTACGCTTTCCAGGACCACGAAAGACTCTATCTGATCCTGGAGTATGCTCAAGGTGGTGAGCTTTTCACCCACTTGGCAATGGAGCGCATGTTTTCCGAAGAGGTTGCCTCATTCTACATGGCCGAGATGGTTCTTGCTCTTGAGCATCTACACCGCAATGTCCGCGTTGTATACCGTGATCTGAAGCCAGAGAATTGTCTACTCGACTCGGATGGTCATCTGCTTCTTACCGACTTTGGTCTGTCCAAGGTTGCTCTCGAAGATGACTCATGCAGCTCGTTCCTAGGCACTGTCGAATACATGGCACCCGAGGTAGTTCAAGGCACTGCGTACGGATTTGCTGTTGACTGGTGGTCGCTCGGTGCCATCGGTTTCGACTTACTGACAGGCTCACCTCCTTTTGGCGGCAACAACAACGCGAAGATTCAGCAGAACATCCTCAAGCAGAAGTTGCAGATGCCCTATTTCCTTGGTCCCGACTCGAAGGATCTGCTCACTCGTCTCTTGCGTAAGGAAACTAACAAGCGTCTCGGAGCAAACATGCCCAAGGATCTTGACATTATCAAGAAGCACCGTTTCTTCCGCAAGATTGACTGGAAGAAGCTCGCAAAACGCGAACTGGAACCTCCTATTCGACCTCTTATCACCGACCCGGAACTGGCTGAGAACTTCTCCAAGGAGTTCACGGACCTACCAATGTCTCCAGCGGATGAAAGAAAATCGACCATCATGCAGGATTCTACCATGACTGGTATGGAAATTGCATCGAGTACAAAGGAGCTCGAGTTTGGATCCAACCCGTTCGGTGGCTTCAGTTTTGTTGCCAGTCAAAGTCTGCTCGACAAGGTCGAGTTCATGTGAATATTGTCCAGCGACACGATGCGTGCCAGACAGAGAAGTGCAAACCACAAGATGAAGTTTGAGGCAATGTTTTTGTGTACATCAATAAAGATTGGTAGTTACACAGCGACCAAGCCAAGGAATCGCAGAGATAGAGGTTGCTGCAATACATTGATCCATACGGTTGATTTGTGTGTTTGCTGCTGTGTCACTATGCCCCTGATCATGGGATGAAGAATACACGAGCCGAGTGTCATTGCCAGTGATACCCCGCGTCAGTCTACCAATATGCTTCAATGCTGTCCAACATCACCCTTCGTGTCAAGATGATCCGACTCGTTAAGCACATGCAACATGCACACGCGGTGTACATGTGAGCAGCGACTATTGTTCTCTCGGAAATCGGCATCTCTGTAGTCCCCCGTGGTTCAGATACCGGGAGTGATCGATGAAAGAGCGATACAAAGCCCTTCGGACCATATGAAGGGCTCAAAGGACGAACGGCTCCAGCTACTCAAAGTCTGAGAAGGTTTGCTCGTCGGCAGGGAATCTGAAATCATCGATGATCATGAGCCACGGTTCGTGTGCAACGCATCCTCGGAGGTTAACACAAATGTTTAGATGACCTTTGAAGAGGAACGTGCCTTTCTCTAGTATCGTTCTAACGTCACATGCGTGTGTAGATACCAGGAACGAGATTGAAAATGTAATGGCTGCCTTTTGGTCTAGCGGTTTCTGATTTTGTTGTCGAGGCGAACCATGAGATGAGATTGGGAGGTTCACACAGACTGATGGACTTGCACGGCGATCTGAACGTGAAGAGGCGGTGTAATCTCGTCCAAGGCACATGTTCTCTGGCCATCAGCTGAAGATCTAACGCTGCAATGCAAGCGCATGAGCTCGATGATCACCGACATGCTTCGTCCGACTTGCAGCGATAGTGTATCTGCCTGCTGTCTGATACTGCACATCAAGAGTTTTGGGCGAAATTCCGAGATGCACATGATCCATCGAAAACTTGGATAAGCTTATAATTGGCTTGGATCGATCAGAGAGAGCAGGCGCGGCCTGCTTGATGCCGCACGGGATGAGCTTTGAAGTGATCATCAACATCACTGATGCTCTTTCCTTCCATTCTCAATGTTGATCAGGCGAAGCTTCTTTAACCAAGTGTCAACTTCGCGGCTTCGACTCAAGACCTCGATCACAGCCAAAACTTATTCATCAGACTCAGCCGCCGCCATCATTATTCTTGCTTGCTGTCTCTTGTCATAAGTCTCACTCAAGACTCACATTATCCGCATACCCATTTCAGATCGACATGCGTCTGTACAGGATTCTTGTCGGCGCTGTCGTGGTCTTCACATCGTCAGCAAACTCACACTTCCTGCCCGCTGCCCGAATTGAAAACGACACCCATACTGTCTCGCAAAAGAGGGCCCAAGCAATCAAAGAGGCTTTCGAGTTTGCTTGGTATGGTTACCAAACATTCGCGTTTCCTAACGATGAACTACATCCACTCAACAACTCGTTCTCCGACTCGAGAAATGGCTGGGGTGCTACTGCTGTTGATGCTCTGAGTACTGCTATCTTGATGGAGTCACAAGACGTGGTGACTACAATCCTGGAGTACATTCCCAGTATCAACTTCAACGTCAGCAAAGGCAATCAACCTGTCAGCTTGTTCGAGACGACCATTCGCTATCTGGGCGGCATGCTTTCGGGCGTCGACCTATTGACTGGTCCCTACCAGCATTTGACAGAATCGCCAGATGATGTTACTGCTCTGAAACTCCAGGCTGTTAGTCTGGCTAACAAGATGAAGTTTGCATTCGACACGCCAACAGGCATTCCTGCCAACAACCTCAACTTCAAGGGTGAGAATCATGATCCTTTCCAACCGACCGGACTTGCTGTCGCTGGTACTTTGGTACTCGAATGGACTCGCTTGTCAGATATGGTTGATGTGCCCGACTTCGCAAACCTGACTCAGCACGCCGAGAAGTACCTACTTCTGCCTACTTACAAGAACGCAACGATACAGCCACTGCCCGGTCTTCGCGGAACAAACATCGACCTTAGTACAGGTGCTTTCCTCGATGCAAAAGGTGGTTGGGGTGGAGGTGACGATTCATACTACGAATACCTGATCAAAATGTTCGTCTACGATCCCGCACACTTCTCAGATTACAAGGACGAATGGCTCCAAGCTGTGGAATCTTCAGCCACCCGCAAGATATCCTCACATCCCTACTCAAGGCCCGATCTGACCTTTCTGTCCAACTGGAATGGGCAAGATGCTATTCTTAGGTCAAGTCACCTCGCTTGCTTCGCTGGCGGTAACTGGATTCTTGGCGGACTGGTGTTGGGTAACCAAACTCTCATCGAATTGGGACAGAACCTCACAGACAGCTGTGCCGAAACCTATACTGCTACTATCACGGGTATTGGCCCTGAGACTTGGAGTTGGGAGGATGAGGATTTCTTCGATGGAGATGAATTCGAAGAAGATAGATCCATCAAGGAGAATGGCTTCACCATCACGGATCCTATGTACGATCTGCGACCCGAAGTCCTTGAGTCGCTTTACTATGCCTACCGTGCCACAGGCGATAAGAAGTATCAAGACTGGTCGTGGAATGCGTTCAAAGCAATCAACACCACCTGTCGTACTGGATCTGGCTACTCGGCGATCTCGGATGTCAATACCACGCATGGAGGGAACTTCTCCAACTTCCAAGAGAGTTTTATGTTTGCCGAGACATTCAAGTATGCTTGGTTGATCCAGGCCGAGGACTCCAAGGTGCATGTCGCGAAGAAGGGAGAAGAGCAGACCTGGGTGTTCAACACGGAGGCTCATCCCTTCAAGGTTCGTTCTCAGCAGGCTCAGCGGTGAATGTGAAGGTTCCGTGAATGCGAGGAGGACATGGAGTATGGAGACCACGTGTTGTGGTAGCTTGATAAGCTAATTAATCATTCGTATCGAGTCTCTCATTTTATACCGTTACTGCGCATGACGATACGTGAGCCTGCCCAGATGAATTGAGCGTGTCAGTGGCTCCAAGTTCAGATCAGGCGAGGACCAACCGTACTATAATTACAGACTAGAAAATCTGATACCTGATCCAATGATGTGACTCGACTCGTCCGAGATTGAGTCACTCAAAGGAGTATGGGAGTGAATGTCATTTATCGACCAGAGAGTGTCTCGAAGCATTTTTGGAACAACACTTTCTTGTACAAGAATTCGAGCTTCTAACCTGAATCCCCTCTGCGTGATAGGTAATAAACAAGGTTTGGTTTTTCGAACTATAACTGTAGCAGAATACTGCCTTAGATCTTGACTATATTAAATTGAACTTGACGCACTGCAGAAGCTCTCATAAGTGATCCTCTTCCAACCCACATCTCCCCATCCCCTTCCTCAAAAATCACAAAAAATCTCTCAAAAAAGGCGCCATCTTCCGTTCTACATTTCCGTCTCTTCACAAAAAGATCAACAAGTCTTGTTTCCATCGCAAAAAGCAAAAAGTGCCGACGCCTAAGAGATTCGAACTCTTGCTCCCGAAGGA
>Ga0268250_10000570_pt1 | contig 17394 bp, 24 predicted proteins | sample AgamicAsSfe_FD_200448 | JGI IMG/M metagenome (GOLD analysis project Ga0268250, IMG submission 200448) | Agave microbial communities from Guanajuato, Mexico - As.Sf.e (v2) (version 2) | ecosystem: Host-associated > Plants > Phyllosphere > Phylloplane/Leaf | place: Guanajuato, Mexico | collected... | reverse complement strand
GGCTGAGCGCAACTCGTACACAAAAATCTCTGCGAAGCAAGTACTTACCATTGCGGGGTTGTTGGATGACACTAGCCTGACCATTCACGGTACTGATGGGGATGATGCGCTGATCTTCGAGTCTGATGGCGTGAGCTGGGCGACAGAGGGCGGAAGTAAGAGACTGAGGCCTGACGCCTGGTGCAACTCAGGCATGTGGGTCGAGAGTGGAAGGGGAAGTAGGGAAAGAACAATGGAGTGCGCGTTTCCCTGCGCCAGGATTGAAGAGGACGGAGAGGACGAGAGAGAAGAGCTGCGGTAGATGACGTAGACGTAACATCCCGGATCAAAGTGTGGGCTTCCGCGAGATTTCCTTTGTACATTATACATTCTCCAACCCCTTGATACCCATCAATAAGAACAGCAGTCACAGCAGGCATCTGTGGGAAAACCGTAGGAACTTCATGACCTGAGCAAGTAATTGTTCGATTCTCTATTCAAAGTGCTCTATATTTGGACATCTACCAATGACGAAGTTACCACACAAATCACTCCACCTAAATGGCCATTTCCGTGTCGCCGTCTATTCTTGAACCAACACTTTCCACCTTCTATCTGTTTCCAAAGGTCCAAGGATCTCTGGCCGCACCAAACCATGTCATGTCCCCACCCACCTTATTGCCACACTGACAACAGCCCCCTTCATTCTTTACTTCCTGCTCAATCGGCATCATCATCCTCGCCTCCAACCACCTCGCTAACCCCTCATCATCACAACCGGTAACCTTCGCAACCCCTACTCCTCTCACACCAGTGAACAGTCTTAAGTGCGAGTTATCAGCCCCATCAAACATGCTCTGCCAAACCTTCACTTCTAAAAACTCAGCACCGGAGAATGCGGCCGTAGCTTGACTGCTAGTGAACCGGGGATCGATATCCAGACGTAGTTCAAGTTGCCAGCGATTGATCTTTGCGATGCCAGATTGAGACAAGATTGGCTTCTCTGGGCAGATCAGATGTGGCAGAGCGGTCAAGAGGGACCGGTGGGCGTGGAAGACATGTGTTGTGTAAAGAAGATCTTGGGCTTCTTCATGTACCTTGCGACATGTTTGAAGGATAGCTGGGTAAACAGCTGGTGGCTTCGATGGCGTAGAATACGTGGCTAGATTTTTGTGATGTGGTGTGTTGGGGCAGAGGAGCTCTTCGTAGATTTGATTGCGTAATTCCGCTGGAAGACGGAAAAAGATGGAAGTCGATTGGTTGTTTGTTCCATTATTTCTCATTGTTGTTGTTGTTCTTGTCGTTGTCGTCGCGAGTTGTGTTGACAGAGTAGGCTGGATCTGGGCTTCCGCTTGCCCGATCAGAACAGGCGATAGCGGCGACACATTGTAAAACGTAGTGGCAGGGAACCAGGGCTCGTTCATCGCATGGTTTCCGGGCATGTTGAAGTGCGCTGCGAAGTAATATGCTGTCGCCATCTCGTTTGATTTCGCTACTTTGCGAGTCTTGTCGGAGGGTAAATCGAATGTGGTTGATTTGTAGCCGTGTTCGAGGAGTTCCGTCGAGTTGATGTGTCTTTGAGTGTTCACCCTTAGCAGTGAATAACTCACGTAAGCTGATTCTTCTGGTGATTCGACTAGTGTAGATGTTTCTTGTCCTATAACGGTATGCTGTTCGCTGCTGACTGCTTGGTTCGTTGTCTTTCCTTATCGGGTGATGCACTCCGCTATCGGGTGGCTTTCGTTGATGTTAAACTGACTGATAGATTGTTGATTCGATTAGATGATGTGCAGAGACTCCATTTGAGGAATTGGATCTTTATACGAAGCAGGGCATCCGAAGTATTCAGCTCAATCACCTTATCAACAGTACTGCTGTTGACGTGCCGTCACGTTAAGCTCTCCAAAGTTCGGACCGAAACGGGACTGGATCGTCTGCAAGTAGCGTGAATGTCGCGCCACATTTCTAGGCGTCACTCCACCGCCCTTTGTTGAGCTGCGTTCCTTGCATTATCCAGACCCATCTGGATAGACATGCATTTTTCTGCACCCATGTCCCTAATGTAGCTGGCGTCTCAAGGGCTCACTTGTAAGCAGAACACATTGCATCCTCACGTTGCTGATCTGTGTTGGCGCGCACCGGTAGGTCAATTACGCGCATCAACGGGCCGAGGCTGACATCACGTGTGCTGACCAACTCCTTTAGACCAGCGTAGAAGTAAAAGCTCTCATCTTTTCGCGCGTCACTCTTCACGATTGCAACCATCATCGGGTTGGTACTTTATAGAAAGTATGATTGCACATTGAAAGATATGGGAGATTATCTATGGTGGTGGAATTTGTTCCTACCCTACTCCTAAAACGACCCACATGCATCACCGCTCTACTTTCTATACATAGCGCACATACCATATTCTACATCTAGGAGGTGCTAGTGGAACCAACCCTTCAAAGAGTCAACAATAGGACTGCACTTGGCGTAAAGGATACTTACTCGCATGGCTCGCGGAACTGGACGTTCCAGGCGCTGACGCTGGACCATGCACCACCAGCAGCGCAAGCAGCGCCGTCCTTGTTTCGCTTAGCATTCATGCAAACATCTTCGCATCTCTCCTCGCCACCATAAGCACTCTGTAAAGGAGCAAGGCTCCGGTCAGCTTTATCCTTAGTTCCTTAATGACTTCGAGTATCTTACGGTGCTGGCGCAGCAGTGCGAACGGTCAGAGAACAAGCATTGGCAGGTATGAGAAGCTTGAACACCAAAGGCGAAAGCGAAGATGAACGCAGCGACGGAGGTAATGCGGACCATTATGACAGCTGGGAAGAGACGAGGGGTAGTTGAAATAGTGTTTTTAGAGTCGTGGAAGAGGTACCGATGATCTGGTTGATGTCCTTACCAGAGACGCGGAACCACTGAGACTTTAACGTGTTGCTGTTGACTACACTCACTACGATCAACTTCGGAACTGGTGTTGTACAATGGCCGAGAACCCGGATTGGGGTCGATGGGGCTGTTTTCGGACCTTTGGTGTACCTTTCTCGGACCTTCCAAGTCCTGCTTAACCAGGTACCAATCTCGGCATCCTTCCCTCATCGCGTTGAACACACCGCACATCGTGACCAATGGTGGTGATCCAAAGCCTCATCGGTAAGTATCTCGACGATATCTCGGTCACTCATGTGAGTACCCCTTGGAATAGCCCTCTTGTCTTAGGTGAGCTTCTCCTCTCAGCCAAGATCAAACAGACCCACCCAACACGTGGAGATGTTATACGAGGTATATTACGACTCTATGTGGTAAGCACACTGTTGATCGCATGGCTTCCTCTACTAGCGCACTCGTATTTTGCTCAACACTCGGGGTGTCAAGGAAACAATGGCGATTACCGCACTACTACACTTGGGTCGTGGAGTTTATGGACCGACATATTGACACAAGTGTCACCGAGGCTGAGCACGTTGTCATACTTTCACGTAGTCGTAACACTATAAAACACCTTGACAGCCCTGCCTCAGTGATTAGTTAAACCACAGTTCCTACATCCATTGGAACCAAGTCTATCATCATCTACCTTACTTTCTCAACCTACCGCCAACATGCGCTTCTCAGCTGTCATCGGGCTGCTTCTTACCATGGCCGTTGGTACCCAGGCCGGCTTGTACTGCCAGTGCTTGTACTCGGATGGTTCCCACTGCTGTATCGCGGTAAGCATCCTGAGACCTTTGAGGAGAAAGACAAAACTAACTAGAATTACAGGACAACAGAGGTGACTGCACTTCATCCTGCAAGGACGTTAAGCCGCTGTTCGAAGACAAGGGCTGCAACGCTGGTGGAAAGTTCTCTGACGTGAGCGCCTGGAACGCTCAGTGGCGCACTGCCTGCAACGACTAAGCTCCTTGCGAAGTCTTTGGAAACCCGAGGAGCAGTCAACAGTATCGTAAAGAATGATGGACAGAAGTGTGGGATCACGGCATGAGGCATACACAACACCAATTGCACATGGATGGTCAGAAAAACCTCTTCCATCACATTTCCGTCGACTCGACATTTCAACACAACCTCTCCCTTGGTCATTGCTCCTAGTTCTCGTTTTCATACCAAACGGTGATGTAGTGAAAGTACACTGGCAACTTCTGATATCAGCATCAGTAAAATTCTCGCAATGTTACTAAAAGTCGTCTACATTAACAATCGCCTACTTTTCTATGTTGCTTCCCATGCTCATAATCGTTATCATACTTCGTATAGTAAATATGTCTCGTTAATCGTTCGTGCTTCATATGTGACGATGCTGTATTTCCAGATCTGCGCTCCGTAGAGTAATATTGGGCTTCCACCCTTCCCCCTTAAGTGTTTGTGTTCATCCCATAATCTTATACGACTATTCCCGCCATGCCAACACCGACGACTGCAGCGAGACCCTTAGACCAACCTAATCCTGATGTAGGAGCAGAATTTACTACGACGGTTCGCGTTACACCGGTCCTACCAGTCAACGTGCCCATACCGATCACGCCTACTCCTGGGAGTGGAACATGCGTTTGTGCAGGCTCGAAGTCGAGGGATATGGTGTGTGGCCACCAGGTTGAATATGTTCCGCCGATCCATGTCTCAGCCCATACTACGGTGTAGAAGGGCACGTTGCTGAATGTACTAGTAGGTACCGCCAAGCGCGTGATATCTGCATCCGCTGTCCCAGCAACGTTGACGGACGGTACAGGAGCCGGAGGTACGGGAGCTGGCGGTGGTATAGGCTTGACAGTAGTGACAGGCTTTGCAGTTGCTGTTACAGTCACTATGATCGGGGCACGCGGTTGCTGATCAGGTGGTGTACCACGTACTTGAGCAATGCCCTGTGCCTGACGAAGTCTAAATCATGTCAGTAGCTGTTGTAGCGCATTAGTTTCTTACAGTGTGTGGTTACTCAATGCCTTTCGAATGGCCCGTGGGTGTCACAGCGGGCAGACTCGACGTAGGCAACGAAGCTGGGGTCGCGCTTGTCGTCGTGTCATCCTCAAAGTCTTGCAGGTACTCCGACTCGGCGAAGAGCCTACCGTTCACCATTACCGGTAGTATCAAAGCGAGGGGTGTCCGGAATCGCATCTTGTGGGAGGTTGGGGGATGGACGAAAGAGTGATCGACCACGAGTCGTTTCCGTTTGTGCGAGCTTGAAACCGAAATGCAGACTCGGTGTTAAGCAGACCAACAGGACGAGACAAAGTATACTAGAGGCGCAAGAGGCAGGCGGGAAAAGATCCACCGGCGGCACAGTCGCGTCGAGAATATTTGCAATGGTGGGATGTCACTTGAAAATGAAAATGTATCGTGATGTGCGGTAGAAAAAGCGATAGGTAGAAGGTAAACAAGCCAAAAGTCAAGGACCTAGAGACGCGCGAGAGCTGCTGAATCCAAAAGGAGGGTGGAACCAAACGAGTGTGTGGCTGAAAAGCTACAGTGTTGAAGTTCTGCTACGAGGATACAAACGCAACGACTGAACCCTGAGCCATGGAAGAAGGAGCGGCTCTCCTTGCGGGTAAGCAACAACTACCTCCAAATCTACCGCAACTTCTTGAAATAGCTGATGAAAAGTGTAGCTCTTGTACGATGGGCCACATTTCGATGAAGTGACACCCGAAGTCATGACTGATAGCCTGGTTACAGAGAATGAAGTGGAATAATGCCCCCTGCACCAGCTTCTGATTTCATCGCTTCTTGAGCACCAGAAGCCAAGATCAAACAAAAGTCTACCAATGGTTCAAGTACAAGATATCTGAATAGCTTACTCGCGAAGCAGCGTTCGAGCTCATGGCTGTGCATTGCACGTAGTGACCACGAAGGAGCTTCTTCGCATGTCCAGCTTCGGAGAGAGCCCCGGTCAAACAGAGTGCTAGTGTTCGTTTTGTGCTACTACATACCATAGTCTTTGAACGGATTGTAGTGTCGCCACGCAAGCTATCAATAAAGATCGTCGTGACAACACGGCCCCGTTCATAGTAGCATACCGGCAAGCTAAGCAATGCCAAATACAAACAAGCTTTTATTGCTTCCCCGGGAGAGGCAAGCCCGGCGCTAACAGAACGCTTGTTCTGCACGAAGGATGCAGGAGAACAATTGGAGGAAGGGGGTCGCGCACACACCTGAGCAGGCCTTCCCGAAGGCGCGTGGGCTTCGGGTCCCCTCCCGAACACTTGCAGACGAAGAAAGACAAAAAGACATAAGTTCCGCGGAACCACGGTCTCAGCAAGTCACATCAGAAAATAGCAAAACTCACATCGCGATTGTGTCTGCTCAGCAATATTTCAGTGGAATCAGAATATCTTCACGCCACTGCCTCCAATAGCCTCTGTACCCCACTAACACGGGAGTACCTGGACCGTCCTCAGGAACCGTCGCTCCACCAACATCAGAACTAGAAGTCAAAGCCCCGGAGTCCAACGGCGCCGACTTGCAAGGGCAGTTTTACGTCACTGGACTGACACTACCAACTTGCTGCTAACCCAAGTACCGAAACGCACCGGCAGACGCCACAGATGGATTTTGGCGCGGAGCCGGACTGCATTAAGCTGACCTAAGGAGTGTCTGGTAGTGTTTCCAGCCTCATGGCCTCGGCTTGTGTCGATGGTCTGGAAGTAAGCTGAGATGCTACGGCAGAAGGCGTCGGATAATGCGGTCTGGCTGGCTGGCTGGCTGGCTATACTCTCGGACATCGCGAAGTCGCCCTGTGGACATGCGCGTCGCGGGAATAACACCACAGACGCGTCCCGACAAACTGCACGAGATTCGATAGGCTTGTGTGGCGCGTCTGATTGGCGCTGTTGGCCGACCGCCTGAGGGACGCTGGAGGGTCCTCCGACACTTCCGGAGTGAGGCTCCGCTACTGTAGTCAACTCCACAGAACAGAAGTGAAATATTCTACCTCCGGTACTAGGTAAGTAGTAGTGCTTGCGCGAATGCAAGGTACGCATGTTGCAAACTAGGATCATTGCAAAAAGTTGAGATGCAAGGCTATATCCCTTGACAAAGACGTAGATCAGAATGTAGTACGAGATATAATTGTAATTTCTGTAACAGTAGCTTTGGTAGGCTAGGATATATTGACGCGTAATGGTCTAAGATGGTATCTTCCGATTCTTTTCTCTTTCCAATGCAAAAAAACAGGCGACGCGGTCGTATAGACAGCCGATGGTGAGATGGGGGTATGAGGACCGATAGGATGGTTGGGATAACACCCGACGGAATGCACTCCGATACAATAAAAATCTCTGCCACGATGGGCCGAGGTAGAGGAAAGGCCGTTGCCGGACTAGGGCAGAGGGCGTAGGCAAACGGGCTGACTGCGCAGAGTCCCGTGCAAAGGGTATATACAAGAAGTGAAGTGAAAAAAAGGAAGACACTATAGGCGGTGCTGCGCCATGAGTATGTTGCCGAATCAAAGAAAAAGGTGGCCGAACACGGGCTCGGTGAGAGGTCGAAATGAAAGTGAAAATTGGACTGCAATAGTCGCATTACTCCAAGAACGCTGTAAATGTAGTCGTATGCTCGTAAAAGTTCTCAGTCGATGACTTCTGAGAACGAGGGCCTTGTGGCAAGAAGTGGGAGAAGTATTCCAAAGGAATTCATCACCCCAGTGTTAAGCTGAGTAGCGTGACGAGTAATGGGATTGCGAGCGATAACGACGGCGCGCTGAACATGCTGCTCGCGCTACCAGTGAATGTTGTTTGACCTGGTGTCATGTCGTCTCCGTCTGTTGAGAAGAAGTACGTCTTCGCTGCGTCTACGCCCTGACTCTGATCCGGCGGGCTCATCTGGTTGGGGATGGCGCAAACTTTCGCAGGGTCATATGTTGGGCAACGGTCCCTGTAGTCGTTTTGCGAGCGCTCGGTATCGGTAGAGTTGAAGTACGCCTTCATGTACGAGATGGTCATAACCGTGTCTTGATCGGGGGGTCCTGCAGACCAAGATGGGTCGCCGTTGCTCCAGTGGTTGAGGAAGATACCGCCGCTCTCCGTAGGGATATTTTCGGTCATCTCGTGAAGAAGTTTGCCATCAACGTAGAAGGCAACACGGTTGGGTGTCCAGTCAAAACGGTACTCGTGGAACATCTCATCCGGACGGAAAGGGAGAGCCATGACTTCGAAACCATTCGTTCCTTGAGCAGCGTAACCGTGCGTAACTGATTCCGGGCTTTGAAGAACGAGGTTTACGGCGCCTTGGGAGTTGTTGAACTGATGGGAAAGGAATTCCATGTCGATTTCTTGCGAGTTGTTGTGGTACTACGCTTGTTAGCCAACTCTGAAACGCGGTTCAACGTGGAGTAGGAACGTACAAAGAAGAAAGCGCCACAGGTTCCAGACGAATTCGAGAGCTTCATGCCGACACGGAAGCTTCCAAGGAGAGAGTCGTTGCGCATAGTGACGAGCTCAGCACCGCTCACGAGACCATCTTGGTGATCTCCTCGTACCCATAACTCGAGTCCCGCGTCTCCACCGTGGTCAGCCTCACCGGACCATCCTTTCTTGAATGGGTTTGTAACGATGTTGGTCAACTCCATACTCTTTCCAAATGGCCCTCTAGCATTTTTCGAGGTAACATTGTATTCCTGGGGCTGCCAGCCAACCTCTTTCAGATCGTCGGTCGATGTATGTAGAAAGTCATTCTCCATGAGCTCGGTGAAGACGGCATAGGAAGGGTCGGTTGTAGCATTAACCGAATAACCACACTCGCAAGCAGCGTTGGCTAATTGAAGATGACGGGTCAGCACGAGAGCCTGTTGAGGACTGGTTCTGCGGTCGCAAGCGAGGAGTCTACTTACAGAAGCGGGCCATGGCGAGTAATAACACCCAGGGCGAGGCCCCCCAAGTACCGCGAGAGAACATCGTGGGAATTAGTGTATTAAAGCGAGTGACTGTAAAGGGTGAAACCCTTCTGTTGAACAAATAAGAAAATAGCTGGAGAGCGTGCGAAGGCGAGCAGAGGGGTGGTTGTAATGAGGCCGGCCAAAAGTAAAAGAGGTCGGACGGCGAGATGGCAGGCAGCGCAAAGGCTGATGATGAACTGCTGGGCCTCTCTCGTGCAGAATGGCAAAGTCCGGCACGTCCGCCCAAAGCAGTGCAATTACGGACGCAGGAACCACCCACGTCGAGCTTGGGGCCTGGGCGCCTCCGCTATTTTCCTCAGGGATCGACCGTTAATGCCACCGAAATAACGTGTACGAGGTAACTTTGTGGGTCGCCAGAAGTGACCAAGTCCGGGCTAAGACGAGTAGCGCAGGCCCGGCGCCGCTACTCCAGGGCCAAATGTCAATAGCAGCGGCGTATTGTATGCAGGAACGAACTTTCATCAGCTGGACAGTACCGACTATGGCTGGGAGACGGTGGCTGAGTAGGAAGTATCTAGGGAGCTACTGGTACGACAAGGCTGGCGGCGGCTGGTGATAAGGACCCTCTCCACGAGACCTCACTCGTGTTTCCCTTTGTGCCCAGCTGTCTCCGCTCCTGTCACCCACGCTGAGAGGCGCGATAACACATGCACTATCCCTCGAACCCCTCAGAGGCTCGGAGCAGGAATGTGCATCGACTGGTCAGCGTCCACCACAGCCGTCGCACTACCTCGACCTCCTTGATTGGCTATTCCCTTGTCTCTACCCAGTCACGATCGAGATTGCGCCCAACACATCTCTTCATTATCCCAAGGCTTGCGCATATGGCTCCTCTCCTAAACCTGCCATGTTTGTCGCAAAATCTCCTGTTCCAGATGCCACATGCTAAATGCTGCGGGCGTCTTAGACGAGTAACAGCTCACGAGCGCCATGCATCCTCTGCATCCTTTGAAATCTTTTCCGCTCTTAGTGACATACCTCGGGAAATAGCGAACGTATCGCAGGGCGAAGAAAACGCCCCTACCGCACCGTTTCCGTGCACGCCTGATTACAGGGCAGCACGATGCCTGCATTGTGCAGCAAGAAATTACCCACCGCTATCAAGCGAACTTAGCGAGTAGCAGGGGGTACGAGGCCTTGTTCGCATCACTGATGACATTTCCAACGGTTCCGCGCGAGGAGTCGTGGGACAAAGAGCATGTGTCTATCAATTTTATGACGACTATCTTGCGGTATAGATCGACAAATGTGCTTCTGGTCTTGTTTGCTGTTGATCAACCACCCACTACCGGCGCACAAGCAACCACGACACCCCTATTCCCCGTTCCGGCAGACCTCGGATCCCACAACACCAAGGCCCAGCGAAAGCAACAACCCGCCCAAGCTCTCTCTTACCAACTTCATGCGTGGATCCAAGTCCCGACGAGCATTGTCACCCCCTCGGCATTATGTCATAAGCACCGTCGGTTGCACACCGCACCGTGCGCGCGTGTCTTCTGACAGGCAAGAAACATGAAAAGCTGGGGTATGCTACTACTAATTGCGCAACGGCTGTCGTTCATTTGGCGATTTTCCCTTGTGGGTAATTTCCTTCAGGTTTCATAGGAGGGTGATCCTCGACCGGCGGCGGTCGGCATCGACAAATCGGGTCATTCATAAGACGGCCTGCTCTTGCCGAACTAGCACAGCAAATGCGGATGCCATGGAAGGATAGAAGTCTGGGGCATGTCTTCCATAAGGCCGCCGGTCACTGGGCTGGGTGCTTTGATGATCGTTGCGGAGGCGAAGTCGGGGTTTGCATGCAACCTCAGGATGTGTACCATGTTCCATGTTACTGTAAGCTGCCATGGTCTGTGAGCGCGCATTAGCAAGCACCGTTTCTTAGTCTGCTAGTTCAAGGTCACGATGCTCACGTCGGGTGGATATTCTTCCTGCCCCAAATTGAAATTGCCGCAAAGGATGATCCGCCGAGGAGGAAACACGAGAGCAACAATCCGCCAGCACCAAAGTAGTCTGACATATTTATACTCGGGTACGAAGCGCTCCGCGATGTTTTGGATACGCATTCCAACCCACAGTGACTGAGCGTGTCAAGTTGCACTCTGCAGCGAGAGTCACACGAGCAAGCAGCCACCTTCAGTGGTTTAGGGGACAAGCGCAGAAATCTAGGTGATGATCGTGAACTATATGTGCTCGACTACTTGTTTAAACACCGGGAGAAAATAAACTTAGTCTTAACTTTCGGGTACGAGTGGTCATGACAACTTGAAAGTGCGCAACCCCCCAGTCTTAACACGCACAAATATCAGTATACCGACTTCCACCCGCAGCACAAGCGACGATCTCAACTCACAAAACTATCGTGAACATGTGTTTTCCTCACCGTCACTTCAAGACCCAGAATCGCTCCGTTAGATCGGCACCCTAGTCGCAGAGTCAGGGGATTGTCGGCGATACGAGGTAGAATAGAAGCGCCGAGCATCTCTTCGCCGCTCGCCCAATAGTCAAACACGAGCCCCAGTCTAGCCACGAGCTTACAACACGAGGACCGCGTCTAGAAATACATACCGTATGGATCCAGGGTCTAAAACGTGAACAACGAACGCCACAGTGATTGATTAAACGGAGTGACATGTCACTACAGGGTGTAGAATTGCTATAAACCTGCGGATACATCATCGACAACAGATGCCGTTCCGCTGCCTATAACGAGTAAAGATTTTCCCAACCGCAATCGCCCATCGTAATGTGCCGTGAAAGACGGAGCTTACCGGTTCTGCAGACCGGAGAGGTAAATTATACGCATCCGCTCGAAGCGCTCTACGCCAGTACCGAAGAGAGCAAAAACCAAAGTTCCACGAAGATCCAACTCTTTTCATTCCATCGTTAGGGTAAATCAATATAGCAAACGCCCTTGAATAATTCAAGTACTCCAAAATCCTTTGAGCCAACAATGCTAGTGTTTCGTGTGGGGTATCATCGTCATTTGTCACAGTCTCATCACAAGAATCCACTCTCGGAGAGAAGCCTAAAACGCCGTTAGCCCCATCTTCTCTCCAAAAGACGCATTCATATCCGCTTGTTTATCGTATGCTCCTCGCGTGGCGGGTTGATATCTTTTGCTATCCTTCAAGTCCAGTCTTTGTACGATCAAAGGAGAAATAGGTAGTGTACCTTGCAATCTTTTCATCCTCGCGTTCCCTTGGCTCGACGCTTAAACTCATTTCATACATCTCGTGCACATCGCCTGCAGACTGCATGTTGGTGAGGATGTAGTCTTGCAGCTCGGGAACCGGTTGTAGTGGGTAGGGCACGTTCTGATATTGCTGGATGTCGCGAATGACTTCGGCTGTCTTGGCGCGCTTTGCGAAGTTGATAAGGTTTGTACGTTTAATCAGAGAGGGAATACCATCTTCAATAAAGGTCAGATCAGTGAGATAAACACCTAGTTAGACGGGTTAGCTAGTTGATGCAAAAGTTTTGGTCGAAAGCTACATACCAAAGAAGGGTATACAGGGTGGATTCGCCCGATGTAGCGTGTCTCGGTATTCTGCGAAGTTTTTGGTACTACCCATGAGCTTACGCATGCTCTCCAAGGTTGCCATGGAGCGTTGGTTAACAGCGCTCCAGGTCCTGTTCAAGCGATGAATGGGTGCAGTTCCTAGTGCTGAGATGATAGAGGTTAGTGTGGAGAAGTTGTTCAATTGGCGACATTTCTGGACTGTGTTAGACACTACTTTCAAACAAATCCGTTAGTTGCCTTACATCTGCCACATTGACAAAGTGCTTGATGACAATAACTCTGCGCTTGACGTCTTGCTGCGTGAGAATCATCTGTGCAACCCAGTTCGTCAACTGGTTGGAGTGTAGAATAAGCGCTTTGACGTTTGCGGCTGGGTCAGGCTCGCCTGGAGCAAGTTTCTTCTGCCATGTCTTGTTCAAGCACTCTGTCGGACGAATCTTGCCGTACAATCTAGATTCGATGATAGTGAGTTGTCGAGCGAATTCCGTTGCGTCAATGTCCAAGAACTTCAGCTTCTTCATGTGTTTCGGTAGAATAGGCTGCGGTGTTTGAGCGCTCAAGGTGAGAACTAAGCGTTTTGTAGGCATGTCTGGCCCTCGAGATCGTTGCTCAACAGATGTCATCAGGGGTGCCGCTCCTGGGGTGCTAGTGGTCGCAACGTGGTCCTTTGCAAAGTTGTACACCCGTTGAATGAGGATCCGTGCCTCCTCATCGTTGCCCTCCATCCAGTAGTTATCGAACCAACTCTTGAGAATGTTTACAACTCGGAATCGAATCGGCTTCTGCTTTTTGTCTACCCAGTGTTGATAGTCTTCCTTGGCCAATCCATGAGGTGGTTGTATACTCCATCGCTTGACCAACATCTCGAACAGCTCAGAAGCGGTGGTAAACGATCGGTACGTGAGTAAGAAGGTGTTGTTGAATGCTGGGTCGAGGCGGTCATGACGTGTCAGTTGCTCAACGAGACCAGCCAGAGTACCACCCTTAAGTTGGGGTGGTGTAGACTTGTGATCATAGGATATTTCGCCCTCATGGTCGAGCTTCAAATACTCTGGTGTTTCTTCAATTGCCTGTTGGGGGATCACTGGAACTTCACCAAAGAAGTCTTTGAGTTTCTTGTTGCTATTTGCAGATCGGACCGGCTCAACCTTTCCTTCGTCGAGAGGTGTGCCTGCACTGTATGTGTCTGCCTTGGGGATGTTGCCAAGTAATGGTCTCTCAGGTCCGGACGGGCCCCGGGTGTGGTTTGGCAGCTCGCTATCGGTATTTCTTCTTGGGTCTGTACGGCTTACGATGTCGGCGAGAGGGACAGTGTCCGACAATTGTTGCAACAAGTTGTATTGTTGGACGCACGTCGCTTCCAGATCTCGGGCAATCGCTCGCACAGCATTGATACGGTCCTCAAGTGAATCTCCACGTAGTTCAGCCCACTCGTCTCCCAGTGGTGCTGCTACTCCTTGACATGCAATCACAAGTTCAGATACGACATCGTAGGCCTTCTGTTTTTGGACGCTGAATTCGCTTAGTTGTTGCCCTTGGGCGTCCGCGTCCAGAGACGCGAGGTTGATTTGTTCGATGGTGGATATCCAGGGCCGACAAGCCTCTAGAACCTTTCCTGCAGCACTGCATACGTGGTCGCCTATCGCCTGGTGTTTCCGATGTGAAATGACTGTATCCCGAAGCACTAATTGCTCATCCAACCGCCGGAGACTGGAAACGATTAATCTCTTGACATCTTGCAGTCTTTCCAGTATGCGTGAGTCAAGCTTAAGGGTTGGTTCGATGGAAGGCTCATAGTCGTCCTGGTCAGAGTACATTGAGGTGTTGGCATCACGCGAGTCAGTACCGTTGTTTTGCCAGCTGCCTCCAGTGTTGTTGCCCACTACAAAGCCAGGCACAAGGCGCGGGATTTCCTCTCCACGCTGCTGACGTGCTACCTCGACAAAACCAAAGACACCGTTTAGAACGCCTTCTGCTTCCTTCAGGCACTTGGAGTAGGAATCGGGAGGAGGGAAGTCAGACGCAGCGATATGCGAAGACAGCACTAGTTTTGAGAATCGCGACATTGTTTCGCGGAAATGAGGATACAAGGCCTTGTTTGTAGATATGATGGAGGGGTTACCAGAGTGGTTGTCCGTCGTCCCCGAGCCAGCCGCGAGCAGCAGCCGCAAGTGATCCGAAATGTCCTCGGCGCGCTTCACGAATTCCGACCTGTCGCTGTTGTTGATGGCTTGCTTGTAGCGCTCTATTGCGCGTCGCATGTCCTCCACCATCCTGTTCCAGGTAAGAGGAACAGGGCTGACGTCGTCGTAGAACTTGCGCGAATGCGTCGAGGCGCTACCTAGGGCTGGGCTGTTTGCGAAGGAAGTCGCCGTGGTGCCAGTGGGAGGCATGGCAGCAGAAGCTGCAAAGCTCATACCACTTTGATCGTAGGACCTGCCCTGGTAGCCACCGTTCATCGACTCCATCGAGGTGGCCGACGAGAGACCATCGGACAAGCGGTGCCTGTGCTGTGGTGCCATGTCAGTATTCGCTCCACGTATAGGAGCGCAAAACTTACGCGCGAGCGGTAGGAGCCCTTCTTTCCTGGGCCTTCCAAGTCGGACGCTGACGTTTCGTCATCTGTGTCCTCCATGTTGTAGCCAGAGCCCGATGCTAGTAGCTCAGCTGGCGGTCGCGACGCATCGGGCACGAAGACATCAGTACGGTTGCGCGGACCGCTCTCGTTGGCAGAGGGCGATTCCAAAGGAAGCTCCATTGTGCTGACGCCGGTTAGGGTGTTGAAGTAGAAGAGCATGCCGTCTGGTGTCGCCTGGGGTATCCAGAAGGCGGCTTCCTCTTCCTTGTTGTGCGGTGCATTGTTGCGCTCGAGGGGCAGTATGGTGTCGTTTCCACCGCTCAGGGACTCGCCGTCTGAGGTGTCGAATTCAGCGCCGCCTGCCGACCTCGTCTCATGGTCGTCGTCGGCATCGATGCCGTCTCTGTCGCTCTCAATGTCCTCGCTGGGGCGCTGTACAACGGCGCAGTAGTTGCTCGGGAACCAGCCGCGCACCCCGTGGATGACTCCGTCCCACCAGCCGCTCTCGAGCTGGGTGATGACCTGTATTATGTCGCCCGTCCGGAAGCTCAGACTGGTGCGGTCGTCGGCCTGGTAGTCGTATAGCGCCTTGACGTACATGCCGCCAGCGTCGGTCGTGCCATTAAAGCCGTTCATGGTGGTGATTCTCACGGTGCCTCAAGGCGCAACCGGCGGCGTGTGGGGGGGACGGGGAAGAAGGCAACAATCTTCAGCCTCGCAGGCGCGACCCCTCTGCTGCGACCCTGGACTAGAGTAGAAGCGGTCGCAATGTGGGCCGACTGATCTTACGACGCGGTCGTTTTCGAGGATCTGATATGACCGCGTGTTATGGCCGGGGTGGATGAGGGCATGCAATTGGGCTAGAGGCGGCCGGCATGCGAATGGGGAGCGCGCCTAGCTGAGCGACGCAGCGAATAGAGCCTCACAGCGAGCACGCTGGTATGAATATGGTTGAGAAGAAGAACGGTTTCGAGCGAAAGAAACTGCAACACCAGGGCGGGTCGTTAGCAGCCGTCGTGAGCGGTGGAGGGCCCAGCGTCCCCACTGGCTTGTGCTGTGCGATACCTAGGAAATCACGTGTCTGGCTGGGCTACCTACCTATGGATAAAAGCAGCTAACAATGTGTCAAGTTCCGGGCCCGTCCTTCAATAGGGCAATTCTCGGAACCCGCCAGCCTGCCTACACATTGCAACTCATGCACGTCTATATGCCCTGCCTGCCTGCAGCCGATGTTGTGCATCGCAATATAGCCAGACGGTGGGTAAGCGACCGACACTGAGCCGGCCACATCAACTTTGTCTACGCCGCAGCTGTCAAAATCAAAGAAGCTGTCTACACCGACCATGCATGGTATACATCTGCAATTGATAATACGGCCCCACCAAGCTCTCGATGTGGTATGCAGGAGCTTTTGATGCCGAAGAGCCTGGTGGTAGAGCGGGGACATCAGGCTTTCCATAAGCTGTCAGCTCATCTAGAACACCGTCTGACTCGTTACATATTTTGGGGTCTTTGCGCTATGAAACGTGGTCCTCAAGGATAACCAGGACTTCCCTCCCGTTGCGGGCGGATGCCGGCGCATCGAGGATTGTGCGACCATGTATCTTGTACCACCATCCAGACTTGAACTTCTGACGTTCTGCGTTTGTCGTCCCTACACTTTGCGTTTGCACGGAACGCTACCTAAGTGCTTGCTGCCCCGCAGTGCAACCGATGATTTTCACTTGGATTTGGTGCTGACCCTTAAACAACTGCAGGTGTCGAGGATATCAGTAAATGGTTGAGGCCGACAGCAGAACACTGTGATAGTACAAAAGCATGCCTATAGCACTCAAGTAACAGTCCGCGGTCGTCTTGCCCATCTCATTGAGAGCGGTGACTGACACGCGTATCTCACCGTGGAAGGTGTGATGGAAGCTCGGGATGATTATAGCGGATCCTAGTGGCCGATGCCAGTCTCAAACTTGCTTGGTTTATCGCGTGGAAGCGGAAATGGCATTTCCTGGGTTCTGCGACACTGGGCCGGAGGGTGGGTGGGTCAGCCATCGATTGATCAAGATCTTTTGCTGCCCCCGAGACGACAGTATTGTTGAGAAGCGACGAAGCGTCGTTGTAGGAGACATGTCAAACGGAGAGCTGGATGCGATAGGTGCCGTGTCGCATGTGGGGGTTACAGCAACTACCCGTTCAGATATCATCATCCTCAATAGTAGGTTGGCTGTAATGCAGGGCCGAAAAGGCGTACCTTTCATATGCGATTTGGCTGTGGACGGTGTTGGGCATGACACCATGTCATTACACTGCCCTGGTCAGCTTTCAACCACCATTCGTCTTCACTGGGATGAGCTAGTTGGTTGCCTCTATCATAGTGAAATTAACTGACGGCGTAGACGGATGAGTACCGGCCCTGCCGCGTCCGTGTTACGAGGACAGACC
>Ga0268250_10000569_pt1 | contig 17398 bp, 8 predicted proteins | sample AgamicAsSfe_FD_200448 | JGI IMG/M metagenome (GOLD analysis project Ga0268250, IMG submission 200448) | Agave microbial communities from Guanajuato, Mexico - As.Sf.e (v2) (version 2) | ecosystem: Host-associated > Plants > Phyllosphere > Phylloplane/Leaf | place: Guanajuato, Mexico | collected... | reverse complement strand
AGGGGGAAGAGAGGAGGGAGAGAGGAGGGGAAGAGAGAGCAGGTGGGAAGAAGAAGACAGGATGTTCAGGCGTCGCGAGATAATCAGCAGTCATGGCGATGCGTTGAATCAAAAGACGACGAGATCAGGTAAGACAGGGACAACACGCAACGAGCCGCATCAAGGCCACGCTACAGGGAGCGGGCGGGCAAGGTGGTCCCCGAAGAGATGGGACGTTTTCGCTTCTCGTGTACATATTCTGTTATGAGGGAGGTATTACCTTCTATGTGAAGTGGATGTTAATGTCTCGCTTATTTCTTCAGATGTAAATGTAACATTATTTGAGAGATTGCCGGATTCGGTGCACCACTTGAGCGAGGCTTCTGTGTTTCTGGCTGTGCGAAGTACGTATAGAAGGGGTTTGGGCACTGTGCTCGGGTTGCACGTCTTTGCGTTGAGCTATTATTGATTGCAATCATCTTATGTTGTCGCCTCGCTGCGACAGTAAAAGATGAGCTTTCCCCTACCGTGCTCTCATTTTCGATACGAAATGTCCTGAAGTAGCGTGACATTCGGACTCTCTTGGTTCCTGCTTCGCTGAACACTTTGTATCTATTCCCTGGAGCCAGCTCCATCTCAAATCTCCAGTCATCAATTCGTGACATCGTGATTCGTTACTCATACAACATAAATCGTGCAAGTCATCAATCCATGCGTCCGTCAATCTCGGACTCAGAGTCCAGCCATCACTCATCACTCATGGTTGTCGAGATCATGCTTCCTCGCTCTCCTTCGGGGCTTTGTAGCCATCATAGCCTACACCACTGCAATATCCACCCAGCTCATGAACGCGCTCCAATCACACGGGTATACGCACACTTGATCGGATTTGCACCGCGTCAAGTCAGCCTACTCATCAGACACATCAGACGCGTAGTCTACCAATGATGCCCCTGCTCCTGCTCTTGCTCCTGCTCCGATCGTCGAGTTTGGCGCTGTTGTCTCCAGAATATGCTCGGTCGGCAGGGCAGACAGCAAGGCTTTTTTATCAATGCTAGAGCTGGACTCCATGTCTAGTTCCTGCTCGGCATCTCCGAGGAGATCGCGGTCCTGGTCGTGTGTGTGTCGGCCGTTCGAGCTTGCGGCTGTGGGCATGGTGGCAGGGGCGTTTCCGACATTCTCAACGTGATCAGGCGCGCTTTCACCAAGTTCTGGGGGGCGAGGTATTGTCTTCGAGCTAGGTCCAGGTCTTCGTGTTGCGGATGATGGCGCCGGCGAATGTCGTTTTCGCTTTATGCCTGAGATAATAGCAACGCTGTCTTTGTGTTTGCGAGATGCGCTCGCTGGGGATGTTGTGCCGTGTGCTGGTGTGGTCCCGAAAGCGTCGAGGCGTGCGCGGGTGGCGGCGATGAGAGTGGTGTGTAGCGCTGCAGCTCGAAGTCCAGTTTTCGTTGCCGTGTTTGTCTTTGAATGCTTGCCGTCAGGTGTAGGTGCCTTCTTCTCAACGACAGTTACAGCATTCGCCGGCTTGTCAAACAGCGGCCGACCCGCCATCTTCTCCTCTGCCGTCACATCATCAACAACCCCACCACTGCTTCCTACCCCTCCAAATTCCACCATCCTCGCCCTCCTCACATCACTCTCCACTTCCCCGACCAACTCAAAGCCAAAGCTCATCTTCTCCGCCAACCCTCCATCCCTCTCCGCCTGTCTCTTTCTCTCATCCCTCCCCACCCTGAATGCCTTTCTCAATATCGCATTCGTATCGTCATGTCTTTCCCACCCAACCTTACTCGCTTCCCAAAGCTCCTCCACCCTCTCCTTTGCCACAACAGCTTCCTCCCTATCCTCAATCCCCACCTCAAACGCCCTGAACGCATCCTGTCTTGCCCTTTCCCGCTCCGCCTCATCGCCAATCAGCAGCGCTCCGCTGCGTTCCGCTACCACGACGTCTGAGCCTGTATCGCGCGCTCGTGCGCCTGAGGTTACGACATATGCGGTATTCTTAGGATCCGTGCGAATCTCGATAGTGCCGCCACAGGCCGTGTGTGTCATGCGGAAGGACCAGATGGGAGTGGTGAAGTAGGCGCCCACGCGGGATTTGGTGGCGTTGAAGCGGACGCCTTGGCCGATGAGGGAGGAGGGGGATTGAGAAGGGCAGGTGGTGCACCAGATTGCGAAGGGCATTTCGAAGCGGATTGTGGGAGGGGCGGAGGAGTAGGGAGGTTTGCGAGAGCGAGAGGATGTGGTGGTGAGGGAGGAGTCGAGAGATGAGGGCGCATGATAGCGGCCCATATTGAAGCCTTGCATCGTGGGCGGTGGATTGGTGTGGTAGGCTGGGAGAAGCAGTATTTAGTAGTGCCGCAGAGGTGATACGGGTGTGCTTCAGGGCCGGAGAGACGCTAGACTGGCCTGAATGGTGTCAACCATGCAGATGATGTAGTTACAGACGATGTAGTGACAGACAATAAGAAAGTACATGGTACTTTGAGATCAGATAAAGTGACGGCGCAAACTCCGCCACGATAGCCGTCCCTCGTTTACTAAGATATGTATTTGTCATGCTTTCACTTCGATATTCAAAGAACACTGAAAACAGAGGTCAATCAACATGTCCAACACTCGAGAGCAACTTCAAGGTGAAGATATCTCAGCCAATTGCAAGATCCGCTGGGTATTCGACAGGACTACAACTTCTTTGTCGAATGCGGAGACGAATTTGGCTGGTGCCCTTGTGCTTCAGGCTACGTGCGCAAGATCACCATTTGCGGCGAAAGCATAGAATCGATGAGCCGTGCTGAGGCGTGGCATACCTTGGACCATGATCTTGGATATGGGTACTTTGTTCAGCGAGACAATCATCGTTACCGGTGTTCACAAGTCTGCTGAGGCGGCCTGGGAGGAGTTGGGAAGCGAGTTGGCCATTGCTGCTAAGCGATAAGATGAGTGGACTGCTGACTGGCGCCATAAGGTTTGAGGGACGGAGATTGGAGCAAGCAATGAACGGAAGGGACAATGCAGAAATGGAAAGAAAGGAGTTCCTGACGGGAGGTGAGTGATGAGCTGGAACTCAAGTCGGGTGGCTTCATCTTCACTGCTTCTTTCTGCTTTTGTCAATGAGAGCGGGCAAGGCACAGCAACATTGATTGAAGATGTAGCTGATATGCGAGATCTATACCCTATACCTTCTGCATGTCCTCCAATAGCACCATATCATGCCAGCAGGATTGCAGACAGTTTTGAGTGGTTAGTATGCCTTTCAAGCAGCAGCTGCTGCTGCTGCGTCCATCTCAGCTGTGATCAGTTTTGTGATTTTGCCAATAGCAATGGTTTGGCCCTATCATGACTGTCAGTTTCTTCACGGTCGACACATACACATTCGAACATACCTGATCTCTCAGTGTGAATCGCCCAAGCTGAGGGTATTCCTCAAAGCGCTCAACACACACTGCACCCGCTCCACCAATAACCTCTAGTCTCGCAATGATGCTCATGCCCTTTGTAGCGAAACCTGGGGCTTTTTTACTCTTCCTGTTCGTGCCCTTCTCCAGCTTGTGCAGTAGTGCCGCAAATGTCACTTCTTCCGTCGCCGAGTGAATGTGCATGACGCAATTGAACCCAGCGCTGAGGATGGACTTCAACTCGAGAAGCACAATCTGCGCCTCGAATGCGGCGACGTTATGAACTGGTCGCTTGGGATTACATAGCACAAAGCCAGGAAGGATATCTTCTTCTTCGACACCACGGATGCGTAGTCTAACTTGGTCACCGCACATTGCACTGTCGATCTCGTCTTCCGTTTCACCGAACAGAGCGGAAATGGTAACCTTCTCCTGGTTAGGCATCATGAGGTATGTCCCTTCCTTCTTGATGATACCAGATTCGATCTTGCCTTCAATCATGGTACCGAGTTCGCGGTATTTAGCAGCAATTGGCATCATGAACGGCGCGTTGACCTTACGCTCAAGCGTCTGCATATTGTCGAGATACTCCAACAGTGATGGACCGCCGTACCATGGGCAGAGATCTGTAGGTACGCGGTTCTTGATACCAATGGTAGTTTGTGCAGAGACAGGCATGAACATGAGGTCAGTCTTCGGGTTGTACCCAACACCCTTGAGGAAGACTGTCAGTTTGCCAATGCACTCCTTGTAACGCTCTTCGTTCCATTCCACAGTAGAGTCGTCCATCTTGTTGACAGCGATGATAAGTTTGTTTACACCCTGTGTCTTCGCAAGCATAGCGTGCTCACGAGTCTGACCACCCTTTTCGAAACCAGTCTCATACTCACCCTTACGTGCTGAGATGACGAGCACACCAACATCCGCCTGTGATGCACCGCCGATCATGCTGGGAACAAAGTTCTTGTGCCCTGGAGCGTCAAGAATACTGTATCGTCGCTTTTCCGTCTCGAAGAATCCTCTTCCTACCTCTACCGTCTTTCCCTTTGCACGCTCTTCTTTTGTCAAATCCAATGCCCAAGATAGGTACCATGTCTCACGCCCGGCTTCCTTTGCTTCCCGCTTGTACTTGTCCATTGTTCGCTCGTCGACCATGCCTGTGGCATATAGGATACTACCTCCCAGTGTTGACTTTCCAGCATCGACGTGACCCAGGAAGATGACATTCACATGCTCTTTTCCGTACATCTCTTTCAATAGTTCCTCGTCTACATCAGCTTCTTGCTCTTTCTCAACAGCATCGGCTGCGCGGCCTTTGGTCGTTTTCTCGGGAGTGCCCGTAGGGCTAGCTCGTCCAGATGAGTACGTAGGTGACGCATCGCCGCTTGATACTGCAGGTGTAGCTTCTCCTGTCTTCTCAATTGCTCTTCCAGCAGCAACCTTTGCGCCAGCTTCCGGTTGTTCGGGATTAATCTTATCTTTTACTGATGATGGTGCCTCAGCCTTTGATGTGTTGAGACTGAGTACTGGGGCAGGTCCAGAGGTCGTACTTGGCGAAGCTGTTGATCCAATGCTCAACGTCTTAGCTCCACCAGCGGCAGTCTCTACTTTAGGTGCTGCTGCTTTAGGTGCAACATCTGCTGCACTGAGTGACAAGACTTTAGGCTTAGGGGTATCTGTGCTGGCGGTCGATGCAGAAGTACTCTCCGGACGTTTGGCAATGACAGGAGTCCGTTGTTGCTGCTGTGGTGGTTGGTACGCCTGTTTTTGTGGTGCTTGCTGTTGTTGTTGGTATCCTTGAGCAGCATAGCCACCCTGTGATTGATTGTATCCTTGTTGGCTGTATTGCTGTCCGTATCCCTGGTTGTATTGCTGTCCGTATCCTTGTTGGCCATATCCTTGCTGACTATAGCCTTGCTGTTGACCGTACTGCGGGTAGCCACCGTAGCCACCTTGTTGATAGCCGTATTGCTGATATTGCTGTGGTTGAAATGACTGCGCGCCCGGTGTGAAGGTATTGGCACCAGCCTGAAAGTTACCGCCTTGCTGCTGGGATCGTCCGTTCATGTTCATCTGCTGTGTTCTTCTCGACAAATCCTCCTGCGCATCCTGGTCGTCCTCCCATGAATCGAGTCCTGACATTTTGCGGCGTGGAAATGTGTGATATTGGGGAGAGTAGTCTTATGCTGGATTTGTGTGTGGTGAGGTGATTTGGAATGTATATGATGGCCCAGAGAGCACGTTGGGGCTGTGGCTATTATGCAAGGCTGTGTGTGTCTAGTGAGCTAGCCGTGTAGATTTTATCACTACTACTGCGTGCTTCGCCAGTCCTCATCCCCTCTTCGAAAACACTTTGCGCTACCCCACTAGACCCTGATTCCAGAAGTGGCGAAGCTGACTCAATCTGGAGAGACAGCAATAACAACAACAACGACAACAAACACTTGAAAGATATTACAACAGTATTTCTGATTCCAACGTAAAATCTGTTACCCTTCTTTTCCTCAGATTTCAACAACAGAGGCACCTATTGTTTCATTGCTGAAGGTGGCTATGCCAAGCACGAGCTCCTGTGATGCTGTTCTTGCTTGAAACTCGATACAGTGGTGTGGACTTCACTTTTCAGTGAGCCACCCCCTAACTCGAGCACAGGATGGACGACTTGCTTCTGAAGGTTTGTCACGCTATTGTGTAGAGTGTGATTAAAAAGCTCATCTAATGTTGAATACAGGTCACGCAGCAGGCTATGAACTATGCCATACGGTAAACATCATGAGCTTGTGTGCCAGGAGCAAGTCTTAATAGTCTTTACAGCTCGGGCATCACCATCACAAGCACATATGCGATCACGCAATGCTCCCGACTTATAAAGGTATATGATTGCAGTTCAGACAAATAAGAGAGACATGCTAAGTTAGACACCAAATAGCAAACCAAGGACCGCCAGGGTCATGACGAGCTTGGTAAACTACGGCGTCGACTTGAGAGCAAAATCAAAATCATCTCTCCTGCCATCGACATGATCGAACTCATCACGGCCCGTGTCAATACCACTCTTGGTTCTGCATTCGACCTGACAACGTCATTGCGATTGGACATCCAGGCACTCGGAGTCAGAGTGTTCGGGGCTGTCTCAGACGAAGAACTATCTCAAAAAGGTAGCTCGAGAGCCAAGTCAAAGCCTCAAAGAGATGGCGAACTCAAGATGATCATCTCGGACATGAGAGCTCTGCTTGAACGCATAGAAGATGCTGTCCCATTGATCAATCTTGCCATTACCACCTCCGGAGTCAAGCTGTCTACCAATCTACCCGTGTCTATCTCACCATCCCGACTGTTACAAGCAAGCACGTTTCTGAGTTCAGGAGATGTACAATATGCCGCAGGCACTGCGAGATCTGTACAGATCGGTCCCACATTTACCTTATCGATGTACATGCTCTTCTCAGGGCACTCTCTACGCCCCAAAGACGATAGTGGCTTTCGCAACACAACTTGGCAAGAGGTCATTCACAAAGCTCGTGTCAAGCTTGTGCGGACCTCCTTAGATACTCTCCACGATCTCCCTGCCTTCACACAATCTACTGACATGGACGCTGCCCCGACTTCAGACCACAATGAGCCGTTTCCTACTTCGATACCTGCGGCTGCAAGAGTAGATGAGTTCGCGTATCAGCTCTTGCTTGTTGAAGACCTTGATGACGGACGTGTTCACGAGCTTGAAGAGAACGGACCACAACCCCAGACGTTCGACGACATCGAGAGTGCTGGCATTAGAGAAGTCATTCCGATCCATCAAATTGCCAAGATCTTCTATGCAGATACTGGCAAGATACTCAACATTGGTACAGAAGGGGAGATCAATAATCCAGTTCTGTTGCTGAAACGTGATATCAACGCAGCCCCACCTCGCCGGATGATGGAGAATGACATGGACGGCACAACCTACGGTGGTGATGATCTACACTCAGAGGCGGACACATCAGCACAATCACAGTCAGAGCTGGACGAGATAAGCGCACAATTTGCTCGCGAGATGCACGATACGCCTGGAGAAATAGACGAAGAGCCAGCACCAAAACCGTGGCGCTTGCCTGTTGGCCTTGATCCTGAGTGGATTGCGCTCGAAGTCTTCAACGACGACCCAGAGTCCGACATTGAGTCCGAAGACGGCGAAGAAGATGTAGCAGATAGTCCGAGCATACCCAATTCCTCCACACCACCACCGCCTCAAAAGAATGGTTCCATCATGCCAAGTCTTTCGGCTGCATTAGAGAGGCTGCGTCTAAGTCCAGCTGCATCGAGCACACCCAGCTCTTCCGCTGCGATCGAGACTCCTGCGCCTGAAACTCCTGCTCAGTCGAATGTGATGGTTCATGTTCCCAGATCGAATCAGTACATATCACAACATCGCCCTGAGACGGTGATGATGGGTCCTGCCGTTCGCACGAACTTGTCACTGCTTGAGATGCTCGTTCGTCTGACGTCTTTGCAACAATTTCAACAAGCTTCCCACCTGACCATTGAGGATGAACTACTGAATTTTTTCCTAGAGGAGTCCTCCACAACTGGTGCTGCCACTGGTGACATGGAAGCGCGCAAGCAGATTCGCCTGGCAACTAGAGCACGAGTTGGCTTCGACCCATACGACGAGTCGCCAATCAAGCGACGTGGAGAGCAGTATCAGCACGCCCAAGAAGGTGATTGGGATCCCGACTATGATCAAGACTGGAATGATGGGCAAGAAGCTGGGTGTCCTCCCAGGACTCCCGACAACAGAGCTCATGATTCCCCGTCATCTCGCATGCCATCGCCCTCGGACAGCAGACACGAGCCAAAGCAGTCGAGAAGTAGAACCGCCACACCGATGCGTAATGTATACTCTCCTAGAGGGGTTCCACTTCATCAGGGTGGCTTCGCAACGCCACCGGCAACATTGAAGGCAAGGCCTTCCGTCCAGTCGAGCGTGTCAAGATCGAGTTACAGCAGTCCTCTTGCGCAAAGTAGCAGACAGAGTTTCGTCGAACACCAAATGTGAGGAGCAGCATGGGAAAGGAGGTGGATGCACAAGGAAAGGACGATACTTGAGGTCTGAAGAGGCTGTTGTCGGGAAGGATGCCTGATCATGAATAGCATAGGTGAAGTCGTGGTGTTTTCCAATCACGAACATCGAGATCTTGACTCTCAGTCTACTACTCGAAAGTCCATGTTGCGACGCTAGTCATTCCGGTTGTAGCGGCGTGAGCCGACAGATGACAATTGCATCTGAAACACGCCTCAAACACATCGAAATCTCCACATCACATGCTCCAAAATACAACGTCAAAATTCGACCAGTAGTCCACTAATCTCTATCAGGCGCAATGTTCCGCAAGAGAAGGTTGTTAGCTACGGCGTCCATAAACTTCACCCCACATCGTGCTGACTATTCACAGACGATCAGGCGTTAACTCTACAAACGAGTATGATGACCTCGCCAATAATGAGACGTCTTCGCCAAATACTTCTCGACCACAACGCAATCCGTATCTTGCTGCTCATCTTGGCCTCGGCAGTGATGACGTGGATGGGCCTCTACCTCTAGCTTTACTAGCTGAAAGCGGGCACCTCGAAGTTCACGCCGATGACAGAGTACGCTTCGATGACATTCACACTAAAGCTATGAAAAAACCCGCCACCTCGAGAGCAAAAACAACGTTGGCCAAGCCAAAGTCGACGAAAGCCAAAGTCACCAAATCTCCAGCTTCACGCCCGTCTTTCAAGACCAAGGATGCGGAGCTCCCAAGCACGAAACCTGTTAGTTCTACGTTAGCTCAGGCGACGGCAATACAAGACTGGAGCAGGACGAAGCCGAGTAAGGCAGGCATCAACCAGAAGAAGACTTCCGTACCGGAGGCTGATAATGACCATATTGTCGTCGAGCTGGACTCGGACCATGACGCTGCTCTCATTGCTAGCAATACCTCTACTCGCGTGAAAAGAAAGCTTGAAAGTTATCTGCATACAGTGCCGGTCCTTCACACAGCTGCGTTGGTCGAGACAGACGGCAACTCGTCTCAGCCCCTGCTATCACGAGATGTTCATCGCAACGAAGAATTGCCGTCCAGTGTCTATGCTGAGGAAGACTTATTTGATAACCTGTGGGGAGCGTTCCCTCCACCTGAGGCTGGCGACATCCCTGACTATGAGCACACTGGCGATGAGAACGTGGCTTTCCCAAACAGAGACAATGTCGTTGTTGAGGGCACAAAAAGTGCTGGGAGTGCGAGTCCGATTGCCTACAATGAGGCAAGCCTAGATCTTGCTGCAGCTCACCCTCCTTACTCCACTCATCAAGCAAGTGCGGGCTTTGTTCTGGACGGAAGCATGGAAGATGAGTTCGACGACGATCCCGAGGACAGTGCTCTTGATGATATTGTCATCGACGCCGACATGATCTCATTCAGCAAAGATGAGAACCTTCTATTGCCAACTCAAGCATCAACTCTTTCTAGCTCAATCCCTGCAACTATCAACAGTGATCACGGAGGCGTCTCAAATGAAGACGTCATCCCCGATTTCGTTTTTGATGAGGAGGACTTGAGCCTAGAGGACCTTGAGGACCTGGCAGATTTGAAGCAACCATCCAGCACGTCCACATCCACACGACTACCAGGGCTTTCAAGCTCCATGACGCCTACCAGCACTGCTACAACCAATTCTCTGTCCCAGATACTTGCCGCGCCACATTCTGACAATGTCTTTCCCGCCGCCGCTCCAATCGAAATCACCCCATTACCAATCTCAGCCATCTCACGTCCATTTGCCACTCCCTGCAAACCCGACTTCACCGCACCACTCATCGAACCCGATCCACTCTCCCGACTTCCGTTTCCCCACTCCATCCTCGACCGGTCCCCAATCACCGGTCTCTCATCCCACACCCTCTTGCGAACCTGCTTTCGCCTTGGCGCCGCCCTCTCGACTGGCTGTGCCGCTGCACGTGCGAATCGGCCTGTGTTGATCGAGCTGTATGCGAGAGTGCTGGCATCGGAACGCTCAATGGAGACTGGGATCCAGACATTCGTTCTCGGCGATCTGGGACGTACATTTGGCGCAGGACGCAGGGACACAGAAATGAGTGATTCAAAATTAGAGAAGAAGCGGCCCGAATTGACGGTTCAGGCGGTATGGCAGGGTTGGAAGGGGCTGGAGCCGTGGCAGTATGATGGAGGATTGCTTTGTGTGGCGACTAACAACAACAACGCCAAGGACTTGGGCGAGGAAGTCAGAAGCACGAACTTTACAGGTTCAGCCGAGGCTGAAACGGACGAGGTGAAGATGGGTCGCTTCCTGGGCAAGATTGAGCGCGACGACGTTGGGAAGGGGTGGGTGTTCAGAGTGAGTAATGCGTGGGAGGCGAGCTGGGAGGATTTGGAATGGACGAGGGGAATCTACTGCTGATTTGAGGAGGAACGGGACTTAGTGTGCTGACATGGGGGTCGAGGGGTGCCAAAATGTGCTGGAATATGCTGCCACGTTGGAGGAGAGGACTTTTCTAGCCTTTTATGAGTTTTGGCTTACTTGCTTATCGTTTACATAGCTCATTCTACATTGCTCATTTCTAAAGAAGCTTCATCACTTTTCCTTATGCTTCTCCTTCTTACACCCGAAGAGTTTCAATTGCTTGAATAGCCTTTTGCGTTCGAGCAGGCTTCTCATTTGTTGCTGAGACGTTGTGTAATCTCCCGCCTTCCTCAAATATTCCAAGTTCTGATCTTCTTTCCAGGAGACTCCAGCATGAGCGGTTACCCTCATCTCCTGCGCAAGGTGTCGTCGTACATGATATGCCAACCGGCCTCGGGACATTGATCACTGTTTATACTAGTGGCGGATGTCCAGCTATATAGGGTGCAGGGAAGGAGGAGTCATGAGTCCGGACTTGCTTTGGTCTCAGCTGTTGTCTCATGCGCAGGGTTCGAGATTCTGATCTTTGCCGTCACAATGCGTGAGGGTATCCTGAATATGACTTTGCGTGATATCTGATGCATTTCGAAGTGATACGAGCGAAAGTCGCGATGCCGAGTACATTCAATGGCTCGGGAAAGCACGAAGCCAGATTGTGAGAGATGTGAGCCTGTTGGTCGCAGCAAGCACGCTTGTCGAGACTGAGGATGACGTGCAAGTCAAATACTCCAGTGTATGGTCGCACTTTTGCCAGGCGATGGCCAGGTCGGTCTGTAGAGTGATGTGACAGTAACTCCGACTTCGTGGCCAAGGGATCATGCTTTATGTGTCTCGGCGGATGAGTCTGTACTTCCATGTCTTGATATAGAAATACGACGTAGTACGGACAAATAGGATCTGCCAAGTCTCTGAGCTATGTCTCTGTATGGAATTTTCTTGTTGTACAGCTCGTTCAGCAAGTCTTCTTCCTCTTTTGTCCATTGTCCGCGAGGTGTGACATCTTTTGTTGATCCATAGAGCCGTAAATTCTTGATTCTGGTTTCGATTGAGAAAGCAGATCTCCCAGAGAGTCGTTGAGCAATCGAGTCAATCGCCTGCTTTTTGGCCATCCCGTCCATTACAATGCCGTCTTCCTCTGCTGTCCAATTGGCAGCATGCTTGTTGGGCATGGGCTTTAATGTTATGCCTCTTAGATAGGCAAAGTTATAGATGGAGCTGAATTTAAGATGTGGCAATTGAGCTCTGATCTGGCCTACAGATAATCCGTCCAGAGCCAACTCGCATACACGACGGCAGTCCTCGCCCTGTTTTGGGGACTTTCTGTACCGCAGACCAAGCCTGTTCAGCTTATTGTGAACACCCGCGCGGCTGCGAGTCGGGAATAGCTCGCAGCATTCTGCGAGGGTCTTCCCTTCTGCATGTGACCTGCAGAGCAGATCTGTGTCTGCATCACTCCACTCGTCCCAACGAGGCAACCTGGTGGTTTTGGTAGGTTTGGCATCGGTAGAAAAGAAAGCTCGAGGTGGTATCACTATTGTCTTCTCTGCTACAACAGGAAAAAGACGCCACGCTCGACTGGAATAGCTAGAACGTAACAATCCCAACATTATGATGCTTGTGATGCACGATATGCGACGAGTGCAGGGGCTCTGTTTTGTGAAAACTATAATCTCAAATAATGTATAGGGGGGATCTGAGCAGATGACAGAGCAGATACAGTAGCGTTGGCAGCAGAGTCTGTCGAGCAATGTAAATTGTTGTTATCAAGGTTGTCGAAGTTGTGAAGTTCCAGGTTCAAGCTGAAATGAAACAGATTCTCGAAGATCAAGCGGGTCCGGGCATCAGCACGCCACTTCCCTCGACCATCTGGTGCCATTCAGCGTCATTGCGTAAAAGTTATATGGTAGTCACGCGATCCACAAAGCATTAGGGCTGCCTGAAGGTATGGAATGGGTAGCATGCGTACAAATGATGTGATGACCTTTACACACTGGCGTCCAAACGCGCCATCGTTCCAGCAATCCGTAAGTCGTCTTCAAGGCAGATACAGCACAGATGTTGAGTCAGGCACATCATTCATCAAGTGAACGTCTCTCATTGAGACGATCGGACATTGTCTATCCTTTGCACTCGTGCTTTGCTGCATTTGCTTGGTTCAATATCAACAGCAATTCGCTCCATTGTTCATTTACCACCACCCACCGCCCGACACTCATGCCAATGGTCCTACCGGCCTGCCCCCTGCAAGCTCTGCCCAATCCGATAGCCACTAATCCGCTCCCACTCGATCTTCTGCCTCGTCACCGGCAATTGCCGACGCAACCCTTTGAACGCTCCCTCGCTCAACTGCACAAATGCCCTGTTCAGCTCCTCCTGATACTGCTTTTCAGCTATCGCGATCGCACGAATAATGTAGGACCCACTCGCCGAAGAGGATGTGGAGAGTGACATGGGCTTCTCAGTCAGCAGCCGCACGTTGCCGTCTTCGTAGTAGTGTACGTCGATGTGGAGCGTGCCGGTGAGTGCGGATGAGGAGGATGGGCTAAATGTGTACTGGGATCGCCAGCGACCGTTCCTGCAGAGATGTCAGGGGATGTGGTGCTCGATTTGCTAGAGTCCTCTTGCTTACCAGAAGTTGTTTGGTGAGTACTTGTTCGCGACTAGCACGATCGCGATACTCGAGTCGTTGTCCGATGGGTAGACGCCGTACGATGCGGAGGGAAAGTGCTCGGAGGCATATTTCGAGAGAGCTTTCAGTGTGGAGTCGACGAGCGAGGTGTGTTGGGATTCAATGGAATATGATTGTACGGAGGAGGCTTTCTATGTAGCGAATTAGGCCGAGATCCCGTCCTTGATCTATGAGATACTAACTTGCGTTTGGTGGTCGAAGGCGAAGGAGCTCTTGCTTTCCGTGTCGTAGTACCGGTCATCTGGCAAGGAGTTGTAGCGGCTGACCAGGACCTTGCAAGCTGTTAGTGATTGCGCGACGAACGTCACGTAAGGGTGCTGACTTCTTGACTACCACCTGGCAACTTCACAGTCGTGAACTGCTCTTCGTTATATATCTTGAATGCTTCGATTTGTGATTGTAGTAGTGACGGCTGGTCTGCTGTGAGGGCTTTGATATCTGGGTAGGTGATCTTAGATATGCGGAGGGACAATCATTGTCTGTGGAAGTCCAGCATACCTTTCACGACTTCGTGCAACTGTGTAATCAGGTGTGTCAGTCTTGACTCAATTGCCGACAAGCGCAAGACCTACCTCTCCTGGTGGTGCATCTTTGATAAACGAGCCCACGATAGCACCCTTGGACGTCATGATCGTGGTGGCAGAGCGAATCGAAGTTTGCGTTTGAATGTTCCGTCTCGACGATCTGTGTTAGCAGCGTTGTTGTTGACGGACGTACGTCAGATCAATGCGGGGTAGCCATTGAGTCTGAGGAGTGTTTCAGATAATAGGGGTCCACCAGTGGTACGGATGCCAGTTGTATAGCAAAGAGAATGCCGAACGGGACCATATGATGGGAGCTTTACTAAATGTATATATAAAACATGGGTATCTCTATGTATATCTCCGGCCCTCAAGCTCCCACCTATTCGATGCTCATCTTCATCAAGCCGTCACTAGTATCTGTCATTCCCTGCAGGCCCGTCTTCTTGACAGGCCCAAGCACCGGCGTAGTGACTTGTCCTACACTACTTGCTCTTTCCTCGACATTGACACTCGGTAGCGTGGTTTCACGCAGCAGCTTCGACTGTCCCCACCACGATCCGCCATTGAGCGGCGATTGGCCTGGTACTGGACTACTCTGCACACTCAATCCAGGGGATACTGCTCGGCGTTTGATTGAAGCGATATCGAAGTCGTCATCTCGACGCCGTTTGCTGTTCACCTTTTGTGAAATCTCAGCCGCAGTGGGCATCTTCGCTGGTCGTGCTTCAGCAATATTTGTTTCCACCGTTGGCTTGGGTATATTCGTGTTTGTTGCATTGCCTGAAATGCCAGATGAAGGTGGGCTGCTTCGTCTGGACATGTATGGGGAATCCATACTCACATCCTCGGACATATTCGAGGAGCTACGCGGGCGTCCTGGTGGTGGTGGCGTCTGTATTCTGTTATACATGTTCGGCCAGAACTCCTTCTGATTGGAGCTTCTGCGATGGTCAGGATCGAGCTTGAGCTCTTCGGCAGCACCATTAGAGAAGAAGTCGATATCAGACATCGAGACTGATGACTCTTCTCTTCCGATCTTCGGCACTACATTGGGCGATGGAGGCGCCGTCACTTGACCACCACCACTACTACTAGCTGCACCATTCCAATCATGGTCTTTGTAATTCTGGTGGACTTGTTTGACGACTTCAGCCTCTCTCTTGAACTCATTCTCGACTGGAGCGCTTTCTTCTTGCAGTGCTGCTCGTATGCGAGCGAAGCCTTTCGTCTTTGGCTAGATGGAAGATTAGCAGAGATTTGGGTGGATTGGTTGATACTACTCACCAATAGGTTACTTCGCCTCACGACTGGTCTGCGCACGACTTCTGGTGTACTTGAACTTCCACCTTCATCACCACTTTCATGGCTGGACGTGAGGTGAAGGTGATTCGTGCCCAGACTCAAGCTTTCTCTGCGACTGTTTCTGCGATATTGTGGACTGCGGTTCAAATGATCTTTCGCAATACGACCCGTAGCAACACTGTCCCGATGCTGTCGTTGTGGCTGTGGATCAGGCGTCGTTAATCTACTACGACGTCCAATACTACCTGGACCATGTCGTCGTCGCCGTCCTTCTCGCAGGTTTGTGAAGGCATGTGGATTTGGCGAGTGTTGAGAGAGCCAGTCAGGTGGCTTTGCCTTTTCCGTGCCGGTGTACGGCGTCACAGCAGAAGTGTCCATCATTTTGTGCACTTGTGGGGTGCTCATCATAGCATCGTCTGGCTCGTCCTGTTCCATCATCTCCTCGTCGTCTCCGGAACCGCTGCTTGAAGTGTCTGAGGTGAGCGCAACAGTCGAGCCTACCGAGCGCGAGAAGAAGCTCTTATCCGCAGCATTATTCCAGCCCCAGCCAGGATTGAGCCTCGGCGAATCCAGCGCCATTGAGTGTGACGATGTCCTTCTTGATGCTAAGCTTTTGTGCGTGATGGTTGGTGAAGAATCAGGAGATTGCTGTCCTGCAAGAGTAGAGTGATGCAAATGCGTGGCTGCTCGTGAGAAATCCATACCGCGAGAATGTCGGGGCAGGACAGTTGTAGGAGAATAGGCTTCGATAGAGGGTGAAGCGATCGTGCGGGATGCAGGAGCTGCGGGCTGCGGAAAGGCTTCGCGAGGAGGAAGGTCTAAGCTCATTGGCAACCGTGATGAAGCTCCGATGGCATGATCGTCTTGGCTTGTCTGTGCAGGCTCGAGGAAACGTGGTGATGGTGCAAGTGTAGGTGCAGAGTCCGAGTACGAACGGACTTTGCTGGGTGTTCTCATCGTGGTCTGCAGGTGGAGGGCATCCTGTCCCTCTTGATCTGTCTTTGAGTCTTCCGGAATGTCCATCTCGGTCTGGGCCAGCCACTCAGAGACTTCGAAGTACGATTGAAGCTTCGTGTATATGTTGATGTTGTAGCTAGCGGCCAGCGCTTAGATGCTGGATCAACAGCATAACATGTCGTTACACGCCTCGCGTTGTCAGTGGAAGGACTCAGCTGTCCAGGCAATCATGTTATTGACAACAAAGAGTGGTGTGATATGACGCGGATCGATAATGACCGGAGACCTCACCGACGCCCAGCGAGGATTTGGGCGACCGCCGAAGTACAGCCGAGAGGACATCAACACCCTAAGTCAACACGCATGCATTCTCGCTCTGCATTGCTTTCGTCTATCGAGAGACCGGCGTAGTGCAGTGCGATGTTGCTATGCGGGCTTCATACGCTGCACTAGGCTGGAGCAATCATCCTAAACTATCAACAAATCAAAATGTTACTGGTTCGTAGCGCTTCTCACTCATTTGCTCGATTTAGACAACGCGCAATAACGCACTTGAGCCGAATGTCACCCACTGATCACAACCATTTCATCGCCTCAAAGCTCTGTCAAGTCACTAGGATAGCAGGGACGGTACAAGCCTCGTGGTTACACACTTTTCGCGTAGAGCGGTACATTGAGCTGTTTCCTGATCATGCCGGCTTGCAATAGCACGGAGCATGATATACTATGACCTCTATAAACTGTGGCGCCACTGCTTACTTGCATTATCTGTGGAGACGTACAACAGCGCTAATGCAGATCGACCTGGTCGGTCACAGATACACCCAATTGACCCCGCTCCATGCTCTCAGCCTAGCCTTGACTTTGTGATACCCGATTACCAGGCTCAATGTCTCGTGATATCTCCGACTCTCGACTGACTTGTCTTCACATCCAACTTCTCGCAGTCTTCTTGTCTGCCTCGAAATCCTACCACTCCCCAGAAAATCACTGCTCCGTAACCTTGAGCTCGACCTCATCCAGCAGCACACTCCCTCCAAAGCCATGCACAACACCCTCCGCCGTCCCCTCACCACGGAGAAGTCCCCCACCACCTTCGG
>Ga0268250_10000568_pt1 | contig 17401 bp, 21 predicted proteins | sample AgamicAsSfe_FD_200448 | JGI IMG/M metagenome (GOLD analysis project Ga0268250, IMG submission 200448) | Agave microbial communities from Guanajuato, Mexico - As.Sf.e (v2) (version 2) | ecosystem: Host-associated > Plants > Phyllosphere > Phylloplane/Leaf | place: Guanajuato, Mexico | collected... | reverse complement strand
GTTGATCTGTATGATTTGTGGCGTTGGTCCGCGTACTTCGATGGCGGTCGCTAGCGAGATTGCGATGAAGAGGAGGAGTGATACAGACGACGCGACGAGAACCATACGTCGCGATATGGACGACATTGCGATAGCATTGGATTAGATTCGAAAGATTGAGGAGTTTGGGGAAAGACGCGAGAAAGTTGAGGTGCGCAGACAACGCCAAGACGTCATCGGGGGCTCCTGCACTACGCGTTTCATCCCCACGTCCTCCCCAAACACCGTCACAAAATAGCTATTAGCACATGTCTGACGGCCTGCTAGGTAGGAGAAGAGCAGAGTGTGGTTATTATGTATCATCTTCTTGGATCCTGCATGACCCAAGCCTCCTCATCCGACAACATTGCCAAGAACGAATATACCTTAACCTACCATTTCGGAATCATCATCTACCCTATCGTCTTCATCTCCATTGTCGCTGCCTTCATTAATCCCAACCTCCTTTTCATCTGCTTGCGCACCAGAGACATTCCCTACGAAAGCTTTGGCGATGTTGCTATCAATCGACTTGCCGGGAGTAACTTGGTACGATCATAAGTGATCTCTTCATACCGCCATGAAGATCTGTCCATGTTCCACCAGGAAACAAACACCTTGCAGTTCTTTTCCACAAGTTTCTGGATGTGCGGGAGCAGAATAGCCTTGTATTTCTCCATGGCAGACAAAGTTCGTACCTCGACGGAGAGGGTAATCGCGAGTCGTTTTGCATTCTTCGTGGCCGCGAGATCGCTAAGCCAACTGACTTGCTTCTCATAGTAATCCTTCGTTACTTTGCTCTCAGCCTGTTTATGCAGGACAACCGCTTGTTGATAGTTGTTGGAGCTAAAGTATGGTTCCATAGAGACACACACCGACAGCGTTCGGAGGTGGTCGAGAGGTCGACAGGATGGATGAATCATCAAAGGGCCGCTGTAAAGTAGAGGAACAACATCATCGATATGACGAACCTTGTAACAGGCATGTCGGTTGAAGACTTGTGCGATCTCCATAGCAAACTCATTTCCCATGTAATCTCCGATGAAGTAGTGTTGAAGCTCATTGTCAAGCCCGCGGGCCTGGCCACGACGGCCACCGACTTCCACATGGAAGAAATACTCTCCACGACTGTTCGCCGGCAAGCTTTTGTAACGTGGTAGAATGTGGGCCGTTAGAACACCGCCGATAAGGTGACAGTAAACCATGTCTCGCAGCTCGCGAGCCAGAATCTCGAAGATCTTCACAGCGAACTTACTGTTCCACAGGCGCGAGTAGTCATTGTATGCCTTTTCGAAGGCGCTGAAGGGAGATGTCGTATTAGTGAACAGATTCCTGTATTGGGAAAGCCCAGACCTACGTGTATAAGTTACGCTTCTTGCGCTGAAGTGTGCTTCGTCTGGATTCAAGTTCCTTAATCTCGATATCGACAGTGCTTTCCCTTCGATGGCTGAATGAGCTTCTGATCAAGAAGACTATAGCTTTGACTTACATCTCACAATGATCCTGGATCTTTTGCTTGAGCCTACTGGATTGTCAGACACTGGAACGCAGCTTGTGCGTACTCTTGACGTCTTCTTACAGTGTCATTGTTTCAAGTTTGGCTGTGAGTTGATTCTTAGGAGCCATTTTGTTAGTCATTGCGTTATCTAGGTATTAGTGTATTGCGTTGAGTTGGGGAAAAGACTCTGAATCTTTGACGTGAAATATGTGGTTGATCGCATTATGTACTGCACTTACGCTCTAAAGGCAACGCGAGAAGGCTGCAAGCTAAGCACGCGCACGTGTACTGAGATCTAGGCAAACCCCAAGCTTATCAATCATGACTTTCTCCGTGAATGGCACGGGATCGCAGAGAATAGAGCTGTCCAGCAAACCTTTACGTGATCAAAGAGCGGTATATGTCAGTAGAACACAGCGACTGTGAGCATTTTTGAAGAGCTGCGAAAGCAAAAATGACTGGACGGACAATGTATATGCTGGTGAAGACTCATTTGTACCTCTTCAAGCATCTCCAACCTCAGCCTTCTCTTTAGCTTTGTCTTGCGGCACCTTGACAACAATCTTACCCCTCGCCCTCCCCGTCTTCAACTTCTCAAAGGCTTTCGGCGCATCTTCCCAATCAAACACTGTATCAACAATACCCTTCAACTTACCCTCCTTCATCCACTCGCCAAGCTGCCTCAGCGCATCCGCCGACGGCTTCGCCATCAGCATCTGATAGCTATTCTTTCCACCGCCCAGAAAACCTGGTAGCAGCATATTCGAACCCACTGTCTTTATGCTATCCATGCTCAATGTTGATCCGATCTGGATGAACTTTCCGGCTGGCATAAGATAGGAAGATGCAGATTTGTAGAGGTTAGATGGCGTGCCGATGTTATCGACTACAAGGCTAAAAACCTGACCCTTGGAAGAAAGAGTATCAATGACATCAGAGGTTTTGTAATCGATGACTTCGTCTGCGCCCAGACTTTTGCAGAGGTCGACGTTGGGTGTTGAGCACGTCGTGGTAACGTGGCAACCAAGCGCTTTTGCGATCTGGATGCCATAAACACCAGTGCCGCCCGAGCCGCCGTTGATGAAGACTTTGTCGCCGCTCTTAACGTTTGGCGCGATGGCTTGATATCTGAAAATGATGTTAGTAGATCCTCCGGCTTCATTGACAACTCGCCCGGCCTTACTCGGTCAACCCCACGATCCCCACACCAGCCGCATCCTCTACCTTCACGCCCTCTGGTAATGTCGCCAACATATTTCTCTCCACAGCCACATACTGTGCCAAACTTCCTCCCGTCAGCGCACCGACTTTCGCGCCAAACACAAACTCGCCGATCTGGAATTCGTCGACCTTCTTTCCAACTTTGGCGACTTTGCCGCAAAAGTCCGCACCCGGGGTGATGTCAGAGCCTACAAGTCGCAGTGGCATCGGGCCTTCAGTCACCTTATGGTCGACGGGATTGATCGCCATGGCGTGAACTTGGATGAGAATCTGTTCATCGTGAAGCGTAGGTTGAGGTGCGGCGTCGTTGATCTGCAGGTTCTTCTCGATTCCGCCTTTTGTGCTATTATACTGCCAGGCCTTCATTGTGGATGCCATTTTGTTGCTCGAACTGAATGTGACTACTTGCGACAGTTTTCTGGTTGCTACGATGGGTTCAGCAGGGAGTGCGGTCCTTCTTATCTCGTAGCGTGGAAGTAGGTATGCGTCATGACGATTCGCTTTGAGCGGGGCATGCGCCACCGCCGTCTGTCAACACGATCTTGGGAGCCTTCTCGTCCATCGAAGGTTCATGCAAGCGACTCGCGTTATGGCGCAAGCTGAACTCGCGTAGGGAGGTCTTCACACTGTTAAAGCGGGTTAGGTAGGCAAGGCTGCTCGCCCAGCGGGCCGTCTTACTTGCGCCGCCTGATCGATAGGGCGAACCCACGTTGCTGTCTAACGCGATCAGGCGTATTCTGCGCAACGACCGCCAGGGGCTAACATGACAGTACAAAGCCACCTACTCGCGAGGCAAAGTGGTCTCCCCACGCCTAGTCCACTCAGCAGCTGTAAATGCTTAGCAGCCCGCGTCGGCGCCAGCCTATCCTCATGTTGTACTTAGTGTTGCACCAACTATAAATGTCGTCGGCGAGGAGACGGATCCTCCAGAAGTTTATTGTAACGATAACAACAGAAGAAGTATAGTGCATTGTAGCATGGACGAGTTGTTTATTCATACGAAAACATTCCTCCATCAGTTGGTCCTGAACGTCCTCACACACGCCCAGCCACCCTGTGTCAAGCCTCTTACGCGTATGTAACGAACATCTGTTCGAAGCCAGTGACATTCCACGTCCCAGTGAGGGTGTTGAGCGTCAAATTTGTTGGGGTGGTGGCTCCGCGTTGAAGCGCGCCACTCTCAACATGACCGCCAGTAGCGACGACAGTTCCGTTGGTCCTTTCCCTGAATGTGGGTATACGATATCAGTAAACGTCTCACATGAAGTTCGGACGTGAACACTTACAGGTGGTTGGCACCGGCTTTGACCGTGAAGTTTGCAAGGCTGATGTCGAAAGGATTTCGTGATGCCACAGATGGAGAGCCTGTATAAGGTCAGCATACAAGATGAATCATTGAACAAGCGTACGATGCAGCAACCTACCATAGTACTGCGCGTTGAGCTCCTCAGGTGAGATGAATAGCTCGTAGTATCCTCTGTAGTAACCCTCGGTCCACTGAAGCTCGCGGTTGTCGCGCACGAGGGCAGCGGAACGATCGCTCGAGTTTGCAATAGATCTACCAGCGCCATAACCACTGGAAGAAACGGCCGTGCCGGCGAATTCGACACCAATAGCACCAGCACCCGTAGATTGGTCGTACGGAGTCTCGTCAAGCCAAACAAGATCAGACACCCAGTTGGCATGAGAATCACCAGCCAAGAAGGCGGTGTTCGGAATCTCGTTGCTGTAAAGATGATGAAGGGTACGGTTGCGGTTTGCAGTGTATCCGTCCCACTGATCAGCGTTCAGCTCTTCGTCGTACACGGCGCTATTGTTCATCCGCGAGAAGATGATTTGATTTCCGACGATCCTCCAAGTAGCCCCTCGCTCATGCGATTTGGAAAGCTGGTTGTAGAACCAGTTTTCTTGAAGGCTACCCATCAGCGAGCGGCCAGCATCATCTTTGAGATCCGCAATGTAGTCGTCGTTCCAGTTGAGAGTCGTGATGGATCGGTCGTAGTTGCGTGTGTCGAGCATGATCAGGTCAAAAAGTTTACCCATCTTAAAATTACGCCAGATGCGCAGGTTGTCGTCCATGTCAACCTGGCGAATACTGTGTCGATCATTAGTGGGATCGAGAGTGGGAACAATAAGGTACGTACGGCATCCACTCGAAGTATGCTCTGACGGCATTCATCTTTCTTGAGTCAACACTCACGCCTCCGAACTTTCGGAAGCTCTGCTCGGTGTTGTTCATGTTGCTGAAACCATCGCGATATCCATTGTTTGCGACCTCTGTCAATGCGTTAGTCGATTGTAGTTCATCAATAATTTCCACGAACCATGATCATCCCAAGTTGGAATCCATGCAAAGTTTTGGTGTGCAAGAAGCAGGTCGTCATCGGTACGGTACTGGCCGATTCTTGTTCGGTAGTCTACGAAACGGATTAGTAACGACCACATTCAAAGAGTGGTTTCACACGAACCATATAGTGCGACAATCTCTCTTGATGGGTTCGTTGCTCGCGGATCCTGACCAAGTTTGCCTTTGGTGGACTCATAGATGTAGTCACCGAGATGAACCTATATATCTCGATCAGCAGAGCCGATAACGCTTTTATCAACCATACTTACGAAGTAATCTACCTGGTCTTTCCTGGCCGCGTTCCCGTACGCATTGAAGTATCCATTCTGCCAATTAGAGCAAGAGAAGATAGCAAGGCCAATCTTTGAAACATCATCGTCTTCGTGAGGACTAGTCTTAGTTCCTGAATGCGGGCGAATAAAGTCAGCATACGTCTCACACACAGTTCGTACAAGGAAACTTACTGCCGAGCGGACTTTTGTTGGAGCTACCACAAACATTAAACTGGTAGTAGTACTGCGTGAATGGCGAAAGATTCTTCGCTTCAATCTTTTTTAAGATCAGCTAGTCGCTCAATATTATCATTGCAGAAAGCTGACCTTGACAGTGAAGTCGATGTCGGAAGTGGTGTATGCCTGGCCTTGATCCGCGATGCTTGAGAAATTGCGATCCGTACCAACGCGATAGTCCACGCAAATAGGGTTTGGCGAGGCCTTGATGTACTTCTCCGTCTCGTGGTTGTAGAATGCTACATTACCCGTGACGGTTACATTCGACCTATCGTTCTCAAGTGATGGTGCGATGCGTGTCCAGAGAATGACCGAGTCCGGGTAAGGATCTCCAGAAGCGACGCCGTGCGTGAAGCTCAGCTGGGCAGGATCCCAGGGAGTTGCCCGTTTCACAAGGCTCCTCTTTGCGACCTTTGGCACGTCTATGCCAAGACCCTCATGCCGGCGAGAAGGCGAGTGGTAGTTCAAGTTGCCATCAAAGGATGCACACACGAGCGAGGCTAGAGGCGCCGCTGCAAGAAGAATTGAAAGCATCGTGAAGGCTGAAAAAGCTTCAGTGGTTCTCCTCCGGTCCTCCAAAGTCTCAAGACCGGAAAGCTTAAATACTTCTATACATACTTTGACATGCCGTCCTCCATGCACGACTCTACCCTCTTTGCACCAAGCAGGCCGCCAACATTACCGCATCGCGCATTCAGCACGACACTGACAGTAGCTATGGCCAATCGCAGAAGGTGCATTGTAAGTGTGGAAAAACGTGCCTGTTGATCGTCAACGGCGACATATGCAAGATGCGCATGTGCGAAGAGGTAGAGATGAGATTGGCCGAGCGCTACTGCATCCCGTCTGTCAGTCTAGCCGATTGTGGGGGTACGCAGTTCGTCTGAACCTCGTCGATGCTGGTGCAAGAAACATAGCGTGAGGAGTCGACCCAACTATGTAGAACTGAGATGGCTAGTTCAGTTCGATGACAGGAGAGACAGTGCTTGACTTCCAAGGCTTCCAGCTCCTGACCTCTCAGATGGCCGCGGACCTTGACAGCGCTAACATATTAGCGCCGTCCGCACCACCCATCATCCGCCCCTTCAACATCCACTACTCCCTAATTCGCAGCGGGATTGAGGTCGTTCTCTGTGTTCTCTCAAACTCTAGCTGCTGTGTATATGGCTCACAGTGCAAACACACCTTTGCATCAAAATTTGTATCATACGCTGGGGTGATACGGCCTTTCCACACATCCGACCAATCATTTTATCGTTAGCACTTCATCCAATGCAACCGTTCTCATCATATCCACGTTCCGGCGCTCGGACTCTCATTCGCTCTCTTTACATCGTGGTATATCTAGCGTCGTTCTGTTCAAAGGTACATTATCAAAGCAAACAACAAGCCAAATGCTGACAGCAAGGCCTACAATGCGACTCATCTTTACTAATTTTAATTTTCTTCACTAGGAGCTCTTGTAGGCTGCAAGATCAGGCATATTATTCTTATATTCATTCAGTTTTTCCCTTGTATGCGGCAGGAAGACTACGTGCCCGCGACCATCACTATGGGGCGCGAACAATCTACTCAACCTTGTACACAAGCTTTACGCCTGATACCTTGTTATCCTTCAAGTCTTGCAAGCCCTGTGGAACACCGGCCAGCCCATTTCTGACCTCAGCCGGGTGAGTCTTGATCTTGCCACTGTTGAGCCACTCCTCGGCCTGCTTCCAGAACTTGGCACCAAACTCGTAATCTTCCTGGCTGGCGCCGACGTTCTCATTGAACTTTTCACCGAGCGCGGTGTAGGCAAAGGTGAATTTGGTCTTGACGTCACTTCTCGGGTAGTTCTTGACTGGCAGAAGAGCAGACATGTGACCACCGCTGGAGCTGATGGCAGCAGCGGTGATGTCAAACGAGTTTCCTTCGGCAATGCAATCGAAAGCCAGCTTCAGCTTGTCGTTGGTAGCTTTGCGGATCTGGGCACCAACATCGGCATCCTTGTAGTTGAAGACCTGGTCGGCGCCGAGCTTGCGGAGCATGTCGAAGTTGTGCGGTGAGGATGTCGTGATAACCTCGCAGCCTGACGCCTTCGCGTACTGAATGGCGAGTGTTCCTGTCGCGGTAGAGCCGCCGTAGATGAGAACTGTGGTTGGTTCTTGCACCTTGGCGGGCGGCAGTGGCAGACCAAGCTCCTGGTACAAACCTTGAGCTACGGTTGTGATTCCTACACCCAAAGTAGATGCATCCTCGAAGGACATGTTGTCAGGAATCTTGAGGTTGATTCCAGTCTTTGCCTTGATGTGTTCGGCGAAAGCGCCGTTGGAATGATCAGCAGGGTCACCTGAGATACGTCAATAACCACCTTCCAGAATCAACAATAGTATCCTTACCTCCGCGAACAAATCCAGCAATTCGGTCTCCAACCTTGTAGTCGGTAACAGCCTTGCCGACCTCCTCGACTACACCAGCATAGTCACACCCAGCAAGAGCGCCTGGCGCTGTCGACCACTCAATGCTCTTCCAGTCAGTCGGGTTCAGGGCTACGGCCTTGGTTTTGACAAGAAGCCAGTTGTCGGCAGGAAGCTTGGGCAGAGGGACGTCACTGCGAAGCTCAGAAACGCCTTTGGAGGCGCAAACGACTGCTTTTTGTGTAGACATATTTCGTGAGGAGGAAATAAGTGGAAGTATGGTGTGTGGTTTTGTTCCTGACAGTAGGGGTATTGGGAACTTTGATGGCCTAAGGAGTCGATTGATATACATTCTGCTATGATGCAAGGCCTTGTAGTGGATTTGTAATGGGACCACTCTTAAGATCTACCGGGCGGGGCGGAGCATGTTCGGCGAAAGCTAGGAAGAGGGAGCATGCTTCGTACTCGGGGTGATAAGTAATTCGTGATCACTCATACTGTGTTCGGAGCACTGTTGCAAGTGTAGTGTACTATGCCTACAGCGAGAAGACCGTTGTAGTCTTTGCTTACTGCAGATGTAATGCGGATGAAATGGTCCAAGCTCAGGCTTCGCGCTACGTAGGTAAGCTTTGGCGCAAGGGTCCAGCAGCGCGACGCATTCGACGCGTAGCTCTTCTGCTTCGACTCCACAGGCACGACCCCTCCCAGGCTTACTGGGCACGCAGTCTGTCATTGCCGTCATGGACGACCTTCAACGGCCCCCAACGCCTGAGGATGAGGACATCAAGCTCAACTTCTTCCCCGATCCCCCGCCATTCTACAAGTACTTCACCACCGAGAACCTCGCCCGACTCAAAGACATTGAGAAGGAAGCCGCGCCGGAAAATGACGACACGAATTCCTCCACCTCCAAAGCTGCGACGAAGCTCTCTGCAGAACGAATTCTCGCCTTGCCGACCGAGCTCCGCTACCTGATACCACCCGAGCCACCTGCAGACGATGCCGAGTTTCATGTATTCGGCGCAGTAGAAAGTGCCAAGGGCGCAAACAACTTGATGAAGAACATGGACTATATAGCCGACCAACTCAGGTTTCAAGATGTCTTTCACGACTGGACGTACGAGCAACTGTACCCTTCCCCCTCCACCGAACCCTCCGCCGACGACCCTTCCGCGCAACAGCCTACCACGAGCAACTCTGCGTCTCTCGACCGCCAAAACTACTTGTTCCGCTTCTTACGGAGCATACTGTTGAGCTACATCTCTCTCCTGGGTATCGTGGCTGCGAATCCGACCTCAGAGCAAAAGGAGCAGAAGCTCAAGGACATCATGACATTGGTAGCCAACATGCATGCGCTGATAAATGAGTACCGGCCGCATCAGGCAAGGCAGACGCTTATTGCCAAGATGGAGGAACAGGTGCGCAAGAAGAGGGAGGAGATTGAGAGCGTAAAGCGGATAGGAGAGAAGGTCAAGGAGGTACTTGCTGGATTTGGTGGGGTGGACGGTGAAGACAAACCCAGCAATGGAGGTGAAGAAACCTTAGAAGACGGGACAAGGGCGAGGGAGGAGGACAGGCAGCGTGTGCAGAGGGGGATGTGGGACGCTATCAACGAGGTCGTAGGATAAGAAGCACGCGACCAGGCTCCGACAAGGTCGGACAGCATCGTGACGACAATTAAGCTATTTCGATTTCAACTCTAAAAGTGAGCGCATTGTCGACAATGAAGCTCGAAGCATCCGGTGCCTTCAAATACCACATACACCAGAAGGCCTGTAATCTCGCAAACAATACATACATTCTAGAGACGAAGGTGCAGACAGTTTATTGTAGGCAACTGCACTTGGCGAATGTCGGCACCAAGCAGCCGCACGACATCTAGAGTCTCGGCGTGGGCACCATTGATCCAGGAACATGACGTCATGCGGCCTTTCCACTCGCCAGGAATCTACCTGCTTGATACTTTGGTTCTCATCAGCCACACCCAAAGCCACAATCCTTATTCTATTAGCTGTTCCTCTATAGTTCGTATCGTTGTTTCGGAAACTCCCGTTGGCGCGCCCCAGCTGGTAGTGCTTGTGACACCAACGTAAGCTTCAAGGGTTGGCACGCGCTCAGCCCCGGTGCGCAGACATCAAAGATTTGATAAAGAAGGCAACCACGGCTGAATTTTTTGGCGGTTCAGCTCCTGACCGACTGTTCCCAGGCTGCGAACGCCGAGAATAAGCAAGTGCGCGGCTGAAGAGGACCTCTACTTCGTAGATAAAATCGCATATATCTACATCCTCGACGCGTTTTCCAGCCAGGTCATCTGCGGTACTGAAAGACTTCAAGTTCTAGAGACTATTGAAACTTGAACACCTCATCGCCATGCCATCCACAACCTCAGCAAGGCCAACTAAGCGCCTAGCCATCTTCTGCGACGGAACGTGGGTTGGCCGCGAAACCGAAGTCGAAGATGCACCACCAAGCAACATCCGACAACTCGCAAATATGGTCGGTGAAGTCAAATATGTCACCGACGACAAAACAGCCGCAAAGGTTCATCCCATCATACCTCACAATACAACACCTAAAGGTTCTCCCTCGGACATCATCGCCGGTTACCAAGAAGGCGTCGGCCTGAACAAGACCTTTTTACAGTACATCTGGGACGGCGCAACTGCCTCCACCATCGGCGAAGAATGTATAGCCGCCTACCGCTTCATAGTGGAAAACTACACTCCGGATCACGAAATCTGGCTCTTCGGCTTCAGCCGCGGCGCCTTTACCGTCCGCTGTGTAGCCGGCATGATCAACAACTGTGGCATCATAAAACGGCTTCCGGAATACACAGACGTTGAAGTTCAAAGGCTCTGTCACGAGGTCTTCAGAACATACCGGAGTAACCTCCCCATCGACGCACCCAAGAGCGAAGAATGCCAGCGGTGGAAGGGGCTCGATGATAAAGTCTGGCAAGTAAAACGGCCCATTCGATTCATGGGTATCATCGACACCGTTGGTGCGCTGGGTATTCCGAGACTCAACGCGGGAATTGGGTTTGATTGGAGCCCATTTGAATTTTTCGACCAGACTGTCAGTAGCGTCGTGCAGCATGTCTACCATGCGCCTTGTTTGCACGATCGACTGTGGATCTTCCAGCCTTGTTTGGTCTATCCTAGTGAAGAGGGTGGCGAGGGCGAGGAAAAGGCTGTGGTGAAGCAGAAATGGTTTCCAGGAACACATTATGATGTCGGTCGTATGACTTTCCGCTTTGCACGCCAGAGCCCTGCAAATTGGATTGAAGATGCGTTGGGCTGGGCTACAGACCTGCTTTCACGGACGATTTATCCGAATGAGGTGCTTAGCGATGCTGTATTGAGGTGGCTGGTTCAGGGAGTACAGGAGGCTGACGACGATTCTACGAATCCGTTGATGCCAAACACTGATCAACACGTCGAGAGCCTTAGTAACAGACTCGGAGAATCTGCTGTGGCATCCTCAACAGCATCAGCTCCAGCCGCTCGAACAGGAAGCGGCGACATCTACGGTGACGTTCTTGCTTACGCACCGGGCGGTAGGGTGTTCAGTGCTATAAAGCGTACTTCTCATTCCATTACTGGACTACTGAATGATTTCATCCCTCACCTTGGCGACAATATCCAGAGTTTGCTAGGGATCAAGGCGCTTGTCGGTATTTTGACTGCTACAGCTGATCGTCGTATACCAGGGACGGAAGCGGATATCTATTCTTACAAAGAGTCTGAGACTGTGGTCGTGCAGGGGAGGGAAGTAAGGTTTACAGTCGAAGAGTTGGCAAGATTGAATGAGAAGAACGAGAGAGGTGTGTTACGGTATCCGAGTCAGACGCTAGAGGCTCATCAGCTTTGGAAACGTGTATTTGGGAAGAAAGAGACGCGGTGATAGGAACTAGGAACGACATTTGTGACAAGTTAGCTTCTTTCTTGTCGAGCTCGTTGATAGTAAGAGTGTTCAGTTGTTCTTGCAAATCTAAACCTGATCAATCCTACTTGCTCTTATTCATCTCAAAAACACCTTCATTCGCGAATGCCTTCTTGTCTACGATTTGATCCCTGGTAAACCATCTATTAGATTTCTTCTATACTCTAAAAGTACACATTCATCAGAACTAAAAGCGCTCCATAATTTCGAGCGTATGCTACATCCCCAGTACGAAAATGCTTAGACAAGACTTACTTCTTGCCACGGCCTCCGAAGCCCCATCGGATCTGGTTAGCCCAGCGACCCTCAACACCGAGATCATCGGCGCATTGCCAGACAAAACCGGGGTTCTTCTGGAACATGCGGCCAATGAAGGCAACATCGAGATTGTCGTTCTCGAGGTATCCGTTGGCTTGCTTGCCGTCGGTGATGCTACCAACAGTACCAACGGCCATCTTGTCTCCAACCTTGTCCTTGACGGCCTTGGCGAAAGGCTCTTGGTATCCCGGGCCGGCATGGATGTGCTGCTTCTCGTGGAGACCTCCGGAAGAAACGTCGAGAAGGTCTACGCCCCTGTCGGCGAGGATCTCGGCGAGCTTGACGGTCTGGTCGACGGTCCAGCCTTCGATACCGGCTTCATCAAGCCAGTCTGTCGCGCTGATGCGGAGGACGAGAGGCATGCTGTCAGGGATAGTCTTACGTGCGAGGTCAACGACTTCGAGAGTGAGACGGGTGCGGTTCTCGAAGGATCCACCGTATTCGTCAGTACGCTTGTTGGATGCTGGTGACAGGAAGGAGTGGAGTAGGTAGCCGTGGGCGTTGTGGATCTCGATGGTGTCAAAACCGATCTTGAGGGCGCGCTTGGTAGCATCGACAAATGCTTGCTTGAAGGCCTCGATGTCCTGTTTGGTCATCTCCTTGGGTGTGCAGTGGTGGTCGTTGAATGCGATAGCTGAGGGAGCATAGACGTTGTCCGGCCAGCCGTTCATCTCCTTTGTAGCGATATCACCCTTGCTCAACCAGGGAGCGACGGTGCTGGCCTTTCGTCCAGCGTGTGCGAGCTGGATACCAATCTTCTGGCCCTGGGAGTGTGCGAACTCAACGACCCTGCGAAGAGGCTCCATTTGCGAGTCTTTCCAGAGACCGCAGTCCTCTGGGGTAATCCTTCCCTCGGCTTGTACCGCAGTAGCCTCAACGAATGTGAGGCCAGGACCGCGCTGGATGATGCCGCCCAAATGTGTGAGGTGCCAGTTGGTTTGGTGGCCATCTTCGGCAGAGTATTGGCAAAGAGGCGAGAGAGCAAGGCGGTTCTGAATCGTGAGGCCGCGAAGCTTGAGGGGTTGGAAGAGCTTGGGGATCTTGGAGCTGCCATCGAGCATGCCAAGGGCGGTTCCGGCGACGGGCTCCTGTGCAGGAGTGAAGTATGAGATCTAGATGGGTTAGCTGACAGAAAACAAGAAGTGGGAACGAATACATACACCAGCGGCAGCCTTGTTTTTCAGCTCGTCCTGCTTTGGGACTTGTTCGCTGTTCTTATCCTCGGGAATGTCCTTTGCAATCGCATGATGCGAATGCGGGTTCTGGCTATCGGCCTCAGCACCCATTATGGCGGTCGTAGGTGTATGAAACTGGATTTGTGAGGTATTGGGAGGGTGGTGTAGAAGGTTGGGGCGTCAATGGATATGTGCAGCGAAGAGTGGGTGGTCAATGGCATCTTTATACTTTTTCTCCCACTCTTCGAGAAAGTACCGACATGACGTGCATGTGTGAACATTGCTACCACTGAACCCCTGCCGCGGGGCATCTTTGGCGCCCCGCCTTCCTCGTTTGGAATGGTTCGACACCTAGCAACCCATGGATTCGTTGAAGCCGGATTTGTAAGAAGCACGCCTTCGCATTCACCGACATGTTGCATAGTCGAGTATGCTGGAAGCCATGTTAGGAGGCGCACGTACCGGAACGGTGGTTTACTGAACTACCTAGGCACGGTGGAGCCAGTAAGAGCTCTGCTGGGAAGCTTATACATGTGCTGACCGAGGTAGCCGAGTAACATAAGCAATGCTTCCCCATGATCTGCAGGCATCCGTCATACAGTACATGGCCTGATAAAGGCTTCGCTCCTACTTCGGACACCTAATTCTCTGTTCTCTTCCAACACTTACTGAGCCTCGTGCAGCATGTCTCAGCAGCTTAACACGCGTTGCAATATCACAGCATATTACTAAGCGTCGGTTACTTGCCCATGCGACGCGTCAAACTCGGTCCAAGCAACGCCGCCGAACTTTACCGCTCCAAGCCATTAGTGCCGCAATCGATTCTGTCTCATGGACTTCCAAACACAGTATACCAAGTCTTTTACGCCGGTGTTGGCCCTGCTCTATATGCGACAAGCCTAGAACGCGAAGCTTCGTTGGTCGTGTCAAGGAGGACAAACTTTCTTCCATGTGTACACGCTAGGTGGCACATAGCCGATATGACTTTGAGCACCTGTGCACACTAACAACGCGCGCGTCGTGCGTCATCAGAACTGGCCATCGCGTCTCGGAAGCCAATTGAGCGCATGATATTATGGACATTCTCTTCTGGGTTCTAGGAACGCCTGAACAATCTAAGACGCCTGTGCCTTTCTTCATTCTTCAAAATACATTAAACAAGCTCTCCGTGGGCTTCCCGGTGGTTTTCGAGCTCGTAGGTAACTGGCAAACGTCGTCAAGGAAATGGTTCTGGGATTTCAACTGTCATGAATCTTAGGCTTTGTAGATGATGCTGAATGCCACATAATTTTTCACAGGTCTGCCAGTAATCGATGCATTCGTCAAAGAATTCTGGATGAAGATGAAAAGCGACTTAAGAGCTGGAAAATCCCGGATAGCGCTTTGATATCCTGCTCATCCTTCGAATTGCCAAAAGTTTCGAAGCTTTAAGGAGACGCAAATACCTCTTGCTCGAATTCTCAGGATCGATTCTGGTCAAGCGTACAGAATCAAAGATACATATAGGCTACTCTGTCGTAGGAGGGCGGAATCTCTGAGTGATGGTGACCAACTGCAAAAGTCACCTCTGCAGGACGTATGGCATTTCTCAGGATCGCTCAAGCGTAGCAACGCATGTTCAAGTGCAAGCGGCGTACCACAAGAAGTGAGAATCTTGGAGATCGCTGACTGTATGATGGCTCTGCCCCGCCGTCTTACTCTTGGCGTGTTTACGCCCCGCGGTGTCATACTCGATCATCATAGAGTTCTCTCAACGTCTCTATAACAGTCTGGTGCTCTCAGGGCTTCTAGAAGCAACCCGTGACGCTACATCAGATCCTGTAGTTCACCGCAACATACCTAAAGGCACCGCAATCAACCACCAATCAAAGTACAACTCCAACGACTAGTACGAAAGAAGGCCAGACGATAGTCTGGTCTACACGCACCTATTCTTCAACGTTTATCTGAGCATTGTTTTCCTTGCGTTGTCCTGCCCAGCCGATATCACAAGCCAACACCGAGGATGCGATATACCGCCGTGGAACCAGGGGAGGCACTGGAACGAAAAATCGAGGAATACAAACCTCGAGAGACATGCAACACTACACGAACCAAGAGTAACCTTTTCAGTCTGCCAGCGGAGATTCGGATGATGATCTGGGAGTGTCTCGTAGCTGAAAAGCTCATCATATTCTATCGGAAAGGCGGCCAGATTACATCCAGTTTCCTAGACAGACACGGTACACTGAGTATCAACAAGGCGACTTCACATATTGTGTACGATGTAGCAAATAGATCTAAAACCAAGTTACCACCGACGAGGTCCAAGTCGAAAGTTGACCTCATGGCTCTGCTTCAGACGTGCCAAACGATGTAGGTTTCTAAAGCGACGATCATGTTGCAAAAGCTCGCAAGCTGATGTCATAGATCTCTGGAGGCCACCAAGGTATTCTACCAGGAAAACACATTCGTCTGCCTTGACAGCACCGTACTAGTCGATCTGTGTAACGGACAGTCGTCGTCCAACATGTCTCTCATTCGCTCTTTGCAGTACTCCATCGGTACCCGCAAATTCTTCTCGTCTGCAAGCACCCAATCAGAGCGCGAAATGGTACCGTCTCCTTGCGACGTTGAGACATCGGAGAGCGTTAGCAAAGTCTTCCACCGGCGGTTTCCCAACCTTCGAAACCTATCGATATTTCTTTATGGGCCCCCCAGCCATGATGAAGAATACGCAAATATGCTAGGACATTTGCAAAACGTCTATGTGCAAAGGATATCGATAACGATGAACGCACTAGAGTTACCAGAAGCCTACTTTGTCAGGAACGCTACCCTTCCTCCTTTGCTCTACACTGATGGATGCGTTAGGGTAGCGGTGAGCTCGAAGCGTCCTGGGTGTTTTATCTCGTACCAGAAGGCGATTGAATGGGAAAATCCAAGAGTCGAAGATGACACCTGGATAACCGGGTCACTGTGGCTCGGACCTCTTCATGAAGCAGACGCGACGTTGAAGTTATTGACTTATGCAGTGCTTATACTCGAGGAGGAGAAAGAGCATGCAATGCAGGAACATGAACCGGCCTTACTGTGGGATATTATTCCCGCTGAGTGGTATAGCAGCTGCAGCTTCGCATGAATTTATCCGACGTATCTTCTCGAATTCTCTGCATACCAAAGGAGGATTTGGTTGCCGAGTGGAGCTGGATCCATGCAGCAGGCGGCATTCTCCATTATATGGCGATCTCCTGCCCCAGCAAGACGACGTCAATGCAGACATGACGACAGCTCCTTCCTCGTCAAGTAACCCAATGGTGCGCATCATGCGTGTTTCGTTTCGAGATGGCTGAGGCATCGAGGCTGAGGCAGCCGACGTTCCCGATATTCCCACGTAACCGGTCCTTCTTGTGCGTGACGTTATGTGGGAACCATTCGGTCAGGCCGAATTCCTTTTTAGAAGCCATGCAAACCTCGGACAAGGAGTGTGGCATGAGGCACATGCCGAGAAATGCGATGATACGCTTTTGCTGCAACCGCCCGTGCCACAGCCACAGGTGGTGCGAGGAAGCTCTCTGGACGGGAATATGACAGTGGGGCTGTTTTCTGTAAAGCGAAGGTGCGGTGGCCGAAGCGGTGATAGGGTCTTTGTTAGATGAGGATTGCAATTTACCCCACGGCGATTGCGGCGCATCATAAGAGGAACAGGCTAGCGTACTTCTTTGTTGGGCAAGGCGCAGATAGGTGAAGCATGGGGTCAAACGTTAGAGAGGGTGGCGGCAGCCAATGGCGCGCAAGCCCCGACGATGCGCCAGCCGCTGTGCTCGAACGCCAGTGAGTATGGCCTGTCGACGCTCCCTCGACACCACTCGTGTCCGTTTTGTGCTTCATCGACAAACGTAGACGCCGGCGCTGCGATTCACTCACTTGCTCGCAACGTAGCATTCTGTACTCGATTCGTGTTGCGCCCTATTTGCAATTGCCCCTCGCTGCTCGCT
>Ga0268250_10000567_pt1 | contig 17435 bp, 17 predicted proteins | sample AgamicAsSfe_FD_200448 | JGI IMG/M metagenome (GOLD analysis project Ga0268250, IMG submission 200448) | Agave microbial communities from Guanajuato, Mexico - As.Sf.e (v2) (version 2) | ecosystem: Host-associated > Plants > Phyllosphere > Phylloplane/Leaf | place: Guanajuato, Mexico | collected... | reverse complement strand
CTAGACTAGACCGAGCCTTGCCGCGTCGAGTCCGGGCTTGCACAGTCCGAGCTGGAAGAGATAGAGGTAGCGGGAGTTGCACTGCTGCGGTTTGTCGCACTCGGTAGTTCTGCTGACAGCAGGTGAGTGCGTCTGAGATTGGAGGACAGTGGATGGAAGCAGAATGCCTGTACGGTATGTATGTCGGTAGACGGTGGAGATGGATAATGCTGATTGTGGATGTCACCACATGAAACAGCATTACTGTAGACAAAATGTACCGGGGCATCTCCGGCCGAGGTTCCGGTTCCAGACCTCACCTCATGCTCCTCCTGCATCACTACTGGCCTCGTCGCGTCGCAACACACCACTCGAACACTTGCTGAATCCACAATCGCTGCTTTCTTCACCACATCACATCACGTACAATACGCGGCATCAGCAGCGTTAAGCGTTTGCGTTCGCCTGATGGAGATCAATAATCTCGTGGAGGAGTTGCAGTCCTGGCAAGTGTGTTTTTCTTCACATCCACATCCACTGCGCGGCACGGGGCCCGTCGTCAGGATGCTGGATGTCTGAGATGTGTCTAGGGTAGGTAAGGATGCGAGCGACACATATTTGGCCGGACACCTTATCAGAGTGAATGAGCAAATTGCAAGTGCGTGCGTGCTTGCTCAGGACACCTTCACACCTTCACACTATCTCTCATGGAACAGTATTCCTATAATGTTTTTATGTTGTATGTTGTATTAGAATATATATGAAATGTAGTCAAGACCTGATCAAGCTCAGGTCCTGACTGAGGTGCCTTCCCTGTTGGAAAGCGTATGGATACTGTACATGGTCTGTTGCGCGACAGCTCTTGTTTCCTTCTTCTTCGTGTCTGTGAACCGTATGTATTCATGCGTGCGTGTTGTATCGTATACGCCATGGCCGCCCCGGTATGTACAAATGCCTCCATGCTTTTGGTAATGCGAGTCCGAGCATCATCGTGATTTTGCCAATGCCATGCCCTGGTCTTCCACCATCATGATGATCCCAATGCCGTGCCATTGCCATGCAGGGTATGCCATTTCAGTCCCGCCAGTTCAGCCAATCCATATGACCCATGCAACGCCAATGCTATGCATTCCCTAACCCATTATGTATTCTACTCTTTTAATATTCTTATGGGTGTAGTTGCAATCCTTCATTGCTGGGACCAGCCCGTCTGCGCAAAGAACTGCTGCTGCTGCTGTTGCTGCGGTGTCAAGTTGCCGCCCATTGTATGCATGCTGTACGACGTATCGAGGTTGGGAAGCGGCTGCATCGACGGCATCGTCTGTGGTTGCATTTGTTGTGGTTGCTGCGTCTGCGGCAACATCTGGCTGAACGGTGGAGGGAACTGCGCCATCGGATCGTATTGTTGGCGGGCGACGTGTTGAGGCTGCTGATACTGATGCTGCTGTGAATGATGCGAGAGCTGCTGCAGCTGCTGCTGGTCCATTGGCGGAAGTTGAGAGAAGCCTGGGGCGTATGCTGGAACCTGCTGAGAGTATGATGTCCTGTTTGGATCGAAGCCACTGTGAGGGGAGACGACATTGGTAGGACTGTTGTTGACGGTATGGGTATAGTTGAAAGACCCAGAGGAAACGATGGATGATCTTGAGACACCATCGTACGGCGAACGAGTGCTTGGAGTCATGAGTGCTGCAGAACTGCCGGCCACGGCTTGACCGCCTGAAGCTCGATGGTCGACAGTGAAGTTATGTTCAGATCGATAGCTCGCAGATTGGTTGCTCCCAGTTGACCGAGTCGATGGTTGATAAGCTCCAGATTGAGGATACCCTGGATATTGGTTTCCAGCTTCTTGTTTAACGGCAGGATGCACCATGGATGATTGGTGGATTGGCAAGGCCATGGCTGTCGTGCCAGCAGGAGGGCCTGCTCCATATGAAGACTGGGCCGGCTCCGGCTTTAGCTGCATGTATGGTGGCTGCATCGACGGCAAGGCGTATACTTCTTGCTTTATCGGCATCGGTGGAGGCAGGGGAGGGTTGCTGATGACCTGGTTGAGCAGAGGAATTGCCCAATTCTGCACACTTGCATGGTAAGTCGACGCAATGTTTCCTGGAAAGAGACCTTCTTCAATGCGTTGTCCTTCGTCGATTGGCGCTCTCCAGTTCTGAGAGGTATATAATGCTGGACGCACGTCCAATTCCATTGCTCTGATTTTGGGATCTGTTGGGACTCGCAACAGAGTATCGCCCACACAATCCTCCATCTTGTAGTAGGAGACCAGATGGTAGACCACTGTCTCACTGAACTTGATGCTCATAGTCTTCTTGATCAGGCCGCGTTCCTTAAATTGGTAGGAATCAGTGAGCGATCCGACGAGGTGCTTGTGTAAGGTTCCATCGATCCCCTCACCACCAGAGCTTCTCCTAGGATCAACAGATAGCGGCGACATTGTGTTTGACATTGAAGGCTGTAAAGGAGTATATGGCGATTCAATTGGGCTCTCTGTCATCGGCTCGGCTAAGGATGGGTGTCTGGAAGTAGGGTAAGGCTCGGCTGCGGAATTGCGCTTTGACTTTTTGGTTGCGCGTTTCTTTTCGCCAGGAGGGAATGGTTTGTCGAGCTCTCGATAGATGAGGTAGTTGCCCAAGATCCTGCTGGGACTCCATGGCAAGCCGTCGGTCCATCTCTTGATTCCTGATCCATTCTCCTCGTATATGAATATCGAGCCACTCTTGATGAGTTGAGCTCGTTCGCGATCGTGTGGACGTCGGACTGTTCGTTCAAGGGCGCCTGATAATACTGCTTCGAAAAGTATAAGTGCGTCACCAGTAGAGCTCACAAAGCCTTCCCATGTCGGCTTGAGCACCGGGACTGGCGGCATGATTGCTTGAGGATGCGCGGGGGTAAGAGCTTGTGGCAGACCACTATATGCCGGGGGAAGGTTTGCCATGGTGGGATGGAAGTTGTATTTATGAGGAAGGCCCGGAAATGGAGGAAGGTGCCACTGTGCGTCCGCGTCCCAGTGGGAGCCCGCAAGACTTGGTAGAACTGTAGTGAGCGACAGCGTGACGACTGTTTTAGGAATCGATTCTTATTGAGACTCCGCGGATCGTGCTGAGACTTTCCCAAGGCACCCTATCAGGCACAGGATAGTCAAAGCCAGTGGGGTAATGAAGCGTGGCTTACTCCAGCTTTTGTGTTGAAGCCGGGGCAATGCTACAAGCTTTTCGGCGAGGTTATGTCGAGTGAGGCGCTTGATCACTACCTTGATTTTGTCGTGGGAGGAAATCAATACAAGATCTACACGCGTAAGTTTGTGGTACAAATGTGGTTGACCTGACCTGTTGAGCATGTTAGTATTGCTCGGTCCAGAACCTCAATACTGTGGAGCTGTTTGTATCGCACTGAACCTCGACAAGTATGACTTGGTACCGCGAAGCAACCATTGCAATCGCATTCACAGGACGAAGTAACATTGACATTCTGTTATTGTGTCGATATCAAGTTCCTGCCAAGCAAAGACTTGCAGCATCATGCTGTTGTGGAAGGCGCGACAGAGACAGAATGAAGAGTTGACTTACCCAAATGCGCTGACAATGCTGTAGTGAACAAGGTTGCGCGTTCAGAATCTGAACAATTTACAGACAAACAATACTATATCTGGAGTACTGCTGGAAGGGTAGAGGTGAAGTGATTGATGGTTTGATCTTGAAGTGATGTAATGAGGTTGCTTGTCTGAGTCGTGGTCGCGGAGTGTGATGCGGGGACGTTGTTTGATGAGCGAGCCTTGACACGATAAAAGTTACTCGTGTTGAGTTCTTCTCAAGATGAATGAGCGGATGTGATAGAAGCCAGGAGTAAGCCAGACAGAGATGCAAGAATTGTGTAAGAGAAGAGTTAAGAAGACGTGCAACGTCAGAGAAGGGACGATGTTTGCAGAGTCGTGGCAGTAGCGTGGTGGCAGTGGCAGTAGCAGCAAGTGCCAAAGTGAGAGCGCGGGAGAGTGAGAGTGAGAGTGGAAGGGCGTAGATCCGGATTATTATCCGAAGGAATGTTGATGATGCAAGCTGAGCGGTCGACTGTTGACTGTCGACTGTTGGCAAGGCAGAGCAACAAGTGTTTTCGAAAACGTAAGAGGATTGTCTGGTCTGGTCGAGATAGTGATGGCGGGTCCCTCGGCGGTTATGAAGGTTTGTGGAAAGTCAATTGAAGTTGAGTTGCCAAGGTAAGCAGCAGCAGGCAGTTGAGGCCAGCGGGCAGGCAGGCAAGCGAGCAAGCAAGCAAGAAGGTTGAGTGAACTTGAAAGGCTTGTGAAGTCGGTGTCGATGTTGGATGTGGCTGTATGTTAAGTTAAGCTCGAGCCAGGTATGAGTAATGACAGAGAATGCATCCGCCAATTCTGGACAGCAGTGTCGGGAAAGACGTTGATGGCGGGCTGCAGGCTGCAGACTGCAGAAACTGCAGGGTGGGAACCGGGATATTCGCTGCAGAAAGCTTGCAGGAGAGGATGCAGGCCTGACTGTTCGGTCGAAACTTGGCCGGCGAGTAGGGCGGCTACGTGCTGGGAGGGAGTGCGAAAGGTAAGGTATCAAGCTTCGACACTTGACTCGATGAGGAGGCAAGTCGACTCGAGACTTGGTTTGCAACACGTCGTGTGTTTCGAGTCCAGTCGTGCTGATCTGCCAGGAATCTTTCGAGACCGGACGAGAGGAGCGAGATTGGTCAGTCAGCAGTAGCAGGGAGGTAGCTACAGTAGCGAGAGCAGGAACAGCAGTTGCAAAAGTCAAATAGCTTAATGTCTAGAAGGCCCAGGGCAGGGGCAGGAAGCAGGAGGTATGCTTATAAGAAACAAAGCTGTTGTGGCTTCGAAAAGAGTTTCCGTAGATGACAAGCTATAACACGCACACTCACTGCCTGCCGGCGCCTTGCCACTGCAACCATACCCATCCCCATCCAATGACGGCCTACTCCGGACGACGTTTGCGATAACATGTCAAGCAATGACAGGGCAAACGGAAGAAAAGTATTTGGTAAGCCTGTCGACTTTGGTAGTGGTCGAGGGTCGAGGGACGAAGCGTGATCGCGATGATGCGCAGGCCCGGGCTTTTTCCATTTCCAGATTTCCAGCAAAGTGGGAAAAAAGCTATCGTGCATGATCAATGCGTTCGGCAAGTGGCCGCTAGGCTTCTTTTCGTCTGATATGTGGAGAGAAGGAGGCTAATGGACGAATGGAGCGCAGCTGAAAGGTGGCCTAAGCGCCCACAACGGCGCCTTGGGGACTGGTACTGCTGGTGTAGTCCGCACTGGCCACTACTGGCCACTGGTACTCTTGCGATGGTGCGGTGTCGCAGACTTGGCGCCGGCGATGGCGCGACAACATATGCCATGGTCACCAGACGAGTTCGTTTTGGCACACACCTCATATGGCTGGACTGGACGACAAGAAACACGACACGACAGGCGCTGAGACTTCTCACAGCTTTGGGTGAATCCGACCTGGTCTCGCCAAGCACCACCATCCAATGTCCATCCCATCGCATTTGATCCACAGGTTCGAGCGACTGTGACGAGATGTGAGGTGTCAAATGTATGACCCGGCGTGCCGGCTTTGCTTTCTCTCTCTGCATGTCTACACTAAGAATGCTGTGCAAGGCGGACGAGAAGTGGATTTTGCTACGACTTGCCCCGACCAAATCACACACTTCCAGACCGCAAGTCGGCCTTTGCCAAGGCCCTACAAATGATTCGACATCGCATCATGCAAGGCGTCTGTGAGCATTTGCCAGATACAGAATCGTTCAAAGCACAGTCATGGCGTCCCACAGCTGCATGCACCATTTTCGCGATACCCAGGCACATCAGTAGTCGGAGATGGACGAACGCTAGGCTAGTATACACCACTTTTCTGCGACAGAAAGGGCGCCCTGATGAAATTTGTTACCGCATAAGACACGTCTGGTCGGTCGCACTGCCGGATCTACGGCCTGTGCAGAGGTCCGTGCTCTCACTAGACAGAGTACGGTAAAGATAGCATGCCCTGCTTCTTTGTTACTGGCAACGATTGGTCGGATACGATCCGCCAGCTGGCCAAAGCTCATCATCTCCGGCATGACGCCGGCGGGTGCAGAGTCATGTTGACAACGCTAGCAACGGGCCCCCCTCGGACACGATTTCGAGTCGGATCATCGGGATCGTCGAGGAGGATGAAAAAGTGTACAGGGAAATCATCATCATGCCGAGCCATCAATCACGAAACTGGGAGAAGAACAGCTCGTGACTGAGTAAGGTACGATGGAGTGATCTTCCTCTTTTGAGGACAGCTTTTGACGACGAGAAAGGAACTGGCAAGAAGTAGCGATGTCTTCTACCCAATAATTGCCTCGGCATGATGCTGGAAGTCAATTGCTCAGGGCGCAACAAGCTTAATCGAAGGCGCATTTAGAGCGCTTCAGGATGAGCACTCTTCCTCGGTGCTCTTGTTCCTACATTTAGTACACGCTTACTAGTTCTTAGTGACAAAGGATCTGGAATTTTAGCGAAGAGCCGAAAAGAACTACTAGGCCAAGCATACAAAGGACGTGGAGCACGCACCTCAAACCTGGTCGGTCCTTCGTGCTAAGATCCTCTTCACACTCTTCTTCAGCTGAAGACGGGAGCGACTGCAAAGACCCTAGATCTGGATCCTTTAAGATTACCGGACGCACGGACGACAAGAGGAACGGTGCACGGCGGTGCATACTGTACACATCACTTTTCCCAGAACGGGTCCTTCACGGTGCACGGGTCCTGATGCCAGCGTGAAGATTTCTGGTGAAAACCGGCGAGCTGGATCTAGCTCCGGGATCTGGATCACAAGCGGCAGTGCCGTGCTGCTCTGGCGAAGCTTTTGCGGGCTGTGCTCAGGCTAGGTGCGCTTCAGCATCCCCATGACATGCTTTCTATTTTCATACATGCACTACGACAGACTACGACAAACTACCACTACTGGAGCTGGCCATTACACATCCCTACTAGTTGCTGCAGCTGTGTCAGGCTAAACACCAGGGGCGCTCGATTGGTACAAATGCGTACGAGCATGTTGTGGTGCAAGCGGATCTGCTGTTGTGACGTACGATTCGAACGCGATACGTCGCCTTGCTATGCTGTAAGGAGAAGCTAATTTCACGCATCATGCCTGGTGCGCTTGGTGCACTGCAGAGTCGCTCTGGAGGGCAGTCTTTGCCAAGTATTGACAGGTCGCTCCGCCTCAGATAAGTTTTGCCTGTTGTCAATTTGTTGCTACTGTAGCTTCATCGTGTCGGATATCCCGAATCACATCTACACCCTCATCCTTTTGACGACGATGTGATTCGGTCACGATTCGACCCGGACCGAATCCTCTGCTCGCACTAACAAAACACGATCCCGCATGCAGATCCTGCACTCATCTTCTCACACTATCAGATATCCTCCAAGAGCTTTGCAGTGTTCCAGGATACAAGTACGAGCACAGACACATCAACAGGATTGCTTTGCCACTACTGATCCAGGCCTCAAGCCTGGGCTGTAGGCTGTTGCACGCTAGCTCTTTCGATTCGAGTGGAAAGGCCGAGGTGACGGCGTCGATCAGACCTCCGCAGTCGTCCCGGAGACAGTCTTTCTGCTAACATGAAGCTGTAAAATTATCCGTCGTTCGACGACAACACTGTGACACACGACTTTGTCAGGGATATCGGGATTGTGGAAGGTGAGCCAGAAATGGGAGTGAAAGACTGCCGACGTTTACATGGCTCCGGATCCTTTGAGCACCAGGCTTCCTGACGTATCATCTGCCCAGTCTTCATGCATGCATGCTTCTTCGCCAGGGTACTCGATCGTGCCGCGTCTTGCGCAAGACTAGAAGAGCGGCCCCCGGTCAATCATCAATATTCGAGTAAAGCTTCAGACTTTTGCAACGACAAAGCATATAGACGCGCACCTGCGTCACTATACCGCCTTTGTCTAGAATGAGAATGAGCGCCTCAATCCTTGTCTGTTGTTCGTCTCTCGTCTGTGATCAGCACCGACCAGCAAGACGATCCAAGCTCGCTACCAAAAGGCATGACTTGAAGCAGGATGTCGCAAAGTTATGCAAGACTTTATGCATGCGCTAAGCAGACGAGGAGTTTGCTGTGGATATTGTGCACAAAGTTATGCCTCATATCCTTCCCTTGAAATGCTCTACTGCTCCCGGCTACCAAACATGACCTCTTCACATATCCCCCAAGATCTGCACTTCCCTTCCACCACACTCAACGTTGCTTCCTGCTTGAAGCAGGGCAACGACTGATCAATACACCACCACACTACGCCCACGCATTATTTCTCTCCTCGCTGATTCCACGTGCTATCCGAGGGACGATCTGACAACGGTCACGTGCCGCTTCCCGACTACTGCTCATAATCACGCTACTCACGCTGCTCACCACGCCCAGCGTCGACGATCGGTGTACATCACATCCACCGCCATTCCTTCCTCGACTTAGACTTTGGCTTACAATCTTTGAGCGAACTCCCCCTCTCTCTCCTCGTCTCGAGCAAGCGAAGCGAAGGATCAAGCTCGCTACCACCGAAATGTCATATGGTGCAAGACTTTAGCGCATTTCGCAGCGAATCCAGCAGACTCGGCTCCTCTGAACCTCTAGATGTGGCCCTCCCCATTGCTGTGCCAGGTATCACTGTACCCGCGCTGTAGTCTTCCCACGTTCTAGCTGGCTTCAACTGGAAAGCCCTGGAGTAGTATTGCCTGGGAAAAGGGCGCGGCTGAGCGGAGCTGACTGAGCTGGCACGAGAGCAAAAACAACTTCTAGAACGCTGGACTCGGAGCCGACGACATCCACATTTCGCCCTGGCGGTCTGGAGCAGGACAGGACACGCTGGTATCGCGGTCAAGGTCGGCTGCCCACCGCGGGAAGAGCGTGCCGTGTTTGAGTGCTTGAACGTGCGTCTGTCGAGGGTATGCTGGTGGTCTGGAGCCTGTTGCATTCCACAATCAGTGTGAAAGTGATGAGAACGGACGTGGCGTGACACGTGATGTTTGTCGTGCCGAAGCCAACACTACTGCGATATCAATGAGATCTCGATATGACCGAGGGCACTGTGAATGTGAGGTCTTGGGAGAGTGTCCTGCCATGTTTGGACGTCCTATGCAGCGCATCGCAGCTAGTCCAAGCTACGTGCTTCCATCGAGTGAGCCATCAGGCTACTATGATATCTTGTTTTCGTTATTCGCAGCTGCGGTATTCTTCTCAGTGAACATCTCTTGAGGCATCAGAGTCATCCTGACTGGGGTCAAGACATATTCCGGCTGGCTACAGACCGAGCATTCATACCAGTGCCAGTCACCCCTGTACAAGCTCACAGTTCTCGAAATGTCTTGAAAAGGATGCTGTAGACATTCTGCTCAGACTGATGCTGTGTGATTGTATACTTTAGTAACAACAGATGACGTGAAAAGATCACATACGAGGACTACATTCGATATTTGCGCTATAGTCGTCTTGTACCCATACACAACACACGGCAGACAAATCGTCTGCACCGCCGCCAACATGCCATCGTGGCTAACTGTGCATCCAATTCCCAAGAGTCGAGCAAACAGCATATCCCCGTGCATGCAGCCGTCGACGGATATCCAATAGGCTATGCTAGGGATATCAGCCCGAGAGAAATCTCTACAGAAAGCTCAGCCCATGGGAACTGGATGCCATACTTCCCATACTCGAGATTCAGCCAGCAGCGCTAGCATCTGCCATATGTTCCAACGTCATCAGAGCCTCGTCGAGCAGTGCGCTGACGGCAAGACCACGTACGGTTTTGGAGCCACAGGCTTCTCCCGACGAGATCTAGTTAGATCTTGCCTGCTAATTGCTAAAGCTGAGGTATTTTCTGATGTGTAGTCGAATCAGTTCTCACGGGTATCAGCGCAGGTTCTCTATGAAGCAGGTAGCAATCAACAACTGACCGCGTGATCGCTTGCCTCTACGGAAAACTACTTGAGCACAGAGGGAGAAACTGACGATATGGCTCCTCCCAGCACACTACTCGTAAGTATCGCACAAGGTCAGCACTACGCTGCTACAAAGACTCACCGACTGGTGGACATCTGCCATGTCAGTGCTCGCGTAACGAGGACATGCAGCAGGCATACCTGGCCTCGACAACTCGTGATTTGCCCTGCCCATCCTCGCTGACGGAATCATGCTAGCAGGGTCTTCTTTGCTGGCACAGCAGAAGATCTGTGTCATTGTGTTCAGAAAGAGCGAAAGAGTGCCATTGACCAAATTGCACACACCTGACAGTTTCTCCATTGTTTCTTAATTCGCAGTCTTCAGTCACACACACCACTCCCCTCCCCTCCCTCGCACTTCCTCACACGCCTTGCCGACTCACACAGTCCCCACCTTCTGCCCAACCCTACCGAATCTTGCCTTTCGAATCCTTGCCCTGCCTTCCTCCCGACGCTCTTTGCAAAATTCCCCGAAATCACAGATTTTGCGCCGGCGACTGGCCAGGGAGTGGTGATGACACTGGCACGGCACCGCGCGCCGCAATTCTGAGGTAGATACTCGATCACCATGACCATCGCCGGCTCCGGAGTCGTAGTCAAGGGAGTATGCGTTTGCACAGCTGAGATGGTGTAGAGTCGGGATCGCAGTTGCATTTCGCGCATGCCACGACCATAGCTTGGGGAAGTCGAGTATATTATACGCCGCAGGCATACACACGAATATAGACGCCCTCCACCATTATAGCACAGATCACATTGCACAGGTCACAGCCCATCTCCTGCTAGCAGCATACTCTGGAACTTCCAGGCGCGGGCGTCGCACTTGACTCTGGCAGCGTCTTTCGTCCAATCTGTTCGGCACGTCGAGGCTGGGGAAGACACTATTGTAGCTGCCTTCGATCTTTTGACTCTGGACAGCTGCGATCGCCCCGTAGACCCGATCATCCTTGGTCTGGTACACATACACGTCTGAATCGCTTGCAGATCTTCATTCTTCATTGTTGGACCCTACCCAACTCTTGCTGTCGTCAAAGGAACCATATCGATATCCAATATGCCGAGTCTAGTCGAGTCGAGTTGGAAAGAGCCGAGTTGAGTTGAGCTGAGTCAATGAAACACGGATTGATTTCGAACACTTGTTCGTAGCACAGTATATTTCCGACACTTTAAGCATGAGGTCAAGCAATATCTTCAAAGGAGCCGTGTCTTACACTTGACCCTAGACCTACAGTGTCAATACTCGATAACCTACTGTATCCGCATTCTCCTTCTTTCATCTTTCATCACTACTCCGGCGAGGTGTCCCTCTACTGGCAGATGAGGTGTATGTGAACGCTTCTCCATCAAAACCAAGTTGACGCTAGAGTCCAGGAGTTATTTCCCAGAACGAAGAGGCCGCGATGTGCTGGACACGAACACGGACACGATCAAGGCATTACATACAGTACTACTAGTGTCTGAGGATGGTAGGACGATGCGACGGGAGCGCTGGGATGGGAGAACGTTGATATCGGGCTTGTGGTGGAGATTTTATGTGATGGAGGCTATGTGTGACGGAGGATTTGTAGTTGAGGATTTGTGATGAAAGAAAGAGGGAAACGTGTGCGAGGGTTTGGGAAGAGTGTGCTGTAGATGAAGTTGTGGAAATGTCGATGCGTTGGGATTGATGCTAATGATGCTATGGTATGGTCGTGGCGTGTCGTGTCGTCGTGCTGCCTTGCGCTCTGGGTCTGCATTCTCTGTCTCTGTCTCTATCTTATTCGTTTTTTCGTCTGTCCTGCCATGAAATGCCTCGACCGTGCATCGTCCTGATCAGCACACTCCCCATCTTCTCACTCCCCGCTCTTCCCCATGCCCCACAATGCAAGCCCACACGCTTGCGCCTACTCCCCAGCCAATCGATTCTCCACACTCTCCTTCTGCTTCCTGACCAACTCCGCCTTCTCCTCCTTACTCATGTCATAACTCCCCACCAGTGCCGCATTGAACGGGTTCTCCGGGCTCTTCTCAAACTCCTTACGTATCGCATCCACCTTCTGCTGTCTCCTCAGCCCCTTCTCCCCCGCCATCTCCTCCAACCTCCGCTCTTCAAATGCCGCATACGCCGCTTTGAATCTTCTTTCGGGATGCGCGTCGATCTTTGCTGGACCGGATGATGAGGTCAGGGAGAGGAGGTCGAGCGCGTTGTCGATGCCGGAGGCGTTGAGGGCGGATGCGGGTTTGTTTGGGTTGGCAGAGGGGCCGTCGCCGTCAAGGGCGGAGAGGTCGAGACCTCGAGATGGAGCGCCGGATTTCTTGACTGCGGTTTTTGCGCCCGCGCCCTTTGGTTTGGAGGGCTGGGAGGCTTCTTCCTCCTTCAAAAGGGCGTCTTTCTCGGCCTTCTTCCGTGCGGCTTCGGCGGCTTTGTCGGCTGCGGCGGCTCTGCGATGCGTGTGTTAGTGGATGTGGCTAAGATTGGGTGGAAAGAGTTCTGGATGGGTCGGTTTGCATGCAGCAGAGGAGGGAGACAAGACGTACTTCTTGGAATCATCTTTGGCGCCTTTCGACCACTCTTTATCTTCTTCGCGGGCTTTCTGCGCGTCTTTCACGGCGGCCTTGCCGGCTGCTGCTTCGGCTTTTTTGGCATTACCGGCAGCTTTTTTGGTGTTTTCGCCTTTGGTTTTGGGGGCCATGGTGAGTGGATGGAGGTGTGGAAGAAGGTATTGGATAACTGGGTTAGGGCGGGGTCGACAGGAAGCTCCGTAGGTGGGAAGGAGCTGGAGGATAGGTACAAGTGTGGCTGCAAGGGTAGTGATAGTGTCGATGAAGCAGATTGTGTGTTTTCAGACGATGACATCCGTCGGTCATGCAGGGTCTTCTCGGCGATCCTACCCCACATTGGGCGGCTTTCCCTCCGGGGCCTGCCCTCCGGCGCACATACCTACTTTGAACAAAAGCTTGTTCTATTACATTAGTCGTGGTTAGGATAACACCACCAGCGTGGAAAGTATCACCCCTTGAGCACGAGTACGAGCTCAATGACAGTGAAAGAAAATGAGGCTATCGAGATGCTGGGCGGCCTATATTCAATGCCAGGAGGAAGTCACAACCCCATTATTTGCAGATCTGTCTCGGCGCCGCACGTTTCATGGGTCCACCAGCTTGCCGCCTCGCTTATGACGGCCACAGTGACATGGACCTCTACCATTTCTTCATCTCATTCCGGCTGTGAAAATTTCTCCTCTTCCCCGTCAGTGACACTTGCATAAGAAACGACAACTGCTCATCATGGGCGCCTCCGCCGACGACGATACAGCAGCCGCCTACCAGCAAGAAACAGCACAATCCTCCTCCTCGCGCACCGCTCGCAATTCGGCCATAGAACACGGAAACGGCACTCTCGATGCCGTCGTCTCTCGTGAATCCGCTGCTCTCTACCGTCATCACAGCGTCAGGCGCAAGCTCGGTCTACATGCAAGAACGCCAATCAATGAGGAGCATGCCGCTGGCGACCATACGAATCTGCTGTGGGGTCGGATTAGAGCTGTGTTGAGGGAACCGCTGGCGGAGTTTTGGGGAGTCTTTTTCATGATATTGTTCGGCAATGGATCTGTCGCACAGGTACTCCTAGGACAGAGCTTGACGACAGCTCCTGGAGCGGACGGCTTTGGAGGTTATCAGAGCATTAGTTGGGGCTGGGGAGTTGGTGAGTGTTTTCAAACCAAATCAAGAGAATGTACTGAATGCTAACGTCTTCTCCAGGTGTCATGTATGCTCAACGAACAGTCACATTCCTAACTCAGACTAACACTCCCCCAGGCTAGGCATCTACATTGGCGGCGACAGCGGCGCCTACCTCAACCCCGCCGTAACCTTCGCCAACTGTCTCTACCGCGGCCTTCCCTGGCGACGCTTCCCCATGTACCTCCTCGCCCAATTCCTCGGCGGCTTCTGCGCTTCGGGCGTCGTCTACATCAATTACATCGACAGCATCGACAACTTTGCCGGCCACGGCGTGCGCACCGTTCCGCCTGCCAAGGGCGCCACAGCTCAAATTTTCTGCACATACCCGCAAGCCTTCCTTACCAAAGCCAGCCAGTTTTTCTCCGAGTTTATTGCCAGTGCGATTCTGATCTTTGTCATCTTTGCGCTCAAGGATACGACGAATACAGGAGGGATTAGAGGAGATGCGAATTTCTTCCCGCTGGCGCTGTTCTTTTTGATCTTTGGATTGGGAGCTTGCTTTGGGTATGAGACCGGGTATGCGCTTAACCTTGCGAGGGATTTTGGACCGAGGTTGATGAGTTATGCGGTGGGATACGGGCCGGAAGGTATGTGATGGCTGTGTATACGAAGTATTGCCCCTTGTGAAGTCGAAATGAGCTAACGCAGAACCCACAGTCTGGTCAGCAGGAGACTACTACTTCTGGGTTCCCATCATTGCGCCCTTTTGCGGCTGCATCTTCGGTGGCTTCCTCTACGGTTCGTCCTGCCCTCGATTCACATTCTTGACACGCACATCCTCATCTTACCCCATACATCCATCACAACCATTTCCCCTATTGGCTTTCTCGCACCTCTCGCTCAACTTTTGATCCACTAACTAACCACCCACCCACTCCACAGACGTCAGCATCTACACCGGTCCCGAATCGCCCATCAACAGCCCCTGGCTCGGCTTTGGTCATCTTATGCGGCCGGACCGCGCACTCCAGTCTCGATGGGCGCAGAGGGAGAAGGAAGTCCCTGCAGGTATGTCTTGTCCTGTTTCATCGATTTGTGTTGTGTTAAATCGTGATGTGCGCACTCTTCACCTCGGTCAGGGCTGAGCTCGCCCGGCTGAGTCCTAAGGCTGCGGAATATCTGGCGACGTTGCGCTGTCACTGCTATGCTGTGTCAGAAACAACAATATTGTTTCCACATCCACGCGCCGTCCTCTTGAGCGCTATGGCTAACCAGCATATCACACAGGTGTCATGGGTGGCTACGAAGATCCGGAAGCCGATGCTGCAGAAGGGCCGCCGCAGCAACGAGCGTAGTGTGCTGCGAGATGAGAGCTGGTCATGCAAAATGGACGGGCGGACGAAGGACTAGTGATCGGGATGCTGGATAGGGATGAGATGACGACTGCTTATGACGACGATGATGACCGACGACGATGAATGCAATGCGATGCGGTGGGAACCCGGTGGGGTATAATCAATAAAAGGAATATCAATCATCCATGCAAGCCAGATGTAACCCTGCCCAAACGACCTCCCCAAACCTGCGGAACGCCTATACATGAGCTTGCGAGTCGGAAGTCGAGGTTGGATTCCTGTACTTCAAGTAGCCATCGTGAATGCGCGGAGAGTTGAGATGCACAGATCAAGTGATGGGCGGCGGCTTGCTTACGTGTTTGATCGCCTGCTTGCTTGCTGATTGGTCGAGGCGGGCTGGTGTACTAGCCAGGAAACAAGGCAGCGGGGTGATGAGGAAGCGGGTGGAGCGAGAGAGCGGGAGCGCAAGGGAGCGAGAGAGCAAGGAAGCGAAAGAGAGGTGGATGGAGTACGGAGTGCATTGGAGAGATTGTGGCATGCTGCTACACTGTTAGGAGCATGGAGCATGGAGCATAGGAGATATGGGATGCAGATTGTAATTTGCAGTGTCGGATCTGAGGATGGGGCCCATTGGATTGACTTCTGATACTAGGCTGAGACTGAGACTGAAGAGAGGGATGAGGTGGCGGATGTGGCTGATTGGCTGACACTGACTGGCTGGAATGGTAGGGATATAGGAGGTGGTGTGGTGCTGGGAGGAAAGGAAAGGAACAACGAGGCGAGATGAGGAGTAGAGATGAGGCGAGTAAGGCGAAGAAAGGATATGTAAAGAAAGGCTGAAAGGAGGAGTGGCAAAGCAAGGAAAGTAGAGTATAATATCTGTCCGACAGACAGTGCCTCAGCTCGTGTTCATTCGAGTTGGATATCTTGAATACTGCTACAAGACCCTGTCATACGTGTCCCACTCCGATATCTGCTGCCAGTTCTGATTAGTCCCATCGTACCATACTATACCAGCCATGCCATGCTAGGCTGACACAGACCTGTCTGTCTATCCCGTGCCATGTATCTTGTGTCCTTCCCGGCCAGACCCAGCCGTTATGCCATATCTCCCTTTCCTGAACACCATGTCAACTCGCATGACCAAACCGTCTTCCAGCATGCGGCAGCACTCCATCTTTCCCTCCCAACCCATTCATCCACACCCTACTCAGCATGCAGCAAATCCCACGCCTTTGCACATATCGACAAAAACTCCTCCCTCTTCCTCTTCTGCCTCTCCTCCCAACTCGCATCCCTCCCCCTCTCCCCCATCGCCCTCACCTCCTCACGATCTCTCATTCCACCACGCATCGCCTCATCAAAGTACGCCGCAGCGCCTCTTTCCCTATCTTCACGATCCTCCAACCTCGCCCTCTGTCGTGCATGCGCGCTGACACGACCACGCGGCCCACCACCATCGACATCCATAGCCTCGCCAGCATTGGGGAGATCGGCTTCGTATTCGTCGCGGTTGCGGCGGCGATTGGTTCCGCTGACGGTACGTGGGGCGGGTTCTGGACGGGAGCGGCCTCCGTTGGCGAAGGAGGTGTTTGCGGTGGTAATGGGGGCATATTGGGGTTGAGGTTGTGACGAGGACGACGCGGCGGCGGCTGCTGCAGAATGGCCATTAGCTCCGTGGTGCGGGCTTGAGGACGGCGGTGCTTGATGGCCATCTCCGTAGTGTATGATCTTTGGCAGCAGATCTTCGCGACCGCCGGAGAGCGAGTGGACCGCGTCATCGGCGGAGTCGAAGTCGCGTTCACGGGATCGGGAGGAAGAGAAGTGGGCGGATGGAGGTGGATGGAGGCCGGCGGAGGGGTGAGGTGGTGGGTAGCCGGGTGAATGTAAAGGAGCGATGTTGCTGTGAGGTGCATAGAGAGTGCGATGGTCGCGCTCGGTGTATGGATTTGATGGAAGGTGGGAAATACCTAGATCTTGGCTTGCTATCACATCTGATATTGGTGGAAGTCGTTGACCTGCTGAATTTGGTGGATGGCTGCCGATTGGTGCGAATTGAGGTGCGCCATTGGTTTGACCTGCAACGCCATGGTACTGGTTGTGATGATGAGTGTGTTGGAGGACTTGACGTGATAGAGGGTGTTCATGCGCAGGAGCTGGTTTGAGTCCAGTGAAGGATTGATTGATCGGTGCGGATTGGATGACACGAGGTTCGCTCGCGAACTGGTGAGGCGCGGGCGCGTTGATAGAGAGGCCAGGAGGAGGTCCCTTTCGCTTTGATGATGGAGGAGGTTTGGAGAAGGTGTTGTTGTTGTTGGAAGTGTTGGCAGCAGCAGGACTGTCACCATTGCTGCGCCCTTTTTCATTCTCCGTGTCTTTGGTACTTGTGGCTTGTTGATGCAGACGCGATT
>Ga0268250_10000565_pt1 | contig 17462 bp, 26 predicted proteins | sample AgamicAsSfe_FD_200448 | JGI IMG/M metagenome (GOLD analysis project Ga0268250, IMG submission 200448) | Agave microbial communities from Guanajuato, Mexico - As.Sf.e (v2) (version 2) | ecosystem: Host-associated > Plants > Phyllosphere > Phylloplane/Leaf | place: Guanajuato, Mexico | collected... | reverse complement strand
CGCTTCCAAGCTTCTTCTAGATTTGCACCAAACTCCCCCCTCATCCGAAGTCCTCGGGGAATCGTGGAGTCGCAGGTATCAACTCAGCTCAGAAGATGACCAACCACTGCCCAGTATTTCACCGGATCCTTGGTCATGTGGCTAACATGCTTACTCCCCTCGAAACACGACTCCAGCACCAGCTTCCTGCTCTGCTGCTGCTCCACCTTTGATATATACCATTTAACGTCGTCTGCCGCAACAACCTGATCCTCTTCGCTATACACAAACCCTACTGGCGTCGTCTGCGGCATCAGCTCGTCCGTATCAAGCAGCCGTCGCGCATTGGCCATTAACGCGAGTTCCTTCCCACACGCTCGCATGATCCAGAAGTATGCGTAGACCAAGACCAGCAGCGGCCACGCCAGAAGACGCAGGTTCGCGGGGATCGTAGCTAACATAGCACCCATGAACTGCGCGTAGGTGTCATTGCCCCGACTAGGTGCAGAGTCAATGAGCATGGCGCGAGGCAGCAGAGGTCGCTCGCTACGATCTTGCATTGCTGATATCAGTTGCACCGCTGCATTGACGCCACCATTCGAAAGGATGTGTAAGAAGATCCCATGCGATTTTGCGAGATGTGAATTAGTGATATCATTGCTCTGCCTCTGAGTAGCTGCCACAACATCAAGCGCAGGCTTTAGAGTAGCTCGCTGAGATGCATGAGATCTGTATATGAGGTCTCTCATTGCTGATTCCAGCACGAGGATGCGTGCGTAGGGCATGAGGTGTTGATAGGCAGCTGTGTACTTTGCAATGTGCTTTGGTGCTGCATTCGCCCATGCACAGATGATGACAAGGTCACATTGCTGTGATGCTGGTAAAGGTGCCAATGAGGCGATAGCTATGGGGGTGATTTCATTTCGTATCGCAGAGACTGGGGGTGGACTAGGGTTGTTGAGTGAGGTGGTGGAGGAGAGGCGTATGAAGCCGGGGATGAAATGGGACCTTGACATGCTGACGCCACGATGATAGAGGCAGAGATGTGAGGGGGTGGGACTGTAGGATTATGGAGAAGTCTGCAGATGAAAGTATCACTCGGCGATGCCGACCCAGGATCGGGGCCTAAGGCCAATAGACAGGAATGCGTTAGGAAAGATGGCCGATGTGCTGATGATCGGGCTCATCAAATCAAACAGTGACAAATACATCGCTCACACGTGACGTATCGAACCCAGGCGCTCCAGAGGATTTCTCGTCTTCACCAGCCCGACTTGCTGAAGTCCTGCTCTCAAGTGGTTGGACGCTCTACTCGCAGGCATTTGAGTTGCAAAGACGGATGGAAATTGCATGAAATCGCACAGGGACGATGAAGATTGGCACAGGTTTTCCGGAGGAGGAACGAAACATCGTAACAATTGCAGCATTTCATCGTGCGACAGGTGACATTATTGGTCTGATACACACATCAAACCTCCTCCACTATCTTCGCCTTCGCGTCCGCCTCTACCTGCCCATTGCCGTCCACTGCACCGCCCTTATCCCTCCCCTCCACCTGCACCATCGGCCCCTCAATCTTCCTAACCTTCCTCCCCTCAACCCACGTCAAAATCCCCGCGGCCATTGCACTCGCACACCCCAAGCCGATAAACGTGCCCGCACCCCACGACGGCCGCGTGATCCGGTCGAAGTGCCACATAAAGAATGCCATCCCAACCTGGAAGAGTGAGTTCATCACCATCAGCCAGATCTGCGCATCTAGCTTCCACTGCGAAGATGTGGGTGGCGCGTAGCGCCCCGTGTAGGTCAGGCGTTGTTGCGGCGAGGAAGCGGGGAGGGTTGGGATGTGGAAGTCGTGTGAGGTCTGTTCGAGGCCCGCGCCGCGGCCGCGGTGGTGGTAGTACTGCGTTTCGGCTGGGAAGGCCGACGCGGGGGCCTCGGTTTGCGGTTGTGACTGATATCCACGCATATTGAACCCTTCTCCGCCCGGCTCTTCGGCCGAGCCGTCCTCCCTGGTCAGCACCGGCGGCCGAAACCAACTCACATTCCGCTTGCACAACCTCGCAAACGCCCTCGCCCCATGCACCGAGCTCGCGCCTCGCAGACGGTACGTGAGCAACCATCCCGCATCTCGGAAACGCCACGGCGCTAGACCCCAGGCTGTGAGGCAGAACAGGGCGTTCAGAATCTGGCTACTGATTTCGAGCCAGATTTTGCGAGGGGAGTTGTTGGCGTTGCCGTTGTCGGGGTGGTTCATGGCTGGTGCCAAATGAAGTTCGAGGAAGAAAAGCATCGCGCCCCAAGCGACGACGTTGGCGCTGTAGAGTGTTAGGAGGAAGCCCGTGGGGGTGAGGACGAAAGATCCGTAGGCCTTGAGGCCGTGCTTGATGGCAACAGACCATGGGGTTGGAGGCGGGAGGGGGCGGTAGATTGGTTGAGTGATGGTGGAGGTGACTGAGGCAGAATCTGGAGGAGCTAAGGCAGCGCCAGAAGTATGGGAATGGCCTTTGTTCAGGACATTTCCTGTAAGAGTCGAGTGTTCTCCCTGTGTATCATGTTCAGATATTGTTGATATTGTTGTCTGTCGCTGAAGCCCCTGCCGCTTCGCTTCCACCTCCGCGTCCGTGAATTTCCTGACATTGTACCCGTTGGCATCAAAGGCGATCTGACGCGCAGCACTGTCAGGAACACGCAGTTCCGAAAGCGCAGGAGCTTGTGCGAGTGTGGCTCCGACGCCTGCCCAGGCACCAGGCTGAGGGTCAAAGGAGATGACTCTAGTGACGACGTTCAGCGAGGAGCTGCCGACGCGTCCGATAGCGCTCGACATGTTCAGTGTAGAAGCGGCTGGACTTTGAAGTGATTGGAAGGAGTTATTGTTGATGTAATGGAGACAAGATACTGTACTGTAGATAACAGTCTAGTTTCTTCGAAGGTCCCCTTAGAAGCTGTCGCAGAGCTTAGGTTCAAGCAGATGACCTACGGTACTCTGCTCAGAGGGCTCTAATCCTTATGATGCAACACAGTATATACTCGAGTACTGTCGACAGCTGAGAAAGCGGCTTTTGATACTTATGCAAAGTGATAAATATTCTCGTTAGGCAGCTACATTTCGCAAACTGCGCCGATCCAGCTGAGTAGCCGATTACACCGCCCCAATCATTATCTGGTGCTCACTTCTCATTGGGAGCGTGATTACCTCCAGATGGCACCACAGAGTAGCCGAGGTAGTGTATTGTTTAAATCCTGCTGTCAGCTATCGAATATCAATACAGGGTCAAAAGGCTCGGGGTTTGCTTGACACACAAGCTCGGCCGACAAACATACGGCATGAACATGCTTGGATCATGATGAATTTACACCCGCACGCAAGACGTTGCTCTTGGTCTCTGGCTGTGAGATTCGAGCTACAGTGTTGAACGGAGAATCTGAAAAGCGTCTACGCGGCACTCTCTCCAACCTTTGTCTAGTCTTCAATCCATTGAGTGTATGCTTTACGCCCTGGATCCATGCTTGATACTGTATTTCACAGTCTGCCAGCTCGCTGTAATGACATGCACCCTTGAGTGAACTCCAGCCCATCCATATACTCAAAACATGTATGCTGTACCATTTTCCACTACCCATCGACCACCGTCACATCCCACCATGCCTTCTGTGTATCTTGCGCCTCAATCACTACACTGCTCTTCTGAACAACACCATTCCCGTCCCACCCAACTCTCTTCACAAGCTCTCCCACAATTGCGTCGCAATCTCCCAATAGCTGCACATCAAACATGATATGCCTACAGGGGTCCTTGCTGATGTAGACTTGTGGTATACTCGATGGTAACGCTAATGGTATCTCGGAAACTGGCGCCACCTTCATACTTGTGCCAATGACAAGCACGAGATCTGCAGCATGAAGGTCGTGTTCTTTAAACCGTCTGAAGAAAGCGGTTGGTAGTTGCTCACCGAAGAAGGTGATATCTGGCTTGAGGACTCCTGGCGTGGGTATACTATCGTCGATGTTCTCGTCGTCATCGTCGAAGTCGATGACACCTTTGCGCTTCTTACCGGGCTGCGGCGTACCAGATGCTCGCTTGCGTTTCAGTGTACTGCTGCTCGATGCTTTCTCTGCTTCTATACGGTCCACACAGACGGTACAATGTGGCACTTTGCCTTGTTTGACTGTGTCCTTGATCGCACTGCCCCTTACTTTCTCCCCACACTCTAGACATGTCGCCGTCGCCCAGGAACCGTGACATTGAATGAGCTTCTTCTCCGTGATCCCTGCAATCTCTTCCAGGTTGTCGATATTCTGCGTGTAGTTTGTGAGTAGCTTGTCGTTGTCCTGTAGTAGCCTGATGAACTTGTGCGTTGGACTCGTCCTCGTGAGCTCCGGAAAGGTCTCCCCTGCGTGCTCGAAGAATATCCGAGGATCTTCCTTGAATGTGGCCAGGTCGAACACATCTGTTGGGTCGCTGAAGCCCTTTTCAGCTAGCTTGGCATAGAAGCCAGTATTCTTCGATCGGAAGTCTGGAATACCGAGGTTCGTGGAGATGCCTGCTCCTGTGATGACCAAGATATTCTTGGAAGATTGAAGAAGAGCCGCCACGTCTTCGATTGTGTTGTATTGGGGTAATTTTTGACGAGTAAGCATAAAACGCATGATTGCCATGCCTAATAAGCGATACCACACATCCATGGTAGCTGCTTCATCTTCTTCGTCTGTATAGCTGTCTCCTGGTGCCAGTATCTTCGTAAGCTCGACCAGCGAGCTTATAGCGACATTGAATGCAGTACATAACTTGCGTGGTGTGATCTTGCCAGCTGTGACGGTCTGCTTGACGAACTCATCGGGACCGAGTTCATGGAGTAGCCATCTGTATTCATTGATTTCCGAATATGTACAGACATCGAACGGAGGTTCTGTTGGAAGTATTTGTTAACAAGGATCTTGGACTAAACAGTTAACGGCTCAGTGAAATACCAATCGTGTCATCTGGCCCCGCCTCCTCACCCTCTAGCACGTCATGGAGGATTGCCTCAAAGAATGACTCAGCATCTGAATCATCGTCTTCGTCGCCAACAAGATTATCGTCCTCTATAGGCACTGACGCGTCGGCTTCCTGCGCCGTCGCCGAAAGGGCGTGTATCATAGCGGTCGAGCCTGTAGATTTGTCGAGAATCTCAGCGTCGTCATCGAGTCGCACGACATCGTGACCGTTGCCCACGTCGACCTCCACTGGCTTTGGTAGCATTGCTGCTAGAGATGCATAACAATATTATAGGTTGTTTCAGACATTTGAAACCGATGATGCAATGATGCCTTATCGGGCTTATCGAGTACCCCAGGTTTTCATGACTTTTGGTGATCACCATCTGCATCGTCTCATCCAGCCCGCTTTGGTATATACAAATGGTTACACAACCACCATGTCCGTTCTGCTTGATAGCAACTTCATATCCCCCATTCGATCCAGAGACACCAGCTTGTCCGAATTCCACGAAATTGACCCCAAATTGCCACTTAATATTGAGCACTCCGAGCGTCATGGCATTTCTAGACATCATGCCGATGACTGCCGGCCATGTTCTTGTCATTCCGAGAACTCATAGGGAAAAGCTTGGTGACTTGCGAGGCCACGAGGGTGCTTCGCTTGGACAATGGCTACCAATCGTTAGCCGAGCAGTCATGAGAGCATTGGGAAGGGCAGGTGGTGACTGGAATGTGGTGCAGAATAATGGTATAACTTACCCCTTCACCGTGAACAGCTAGTGCTGACTTTGAGGTAGGTGCACAAGCAGCGCAGATTGTCCCACATGTCCATTGGCACATTATTCCTCGCACCGACGGTCGGGTACTCGAACTCAGTGCAAAAAGCTGGACAATGTTCGGCCGCGGCCAGCGAGATGAGCTTGATGATGATGATGGAGTGAAGCTGTCGGCTGCCATACGTATAGAACTTGCCAAGGACCTGTTATCTATGGCAGATAACGATATCCCAGCCAAACGTCTGCTGGAGAAGCTGTAGCGAACGTGTCACGTCTGGTCATTGGCCTCTTCCGCCCGAAAGGCGTCGAAGTACTATGGAAGTCAGCAAAACTGCGACGCCATTGCAGAATATAGCTCACCTTCTTGCGGAATTTGTTGAGCTCGTCCGCCGTTACGCCGACAGCTTTTTCCCGCTGAAGGGAAGTGCTATCAATATCAAGCTCGCTGTCGGGAATCCTGCGGTAGGTGAGCAGTCTTCGTGCCCCTGGATGAAGTCAGCTTGAATCATTCAGAAGCTTGGACATTACGAACACTTGTTGAATGGTTGGACAGACACGCTGATTAATTCCAAGCCAGGATGTGTCGGTATAGCAAGCTCTATGTCATCATCATTGGCAGTCGGCATCCACATACACAATCGTGCATTATCGACAAGCATGAGATACGAGAAGTCCAAGACGTCCATCATCATGTCGTCAAAACTATATGGTCTCTTTGGTGCAATGTAACCATGTCGTCTGGCGAGGAAGATCAGCACTGCACAGTAAGGAGGAGATAACGATAACCTACAGATGAGCAGGCACGCCATCGATCATGACAAGTACCGCTTCCTTGCCTTCGCGATATCCGAGCACTTTCGGTCCTTCGCGAATGCCATATGGCGGATCGCAGACAACGCCGTCCAGGAATCGTACTGCTCGTATTGGTGTATTCGTCAGGTCCGAGATTATACTGTCGAAAAGATTGTCCATAAGTCCATATTGCTGAAAGTTACTGCGCAAATCTCGGCCTGGAGTACCTCTGATACTTCGACCATCGATATCACCGCCGAGTGTTAACGCACCGAAGTGAGCGCAAGCGACTGTGAAGCTACCAGTTCCTACGAATGGGTCGAACACAACCTTGCCAGGAGCTGCTAAAAGCATGTTGGCAGTCACAAGGGATAACTCAGCCTCCATTGATGTCCGACTGATATAGTGGCGCTTCTTCAAATCATATTTGTGAATAGAGTCTCGATCGCTAGTGGCGATACGGCGGCCGAGATACACCTTATTTGGACTGTTTTTTTGCTTTTCGCATTCTTCGAAAATGCAAATCTGTAGTTCGGGATCCTTCATCTTGACCTGGCCTTTGAATGGCAGGAATGAAAATGCGTTAATCAACTCCCGCTGCTCCGACATGGTTCGTTTGACTTTGAAGCTGTCAAAGTCGAACCTAAAAGTCTCATGATATTGGCTTGCATTGATCGCGGCATTGTTCTTGACACTGTTGATCAAGTCATTGTCATCCTTGCCCGCACCCCATAGCTCGAAGATACTTTGGGCGAGGATGGACCGAGCAATCAGCGCTCTGGCTGCCTCCTCAGACTCTAGTCGAACAACACAAAAGGGTGACTATACACTATTAGCACGATTGGCCAGATACTGCGAAGCACAAATGACCAACAGTAGTAGAGTAGTGAATAACGTTCAATTTGACATCTGCAAGGGCGGCTAGAGACTCGAGCTCAGGCTTTCTGAACGTTTCATGTACGTGCGCGAATCGGACTAGGTAGTCCATGGTGTCACGCTCTCAGGTGTAGCGCGGACGCGGACTACGGTGACCGGAAGATGGGACAATGCGCTCAGGCTTAGCAGGGATTGACGATAGTATGGAGAGACCGCTACCAGCTCTACGTCTTGTCCTCTCCAACGATCTACCTACCTCAGATGTGTTCCATCCTTTTCAAGATGGTGCGTGCTCTGAGGTTTCTTGCGGAGAAAGTGGATACCGCGAAAGCCCATTACAGTGCCCCTACCCCTAGGAAACACTGACACATACAAACAACATCGCACAGTATACTTTCGCTGTAAAGTATATCAAAGCAGCTTTTCACATCTCTTACGTCCGCTCACTCCTCGCAAAACGATATCTCGGCCTTACTGGTGTCGTTGAAAAGTGTCGCCTTCAATTTTCAGCCTCCTTCCGGTCGATCCGAGCTAGCCTCCAAAAGGAGTAGCGTCATACGCCCGTGCCCCCCTTCCTCCCATTGCGCCGCCGGAGGTCAGAACATCATCACGAACGTCCAGTTTCAAGCACCACCGCATAATATCGCACCGCCATATTCACATACCGCAACGCATATACCATTGCTCATCCGCATCAATTCCACGACAGAGCAGCTATCTCCCATCATCGCTGAGCCAAGAGAAGACATAATTGCCGAGACCTGCGACCGATCATCTGATCTCGACGGAAGCACACTCCGCCGCTAGGTCTGACAAGAGGTCCTCCATCAATCGCAATCGCATCACTTGAAAAACTACCTACACACATCTACCATGCCTATCATTCGCAATCCTTTCCGACGTGCGGTCGAGCCTGTAATCGATGAGAATGCGCGCCTGAGTAGCCCTCAGCCAGGAGTATTGAGCAGGAATAGCTCCGACACCAAGTCTACAGAGGCCAAGACTGAGCCTATCGAGTACAAGCTATCAGGTGAGAACAGTCGAGCCTACTGCCCAAACTCACCAATGCTGATGGCAAAATAGAGATCAATGACAGTGGTGTTTACCTTCCTGTAAGCACTTATCGTAATCTCACTTGCAATGGCAAATGTGCTGACCGGAATAGCCATCACCAACAGAGAATAAGAGCTTCTGGTCTACATGGTCGAGCAGGTCTGGCCAGTCGAGCAGACGCAATGTCTTAGATGAGAACGAGCCTTTCAATATCTCAAGAGAGTCCTTCGATTCGTACAGAAGATCATTTGTGAGTAATGCGCTGGGCCTCTATCCGCCCATTTCTAATGCTTTGTCCAGGACATCTCTGCACGCTCTCCCATAATCGAAGCCTCACCATCGATTCGTCCTCGCCAGTCATTCGACGTCCGTCATATGCGTTTGCCATCCAGCCAATCCATCTCGACACAACCTTCTATGACCAGGTCGAGTTCCTCTGCGACGACGCCATCCCTCCACGCAAAGTCATCATACCTTTTCCAACCCCCTCGCTTTCACACTCCATCGACAGAAGCATTCACAGCTACTGCAGAGACACCAAAGACAGTCCAGATGAATGCTCCGTCTGTGCAACCGGAAGAACCAGTTGACACGGCAGACGAGCATGCCGACAAATTTGAGGAGGTCGGCCTCAATGACGCGAAGCCGAAGCGTCATGGTATCTTCGCCCGATTTGCCGGGAATAGCAACAACTCAAGCGATACTCATCACGCGGAGAACAGTCGGCCAAACAGCAGCGGCATGATGGGACACAGCTTTTTCGGCCGCAAGAGAGGACAGAGCGGGACGGGATCCGAGCTCAGCAGCATCAAGCAGGCTACACCAGCAGCAACTCCAGCAAAGTCTGGTGCGATGCATGGCGCTATTACACCGACACAAGTCCACACTCCATCGAGAACTCAGACGCCAGTGCAAGTAAATGTTGTAGCGGCGACACCGCCAGCGCCGGCTCCAGTGCTTGCACCTGTATCGGCACCGGTACCCTCCCCGGCATCAGTCTCTGCGCCAGACGCGAAGACTGATGCTTGAGTGAGGCAAGGTATTCTTTTTCTTTATTATCGGGAACAGCATACATTGGGTCATCTTGAAACAATTGTACATATTATCGGCGAATGAGCCACGGTAGTGGCAAGGCAATCGTTTGCTCGGGCGATCGTGTAGAAGTACGGTATTGGATATCGTACGCATGCTGCATTGCAGCTTTATGAATTACGCTAGTCATTGAGAATAGCAGATATTGGAAGAGCTTCAGGCAGTGACTACTCGCCGATTTGACGTGGTACCACTCAGGGTTTCTCGAGCGGTTTCGTACCTTGACTATTCCATCAAATCGCGCTCGTCCATGCTTTTTCAACAATCGTAGCAAATAAGCTGGGCATAGAACACGCACGGCACTCTCCATGAGCAATCTCAATCACATTGTTGCTGTTCGCTAGCTCTTCGAATCGCGCTCATACATGCTTTGTCAATATCCAGCAGCAAACCAGGACGAAGCCGACCTCTCAGTAATCTGAGCTTTGTGCCTCAATCATCGTCTACACTGCCACAACTCGCTTCGCAAGTTCAATCGTACCAATGAGGAGCGACTTGATACTTCTCGAGAGTCTCTTTGCAGTGACCAAGCACAACATTGGCGTTAGTCGTCCTCGCCATCTGCCTGATCATCTGATCCGACTTGACCCAGGCATCATGATCCCTAGCCAGCCAGCCCTGAGGAGTGCCGCCGTAGTTTTCCTTGACGTGATACTGATCGGAGGTCAGGATCCACGTGCCTGATTTTGGCATATTCAACTGCATGATGCACAGACCAGGCGTGTGCCCTGCACTCTTATGCATGATGACACCCTGTGCGAGCTCCCACGAGTCGCCGTGCATTGCTTTCCAGTTGAGGTTAGGGTCAAGGTCTTTCGCAAAGTAGACACCAGGGTCAGTCTTGGTTGCGACGCAGTAGTAGGCGTGCTTGAGTTCTGCTTCGTGGACGTAGATGGGGACGTCAGTGCCCTTGAAATGGTGAAGACCTCCAGCATGGTCGAGATGCAGATGACCCATGATGACGCCCTTAACATCCTTGATGTCCTTCCCACATTTGGCTATTGCTTTGTCGAGCTCCTGATCTTCGTGATGGTTCACTCGTGCGAAGATGTCATTCGCTGGAGCGCCAACCTGCTCGGGATAGTCCACACCACAGCCAGTTCTGTAGATATATCAGTATCAGGACCACCGGAAGTGCATTGGGCAAGCATACTCAAACAGAAGCAGGCCTTCCACTGGATGCTCTATCAATGCACTGATTACCACAAGTTCCCGGCGCTTGTGTGGCGGGTTTAGGTCAGACGCCAAGGATGTCCCGCCTCCTCGGATCATCCATGCCTCATCGGCCTGGTGCCAAATGGTCAGTACCTGGACAGAACCCCAAGAGGGAAGCTTGGAGGGGGGAAATAAACCTCCAGATTCTGCAGCTTCAGGATCCATAATTTCGTCCCATCAGGTGCCTGACTAACAGTATGAACGGAAGACATGACCAGGTGATAATCACTGCAGTCAGTAGACTAGAACGATAATGGCGTATGATGTGTAGAGAATAGCGCTGTGAGGAATGAATCGTCAAGCTGACAGCGGGGGCGAGCGTCGCACATGGATCAGAGACCAATGAGCGTCGATCCGGAATAAGCTCGGCGGATCCATTCGCTTCCTGTTCATGACTACTTCGTTGCATATCGCAGGATCAAGGCACGCCTTTAGGCACCGCAGGAAACGCGATTGGGTTCTTTGCTGCCTCTACTTGACGTTTGGCTCGTTGGGCTTGCTGTGCTTTTGCTATCCTCATCTTAAGGATACTCCTGAACAGTGTATGGTCAATAACTTGGTTCTGCGTGAAAACTCCCTGAAAAATCTATAGACGTACTTGTGAAGCGCAAAAACTCTCGGCTCGTCTGCCTTCGTCTCTGTTGTGCCATTGGATTCGAGCGCCTTGATCTAGTACTGTCTTCAGCAGGAGACCGCGAAAGGCTGAATACCTTCATTACCTTCTCATCACGCTCTTTCTCGTCCTTCTGCTCCTCATTCTTGCTGTCCTTCTTTTCATCGTCTTTCTTGTCCTTTTTATCTTTCTTCTTCCTCTGCTTTTCTTCGTACTCCTTCTTGACCTCTTCTATAGCCTTTGCCATGTCTTCCCTCTTTTTCTTAGCCTCCTCGGCGTCTTTGTCCACTATTGGCGACGCGAAGCCGGTGTCCTTCAGGTGTCCATCGCACACGTAGAAGAAGTCTCGATTGTCGGGAGTGATGAGGCAGCTCGCGGTGGACTTGTAACAGATGAAACATGGTTTGGCTGAAGCGGGAGCCACGCGACGGAGGTGATAGATGTTTGGTGTACTCATGGCTGTTGCCACCGTATGCTGCTTGGAGGTGATGGGCTGCTAGGTCATACGAGAACAAGCCTCGTCGTCTAGAAGACCTCAGGAAGATCAGGAGACGACTATTATGTTGCATCCACGATCACCAACTTTCACGATTATGACGACGGATTGTCGTTAAAATCGCTTCAGCCTAAACGGCCCCGCAATCGCCCTGCATTTGGTGCAGAGAGCTGCCGGATCCAGCAGTGCGGAGTATGCTACCCCGCAATTCGACCTCTCTCCTCTATATCAGTGACATCTCTCGCCTCCAGCCTTTCATTGCCCCTCTCTTCTGAATTCACAAGCTTCAAGAGATCCTATGAGCAAGATCCTCCGATTCTCAGCAAGATCAATCTGTAGTATACGTACAGTACAACCTCGCCCCGTGATATCTAATTACCTTCGACCCTTACAACACTATCGCAGCATGTCTGGAAAGGATGATATCGCCGAGTCGATCGAGGCCACCAAGGTCGAGTACAAGCGTCTTGGCAGTAGTGGTCTACGAGTCTCCGTCCCTATCTTTGGTTGTATGAGCTTTGGTAGCAAGCAGTGTATGTACAGGTCGACCGAAGTGTCTTCTTCAAGCATTCGAGACTGATTTATCACAGGGGCACCATGGGTCATTGAGGAGGAAGAGGTAAGCAAGCTCTTGAGATTGGTGAGCACCGGCTGTCGAACGAGTTCTAACAGCTCTTAGGCACTCCCCCTGCTCAAGTATGCCTACGACAAAGGTCTCAACACTTGGGATACAGCCAACATCTACTCCAACGGTGTTTCGGAAGAAATCATTGCAAAGGCCATCGAGAAATACTCCATCCCCCGCCACAAACTCGTGATAATGTCCAAGCTGTACGTGTCTCACTCTCCCCTCATCCGCTATCGCGCCACAGCAATCATTCCCAGCCCGCAGACTAACAACCTCCAGCTTCGCCTACGTCGGCGAGACCCCGGCCACCAAGACCTCAGGCCGCGACGCCATGGTTGCCAACGCTAAGGACTACGTCAACCAGGGTGGTCTCAGCCGCGGTGCCATCTTCAACGCCGTCGATGCGAGTCTGAAGCGCCTGAAGACAGATTACATCGACCTTCTGCAGATTCACCGTTGCGACAAGGCCACACCCTTCGAAGAGACCATGAAAGCGCTCCACGATGTTGTCCAGTCTGGAAAGGTGCGCTATATCGGTGCATCCAGTATGTGGGCGTGGCAATTCGCATTGTACCAGGCTGCCGCCGAGAAGAATGGGTGGACGAAGTTTGTGAGTATGCAGAATCACTACAGTCTGTTGTATCGTGAAGAGGAGCGCGAGATGAACAAGCTGTGTGACTTCACCGGTGTTGGCTTGATTCCTTGGGTGAGTGCTAAGCTTTATATGGGCTGTCGGACCTCAGGTTGACGAGTCTGCTAATCATCGTGAAGGGACCGTTGAACGCGGGTCGTTTGGCTCGACCTGTATCATCACACAAGTCGACCTCTCGCTCCGAGGAACAGGGCGATCTCACCAAGACGCAGATAGAAATCATCAACCGCGTCGAAAAGCTGGCAAAGGAGAAGGGCTGGACCATGTCCCAGGTCGCACTTGCATGGATTGGCCCGCAGGTGGCGAGCCCTATCATTGGTTTCAGCAGTGAGAAGAGGATCGACGAGGCGATCGGGGTCAAAGGTAAGACGCTTACAAAAGAGGAGATTGAGCGCCTCAACGAGCCGTATGAACCGAGAGCTATCGAGGGACATGCTTAGGAACGGGAAGAGGTGGTGGTGAGTACGGCTAGGTCTAAGCTGTCGATGCGGGATGAGGTGATGAGGCATGAAGATGAACTATGCGATAATTAGACGAAGTGTACACATATTGGCGATAATGGAAAATTCTGAAGCATTTCCAATCGTGCCAGAATACCCTCTGTTACCTCCCAAACGAGAGATGAGTCCTAGACTCCACCTTTCTGATCACCAGCATCAAAGGGCTTCCTCTAACTCCACCCTGGGTATCCTTCGTGCTTCATGGCGCAAATTCCCGCCCTAGTATATCCTCGCATTGCCCTCACTTGCCCCAGGCAGTAGGACGTCACACCACAGCTTCAATTTATTTACTCGATCGTATACGCCGACAAACCCCAGCAAGCTCTCACGTCCTATTCGAGTACGTCCCGGTCATCCACTGCCCATATGACGGATCCAACGGGTCCTGCTGAAACACCTGATCCCACAACTGCCAATCAATCTCATCCATATCCGCCGCATACAGCGGACTCGGATTATCCACCGATACCGCCGCGCCAGCATTCCCCGTGCCCACTTCACTGGCCAGCCCACTATATTCCTGCTTCGGGACCACTTGCATCGGTTCAGCTTCCATCACCGGATCCACCCCACCATTGGCAGCACGCAGTTTCTTGTTCCGCGCCTTGCGAAGCTGCGTGATGTATGTCGGTGTAGGTGTGTGACTTTGCGCGCCGAGGGCTTGTTCGCGGGCTTCCCAGGCGGCGAGGGTCATGTGGCGGAGGGCGGAGAAGAGGCGGGAGTTCTTTAGCTTGACGATGGGAGTGGCTTCGTAGACTTTGGCGAGGACGGCCCAAGCGCGGTCGATTTCGGCGCCGGTGAAGCGTTTGCGGAGTTCGGCGAGGATGAAGAAGATGGAGTCGAATTGGAGGGTATCTGTGAGGTGTGTTAGAGAACCGAGGACTTGAGGAGAGCTCGGAGGAGAAGGACGTACTTTGGGCATGCCACATAAATCGCTTCACGGCAGGATTGAGTCGTGTATTTGCTTCGACCTCGATGAGATCGAGCGCATATCGTAATTGTTCTTCTGTCTTCTTGTCATGTGCACCTTTCCGAGGGTGGTTTGCAAGCCATCTGAGTTTCGCCATCACAATGTGACCCATACGTGAAGCAGCTGCTTGTATCGGAACTTCTGGATCACAATAACGAGTGATTTCGTGCAATGTCTTCTCGCAATGCTCAATGGCAATTTGTTTATCCTCCGACGGCACATCCGAGCTGATAATCCAGTCCCAGCCTTTCAGACCATGCGAACCGCTTAGACCTCGCAGGAATTGGCCCATCTTGACACGCAGCAACATGAAGGTCATATCAGTGAAGCCGTCCTGGTCTGGTGGCAAAGACTTCATGCCGGGGAAAAGCGCACTGTCTGAGCAGTTGGTGGGCGCTTTAACATTCTCGGAGTCTGGAGGGAGGGCCGTCTTGCAGCCAGCGAACTCGGCGCATCTCATACAAAGTCAATTGATTGCATAATAGGTTTGGATCACCACACTGACCTTATGTCCAGAACCCATAGCTGATTCCAGAGTCTGCGTCGCATCTCGCACGAAAAAGCGTCAAGGCCAAGTGTTTCCGGATCGCGATGAATCCCGATTCTTTGAGCTATCCTCATTGCCACTCCTGAGAGCTCCCATCTACAAAGGGTTGTGTCAGCTGCGCACCATGTTGTTGGGTCAACTGTACCTACCTCGACTCGAAGTCCGAGTGGCCCGATATTGAGATGATGTACAGGACGAACGCTACCAGTACTGAAATGTCTGAAGTGCGCATGAAGGCGGCATTCACCAAAGCCTGCCGTGTAAATGTACTATATCTGGCATGCAGAACCTCTTTCGATTCGCCAAAGACACTCTCGCATTCGTCCATGGAAGCCACGGCCATGGTGTATATGCTGCAGAGTATGGCACATAGTGGCTTCGCCATGTTATCTGGATTGCCTATCACTGAAATGATCTCAGACTGGAGAGTTGGAGCATGAATGATGTGGATGATCTATTTGTTTCATCAGATCATACGAATAAGGTAGACAAAAGCATATGAAGAATCTCACCGGATTGCAATTGTCGAGGAAAATTTGCCAAAGACGCAGGATCGTCGCAGCATCAGGGTGTTTAATACTCCTCTCATCAGCCTCAGTGAAGCCAAGGATAAGCCCACCACCGACATCGGTTGTCGACCTATTGGTGTTCCTGTCGGGGCCTTCGTCTTCATCGGACGAGCTTTCTAGCGCATCTTGCGACGCCTCTGCGCTAACAACCTTCCCTGTAGAGCGATTTAGTAGAGTGTTTAGATAGGTGATATGAAGGCATGCGTGGCGTTACTGTAACATACACAAATTACTCTCCACATAGCGTGTCTTCTTCCCATGGACAACTAAATGTCCAGGCTTTGCATCTCGATCGCCTGTGAGTGGAGTTGAGAATGGTGGCATTGCGTTACCAATTGGGATGTAAGGCTGAGGATGACGTTCCTGCGCTTGAGTGAGCATAGATTATTATGTGGCGAATTCACCTTGCATACCGGCGCTCTCGCTGCTGGTGGCACGTAGTGCAACACGGTTTGGTATGAGCTTGATTGAGGGGGCGAGTCAGGTGTTTCTGTACACGAAATGAGGTATTAGCGTACACATCGGATGGGTTATGGGTTGTTTTTCCGCAAAGCACGTTTTGTCGTCTCGACATTGTGAGCCAGTTCCGTTTTCGATCAAGCAATGAAACATGTAGTGAAGGAGGAACTGCGAAGGGCGTGCCGAGTGTGCAGCTTCCAGAATCGGCCACAACCCGCAGATGCCGATACTCTCGCTGCCTTGCTTGCTACACACAACCAGTTCCTAAGCCTGTCCTCCTCCCGGGTTCCGTCGGCGCAGATGCGTTACGGTAGCTGTACAATGAGCAACTTACTTCTTGCCACGGCACCACTCCCCGGCTCGTCGCTCGGCACTTCGACGCCAGCTTTCCTCAGCATATCCTCATACTTTCTAATCTTCCTCTTCTCCGCCTCGGTCTTTCTCTCATCAGCGTCACTGTCACGACGTTTGCGTCGTCTTGGCGGCTCAGGCGCTCGGAAGATACAGGCGACACCAGCCTTGGTACACGCAACACACGGCTCAGTACGGTCACACTTGATCTTGCGCTCTTTGCACAGAGCACAGGAGTACTTCTGAAGACCAGTCGCAGGGTCTATCGTGGCTGATGACATGTTCTCTGTGGTTGCGAATGCGTGGGTGGTGGAGGAGGAAGTGACTATGCTGTACAAACGCACAACTCTGGTGGGTACGCTTCACGCACGAACTGTAGCGCACCCAACGAGCAGTATGACAAGAAGAAGCAACCACGACAACAGACAAGCGACTGAGATCCCAGCCGCGAACACAGCCTCAACACGGGCACGAGAAAGCCGATCACGTGATGCCTCAAACCGACCTACTTCTGGTGAGCAGATTCGTTGTGCTGAAACCCTGCGCCTCCCTCCCATCCCAGACCTCCCTTTCAGGACTTGAGGTCCCAAACCACTGCCTGCGCACGCCTCCACCCTTGCCATCGTGAATCTAATTCAAGGTGTTGACCTTCCCGCGAGATCCTGCCCTTTGCCCAGCGTCCACCCCCGCACCATGTGCCCATCCTCTTGTCCCATCATTCTCCTCTCCTCCGTGTCCAGCTCCGCACTCTTTACTGCCGCATCCGTGACCCCAGGCTCGAACTTTGCCTCTCCTCCGATTCTAGACGATCTTCGACTGAGATCGTGGTGGAAGGCAGGTCTATGATGTTTCTGAGAAGGTGTGGAGGGTACCCAAACTGAGAACTTGGGAAGGCACAGTTTACGGACGAGAT
>Ga0268250_10000564_pt1 | contig 17489 bp, 14 predicted proteins | sample AgamicAsSfe_FD_200448 | JGI IMG/M metagenome (GOLD analysis project Ga0268250, IMG submission 200448) | Agave microbial communities from Guanajuato, Mexico - As.Sf.e (v2) (version 2) | ecosystem: Host-associated > Plants > Phyllosphere > Phylloplane/Leaf | place: Guanajuato, Mexico | collected... | reverse complement strand
ATTCGGTGGAAACCAAAAGTCAAACAACAACAGTCAGAAACGTGCAATCAATTCCCCACACCCATTCCCCGCCCTGATCTCCGCCGCAAAAATCAACTCTTCCTTCTGCTGACCGCGCTCCTTGTTGTCCATCAACTGCCGACTTTGTAGGGTGAGTGTGAAAGAGAAAAGAGATATAAGAGGCTTCCCCCGGACCCCAGACCCCCACACTGTCACCCCAGATCGTCTGCATCTTGTTGGCAACAACCGCAACTTTACCCGATCATCATTTCTAACATGAGGCCTTCTCAGGATCTTGAGAAAGAAGGACACGCTGCCATGCACAAGGAGCTTGCCGGAGAGACGACCCATGAGGTCGCCGAGCGTGGCCACCAGGCTACTGACCAGTATGTCTACCTCTCTCAACCATCCTCCAACCCGGACATTATGCTAACCATTGCCTAGATATGGCAACTCCCTCATTCAATTCGACCCCAAGGCTGAAGCAAAGCTTCGAAGGAAGATCGACTTTGCCATCATCCCCACAGTCTTTGTTCTATACTTATTCTGCTTCATCGATCGTGCCAACATCGGTCAGTCATCCCACCTGACACCCATCAACGAACACCATCTAACATATGTCACAGGAAATGCCAAGATTGCCGGTCTCGAGAAGAGTCTTCACCTAACGGGCTACGACTACAACATCGTCCTGTCTGTCTTCTACATCAGCTACATCATCTGCGAGATCCCGGCAAACATGTGCTGCAAGTGGATCGGTCCTGGATGGTTCATCCCTGGTATCTCCCTGGCATTCGGTCTCTGTTCAATTGCTACTGGATATGTCCACACTTTCAGCCAAATGTGTGCTGTTAGATTCGTTCTCGGCATCTTTGAGGCCGGTATGCTCCCTGGTATCGCCTACTACCTCTCCCGCTGGTATAGACGCTCAGAACTAGCCTGGAGACTTGGACTTTACGTAGTTGCTGCGCCTTTAGCAGGCGCATTTGGTGGCGTAAGTAAGACGCTGGTATAGATAGCAGAGACCGATAACCGCTGTTGTCTATACCACTATCCTGCTTAAAGAAGAAAAAAGCTAATTTTGAGATTTTTCAGTTATTGGCTTCAGCCATTTTGAAGCTTGACCACTTCGCTGGACTCAAGGCTTGGAGAATGATCTTCGCCATCGAGGGTATCGTTACTGTCTGCCTGGCGCTCATTGGGTTCATCACCATGACCGACAGACCGGCAACCGCGAAATGGCTTTCTCAGGAAGAAAAGGACTTGGCAATTTCCCGTGTCAAGTCCGAGAGAGTCGGAGCCACCGAAGTCCTGGACAAGTTCGACCGCAAGAAGATCTTCAAGGGCATCTTCTCACCTGTTACTCTGGGCACCGCCACTATCTTCCTGCTCAACAACGTTACAGTTCAGGGCCTCGCATTCTTCGCACCCACCATTGTTCGGACCATTTACCCTCACAACACTGTCGTCAGCCAACAGCTTCACACCGTCCCTCCCTACATCGTTGGCGGATTCTTCTGTTTGATGTTCCCCTTCCTCAGCACCAAGTTCGACACCCGCCTCCCCATTCTCATCTGCTCAGCTCCGTTGATCATCGTCGGCTACATCATGTTCCTGGCCTCGGAACAAGCCGCAGTACGCTACGGAGCCACCTTCATCATCGCCTCTGGCGCCTTCGCCTTCGGCTCCCTCTGCAACGCCCAAGTCAGCGCAAACGTCGTCTCGGATACCGCGCGCAGCTCCGCCATCGGTACCAACGTCATGTTTGGCAATATCGGCGGCTTGGTCGCTACTTGGTCGTTCTTGCCCTTCGATGCACCCAACTACCACATTGGCAATGGGCTTAACTTGGCTGTTGCGTCGACTGGCTTGTGTTTGTGTATTTTGCTGTTCTTCTGGATGAAGAGGGATAACAAGAAGAGAGAAGGCAGAGATGTTGATCAGGAGTTGGCTGGCACTACGTTGTTGGAGCAGCAGGATATGGATTGGAAGCATCCTTCTTGGAGATGGAGACCTTGAAGACAGAAAAGGTCAAGTGTGCCTCAACTGCACGTTTTATGAGGATTTTGGATTTGGAGTTTTATGAGGGTGGTGGGGATTTATGATGATATATATCAACTACGAAGATCATGTTTCTATGTTTATCTGTCTTTTGCAACTTCTGATCATCTTCGATGCATGCTTCGCATGGACTGTGTGAGATCAACTTGATGCGAAACGAACATACAAGGCTTCGGACACACGCTCTATACATACAGTTAAGCTAGAGTGAGGGTTGAAGTTGATGTATCCCTGTGGAGTGGCTTCCAAAGAAAGTCTGCTACAAGTACGTAAGCAAACCAAATGTCCTCGATCAGTAGAAGAGGGGCTTCATGAGCCAGCCTCATCCGATGTTCATAGAAACATGTTCAAAGCTTCACCTGCATACAAGTCGTAGCAAACAAATTCAAGCGTAACAACTGTGTGCTTCACCTCACCCGACACGATAGCCTGCAACAAGGGAACAATGGAAGGCAGGGTGATAGAGAGGTTGACTGATGTTTATAAGTAGGATTCTGATTGCATAACCTGGGAACTAAATGGTACATCGCTCCTGCTCTTTTTTAAATCTTCGCCGGAACTAACGTAGTAAGCAGCACGTCCCATTGTATCATTCTGCGGTCGAATGCTGTGACCAGACCAATGTCCAGGTGTTTTTGTATCGTAATGTAGCAGTTTTGGAGCCCAGTGAGGCCTACTGGACCGATCCCGAAGGCCCTAACAAGGCCTATAAGATTGACCCGATACCCCGTGTGAAGCCTGTAGTCTTGTCTTCGAAGGCCCGAATCAAGTCTATATAACTCATTCCGAAGGCCCTCACAAGGCTCTAAAGAATAAGCCTCCTCATTCATCTAGCTCAATGACTTGTATCGGCGAGCTGTTCTGAGAATCCTCCGAGTCTTGTGTCAGATCGATCGTAGCGTCGTATCTGCTGTTAGTTCTGGTGGGTTCGGTGGTTGCGTCGGAGTCTTCCGTCAGCTCTATGATTTCCATGACGCTGTTGTCGCTTCCCAAAAGGTCGTCGTCGTCTCCAGTAAGATCAATAAGACCGCATGTTTGTCTAGATCTTGTGTAATTGGTGTATGTTGTGATTTCTCTCTCGGGCTCGGGTTTGGGCTCGAGCTTAGGCGTGATGGGCGAGTCGGGCACTGAAGGTGATGTGGGAGTCCTTCTGCGGCCTCGTCTCATCCTGAGGATGCTATCGTAATTGATGTTGGGGCTTTCATCAAGATCGTTGCTCTCAGATCCGATACGAGCATCTCCGCCCGGCGAGGTTTCTCTCGAATGCGGCACAAAACGAGGCGGACTCTGAGATCCATCGCCAAGAAGATCTTCATTACGACTCTCGTCGGTATTGATCGCATCATCATCCATATCGAAGTCCACGTTGATGGCATCGTCGTCTATATCAACGTTCGCATTGGTGTCGTCTTCCATGTCAACGAGACTTTGATCATCGTCGAGCAAATCTTCCTCATTGTTCCCAGTTGCAGAGCCGAGCAAGCGACGTCTACGCAATCGACCAAGCTCGTGCTGCCAACTTCGCTGGTTACCATCGTCGTCGTTGTCGTCATCGTCGCTGTTGTCGTTATCGCTGTCCTTTCTATCTGGTCTGGGATGATCGTTGCGGTTGGTTGGGTCGTCGTCGTTGTCGTCGTCATCGTCACTGGTGCCCGCTCTGGCTTCAAGCCTTCTCATTCTGCATTGTTCGCACTGGCATTCCTGAAACAATCTTTTGTGTGCATCAATGATTGTCTGAAACCTGTCAGCTAGACACTCGAGTTGGGCTGAGCCATGTCATACCTGAATTGCTTGCCAGTTCTGATTCTCGAAGCTCAAAGAATCATCGAACACCCCGAGAAGCTCTCTGCAGTAATCGCGACGGGCCCTCCGGATAGCCGTATAGCTGCGGCTGTTTGTGCCACTGCGAAAGATCTTGCGCTTGAATTGAAAAGCTGAACACCATGCGATATTTGGGACGCCACCTCTTGTATCCCATAACTCCTTCATATGAAGAGTGATGAGTCGTTTCGCTCTATGTGAAAGGTGCATCGAAACAAGGCAACCCTTTTCTTTCGGGTCTTCTCCTGCCACTAAATGATACCGATAGTAGGAAGCATATCCTCTCATTGCGATCCAGTGCACATGTGAGACCTCGAAAAACATCACACCAGATACCGTCCTGTATCTTCTGATTTGAGATGTAAGTCTCGATTCGCCTAGCATCCGGTGTATATCCCCAACCGACTCAGGCGCGAGGGCGTCTTCATTGCCGTACACCCGTTGAGTCTGGCCGGACGGCATGATTGTGAAGCTCCCAAGCGTTGATCTTGGTAGTGTCCAACAGCCCGAGAGTGAAGGCTCGGCTCTTGTGTCGTACTGGTTCTTGGGAAGTATCAATGACTTTGAGGGTCGAAAGCAAGGAAGTCGTGGAGTGCAGTGCTTTTAATGAGTGAGTCTTGAATCGTTGAGCTGGAGATCGAGATGTGAGGGTCGAGTCCAGAGTAAGTAACTGAGGTGTTGAAGCGAAATAAGTCTGTCAGCCGGAGATGGCCTTTTAAGCCAGGATGGGTAAAATGTGATGGGCAGGCTGCGAGTGAGACGAAAAGAACGACAGAACCCACTGCCGATAGCTCGTAGGTCTTACGATGAGAACGCCTAAGCGTGCTCAGCAACGGAAGAGAAACCACTCTGTCGGGTGATGTGTAGTTGATGAGTGTAGAAGTCAAAGGAAAGCAACATGCACTGCGCAAGGACGGCTGCCGATGAACCCCGACTGGACTGTAAAGAACGAAAAGTAGGGAGTCGTTCGGACCATGTGAGTTGAATGAAGACTTGGAAGAACAGGAGATGGCAAAGCCAGAGGGTGGAAGGAGCGAGTGATGGATTTTAAGAGCAGGATGGGGTCAAAGGAGCTTGGAAGGATGGCTTCGAGCCCTTGTGAATGTGTGAGGTTATGGCTTCAAAAGATCAAGCGTAGGAGTTTCAATTTGACCTCGGGAGCGGTGCGAGAAAACACAAGGCTGTGAAGTGTAAAGCTTGAGGATCCAAGACGTTTTGTAAAAATATGTACTCAATCAGATTATGCAGTCGAAACAACATGTCTATCGTCCATTTTGGTGCTTTGTCAGGTCCTCATCTTCATCGCTAATGAGACCCTCCAGTTCAAACTCTTCGGCGTCTCTGATCTGGCGGTCGCTTGCGTCTGGGATTGAACGGGCATGACCGTTGGGCAGAGCGTGTCCATTTAGTCTGCTTTCAGGATCGGCAGTCTTGCCATCGGTTGTAGAGTCTGCGTAGTAGGTGTAGAGGCGAAGAAGCATGTTCACGACTGTCACAACCCTTAGCTTTTGTTTTGTTTAGACGAAAGAAGCTTTGACTTACAGAGGAACATGAGGAAGGCGAAGCTGTAGAGGATCAAGATGTAGGCGACGTGGGTGACACCCGCTTGAGACAAGAGCAGCATCTGCTCCTCGGTGGCGCCCATGAACAGGAAGCCGCTGGCATAAAGCAAGAAAGGAGGCAGGAATTGGAAGCTGTTGGTATCCTCTCCATCGTCGGAGATGGAGCTGGCATCTTTCAAGACGAAACTGATTTCGATAATGCGGGTAATGCCAGCAGCCATCAGAGTGTAGCCAAAGACACTGTGTACCATGGTGCTCAGGTGCAACTCTTGAGGGTGACCACTCATGGCCCAGCCAGTAATGGCGATGACGATGGCGGGAATCAAGTTGCGCTTGGGACTGCCACGGCGGTCACGGCTCAGCCACATGCCCAAGAGACCAGCACACCACCAGATGACACCCATACTGGTATGCTGCAAGTCATTGCGTACCCATGGAGTACCCCATCTGTGCTCGGTGAAGGTGTTCACGCAGCCCCAAGCAGCGATGACCATGCTGTCGTAGAATTCCTGAGAGCGGCCGGTGCGACGCAGCCAGATCTGTCCAACGAGAAGGAGGATGGTGTAGACGATACCGTATGCGATGAAGGCGGACCCCATGATGAAGTGGGCAGCACACTGGCCGGTGTGGTCGCCCTGGCAGAAGCCCAAGGCAGTAATTCCACCAAACAGCATCTGGACCCAGGCGGCCAGCGGGATGATCTTGCCCAGTATACCGTGTCCAGAGACAATCCATTTCCTGATCTTGCCCATGAAACCACGCTCGATGTGGAGCCTAAGATAGATGCCCATGGCGGCTTGAGCGAAGACCATCATCATCAACCAAGGAGCATATTGGGCGTGTACGTTCTTGCTGAATTGGCGACCTTTGTGGGCGTGACCGAGGAAGTAGCCTAGAACAGCGAGACCAGTGGCAGTGATTTGGACGGGGACGTGCCATCGCGAGCGCACGATGCCGAGGACCATGCCAGTAGGGAATAGGATGCCCCATGCGAATATCTGGACGAGGATGTGGATCCATAACGTTGTGTCCTGATGAGAGTCAATTTCGGTTCATGTCATGTTCATGCAGAATGGAAGCTTACCAGAGGGTCGGGCGAGATGGCCTCGCCTTCAGGGATCTTGTCTTCGTGGTGCTCATGCGCCTGGGCAGTCGAGACAAGCAGAGCGAGAACGGTGGCGGCTTGGACGCTCTTGCTTAGCACTGGCGCCCGCAGTTGCAGTAAACGAGCCATTTTGTTGCAAGAATGACAATCTTCAGCTTGTCGAGTCCGAGTCTCAAGATGGGATTTTGAGCATCCCCTTTGTCCTACAAGGAAGGAACTCAGACTCCCCACCTTGATCGATCCAGAAAGTTGCTGACCACGCGTGTCCCGCCAAGCCGTCCATCCCCTATCTCAATTCATCCACGTTTTTCTACCATCTGCTCCTATTCTTTCATCAATAGAGAAAGTCAAGATTCTGCTCCAAAGACTATAGAAGATTCAGATCAATTCATGCTTCTGTTCAGTTGGACCATTGTGTTTCATGTGTTTGTATTGTCCTTCTTGAAAGTATTCGGGAATGCGCGGATCAAACTTATCTCCACCTATGTCCGTACGGAGTGCGGATCCGACCACATCTTGTCCATGTTCTCCTTCATCGCTGAACATCTTTGTTGCGCGTTGGTCGTCGTGAAAGACGACGTTGACCATCAGTGTGACTTGGAATATTCTGATCCATCTCGGTCAATGAGCGAAGCAAGCCAGAAGCCTCATCGTAGAAGCAGCAAACATGGCCGAAGACAACTTCCCTTCGTCTCCTCCCGTTCCTTCCAATCTCAACATGTCATCCAAGGCATCCTCTGGTAGGAATATCCAACTTGAAGCTCTACGTGCTCGTCAAGCTGCTCTTGAGTCGACTGTTGCCGAACTGCTTTCTCAGCGTACTTCTCTTATCGACTCCACCTCTCCCACCCCTGACACACAAGAGTCTGAGGACGCAGAGACCCGTGCGAAGCTTGCCGTGGATGCTGCCAATGCAAAGATTAAGTCTCAAATCAAACAGCTACAGCAATACAACGACATCAAAGACATCGGTACTCAACTGATGGGACTTATCGCTGAGAAGCGCGGTTGCCGTATTGGTGAAGTCCAGGAGGAGTTTGGTATCAACCCTGATGATTGAAAGGCGAGTACTCTGACGAAGGCAGAGACCTCATCGAGCAGTCTGTATTGACATATTTCAGGGCATCAAATCAAGCAAGTCCAAACATCAGCATTGGAGAAACCACCATCAGCCATGCAGTTATAGTCCATTCCAGCATCCCGGCTTGCTCCTGCTCTCGCAATTCATCCTGAGGATGCACAGGAGGGAGTCAAAGAAGTATACTCTGACAGAGAGATCATCCTGGTTCGCCGAGATCGCGGACATTCGGCGATTTGACGGCTGCATTCAGAAGTGAATTCGAGATGATTATATTCCAAGCTTGCTTCACTTGCTTCAATTGTCCTATTGTTCCCTATTGATTGGTGCCTTGTAATTGTCTCTGCCATTGTCAATTCACTGTTATTGTCGACTCGGCTTTATAAAAGTTTGCTCGGCTTCCACACTCTCTCTCTTCTTTCTCAACACACGCAAGACATCTGACCAGCAACCACATCACCACAAACCAAGATCTTGTCTTCCGTTGTTACTCTCTTCCATCAAGCTATTCTATACCAAGCTACCATCACTGCCTCCACTCTGCGCACCTTCCAAGCAAGATCGCAGCAAGTTCTCGCGCACTCTCACATCACAACAACATCTCACTCCGCCTTACTATATCAACCACCAAAACCGTCACAATGGTCAACTTCACCGCATTCATCACCCTTATCATGGGTATCACCACCTTCTTCAAGAACAACATCCCTGGCGCCAACATCTTCACTTCGTGGAGCCAGAAACTTCTCGCCGCCCCCCCTCAGCCCTACTACGACCGCGAAGGAAAATTCACCATCACCTACCGCGGCATAGAGGAGGAATACACTGTCATCACTCCGGTCTACCTCACCACGACCTTCTTCACTACCACCTTCACTGCGGCACCAGCCATCACTGATGCCTTCGCTACACCCACGGCACTCCCTGGCAAGGAGCTCATTCTCTTCACTGGCACCGTCACCTCACCATCTTTCTTCACGTTGGCAAAGGAGTTCGTCTGCGTCATGTTCACTCTGCCACCCGCCGTCACTGTCAACGCCGCTTCCGTGGTCACTGCCTTCCTTTTTGGAACTCTTCTCCTGCTCGCCTACGTCGGTTTCCTGGCCTCCTCTCCTCCCGCCATGACACCCGAAGATCTCCCCTATCTCGAGGAGCAAGTCTACGAGAAAGACGAGCTCCTCAAGAGACTTCGTCGCTGGCATGGCGAGGACCTCGCAGAGCTTCGCGGCCGCCTGCAGGTCCAGAGGGAGGGGGCAGACGAGCGCCTGGCCACCACCATCGCCAAGCACAACTCCGCCATGGCCGACAAGGACCACGAGATCCTTACGCTTCGTCAGGCACTGGCTGGCGCCGAACTCCGCGAGGAGCAGGTCCGGTTCAAGAGCTCTGACGAGGTCATCAAGATGCACAAGGAGATTGGTCACCTCCGAAGTGTTGTTGATGACCTCGATCAGAAGCTCGAGGACGCTGGTGCCCTGGCTGCCCTCGGTGAGGAGGCCCAGGAGAAGATCAAGGATGCCGACGAGCGCGCCTTCGCCGCTGCTCAGGAGGCCCTTGAGGCAAAACAAAAGGTCAAGGTCGCCCAAGAGAGCGCCCTCGCCGCTACTCAGAAGGCCCTTGAGGCAGACCAGAAGGCCAAGGATGCCGATGAGCGCGCCATCGCCGCTGCTCAGCAGGCCCTTGAAGCAAGCCTGAAGGTCGAGGCCGCCGAGAAGGCCCACAAGGAGAAGATCGTTGGCGAGAGGGAGCGGGCCCAGGCTGTCATCGACGAGGTGAAGTCCAAGGTCAATGGTCTGAGGGACGAGGTCAAGATCGAAAAGTACAAGGTCCAGGACTTGAGGGCAGAGGTCAAGGAGCTGAAGGCAGGAGCAGTGGGGGCGGCTTCTGTCCCGATGCCACCTATCCTCGAAGGCAAGTCCACGGCCGCCAGAGCAAAGGAGTTGCGTGACCGTATCGTGACGGCCGGCTCCGCTTTGGGTGCTTCTTCGGTGTCTGCGCCTGCTCCTGACGCCGCCGCCACCGCTCCCACTGTTGCTGCTCCTGAGCCCATCGCGCCAGTAGCACAGCAGGTGCCAGTGGTTCGCCGCCGCCAGCACAAGACCGTCGGTCCCTTCCCCGAGCCTCGTTCTCGTCAGGGCAGAAAGAAGTAGGGGGTCAGGGGAATGAGGAGGATGAGGAGGAGTTTGTTTCTTGTTGTTCTGGGGTCTGTTTTCTTTTTTCTGGTTTTGGGGTCTGTTTCTTTCTGGGTCTGTTTTCTCTGGCGTTCTGGTGTTTCTGGTGTTTCTGGTGTTTCTGGTGTTTTGGGGTCTGTTTTTTTCTCTTCGCCGCTGGTCGGTTGAAGCTTTTCTTTTGTCTTTCTTTTTTCTTTTTCGTTTGGAGCAAAGCATGGTATGATGGAAGACGAGCAATGAGAATGATGAAATGATACCAAAAGCACTCCTGTTTTCTACTCTCAATGTGATTATGTTTCTTCAAAGTATGGCATTACAATGCACAATCGTGATGTCGATGTATGCTATGTCCATGGAAGACATCTACTGTAACAACGTCTCAATGGAATGAGCTGTAATCCCGAAAGCATGCTGCATTTTGATAGCTATGGTATACCACTCCCCCCTCCTTGAGATTGGACGGTGATATGACATACGACAGAAGATAGCTCATCTCCGACAGACTGATCTACTATACTACTACTATCAAAATGCAAAGTCTTCTCCATATAGCTACACCGTCCAAAGAGAACGATTGAAGCGTCTTCTCTCAATGGATAGTGCTATAACATCACAGAACATCTTGCATCTCTATAGCTAGCATCTTTGGACTCATGGCGTTTGTGAGGCCGAGAACAGCACGGTATGCAAAATAGAACGATAGCCCATCTCCAATAGGCTGGCTTACTATACTGCTGCTATCATAATGCAAAGTCTTCTATAGTATGTAACACTTTCCAAAGGGAATGACTGAATCAGTCTCTCTCATTGGATAGAGCTATGGTATCAAAAGGCACCTTGCATTTCTATAGCCGTCGTTGTATACCATATCACTACTGGAGATCATGTTGTGACAGGTAGAAAAGGGGGTATGAGGTAAAAAGTTGACTTGACTCGTTTCTGCCTGCAGAAACTGTTTTGGTCATTCTATTGATACAAGAATAGAATATTCAAACCACCGAGGAAGACGAGGAAGGAAGTTTAGCAGACTCAGGCTCTGCTATCGAGTCACCTCTGAGGAAAACGGGTAGCTCGGTTACCGAGAGCCGCTCATCTCTCATACTGCGTTCGAACTCTTTGGGGTTCGCAGTGAGCCAATGGAGTACACAGACGGAAAGGAAAACTGTCGTCGGAGTCAGTAAACGATATCTGGTAGAGAAGGGTAGGTGTAGAACTTACTGTCCATATTACACTGCGTAAAACAAAGCCAAACGTGCTCTCTTCCTCCAGTGACATAGAAGATGGTGGAGTTGATGACACCCCATCCGAGAATCAAGAAAGTACCGATTAGCGACTTGTGCGCCAGACCGCGGATTCTGCAAGGTCTTGTCGAGGCAGGCAAGACGACAACATCAGAGCTAGTGTCAACCTCGACCAATTCGACATCGGTGGTTTTGTTTGTGCTGCTGGGTCTACCGACATGGCTGATGCGGTTCAAAGCTTTGCCGAAGGTGGTGAAGCGTTCAGGGACCGATGGGAATAGTTCTGTGCGTCTGGTGCGTCGTAGTATCATAATGAAAACGCCAGTGAGGACGATGTAAGTCACGATCTCGTATGCTTCCAGCGGTGCCACGACCTCTCGGGGAAGGCCTTTGCGGCACCTGCCGTCATTGTTGGCCATGTATGCGACAGGGTTGAGAAACATCCAGATGAGTAAGAAGGTAGCAAAGACACCCACACATGCTGTAGATAGAATCCAGATGGGGTCATCGCGACGACGTAGGTAGTCCAAGTTTGCGATATGTGCTCGTTCGATAAGGAAGAGTTGCGTCGTGAGTCTGCCGGTGAAGAGGAAGCCGATGCAGAAGTAGATTGCTGTCTGACAGAAGCCGCTAGTATGGATACCGACACCAGAGATGGCAATAGCTGTTACGAAGAAAGCGATCGAGACGATGTAGCTGGCGTAGACAAGGAAACGTATCCAGGAGATATGACGAATGCTCTGCCAGCGGACTTCTTTGACCCGGCGCCCTGATACGATGTTAGGGATCGGTGCTATGTAGGAACGTATAGTGCTGACTTACAGAACAGATAGCATGTGAGGAGTAATGGAAGACACGACAATGAACTGTATATCGCTATTCCAGGCAAGGAACTCTGTTGAGGTGCTCGAGGTCCAGGTTGGTCATCTTCAAATATGGCGAACAGACGCCTTGGAAACAGTTCTGTCGTCGTCATGATGAGATGTGCTGCAAAAGGCGACCACCAGGGATTGTATCGAAGGAACAGTAAGGGCAAGGATTCCAGGGTAAAGGAATTGCGTGGTGCATTTCCATTTAAGCAAACGACCCAGAGATCTAGAAAGAGTAGATAACGCACATGGTGCCCGATGAGATTTTTGAGTTCAGGGTAGTTTTACATATATAGGATGATTGCATCTGGCCTGCGCCGTTATAGACGTTGGTGTTGACTCGTGGGACTCCCGTCAGAGACCGGAGTCCACGCCTGACTTTCGACTGGAGTCACGCATCATGACAGAGTCTGCAGGAAGCAGAGTCCAGTGGGTCATTTCCACCGTATTCACAACGAAAATGATGTTTGTGTAGTATAGCGCTTCGGAGCTTGGGATTAGGCATGTTCTCGAAGGGTTCAACGAAAGCCATCTTCCGTTGATCTTCTAGTCGAAGGAGCCGATGGGGCGTACACGTATTTGTTCAAGCAACGGCACCATAGAAGGGTAACAGCCGGGTGTCCCGAGTCTACCAGAGCGTCGAGAGCCCTAACGACCTACAGTCAACCTCGGTTCGTAAGCAGATTGACCTCGAGTCCGATCTCCTACCTATGTACTGATGTGCTACCGTTCTGACTGTCGCCTCGGCTTGCTCAGGTCTATCTTGCCTGGTTTGTCGATTGCACGCGGTGAACAATGATCGGGTCTCAGCCTTACCAATGGACAAGCACCGTCGAAAAGAACTGATCAGGGGAACCAACGATCGAGGACAGCGTCCAGATCTCCTAGGAGATTGAAATGATGCGTCATCACTGTCTCATATGGAATTGCAATCATTGTCGGAGTAAGGTAGGCAAACAAAGGACCTAACATGAACATGTTTGATCAAACGGGAGACCAGAATGACCTTCGGTAGGACTTGCGTCAGGTGGCAAGGTTACGGTCGGCTGTCGCTTCCGCCCGGTGCATCCTCAGCTACCGTCAAATCTTTCCCAGATAGCAACCGCCAATGATACTGGAGAAAAGGCTGCCTGCGAGAAGCCCTTGGTGAACTAGATCAAGCAAATCGCAACGGCGTCGTAGCGGTTTTCAGCTGAGTCGGAAAGCAGAGCGGTTGGATAGACCATGAGGATGTCGCAAGGTTGTCAAACGGTCAATGAACTTGACTCGTGAAGCGCGCCTCATGCACATCATTCCGCTCAGCGGCGTCAATCTTTCCTCGGATCCTCGAATCGTAACACAACCCTCACAGATATGGACGATATATTACAAATTGGAAAGGAAGTGTGAATGTGAATAGCTTTTGCATATATACGGCCTCTCGCAGCGAGGGTCTAATTAGGTGGGTATCCAAGAAAGAAAATGTAAAAAGCCGCGCATTCTATGTACATGGCGATAGGCATTGCCAAAATGAATTACAAACAGACATCTAGAGAGATCGCTAGATTATTGTGCCTTGCCCAAACTCTGCAGATTGACAAGCTCAAAGTAGCGTCCTCTCAGGTGGAGAAGCTCGGTATGTGTGCCAGCCTCAACCACCCTTCCAGCATCAAACACATAGATCATGTCCGCGCGTTGGATGGTAGACAGACGATGTGCGACAGCGATGGTAGTACGACCCTTTGCTGCCTTGTCCAGTGCTGCCTGCACAACTTTTTCAGATTCGCTGTCCAGAGCAGAGGTGGCTTCGTCTAGAAGCAAGATTTTGGGATCACGCAACAATGCTCTGGCGATTGCAATGCGTTGCTTTTGTCCTCCACTAAGCATCGAACCCTTGCTGCCGACGATGGTGTCGAAAGCGTCGGGTAGGGACATAATAAAGTCGTATATATTGGCGTCCTTGCATGCCTGTTCGATGGAATCTTGCGGAACGTTCTCCCTGTCAGCACCCAAGAGGATATTCTCCTTGACAGTACCCTGGTAAAGAGTAGGCTCTTGAGAAACAAGGGCTATCCATGAGCGGTAGTTGTTGACGTTGAGGCTCGAAATTTCCTTTCCGTCCATATAGACACCGCCAGCCAGGGGATCATAGAAACGTTCCAATAGTTGAATAGTCGTCGATTTACCACAGCCACTGGCACCGACAAGAGCCACGTATTGGCCAGGCTTGACAGTCAAGTTCAGGCCTCTGAGGACTGGCTGTTCAGGGCGAGTAGGGTAGCGGAAGTGGACGTCTCTGAACTCAATATGACCCTCTACGCTCGAGAGCTTCTCACCATCCTCGCTCCAACTGTCAATCTCAGGCTTACGATCGAACAGTGCCTTGAGCTCTGCAGCGGCTTGCTTGGCTTTGCCCATGTCAGGAGCGAAGGAGAAGATGGTACCTGCAGATTGGGCGCCGAAGATGACAGCACTGAAACACAGGAAGAACTGGAAAGAGCCAATCTCGCGCTTAGCAATGAGTGTTCTGAGCGAAGGTTAGCAAAATTCAGAAATTGAGCATACTAGCATAGACTTACCCTCCGTACCAGAATCCGAGAGCAGTACAACAGAAGATGAGTGATTGAGAAGCAGCATAAAGACTGGAAGAACGCAAGATGGAGATCAACGACTTGCGCTCTTGATCAGCGAGCTGGTCATGGTAATGGAAATGGACGTCGTCCTCTCTGGTCAAGGAGGCGACAGTGCGGATAGCAGAAGTAGCCTCACAGGCATAACTAGCAGACTTCTCATAGGCCTTCTTAGCTGTGGCCTGGAAACGAGCCAGCATCCAGAAACGGAGGAAACCACAAGCGAGTAGAATTGGGACAGTAGAGATACAGACCAAACTGAGCTTCCAGTTGACAGCTAGAGACACGGTAAACGCGGCGATCAAGGTAACGATGACAGAGAGGAGCGTTCCCAGAGTGACACCAGACATACCGGCCAGATGCGTGGTCTCTGTTGACAAGAAGGAGGTCAAAGCACCAGCGGTATTCTCCTCCTTATCGAAGAACGCGATATCCTGGCGAAGCATAGTCTTGAAGGCTTGCTCGCGAGCCCGGTGAACGAGTCTTTCTGAGCAAACGGCGAAGACATATCCCTGGATAAGGAAAGCAGCGAGTTGCACCAGGGCAAGCATGAAGTACATCCATGACCAGAAGTTTGCCTCGTGGCGAATTGTGGCCTTGTGCTCAGGAGTGTCATTTGGTCCAGATAGAGCAGTGACCGCCTTGGCGAAGAAGACGGCTTGTGTTGGGTTACCACCTCCAGTAATGACCGAGCAGATGATACCGATAGTCATGTAGAGCCACTCTTTTCTATTGAAGCTGGCGACAAGCCTGATGAGGGTCCACAGAGAGTAACGATGCTCGACCTCAGCCTTCTTATTGGCAAGAGCAATACTAGACTGCGATTTGCCGGTTTGAGTGCGAGCAAGCTTCAGGCCATCCTCAGTTTCTTCTCCTCTGGTGGCAACACGAGTGAGATTTTCATCCTTCTCATCGGCCAAAGCAATCTCTTCCTGATCTTTGTGCTCGTTTTCAGCAGCAATTCGTTGAGCTTCGACCAGGTTGAAATAAGCTCCCCTGCTTTCAAGCAAGACATCGTGAGTACCCTGTTCCACAATACGACCACGAGACATGACAACAATATTGTCAGCACCCTTGATAGTAGAGAGTCTGTGAGCGATAACAATAGTTGTTCTGCCAAGAGCGGCTTTATCGAGAGCGGCCTGCACAACGCCCTCGGATTTGGTGTCTAATGCTGATGTGGCTTCATCTAGGAGAAGAATTTTAGGGTCACTGACCATTGCACGAGCGATTGCAATGCGTTGCTTCTGACCGCCAGAAAGCAGAAAACCACGCTCGCCGACGTTAGTTTGATAGCCTTCAGGTAAGCCAGTGATAAACTCATGGGCGTTGGCGAATTTGGCGGCATTTTCGACCAGTTCACGAATTCTTTCCTCAGACTCGGACTCGTGGACAGTGCCGATCAATCCATGACGAATATTGCCAAAGATAGTCGTAGCAAACAGTGTGGGCTCCTGGCTGACGAGCGAAATCTGGCGACGAAGCCAGCGAAGGTTGAGACCAGAGATATCTTGGCCATCAAGGTACACGGTACCTCCAACCGGATCGTAGAAGCGTTCGACGAGACCAACGATGGTAGACTTTCCGGAACCAGATTCACCAACCAAAGCAGTCGTCTTGCCTGCGGGAACAATAAGACTGACATCCTCCATGACAGTGACTTCCGGACGGGATGGGTAGATGTGACGAATGTTACGTAGCTCAATGTGGCCTTCAACGCCCTTCAAGGTCTCGCCCAATTCAGAAGCAGGATCCAAGGGGGACACGCGGTCGATTGTAGCGAAGATTTTGGCGGCAGCGGCAACACTAGTGGTAAAAGCCTGGATGTTGGGAGCGACGTTGCCTAGAGCGAAGGCTCCAATCATGATCGACAAAATGATAGTCAGAACTGTACCAACGTTGATACGTTCGCTGACGAGGTAGCGCGAGCCCATCCAGAAAGCCAGTGAGTAGTTCAAATAGACGTAACACATCAAGAATCCAATCATAGAACCAGTGACAGCCTTCATCTTGAAACCCCATACCTCGGCCACAGCAAGATGCGTATCGTATGCTCTGGTCAGCTTGGCCTCGGTGTTGAAAGCTTTGGCGTTTCTAATAGAGCTGATGACTTCCTCAGCGACAGTACCACCCTCGGCATACGAGGACAAAGATGCCTTGTTGAACTTGACAATGAAACCGCTCATACCGCCCATAGTGAAGACGATAGCAAAAACGGTCGACATAAGAATCAAGGTCAGTTTCCAGTCCTTGATGAACGAGACCACGAAGGCAGTAATGAAAGTAGCAAGGGCGGTCAGTGTCAAACCCACCTTCTCGGAGATACCATCCTGGACAAGGTTGGTATCTGACGTGATGCGGGTAGTGATTTCTCCTGCACCAAGTTGATCGAAGAAGGCGATGTTTTGGCGGAGAATGGCTTTCAAGAAGTTCTGGCGAATCTTTCCCGCAATATGCTCGCCAGTGTAGAGAAATCCGGCCGTGGCGATATACACAAACACAAATTCTCCGATAGCCAGGTAAAGGAAGTACAGACTGAACCTCGACAGCTCAGAGTTGAAGTGTTGCGAAGTAATCTCGCCCAGGAAGAACCTGTTAAATGTGGTTGTGAGTCCTCCAAACACAATTGTCATAAGTGGTAGAAGAGCGCCTCCAATGATGGAAGAAAGTGCACTCAACACTATGAGGAGTTTGTCGGTGCTTGTCGCGTAGCGGAACAACATGAAGTAGGTGACTTTGACAACCGGAATGTCCAGCTGACGCTTCAAGACAGCCCTCTCATGCTCGGGCAGATGAGCAAAAGGATCTTCTTTTCCATCATCGCTATCTGTGTCTTGCTTTCCTTCCTTGCTCTTGTATCCCTTCTCGTTGATCGGTACAGCAGGTGTTGGTGCTGGTGCGAGCGGCAACGGTGCCTGGCCCAGTTGTGTCTTTTCGTAGTTGGTGACTTGGACATCAACAGTGTCGTCGCT
>Ga0268250_10000561_pt1 | contig 17529 bp, 18 predicted proteins | sample AgamicAsSfe_FD_200448 | JGI IMG/M metagenome (GOLD analysis project Ga0268250, IMG submission 200448) | Agave microbial communities from Guanajuato, Mexico - As.Sf.e (v2) (version 2) | ecosystem: Host-associated > Plants > Phyllosphere > Phylloplane/Leaf | place: Guanajuato, Mexico | collected... | reverse complement strand
GGGGCGCAAGATGGGGAGCGGTAGGCGCGACTGGGGCTAGCGTGGTTGTGGTAAGGCGCGATCCGCGTGCCGCAACTTTTCGATGATCCGAACTTCACCTCCGCCAGCAGCATCGTCTCCGCCCCCCGCCAATCACGCCTCTTGCACCTCACCCAGCCCTTGGAAGTATCGCAATGGCTTCCAAACGACCGCTCCGATCACTCGTCTCGACCGCTTCATCATCACTCCGCCCCTCGCAAACATCAAAAACATGCATCGTGCGGACCTCCGCATGCGCATTTTCGAGCACCACCCCATCGAGAGCCACCGAATATGATACAGAAGCTGCGGGCCGGCCGCGATGGCAGCAAACACCCCCGCGGATGGTAGCACCCTACAGGATACGACCGGCAGCCAAAGGGGGCATTCACAAAGTCAACGATGACCCGAAAAAGTTAGACGATGCGTACATACGCATGCTGGGCCCTGGAGGAGACAAGATGCTGGGGGACGACGTCAAATGGTTAGCCGTTACACACAAGAGCTTCGACCACGGAAAGAGAGGATTCAATGACCGACTGGCATACTTGGGTATGTGTGCATATTCCTGAGGCGGGCAGGCGGGAGGCTAATAAAATGGGCAGGACGGAGGATTGTCGAACTACAAACATCACAAGCACTCATAAACTCGCCACAAGAACACCAATGGCCGAGGGATTCCAACGGTGTACCAGTCAACGACGAGTACGGCCGTAAACCATACCTACACCCTGCCTTGAACGGGCTGCAGGGCTTGACCGACGAAGCAGAGAGTCTGGTGCTGAGCAAGTCACGGCTAGCACCGATAGCAGAGCGATACCGCTTGGATAAGGTCACTCGGTGGACACCCAAGAGGGTATGCTTGAATACAAACGGCACTCTGGTTTGCAGGCTAACCATTTTCAGGCGGACAACCTTCAAGGTTCTGGTTTCGAGACTGTCCTCATGACTTCCCTATATGCCATTGTGGGAGCCGTAGCTCTGGAGCGTGGCGGCGAAGTAGCCAACAAGGTCGTGCAAGAAAAGATACTTGCACCACTTGGCTTCAGCTTTTCTCCCGATTCATGACTTGAATGCAATTCGATCTTGTACAAAACCACTGTCAGACTTTGTACTATATTGTAAACAAGCACTCGATATGGCGTACGTCGCGATTTACAATCGAATTACGTCTTCGTCATCTCCTGACGTTCCCCTGATCATGCTTCGTCTATCACTTAACACTATGCCCGCTCTTTTGAATGTGTTCCCGAAGGTAAGGCGACGGGATGTAGCAAGGCTGAACTCCAGGTAGGAAACTCAAGCTGACTGGATCGTAACGAGAACCGATTGCTTGTAATTTGAGAAGGATAAGTGGATATCACGAGTACAAATTCGGTTTTGTTCTGATTGGTCAGCTGTATCGTTGCTTACATTCAATGCGCCTACCGAGGTGGCGGTACGCTGGAACCGCAACCTTTCAACTCCATCTTCATACACTGATAACAACATGACATTTGTTGTTGTCCCGAAGCTCAATTCTAGCTCTCCTTCGAAACGGTATGCGTCTTCAACTCGCTCGGTCACTTGTCTCCAGTAACTGATTTAAAACTCCAGTCTTCCGCAGCCTCGTCCATGACCAACGAAACATGTCCAGCCTAGATGAACTACATCCATTGTGCTGTCGTTTAGCCGGGACAGCCGAACGAACACACTTTAAGCACAAACCACTGGATCTCAGTGCCCCTTCGATACGTCTTCTCCAAGTTTCTTCCCAGCTTTCCAAGGATGGTGCGGTCCAGTGCCGAATTGCCCACTTCGGGACTTCACGTTCAGAATCAGGAAAACGACTAGATGAAGCTTTCGACATGTGTACCCCGGTACCATCATACACCTGTCTCTCGTACACCTGGGGTGAGCCAAACCCTTTATACTTGGTCGAAGTCGATGGGAGCCCGTTCCACGTACGGCAAGGTCTATGGGAGTTTCTTTGTACTGTACGGACATCTAGATCGCTGAGACGCAGAAATTTCTGGATCGATGCAATGTGTATCGACCAAGAGAACAAGGCTGAGCGCAACCATCAGGTGCAACAAATGGGGAGGATATATTCGAAAGCCGATATGGTCCTTTGCTGGCTCGGATGCGATGAAGAGATTGAGAGTGTGCTGAAAGATATAAGGACAAGGCCAGCTTACATCGATGCCATGTCCAGAAGCTGGAAAGCAAGCAACACATTGCCGCGTGTTGCCCAGGTACATCTTCCCATCGAACCCGGTGTCAGTGCCGAAACTCTTGTTCGTTTCTGCTGCAGTGAGTACTGGTCTCGAGCCTGGATAACACAAGAGATCGCTCTAGCTCAATCCGCCGCCATTGTCGCAAGATCAGAGGCTGTGGATCTCAATCTTGTGCTTGAGACGGTAACTTCAACCAACTCTCCCTTCCATTACATCGCCAACTACATCGGAGGGCGGATGGAAGAGACTTCGCAAACTTGGAAATCGGACCTCCTGAGTCTCCTTTATCATTTTCGAAGAACGCGCTGTGATATCCCACGGGATCGCATATACTCCTTACTAGCGTTGTGTTCGCAAGGCAATAGAATTCAAGTCAACTACGAGGTTTCGGATGAGGAAGTTATGCGGCACATACTAGATGTATACTCTGACTCGCTGTGCTTATGCTCCGCTGCCATCATTGCAGACGTACTATGGCGGACGTTGTGGCCCCGGGGTCGTGTCAGAATACAGCCAGTGGAGGAGGCGACGCCATATATCGAGTTCCCAGTTAAGACTTCTGATCTGGATAAGCACCACAGATGTCACGATTTCTGTGAAACTACATTTCCAGAAGTTTGGCGCAGAAAAAGAGGTGTTATTGTTTGTATGCGTAGGACCTGCCCCGACATACCCGTTCATTTACTTGTCTCGGAATGTCATTACGGAAAAGTTCTTCGATGTATCAATGGTCAGTCATGCAGCCAAAATCACGTGGACTGTCGTCTTTACGATACCTTCGGGGTTGAGCTAGAGAACTTCCGAGAATCAGGGGATGCGACATTGCGGATGTCTTTTAGCGCACTTCTCGGCATTGTCATGAACAGCATTTCAAGTCATGATGATACAAGGCGCTGCGGTAATTTACATGGAAACACAAAATACAAAAAGGGCAGACCCAGGCTTTGCCACACTGTGAGACACTGAACACAATAAAAGTTTAGAGTTGCATAACAGCTATCTGCCATGCCTGACAAGTTCTACTGATGTGTCGGTCTACAGTAATTAAAAGCCACTTCATTTATATGAACAGTAGAAAGCCCAGAAAATTGAAACGCTCCGGTGTGAACCACCACAATCCACAATGATCTAAAGCTGTCCCATTGGGCAGATGTGGGCGAACTATAGTGCTGCATAGACTGCACTACAGGCGGCAGGCAATGAAGTTTGCCTCGTTAGGCGGGTGCGGGAGAGTACGTCAATAGCCGAAAGGTAAGCTGTAAGGCAGGCGAAGCGTACTGCAATTGACACCTTGTCCATTAGTTGCCTGATCGAACATTGACTAGCACTGCACCTCATACCCTTAAATGGCTTGCATGATTTAAGAGAAGTAACTGAGTAGACATTGGATGAAAAGCAATTATGTTGTGATGTAGTACAGCTCGAGCGAACAGCACTAAGATCAATATATATACATACATAAGCATATACTAGCTGATGTTAAAGTGCGAAGGGTAAGAACACCGAGCAATAATTGGGGGAGAAGTGTGGTGGCAACAATCCCGGCCCGAATCGCTGGCCTGAGCAAAGTTTGGTGCAATCGATGGTATTTGATACTGCCTATTTAAGACGTCAACTTATCACCAAACCTCATTTATTCCGACAAACTTCGCATGGATGTGAATGATATAGATAGTATGGGTGTTGCAAGATGATAAACGATTTAAATAAGCAGCATAACGCCAGCTCTGGGTATAGCGAATGATAAATAAGATTCGAAGAGACAAACTCAAGCAAACCGCCTCAGAAAGTCAATCCAGGTTTGTTCTTTCTCCAGAACATGGCCTTCGCCGCGTTCACACTCCGTGGCGGTGGATCAAACTTCGGCTGTGCCTCTTCGATGTCCATCTGCTCCATCTTTCTTTGAGAGTTTCGCTTCAATTCTCTCTTCAAGTTCCGCTCATCCTTCTTACGCATCCATGTTATCCAGATACAGTAGCTTGCACAAATTATGCCAATGCCGCCTACAACACCACCAATGACAGCGCCAATGAGGCCTTGGCTTTGCCATGCGGACTGTTTGGGGCGTTGGTAGGCTACAGGGGTTGATTTTGGGCAGAAGGTTACTGGCATGACCATGTTGTTCTTTTGAATAGCTTCAGCAAGGAAGAAGTTGTTGGCCTCGTAGTCCGCCATCAGGTAGACCTGGCCTAGGAAAGCGGTGCCGAGATAGAATGGCGTTTCTGCCGACTCCTCGCGATCTTGTATAGGTGTGATGTTGGAAGCGTTCATGAGGACTTCTGGTGGGAGAGTGACAGTAAAACCATCTTCGAGTATAATCGAGAGTGAGCCGTTGAAAGCGTTCTTCAATCTCAATGAGTTGTCACCCCACTTATTATCCTGCTCAGCACCTAGTTGCTTGATGAAGTTCTGGGTAATCTGGTAGGGTAGAGAAAATGGAAACTGTTCAGTCGTGATCTGGGCCTCGAAGTCCTCTGCCCGCGTCTTCATGTCAGTGAAGACTGTGTTGTCGAAGAGCGATACGTTTGCGTTGTCTTCCGTGTTGGTGATGACAATGTCTTTGATGCGAACGCTCATCGGGTTCGGGTTGTTGATGTTCATTGAGTATTTGTGCGGTTCTCCCGTGAAACGACCAGAGTCGTATCCACCAAAGACGTTGCTGCCGTTGACTGCACCTCCAGCTCGTTCAAAACCCTGTCCGATATAGAGTGAGTATGTTTTACCGGCAATGACGTCCTGCGCAACGAGATCCCGTAGTACTGTTGAAGACGATCCCACACCAACTCTTCCAGGCGTGATTGACCCTGATTCTGCGACTTCGATGGTGGTGTTCTGTAGTAACGTCTGAGACGCGCCATCCGTCTCGAAGTAATGTGTATATAGTCGTAGGGTCTCTCGACCGAAGAATCCCGTGAATTCTTTCTGGTCATCGTCTAAGGTTTGGAAGCTGTCGTCTTCCTCGAAACTACTCTACATGTCAGCTCATAAGGTCAACTTTCATATCTCTAAACATGCATACCTATCCGAATCTCGATCGTTGAAGAAACCCCCTGTATGTGTATCGCAATCCTTGAGTGTTGTGTTTGTATCTTTGCAGTAGTTGTTTGACGCAAACGAGACATGGTTTTGTTGTAGTGACGGCCAAAGACTCTGGTTTTGTGCTGGCGTTCCTAGTCCGATGAAGGATCCATATTGGAAGACTGATGAATCGTGTACGGCTCGCTTGTGGATATCGACATATATCGGTTTCTTAGTGCAGTTTGAAGCGACTGTGGACTGAACGAACAGCACAGTTGCGGAAAGGTAAAGAACGAAAGACGCCATGACGAAAGACGCTTGAATCCAGCAAGCTGAAGGTCAAGTAGCAAGGTACTGAATATTGCTTACAACACCGACAGGCGAGTATGAACGACGGCAATGACGAAACGTCTCAAACTGGAGTTGCGGAGAATCCAGCGGCGGTACGATATCTTTGTAGGCCTCCACCATCTGTATACCGATACACTAAGATGAGCATGCAGATGTTCAGCCAGTCAGACGACAGCTCAGCTATTCTTACATGCGGGAATATCCACCTTGCTTCTGTTGGTAGCGCATGGCTGCATCCCGGGGCGCTGTTTAGAGCCGCACGGGACTGGACCGCTGCAGAGAGCGCCTGCTGATGCTGTTGTGGAAGTACCACGGTCTAATGCTGGCGCTTCGGATAGAAAGGTACTTGGGGAACAAAGATGATCCTTTTCCGGGCGTAAGCTTCACCGTCGCAGAGGCCTTGATGATTGGGTTGTCATTGTAGGCTGTTGCACTAAATATAGCGAGCGTTTACAAGACGGGGTTAATTGGACGGGATCGTCTCGCGAGTATCCCAAGCGCCCGCCCGCACGGTCCTCGGTGCATATGTGGATCCAGCACCACTCGCTATTCTTAACCTCGCGCTCACCAAAGTTTGTATGCCTGAAGCAGATAGATTGCGTACCCGCTGGAGAAGCCTACAGTTGGAAAAAAAGTATATACACGGAAATAACCACGATATACTGGCTTGTTTCCGCACCCTGCAAGTATTCCCCGCACGCCGTTATTTGCCCTTCCGCAAGGGTTCTTGTACTTACCTAAAGCCGTGCATCTAAATGCGTGTTTCTGAGGATATACTTGGACGAGTCAGCATGATGGACCAAATGATCTTGTGACAATGCAGCTCACTGGTTCTAATATGCATAGTCGCAAGTAACGTAGTCCTCGACTGTTGCATGGTGCGTCTCACGGATACTGTGCAGGAGACAACCCAGCGTCTACACTTAAGACTTGCAATGCGTACAGCATTTGGGACGGTTGACGGATTCATCCATTCGTCTCAGCCACTGGACTGCCCGCCACTATCACAATATCTCAGTTCCCCAGTGTCACTTTGCGCCCTTAATAATTGTTCAGATAATATGCGCGTGTATGGCACATGCGACTAAACTTGACATTAACATCCTTGTTCATCGTGCAATCTTGATGAGATTGTTTAGCCTCCCAACACACTGTTGATATTCCATTTCTTCCACAACGCGGGACCGCGGCTCGACTTTTGAAAAGCAGATACATCGCTTGCTAATGGCTCTGGAACACCCGAAACCTGAGCCTTGACCGTATACGCCACCACCCGCTATGTTAAACGACTATCCCCATAGGTCCCAAGTAGTTAACAAGATATGTTACTAACACACATGGAAAAGCAGCATACATGATAAGCGAAAGCCAAAGGGCTGACCGGAATGTGATGTTAACAACGCGACACTTTCAGGTGTTGACAAGCACCCATCTCTTCTCCTTCTCAGTGGGGCCTACCCTTGCAGCGACTACGCTCAAGGTATTGCTGATAGCATCCTTGGGCAACTTTGGAAACGCCTTCTTCAGCGCTTCGATCATACCAATCTTGGTCAAATCTTTACCTTCAATCTCGGCCTTGAAAGCCGGCAGCTGCTCAGTGGGTACCAGTCGTTTGGCTTTCGCAGGCTTAGTCGGAGTAGCTGCAGCAGATTTCTGCGGACCATTCAACGTGTTAAGCAAGCCGTTCATGGAGCGTTGAACCAGAGGCGCTCGAGGCGGGTTCATAGCGCTATTGGCAGAGCCGTCTTTCTTCGTAGCATTGGCAGTAGTAGAAGCTGTCGCAGGGTCTGGAGCCCAGTATGTCGTGGAGAACGGGTCAATTGAGCTCATTTGCGGGTCCAACAGGAAACCCATCCTGAAATCCTTGAAGTCGGTACATATGGCATCGGAACCATCGTTCAACCTGGACACTCGGTCTGCGTCCTCCCAGCACAAGCCGGTGCTCACAGGAACCAAATCACCACTAATGAGTCGTCGTTTGAGTTGTGGGTCTTCCTCATCATCGAGGAAACCGTCCATGTCGTCTTCCGCCTCGTCTTCGTTATCGTCCTCTCCGTCGGAGTCCAGATCTTCTCCTTCCTCAGGCTCCTCCCACTCCGCCTCAGAGTCGTAATCATAGTCAGTATCCTGCCGAACCCTGGCGAGAGGATTTCGTGCGAGCCGAGAAGCCTCCATATCGGTATATGGCCTGGTATATGTACCGTAATACGGCGGGCGTACATCCTTGCAAAAGTGAATGTACTTCATAGGAATGTCCTTGAGCAATTCCAACGGGCCTTTGTCTGCAGTCAGGTCAATGGGTTGATCTGATGAGCCATTTACACGCTCGATGACTTCCGCGATGGTCGCAGTCTTGCGGGTCCGCTGGTCTCGTCTTGGAAGAGAAGATACCAATGTCTCTCGTGTGATGGTCTCAGTACTAGTACTCTTCTGCGTGATAATGTTTTCTAGCCGTGTTCGGGCAGTCTCCAACCGTTCCGGGTCGTCTAGCAGGGGATTCGTGGACGCAAGGATTGTGTGCGGAGGAAGGTTGAATGGTAAGAAGTATCGCTCGTAGTCTGACTGTGCGTTCTTAACAATGGTCTTCTGTGGTGATAGAGGTGCCAAATTAGTATCGACTCCAGATGTGCTTGTTAAAGATACAGATGAAGCAGTGAGGTTCTGGGATGAAGCTACCACGGCCTGTCCTGGGCTGGTTCCCGCTTTTGGCTTCACGAAGAAAGCATTCAGCTTCATTTGAGACTGTTAATGAATTAGCACTGTTCAATTCGCGATTCAGACGTGACGTTTGACTTACCCGTGCCTTCTTTGCCTTTTCTTCTTCTATCCGTTGTTGTTCCTCTTCTTTAAGACGCTTCTTCTCATCCCGTTCTTCGTTCTTCTTTCGCTTCTCTTCATCCTTCTGTGCCTTCTGCTCTGCCTTCACCTTCTCCTCTGCCTCTTTTTGCGCTTTTTTCTCTTCTCGTGCCTTAGCCTTAGCCTCCTTCTCTAGACGTTGAGCTTCTTTCTCGTGTGTGGTAAGCTTCCGTCTCTTGGCCGGTTGTGAGGTGGTTGGGGCTGAAGCATTGCTGTTGTCTGGGGCGTTCGAATTTGGAGCACTGCTCTTGAGGGGTGACGGGGTTTGGACCGAAAGAACTGAAAGGGGTGAAGAGGCTTCTGAGTGAATCTGTTTAACTGGAGTTGAGATGGAAGGCTCAGTGTCGTCGTTCTCGTGTGGACGTTTCTGGGGCACCGGCGCAACGGGCGTGGGGTCCTCCATATTGTACGTTGGCTGCCGAGAGTATAGCCTGTAGGATTTTGCGAATCTATCAAGAATTGAACGTTCGAGAGCTGGCGCTCAATTGGCGGAGTTGTGTCAAGGTTGAACAAACGGAGTGGTTGCGGTAGTGGACGTTGATGCGGGAGGAGACGCGGAGGTGGAAAGCGCGACGCGCAGCGCGTGGAAGGCGCGTGCGGCCAGGGCTTTCGGGGGACTAGCGCGGGAAAGTGAGACTGGGGCCAACTATTCGAATGGCCATACTTTAGCGATTTCATGTTCTAATTTCCTCTTAGCGTTAGGGCGGAATGGCCACGAACATCAATACCCTGAGCACCGTTTCAACAGTAGACAATGCCCCAAATGATCAGGGCAGCTATGTCATCATAGATTTGGTGTGCAACCATGCGGAGCGGACCTGCCTTCTGTGGTTGTAGTCGCGCGTATCGTACTTGCCTTATGACGATACTCACATGCAAAACATGCGTTCTGTGAACGGCTTGCCCGTCCCAACACCACCATGCACTTCGCGTGCTTTGCCGAGTTCCAATAACTGGTAATCTGCGTTCTACTGATCAAAGAGGGTTTTTCAACTTAGGAGGCCGTTTCCCACCATTTCGCAGTCCCGCAATGGATACGAGCGATTTCGAGGACATGTTGTTTAGCGACTTTGACCTGCAAACCGCTCCTGATGATGCCTTGTCGGAGGACACTGATGATGAGCTACTGTTCGCTACTTCCAGAGAAGAGACTTTGCTGTGGGGTATATCGAACAGTTCAGACTCGACACTTCCAACCGCCAGTACTACCCTGGATTCTCAGGAGGAACGCCAGCACTATCAAACTAATCTTACCCAAAGACCGATACGCGACAGGTACATCAATCTCCGTAGCTGAACTGACTACAGCTGATCTTTGTGTAGACACTGGGTGATCGCTTGCATTGAAGCAATGCTAGAGACGATTGTGGACGCTCTGCTAGAAGAGCACGAAGCGCTCACTATCACTCTGAAGTCGCGCGCGGGCCTATCTCGCAGACGGACTGCTGTTACATCGGATGGTAGAGCGATGATTCCGGAACCCAAAGAACGGGATATTAACTTCCCTGGAGCAAGTGCGCAAGAGGCATGGAATTTCAGTGGGTACACACATGCACGTATGATCAGAAAGCACTGACACTTGCATAGCTGTGTTGCTTCGCATCCTGGAACTTATCCATTCTGGCCTTATCGCGGACACCATTATGACGAAGAGGTACATCTCATCTTTGTACACCGATGATACGATCTGACCCGATGCAGAGATATATATTACCGACATCCAGACCTCTTCATCAAACAGTCAGTCGTTGATCGATATGTCGATGACTTGGCTTGTACCTTCGGCATCACCCGATCCCAATTGAATGTGGTACGCGAGGCTCTGTGGCATGAGCCGAAGCACAGCTAACACTCTATCTTAGACTGCTGCCGCAAAAGGCTTAATAGCTGGTAACTTCAGATTAATCCGACATGACGGTCATGTTGTGAACGGCATGAGCGAGGAGGTAAGACCGTTTAGTCGAGTTGTGACACATCGCTGATGATCTGGCAGGGTATCATCGTTCCCAATTTGAGTGCGAACGACAGTTTAGATCTGACAGAAGTACATTGGGTTCTTATCATCGAGAAAGAGGTATCACTGATGCTGCAAACTATCTTTTATTATCGCTGACGCATACCTAGGCCACTTTCAGATCCTTGAAGAGCTCACCACAGTGGCAGACGTTGGGTTCCAAAGGACTTGTATTGACTGTAAGCTTGATTGCTCTTTCTTGATATTTCCTTACCTAATATCCTTTACAGGCAAAGGGATATCCCGACATTGCCTCACGAAAATTGTTGAACCATATAGCGGAAGACGCCCCGCACATCCCCATATACGCTCTTGTGGATCTTGATCCTGACGGTATCGCCATCCTGTCGACGTACAAGTATGGCTCGTATCGCCTTGCTCATGAGGACGTCACACCCACTGATACGACTGCGCCGGGTTTGCCCAGCATCCGCTGGCTTGGTTTAAAGAGTCACCACATGAGCCGGACTCCGGTAGGCGAAGAGCACACAGACACCAGTGCAATCACTCAACTCCAAGGACTGATGCGACTGACAGCGCGCGACCGTACTAAAGCAGCACGAATGCTGGAGTGGAACTTATGCAGTGATGAAGGCCCCGAGCAAGGTTGGAGGCAGGAGCTGCAGACAATGCTGATGCTCAACATCAAGGCTGAGATGCAGATATTGGACGAAGCGCTCGGTGGGCTGGTGTCCTGGTTGAGCCACGAGCTTGGGCAGGCAAAGGAACTGGTGTGCGCACCGCTAGTGGACGAAGGAGCAGACGACAGGATGCTGTTCTGAGACTTACAATATCCGTGAGGAACATGGTGGCCTTCTATACGCAGTACCCACACGTGTCACCTTCTCTTTGTGATGAACAGGCGGACTACTGTCAGAAACAGTTCGGGCAGTCACAACCAATGTGACGCATCTTAGCCACAGCAAAACTGATATGGGCCTTTGAAGTGCGCAATTGAGGGCATGGCAATTGGAGTGCAACGCAGTTAACATGTCGGGGTGTGTGTGCGATAGTGTGACGACGGCCCAATGACGGCGGCCGGGTCGGTGGTAGGCCAAAATGTTTAGCCAAGCGTAGCCCGCGTCGGCCGCCAACGCATCCCTCTCGATCACGGCAGCTCACCCAACAACTCAGACGGCGTCGCATAGCGGCAATGCATTGACCTGCAGCTACAGAAGGCAGAATCCACAATGTCCGGCATGTCTAATGACCCGCGCGTTCCCTTCCAGGCGCCATGGGTCCCGCCCAGCTCTGCCCCTCGGACCAGCCATGAGCAACATGGCTCAGGTACCGCCGAGTCGAACTCAATCCCACAGCCATTGACGCCTACAGCGACGGCCAGACAGTCGGTACCCTTGGGCGTCTTCTCGACCCTCTTGGGCAACAACACCACGTCTACACTTAGTGCCCAGCCTATACTGTCGAGCGAACCTGTCCTCGCCCACACGCAACCACTAGATGCACCAGAAGGCACCTCTGACCTGACAGCGAGCTCGGGCTCAGTGCCCAGTGCAACCACTACCCTGACCAACACAATCCCACCGACCCAGTCTGCTGCATTGCGCGCTCTGAACGCACCTGCCTTCCACTCGTCGCCCTCTAAGAGCAAGTCGGCAAAGTCCACTTCTAGTCGGACAACTGTCACTAGCCAGCCCGTCGTAGTACGCACATACTCGGCATCGCGGCACGCTTCGCGCCCTGGCTCCGGCTTCAACACGCCACGCTCGTTTGCGATGAACGGTCAGAATCATGCTTCAGCCCTGTCGGCCGGTCTGGCAGGCAGGACCGAGCAACTACCCTCCGCTGACGAATTCTCCTTCTCGGCCATCCTTCGTGCCGTTGATCCTGAGATCAGAGATGCCATCGATGCCATAGCCGAGATCTGCGCCAGAAGCAGAATGAGTCTAGCTGACGAGTACGACTCTCATCTACCACCACAGGGAGAAATAACTGGTGGGGGTTCGGCATGGGCTACCAGCACAGGAGCCTTGGCGGGACGAGGTCGTCTAAATAGAATCAGTCAAGGGTGGACTGCTGCAGACAACACGCTTATGGCTGTGCCTGAAGCAAGCAGCTCCAGCGAAAGGTTGGCGCAAGATGGTAGGGCGGAGAGTAGTAAGAAACGTAGTCAGTCAGCATATGGCAGCCTGAAGAGTGTCATTAGTGGTGGTAGTGGGAAGAGAAAGGCCATAGATGGCGACACTTTCCGGGAGCAAGAGGCTGGCAGCTCGAAACAGCTTCAAACTCAAGACACAGGTCCGGCTTGGGCGGTTCAAGCCTCCACCTCTTCTTCGCATCCAGCCATCACCGTTGCCGCACCTACAGCATCGAAGCACCTTTCCCTAGATACTTCATCGGCGATGCAGGACATCGTCAGGGATACCGATGGATCGTTGAGTGCTCGGCCCCAGACTGCTACACCCCGAAGAACTCCTTCACACCAACGTGGGGCGTCTATGCGTAGTCTCCCAGCGTCACGAGCGCACTCTGGCGCCTTGGGCTCTATCAAATCTTGGCTGCCATGGCCCCGACCATCGCGTCTCGATCACAACAGCCGTTCAGAATTAGCAAAAGCCGAAGATCGACTAAGGGATATGTTGATATCTTCTTCCCAAACCCTCGGGAAAGGTAAAGGAACAGTCCGCGTCATTTGAGAGCTGCATCAGTTTCGCGTTACCAAAGCATTGAATGTTTCCTTCTGGACCTAATTGTTGCATGTCGCGGATACCCAAGAATGAGTTGAAAGTGTAAGAAAAGTGGAGTGGTGGACGTTTGTGCCTTGCCTAGGACCGACGAAGCCAAAGACGATATGACAGATACGATTAACACTTATGATTATGACTAATGATAGTAAAAGAATAGTTCGACAGCAATAGTACGGATAACAATACAAGTCTGCTTGCACTTCCCCATCCGATCTTTGCTGAACTCTGATAAGCCGACCTAGGAGCTCTAGGATATCTAACCTCTTCGAGTAACGAGTGTGTATTAAAACGTGGGGTAGCTCCTTAGCTCCAATCCACGTCCCCATCTTATTTGACATAATCAGGATCGCAAACACGATGACATGTCTACAAACTTACTCAAATTCTCAGTCTTTCCCACGTCAAAATGGACCCAATGACACCCAAAACGAGATCTGTACGAGTCGACAGCTTGATGAACTCATCGCCGATTCCAACGGTCCATAAAACTCTCACCCTACCTGACCTCTGCGATGACGTCTTACTACTTATATGCAATCTCCTCAAACACCACCACCACCAACAAACCCCTTGGAAACATCTTTCACTCACAAACCGCCGTCTCTACCATCTCTTGACCCCTCAACTTTTCAACACTATACGCATCACCGCCCCACTCAAAGCACTTGATCCAAACACTTTAACACCTCATCTACACCATCACGTCCGAACACTGAAAATCGACATGTTCGGCAGTCTGTGGTGGTGGTGTTCGGGCGCCTACGTGTCAAGCAGTGATGCAATCGACCTGTTTACTTTTATGCGAAGCTTGCTGCGGTTAGAGAGATTGGAGGTGAGGATGATGAGCCGGAGTTTGGACATATTTTCGACTGCATTCACCGAATGTTCTTCGTCTTTGAGTCCTGAGTTGTTTGAGCTAAGGGGAGTGAAGACGTTGACTGTGAATAGCAGTGCTGCGTTTCTGGTAACTCATTGTCCCGATCTAGAGACCCTGGTGCTAAAAGGGAAGGGGGATGGGGAGGACTGTGCAATGGAAAAGTACACCGACTTGGAGAGTTTGTTCGAGACCATGCCGCCCCCAAGTTTGCGAAACGACCAAGACTCGCTTTTCAAGTGTGCAGAGGGACTGAGAAGTTTCGATGGAAGCGCTAGCTGGTCTCTTCCCGAACTCACCTTTCTCACCACCACTTTCCCGCATCTCCATCATCTCGTACTACGCAGTGAATCTTACTGTTACCGAGCTGACGTCGCATCTATGATGCGTGTACTGGGACCATGCTTGAAACAACTCAAGAGGCTGCAGATCAGCAAGATCGAGTATCTAGAGATGGGATATCGGGGGCTTTGGAAACGAGCTGTTATGGAATGTAAGACTGAAGAAGCAAGGCGGGCATTGTGGGAACATAACGAGAAAAGGAGAGTAGTGGCTGAGAACGAGGTTGCGCGGTTGGCATTTGCTAGTCTTGGGGCATTAAAAGAGCTGTGGGTGGGTGAGCAAAGGGTTGCGAGGCGATCACAACAAACGAATGAAGGGGTTCAACAAAGCTGGATATGGGACCGCAGGGCGGATACAGTTGGAGATTATGCAGTTGTTGGGACGATGTGGGCGAAGTATCAGAAAGAAAGGGAAGATGTGATAGAAAGGAGCGAGCTGGGGATGTGAAGGAACAGAAGAGTCAAAGGTATCTTGTTACAACGTCACAACACTGCGTTACAAAGTCTAGAGTAAAGAGATGCGAATTTTACAGGAACACGATGAAGTATTGATCTGTCGCAGACAAACTCATGTACATATAGAGAGCTATCCACTCAAGAACAGATGATTCACTACACATAGTGTCTAAATAATAATAACATACATCATATCGAAGGGGGAGTGCGAGCACGAATGATCAGAAAAAATGCTACGCGTAACCCACATACCCAAGAATAGCCATGCAGCCCAGCCCTCATATGAACCATGCACAATCTGACGCCAAATTTAATGCAACAGAACACATAGCTTTCCATCGTACAAGCCATCATCCACCAATCGCTCATGACACCGTATATGCGTACCACACCAGGCTATTTGCCAATTCTACCTTCCGTAACCGTTGCTTGAGCCACTGCCTGATGGCATGGGGGACGCTGAAGCTGGTTTCCAGATCTTTACTCGATGATCATCACCAGCGGAGGCGAATGTCGTGGGATCCTTGGGGTGCCAAGCTACGCTATTGACGCAGCCGGGATGTGCATCAAGAGCTTCAATGAGAAGGCCGTTGGAACGCCATATGTATATCCGCGAATCTACAGACGTGCGTTAGTGATTGGATCATATGACAAGACAGTATGCACACATACCTTCGCTGCCGCTAACTACAAAGTTCTCGTCAGCGCCACCAAATACTGATCGGATGATGAACTGCTTCTGGACATGGGCCTCGAAGCGTTGTATCACATCACCGGTGTCAATCTCCATAAGCTTAATCTGATCGGGGCTCATGCTGACTAGCATATGTCGCGAATCCTGGCTGATGGTGACGCTTGTCAACTTGGTATCATCGAGCTGAAACTCGGCAATCTTTTCGTAACTTGCGAAGTCGAACACGACAATAGAGCTTTCGGTTATGACGACTAATCGCTGTCCGTCGGCGGAAACTGCAAGGTCGTTCACACGGAGCTTTCCGTCATCGCAAAAGTTGTGTTTGAGTTGGCCATCGAGATCCCAGACTCCACAACCCATACTGTCATCCTGTGATCCGATGATGACCCGCGAACCGGAAGGGTCCCAAGCTGCTGTAGTGCACGGGTAGGTAAAGTCACTGATGCATTGTATGCACATGCCAGTCTGTTGATGTTAGTGGAGGTCCGTGGATAGATTTGGTCATCTTACTTTAACGTCCCATATCCGTGCAGAGTTCTCTGGTTGCGAACAGCATGTTATAATCTTTGTGTCATCAGGACTCCAGGCAAGGTATGCGATGCCGGATTCCTGGTGTTCGTCGAGCTGATGTAGCACCTTGTAGGTATTGGTTTCGTAGATGATGATTGTCTTGTCCTTGCTTGATGAGGCGAGTTTCGTGCCGTCATTTGAGTACTGCAGAAACCACACCTCATCCTTGTGGTGCCTCAAGTCAAGCACAGCCTTCGTTGGGAAATCGTCTCTTTCGCAGTTATGGTCCAGGTAGAGAGAAGGTGACGCGGCCGTGTTGTGATAGAGACAGTTTGCAATCCAGCTGTCCTTTACCTCGTCTAACAGAACAGATAACCGGTGTTCGGGAATCATAATACTGGGTGATATTGATCCTTTTGCATGTTAGTAGGAGTATCGAGATTTGTCATGTAGTGCTCACTTGAGAGATCAGAGAGCAGATGCATTCGCGAGTCGCCACGAGCGCCGTCCCATTGAGCCTGGTTCCTGAGGTCCTCGGCAGACTGGCACATCATAAGTCTATGAGGTATTAGCTGTGTGCTGTGTGGCCATGGGGATGAAGACTTACGCTGAAAGCGCATGTAACCTCCCTACATCTTGATGAAGCGGTGTCAGCTCTTGTCGAAGTACCGCAAGCGCTTTGCTTAGGTCTCTCCGCTCAAGTAACTCGAGATACTTTTGCTGCTTCAAACAGAACAGCATGACTTCGCGATTTGCGCCCTCAGCTAGGGTCAAGCCTGCAGAACGCTGCGAATTTGGGCGTGATCTTGATTTGCCCCATGGCTTTCCGTAAGGCGGGTCCAGACCAACTCCTCCCCCAGAATCAAATGTACTTGACCCGAACAGTAGCTCCTCGGCTTCTTCCCAATCGCCGTTCAGCACCGAGGTTCGAAATGCCGCAACCGTCGGCCCTTCGAGCTGGAAGCCGCTCTCCTTGCACAATGCGCCCGCAGCACTGTGATAGCCCAAGTCGGTGAGGCTCTGTATCAGTATCCGCGTCACTTCTTCCCTGTCATGGCCGAAGAAAGTGGCAGGTACCGTTCCCCCGTTTGCTACCGGCCCTCCATTCGTGTACGAGCCATTGCTCTCGTTTCTGCTATGCGTACTTCCATTCGTACCCTTGGCCAGGGGAGACCTGGGCCCCGATGCCTGCGATGATCCGTTTGCAAAGTTGCGCGATGGTGATTGTGATGATTTGGAGTGGTCGTTATCCAGGCGCATCTTCCCGTCTTGTCTGCGCCTGCGCTTCGAGATGTGACGGGATAAGCTGCCTCTGGGTCCGCTTGTCAGAGGCTCTTCTTCGGCTTCGTCGCTACCAGAGAAGCTGTGCCTGCGCTTCCCGGCTGTAGTGTGTTCGGACGGGATAGTGGTGGCGTTGGCTTGGTACGAGGATCGAGTGGAGGGCGCGGCTTGGTTGGGAGGGGCAGAGATTATGGG
>Ga0268250_10000560_pt1 | contig 17548 bp, 7 predicted proteins | sample AgamicAsSfe_FD_200448 | JGI IMG/M metagenome (GOLD analysis project Ga0268250, IMG submission 200448) | Agave microbial communities from Guanajuato, Mexico - As.Sf.e (v2) (version 2) | ecosystem: Host-associated > Plants > Phyllosphere > Phylloplane/Leaf | place: Guanajuato, Mexico | collected... | reverse complement strand
GTTTTATCCGACGGTCAACCGTCTTTTCCACATATCATCCCCACTCGCCGGCCGCGGAAGCTAGTTGGGGTCCGATACTCCCTTTGGACTGGGTAATGAATCCATCTGCACGACGTGTGCCAGACATCCAATTGCGAAGCTTCCCCTAGGAAGATGGGGAAAGCTCATGGTCGCTTCCCCAAAATTCGGCGTTCTCACCGCATTGGTAATCTACACGCTAGGCCATGTTTGGAGTCGTGCTGTCGATCTTTAAACTAGCGCCCGTCGGCTCTCACAAAATGTTGCCGTACAACACCACAATCTACATCATGTTATTGGTAAGCTTCGTATTACATACCGTCAAAGTGCTGGTGCCTACTCTTTCGCAAGATATTCTAAGTTTTTTCATGCATCTAAGTATCTACTCAGTACTACTGGGCCTGTGTTCGCCTTGTTTGACCGCTTGACCTTCTCCTTGCGATATTGCCACTAGATAAGCAACTTTATCCGACATCATACGTACCCGGCTATCAAATCATGAGTCAATCTGCATACTTAGATGGAGAGTTCAATATAGGCTGAACAGACACAGTAGTAACAGTGATAGTAGTACCTGCGTATTGAATATTCGGAGTGAGAGGAACAAGTGTGTATAGAGAGGGCTTCGCTGTTTGAAAGATGCACCAGCGACGATTTGCGTCACCAACAGCGATATGAAGCTAGACACAAACTCCCGAAAGCGCACCGGTTTTGATGGATACGTTTTCATCCGCACTACCATCTTTACCTTCTCCTAAATAGGCCTTCATACTCCTCATTGGACAAAGATGAACACGTTTCAAGTAGAGTCATACGTCAACATCCTCGCATATCTATTATAAAACTCCAAGCATTTTGCGGAAGACAATGGTTACGTCCTGATGGATACCCCTTTTGGATCTTTCCTTGAAACCGACAACAAACGAGGTGGAGGACTGCGAGGAAAGAAGAGGGAAAATAGTCAGCAATCCACAGAGCATTTTGATATATCGATCGAAACGAGACAGTAGCATATGTTGGTCTTCAGAACATACGCCGCGTAGCAGTGCGATACATATGACTCTAATGGGATGGAATCTGATGATGTGCACCTCTCTAAACATGCTTCAGATTTCCCCACTCTATGCCTTCAAATGCTCCTCAAACAGCTTTTTCTGCTTCTCCCACTCCTTCCTAAGCTTCTTCACCCTTCCTTTCGCCACATCAGCGCCATCTTTATCCTTGGTTGGCATACCATCCTCATCCCACGCACTGTACTCCTCCGTCCTGAACATATCCTTCGGGTTGATCTTAGCTTGTTCCGCAAGCTTAGCCTTTTTCTCCGCCTCTTCACGTTCGCGCTTGAGCTTTGCTTCGGCCTTTTGACGAGCGATTTCCTCTTTCTGGGAACGCGCTGCTTGCAGTTCGGCATCAACGGGGCGGACCATGGCGGGGGCGTTCTCGCGATCCTCAAGGTAGATACCAAGATCCCAAAGGTGCGTGTCACGCAGCTGGTCGCACAAGTCGAGGTAGTCCTTTGCCGGCGCTTGCTTCTTCGCCAGGTTTTGTAGGGATTCTTGGAAGGTTGAAAGTACTTCGGCGTATGGGAGTGCTTCGATGTCTTGCTGCTTCGCGGGGGTGTGCTGTTCGATGATGGAGTCTAACTTCTCATTAAGATCACCAGCGATGGCATGTTGCCGGACCTGATCGCGTTCTCGCGAGACAGCGTATACGTGCTCCTTGGCAGCAGCAGGAATATCAATGCCAGCCCAGCCGATACCGCCGTCCCATGGGTCGGCTGAACCGTCCAGACCGAATACCCGGACCATTCGAGTGATGTAGCGAGCGACGTCGAAGGACACGTCATCGGACAGTCCAGCCTTGTCGGCTGAATTGTAGTCTGTGATAAGACTAGATATGGCACGCATAGCTGTAGGCGTGTCGAAAGAGTCGGCTAGCGCACTAGATTGAGTGTTAGTGGGAGCTGTAGAGATCACTGAGATTTGAGCCTTACCTGTGAACCTTCTCTTTCGCAACTTCAAAAGACTTCTTAACTTTCTCGTCTTCCGCGCCTGTTGAGCTGATGTTTGGGTGAACCTCAAGATCCCGAATCTTGTAGAAGAAGTTTGTCACATAGCTCTCCCAAGACGAACCCGACTTTCGCATATCTGGTGTGATCTCGATACCGTCATGCCAGCCTCCAAGGAGGAAGATGATACGCAAACTTCTGGCATTCCAGTCGCCGCGGCTCAAGGCTTCTCGAATTGTCGTGAAGTTCTTCAAGCTCTTAGACATCTTGGATCCTGAAATAGACAGATGACCCATATGAAGGAAGTAGTTTACCCACTGGGAACCACCGTCTTTTTGCCAGTAGGCCTCTGACTGTGCAAGCTCATTGTCATGATGGGGAAAGCAAAGATCGATACCTCCGCTGTGGATGTCCATCTGTTCGCCCAATACGGCTGAAGCCATGACGGAGCACTCGATATGCCATCCTGGTCGACCAGGACCCCATGGGCTCTTCCACGCTGGCTCTCCCGGTTTAGAAGACTTCCATAGAGCAAAGTCAGAGTCGTTGCGCTTTTCAGATGTCTTGACTGTTGACAGGGCACCTTCGCCATCTGCTTGCAGGTTCGTGTCACCCCTGTTCCATGGTTCAAGGCGTGCGTAGTGGTTGCCCTTTCTCTTCTCGAAACTCTCAATATCGAAGTAGACAGATCCATCCGATGTGCTGTAGGCCATACCGTTCTTGATGATCTTGTCTACGAAAGCAACAATGTCGTCGCCGTACTCAGTGACGCGGGTGACAACATCTGGGTCTAAAACATTGAGTGCGCGCATATCCTCGTTGAAGCGTGCCTCGTACTTCTTGGTGAGTGTTGTGAAGACCGAGTGATCACTGGCGTCGATAGTTGAGCCATAGAGTGAGTCGAGGTATGGTAGTAGGACATCCTCGGCGCCAACATAGAAGATCTCAATATCTTCGGGTGTAGTCTTCGATGGAGCAAGTAACGATGTTACTGCTGTGCTAGCTGTTCGGAGATGCATCTTGATCTTCGCCTCCTTATCGCCTGGCGGGCCAACGCCATCGACAGACTTGCCTTGGATAACGTTGGCATACTTCTCTGCAGAATCGCTGTTGAAGCTGCCAATAGTAACGTCCGGATTGAGTAGGGGTAGGTTCTTCTTAACATATGCGTCGAAGGCTTTGATGGTAGTGTTGATAACTTCCTCCGTCACCGTTGGGTTGTCGGCCTTGAACTTTCCAAGGAGATATTGCTGGCGCCCGCGCAGAATGATCTTGTCATCAACGTCAGTGATGTTCTGGACGAACTTCAGCTTGTAGCCGTAGTAGTGAGCAAGAATTCTCCGTAGGATATCGTTTGTGACGTAGTTTCGAGCATGCCCCAAGTGCGCATCGTCGTAGACTGTAGGACCGCAGCTATACCACTTCACTTCCTTGCCTTCGGGATCGATGGGTACGAAGTCATTCTTTGATCTGGTCAAAGAGTTCCAGACTTTCAATTTGGCTGGACTTGAGCCTTCGGGTTGCTTCCATGGAGGTTGGGTGCGCGCCGGTGTTGCCATGTTGGCTGCTAGCCTTGGCGATATCTGACTTCGATATATTTGGCTGCAGTTGGTTTTCGAAAGTAGAAGTGGGGAAGGCGATTTGATGGTGCGGGACAAGGACCGGAAAGCAAGTACCATCAATGTGGCGGTAAACGGAACTGTAAGGAGTGACAGGAAGTAGTGCTTGTAGTAAGGCCAGGTGTTAGTTCAGATGCGGCTTACGGTGAGTCAGTAAGTGAAGTTCTGGTCACGTTCTGTTGGTGGTGTCTCGATGAGCAATAAGAATCCCTGTCGTAAAAGCCTTGGCGCTCCCCTCCAATGGCAATCTCGAAAGCTCCCCGCTGAATATCTTTTTGTTCTGGAGCTCCGAGTCGCGATCGCATCATCTCCACATCTTTTTTCTGTCGCAATTTGCCCAACCGCGCCCATGGCCATTACACCCTCCCCGTTCCTCGATCCAGGAACTTGTGCGACAGCAAACAACCTCGGTGTCATCCAATTGCGCCGCGACCATCTCATTCCTGCAGTCTTGACACCAGAAGCCGATTCAGACTACCCTGAAGGCAGGGTCGAGAACACGCGATTTGGCTCTTTTCCTCACAGCACACTTGTCGGTCAGCCATGGGGTACGCAAATTCTTGCGTCAAAGGTCGATACTGGATCCCGCGGCAAAAACAAAAAGCGCAAGAGGGACGCTAAGGATGAAGGCGAAGGCAAGCCTGTCGCTGAGCAGGAGGTCGAGAAGAGGGATATTGTGAAGGCCGCGGCGGCAAGTAGTGGATTCGCGCATCTTATTCCGCCTACGCCAGAGACCTGGACAATATCGCTACCGCACCGAACCCAAGTGGTGTACACGCCCGATTACAGCTACATCCTGCAAAGACTGCGCGCAAGGCCGGGCGACCATATCATTGAAGCTGGCGCAGGAAGTGGAAGCTTTACGCATGCAGCGATAAGAGCAGTCTATAATGGCTACCCTGGGATGCAAGACATTGCGACTGAGACCGAGACAAACGGGGACGAGGAAAATGCAGTAGGCATCTCTAAGAAGAGGAAGCGCAAGACGAGGACTGGCGGCGTATACAGCTTTGAATACCACGAACCACGCGCCGACCAATTGAAGGTTGAGATCAAGGATCATGGCCTGGATCCGCTGGTTACAGTAACGCACCGCGACGTATACAACGGCGGCTTTGGCCTAGACGATGCGGCAGGCCCAGATGCCGACTGCATATTCCTCGATCTGCCAGCGCCATGGCACGCTCTCAAACACCTTACACGCTCACCTCCTTCCTCCGCAGCACTGAAGTCTGTCGCTTCAGATCTATCCACTCCAGCTCCCTCAGACGACCCTACATTTCCTACAGCCGAAGCGCAGCCGACCACCGCATCCTCGAAACCCTTCCGTAGCCCCCTTAACCCGCGCAATGCTGTCCGCATCTGCACGTTCTCCCCTTGCATCGAGCAAGTCACAAAGACCGTTTCTGCCCTCCGCACCCTCGGCTGGGTAGAAATAGACATGGTGGAGATCCAGGCGAAGCGCCTCGACGTACGTCGGGAGCGCGTGGGTCTCCAAGAAGAAGGCGTTCGTGGCGGCAACGCACATCCCGCGAATGTTCAGGAAGCAGTACAAAGACTAAGGGATGTAGAAGGTCGAGCAGCTGTGTTTCACAGTATGCAGCGCGAGAAGCAGGAAGAGGTCATGCGCAAAGCCGAGGCAAGGAAACGGGGTGAGGCCGTGGGCGAGGGTGGTGAGGCAGGCAAGGGCAAGAAGAAGAAAATGGAGGGTGTGCCACCAAGTAAGCATGATAGGCTTGCGCAGACGAAAAAGGAGTTGGAAAACCGGACGCTGTTCAAGGAGGGTAGATTGGTGCATAGGACGGAGCCGGAGCTCAAGACGCATACTTCGTACCTTGTCTTCGCGGTATTGCCACGAGAGTGGACCAAAGAGGACGAGGAGAAGGCGAAAAGGAAGTGGGGTTGAAACATACTATAGCATTGAGCCTATGACAGTAATGGAAGATACCCAGACTCAGGACCACTATTCTTTGAGAAAGAGATGAATTATGATTGTCTCCTGATGAAGCACGTCTACGTATCGCTAAATCTACAAACCTTGTTCTTGTCTCCCCATACACTCGTCCATTATCCCCAGACAGCATCCTTCGCTCGATGACTTCCACTCCTTCCCGGCGGTGTGCTAATGGAATGCGTCCAAGCCTCATTGCCATCGATGAATAGCCGGTAGTTGACAAAGCTCTGCTCACCATGTTCAGGTGTAGTAATCTCCACAGCACCAAACTTGCTGTTGCCGTCTGGAAGGTACTTGAGACACACGTCCTCGTCATCCGTCTCTTTGTATGTGCGGAAGGGCAAGTAAAACATGCTCAACGGACTTGTGCTGAACTCGTGTACTGTAGCGCTAGTGGGCCACTTGCCATCCTTGGGTGGCGGGAATGAAGTAGCCGCGAACTCATGGCGATCACCGCTGAGAACTACAACACCGATGTCATGCGTGGAAGAGAGGTCCCATGCAGCCTCCAGTATACGTCTTCGCTCGTACAGATGCCCGCCCCATGTGTCTTCCGACCCAAACTGCCAGTTCTTTGTAAAGGGTGTGCCAGTCACGATGAACTTCCAGTGAACACCTGGAGGTGGCACTTTATGAATCCAAGCGAGTAGGTCGGAGAGTTGTTGAGCTCCAAGCATAGTCTTTGAGGGGTCAGATGCGTCCTTGCTCGCAGGAGTACGGTATCGGCGGGTATCGAGAAGGAAGAACTCGGCGGGACCTTGGGTGAATGAGAAGTAGGTGGCTCCTTCGCGGTGAGGAGGTGGGTTGGGAGCTGCGTTGTAGTGTGTGAAGGCATCGTACGCTGGAACCGCTACGCCCGTCATGTTGCTGTTCCAATCATTGTGGATCTCGTGATCGTCAATGACATGAATCCAAGGCAGATTTTCGCTCACTGCCGGCCATGAGGGCGATGAATAGACCTGGCGGTACTCGCGTCTGTATGTCTCAACATCGCTGCCTTGGCGGTGTGGCACGTCCACGTAGATGAAGTCGCCAAGGAAAAGCATAAAGTATGGCTTAAGTTCTGGCAGCCATCGTGCAAGGTGCTTCATGCCTGGGAACTCAAGAGGATGCTGAAACGGTGTGTATGGGACGCGAGGCTTGATGCAGCTCGAGTGAACGAAGGTATATTTATTGTCTTTCAGCATCGATATGCGGCCTGGTCGTGGGGCGGTTGTAAAGGTGCCCGTGATGTTCCCACGCGAAGTCTCAACGATGTACTCGTACGGCAGGTCGGGTCGTAGGTGCTCGATGTTCATGACAGTTGTGAAATCGGTCTCGTTGGTTAGCCAGTATTCGGGTTGGCTGGCGCGGTGCGTCTTGTGCATCCACGACCGTTCGGTGCCGTCGATCGAGCGATAGAGGACCTTTACGTCGAAGGCATACGGCTCGCGTACCAAGATCTTTGCGCTGTTCTCAGATACGTATCCGACACGCGCAAAACTTGCATCATGGCATTGGTGAAGTAGTGGGGCGCGATAGACCACATCCAGGGCCATGGCAATCAAGGCCATGTTGATGCCAAAGGTGATCCAGCTCCACATGGCTGACGAAGGGCTTGGAAGCCCAGTGAGTAGTGTGCGCAGCACTTTGGGCTCCCTCTCTTCATATTGGATAGTCTCCTCGACGTCAAGCTCCTTCAGCGGCCCTTCATCTGCACCGTCGATGAGTTGTATTTCTTCGCTGGAGTCGTCGCCGCGCCCTCCGACAGTCTCCTTCACGATGATGTCGAGTTCATCGGATATAATCTTGTACTGCGCCGTGTCCTGGAAGCTGGTAAAGAAAGAGGGGATGTAGACGAGCGTGAGCGCAGTTGCAAGTGCAGGAACGATAGTCGTGGGTATCTGCAGACTGATTAGCTACATGCATTCAGCTATTGGTCGTTCTCCAGGCACATACCCATCGCAGGAAGATCCAGATGCTCAGGCGAAGAGCCAAAGAGCTTACGAGCGTAAGAACATCGCTCGCAGATGCCATGTTTGCTAAGCGACAAGCATCACTCGGCAGTCAAGGTACCAGAGGTTTTACGGAGAGAGATGCGCGTCCTCGGAGCTTGTGAAAGTGGAGCCGTCACGCCAGACACGCGAATCACCATGACGTCGCTCGCTGCAAATGAGCTAGCGCATTCCCGACGCGACGAGCAACATTGACAGCAACACCACAAATATCCACCAAGCATAGCTGAGATAACGAAAGTGTCGTAGCAACAGCATCAGGGGCCCTGTACTGCATCCGACCTTTCAGTAGAGCTTTTCGTTCTCGTTTTCTGATGAGGTCTTGACCCTTTAACTCACCCAGAGTCCAGCATAGACAGTAGTATGCGACATTGTAGTTGTTTGGATGTGTCTTGCCAGCACCCTATTGGGTAATGGGGGTAGGGGTAGTGTCCTTCTGTCGACCACCGTAAGCGATGAGGCTTAGCCCCCTCACCTCGTTCAGCCTGATCGCCAACTCTCGTCGCTTGAACCACACCTTATAGCCCTCCCACTTCGTCCTGCCTACCTTACGATATGCGACTCATCAACACCAGCACAGGAGCCTTCGAAGAGTTTATCGGTCGAAATATCCCGGAATATGCGATACTATCACATACTTGGGAAGACGAGGAAGTATCATATCAGGACTATCTCGGCGGCGCTTGTCCACTTAAGAAGGGGTACGAAAAAATCAGAAAGACATGTGAACTGGCCAGAGAAAGTGGTGTGGTATATGCTTGGGTAGACACATGTTGCATCGACAAGAGCAGCAGCGCCGAATTGACAGAAGCCATCAACTCGATGTATATATGGTACCAAAGAAGTCAAAGATGCTATGTGTATTTCTCAGATCTTTTGGCAGATGCAGATCTGGCAACACAACTATCAGCGTGTCGATGGCAAGTACGTATGAGTCAATGTCAGAATCAAGCTTACCTCTGGCGCAGGTTTACACGCGGCTGGACCTTACAGGAGTTGATAGCGCCTTTCGAAACGCACTTTTTTGATTCGCAATGGAACCAAGTGGGGACCAAAGCAAGTCTCTGCTCCCAGATATCACTAATTACTGGGGTTAATTTGGGCATATTACAGCATGACGAGGCTCTCTCGTCGGTATGCGTTGCTCGCAAGATGTCGTGGGCTGCAAAACGAATGACCACCCGCATTGAAGACATGGCGTATTGTCTACTCGGCTTATTCGGCGTCAATATGCCTTTACTATATGGTGAAGAATCGAAAGCTTTCCGCAGACTGCAAGAAGAGATCATCAGATCGAGCCCTGATCTTAGTATCTTCGCTTGGATCGCTGAGCCATCACGTACAGGTTCATCGCCTCTAGAATCTGACATCCAGCCTCATTGCGGACTTCTCGCCCAATCCCCTGTTCCGTTTGCACATGCTCGAAAACTCCAGACTGCATCATTTGGTGATTACTCTATTGAGTTTTCGGTTCGCAACAACGGTATCAAGACAAATTCCGTCTTCCATACTGACAGCATGGATGGATACATCAGTATTCTGCCGCTATATTGTCATTCTTCAACGGGACCTGATCTGGCTATACGGCTGCGCAAGGTTGGCTCGAACACTTTTGTTCGAGACGGCCCTTACAATCTCTATTGTTACAATGATACACTTCTTAAACGTGCAACTCAAGGCTACTGCTACGTTCTAGTTGAACAACCATCCACGAGAGCCCCACTGGCTTGGTCTCTTTCTGAACCCACTAAAAAATCCTGGACACCACTCTTCATAAGTTCGAGTCATCGGAATGTCTTGAGCATTAGGTGTGCGACATTTGACGAAACCGTGATACAAGTTCAGTTGGTTGCTACCTTGGGTTGCTTTGACGACGAAGACGGGGTCTTTTTTGTGCCAGAGGGTGATCGGACAGACTGTGCTGGAGAGATGCTCACAGTGCACGTATACGACGAAAGCTTCCAATTCATGATCTTGGCCTTTGGATGGTCCACGGATATCGACACAACCCAGTATACGGTAATAGACGCCCAAAGATGGACAACAGAAATTTCCAAACTGCAACCCTTGCTCACACAGGGAATAAATACTCGTACCCAGCTGCTTGAGAAAATGGCGTGCTGGGGTGTCCCCAAAGTATCACGCACAGTTTTGCCCATCTTGAAACCGAAGCGGAGTTGGGCACAGAGTGTTTGTATACAGTTAGAACCTGATTTTGAAAGACGAACAATCTGGATCCACTGCGGTGTTCTGGGAGGAGGTCAAACAATAGCAATGGTAGAAGATCGGGGGAATTGGGAATGGCCGAGTTCATAAGCTTTAAGCTCTTTTCACTTTCTTTATATAGGTGAAACATCCAGTTTTAGTAGCTCATCAGCGAAGCAGAGTAGAATGAACCTATTGGTACCAAGGCCTACATATATTATATACACATGACGAGTGCGACGACAATGTCCCCTTGCCTGGACAATTATCATAGGCAGCTAGCTTATGCAAAGCAAGGAAAATCTAAGAAGTTGCACATCAGTACGAATTGATACATTCATTCTCGAGATGTTAAAGGTTTCCTCTAGTGCAGTGTCCACTGGCACTAGCACATTTCGTCAGCAGAACTGAGGTTCACTGTTACGCTGGATATTGCAGCCTCAGGACAACAACCTAGACGCGTCCTGCTCGAAAGCAAGTACGCGCAATCACATGACACTCACCTGGCCAACCGCTCCCTCCACCTCTTTCCGTCCCTTCCCTTCCCTTATCGACATATCCTACCCACTGCAAGCCCCCATCCCCGTCACATCCATCTCATCTCCACCTTTGCATCCCTCGCGGTCGATCAAACGACCTTCATATGCATCCTTCTGCACGCAATACTGCACCTCCCGTGCCTTTCTCCGAAATCCCACAATCACAATCACGACCGATGTCTACTTCTTCCGCGTTCCCGTTTCACCATGCCAAGCCCAAATCGTTCCTTTTCGAGAAAATGTCGCGCGACTAACGCGTTTCACCTTGACGAACTACAATCACATTTTCCCCAAAGTTCAGCACAGCACGGTCACTGACTTATCGTGATACTGGTTCACTTTTCGATCATCGAGGAGCTTGGGCCACACGGAGAAATTTAGCAGACGCGGCAGCCGATCATGGGTTGTTGTGGTCGTGTAGGGGTAAGTGGCGACTTTGGTAAGTTTTAGATGACGGGTATCTGATCGGACGGTGGTTTGACGGCGAGATATGGGAAGCGCGCGGCCCTCCGAGCGGATGTTTTCTTCCCCTTGCATCAATTTCGGTGTTGCTATAGACAGGGGTGAGCCGGATATTATGATCGCCTGAATGAGGCTGATTTTCTTGCATTGTGAAAGTGGGGATGGGCGTGGGTGTGATGGCAGATTTGGTGGTGTGATGAGCAGATGAGGGCCTACGTGGTCGGGCGCATTGTGTGGGTGGGCACGTGGTGGAGAATAACGGTTGCGAGGGAACGATGTTTATTGTAGACTTAGTCAGTGTTGCCGAGCATTGATGCTGGAGTTGAGTAAGGTCGGTAATCTCATTGGTGTTGTGGTGAGGCGAGGAAAGTGAACGGAAGTTTGGCTGCCCCGAGAGTTTGGCAAAACAAAATTGTGTCCTCGTAGCACTGCAACTGCAACCGGAGAGGCGTTCTCGCTACCTTATTTCGTGCTCTGCCGTCGTTTGTATACCCGACCAAAAAGCATACTGAGCTCATTGTAGATGCAACCTTCCTGAAGCGAACAGTCAACCATTGCCTGTGACCGTACTAAGCGTATCCTGAGTTCGTCGGTGTTAGCCGATAGGTCGTGTGTTTCTTGTTCCCGAGGTGTTCTTTTCGCCATTGTCCTCCCAAACATGACCAGACAAGGGTACCTGTCCCCACATGACCCTAACATAGCCAAGCCTCAAAGCAACAGTTAAACTGGGGCATTTCACTCCTTCGGTCCGCTGCAAGGGTAAAGGTGGGAACGCCGAATTCAGTCGGCCCACTACCATTTTCGGAGGTGCAACTGTGGGAAGGGAAACTTGGATTTGAGGCCGAAGGCCCACTGTAGAGAGGGTCTGGCAACGTCATGCTGGACCGTGGTGTTGGGTAGGCTGGGCGTATGTAGATGGCGACGTTGGGAGCTGATGCCCGGAAACTTGGAGGTTGGAAACCTGGTGGTTGGGGTTGGGCATGCGTGGCGTCATGGTGCATGCACGCTGTCGATGTCGTTGTCGCAAGTTAATGGCATGGTGATCCGAACAAGTCTGAACAAGTACGTCACAAAAGCAAACTGTTAGTGATGAATTGTCACGTTTGTGGCGCAATGTGATAGGCAAGGTGTGTTGTAAGCGAAGTAGATTCTAATTCTCATCTCGCTAGGCGAAGACTGGGAAATGCCTATGGGATATCATGACCGTTCATTTCCAGACAAAGCAAACAAAAGCTACGGCTGTGCGACAAATTGTAAGATGACAAGAAAGTATGCATGCTGGATGCGATGGATAGCGACAGATGGTGTGTGTGGCGGCGAACACTTCGCAATTGCCAACAACGAAATAGGTTGGGAGGGTATCGTAACCTCTAAGGACAAACAGGAATGGAAGCTGATGACAAGGAGATGCAATGTCGTGCGCTGTGGGTACACCGGGTATTATGCGCTAAGGACTTAAGTGCCAGGATGGCATGCAGGGAGAAGGTAGTAGAGGTGGAGTAGAATGTACAAGGTAGTCGCAGACTGGTGTGTCGTCTATGCGTTTATGCGTTCGGGGGTGGGGATGCGTTTCGAAACAAAGTGAGGTCTTGATGCGTTTACAGCGAATCCATGAAATCCATTAGTGACTTGCGTCGTCGGATTGCGCGGCTCTTGACGCTGGACGTGGCATCGTCGTCATTTGCTGGGAATTCCGGAATGACAAGAGTAGGCTCACGCTCGTTGGCTCCGCGAGCCGTCATCCTGCCAAGGGTGGTTGCACGCTTTTGCTGCATTGTGCTGGCGTTGATCTGGGGAAGCGGAGGAGCCATCTCTGGTGTAGGCGCCCTCTTAGAGTCGTTTCCCCGAGATTTTGGTCGGAGGATAGTGGATGCGCGACGGAGCTTGTTTGGGCTGGAGAAGTTGGCTGAACCCTCAATTGGTGCAGTCTGAGGCGTCATGGGTCCTGGTGTCATCGGTGTAGGAGGAGCCTTGCCGTTGATGCGGGAGTCGTATGGCTTCTTCGCTGGTGAGATGGCAATCTTGGCTAGAGACAACTTCATGGATATCGATCTTAACCGTCTGTGCGCAGCAGGCTTCTTGATGATGGGCGATGCGGCGCTTTTATTTGAGTTCTCGTAAGGGTCGGAGCTGAGGAAGGAAAGTGCTGGTGAGTTGGGGGTCAATGGCGTGAATTGTGATTGCCTGTACGACGACGATTGGTACGATGACTGCGATGTTTGTATCCGTGCCAGGTCAAGGCGGGATTTTGATGGCATGTACACAGAGGAGCGGGCTGATTGTGCGTCTCCTGCGGTGGAGGAGGATGGTCGACGAGGTGCCTCGCTCTGTGCATGGCTCGGTGCGGGTGAGTAGCTGCGAGTCGATGCAGTCTGGAAGGACGAAGCGAAGGAAGCGGAGTCGGGGTATGTGGCAATCTTGGTAGTGATGGGGCTGTGACTGGTAGATGGTCGTCGAGGCTCAGGGTCGGCGACAGGCGATGTGGAGCGTGAGAGGGGAGGAGAAGCCAGACGACTTGTAGGCATGACCCTCATGGATAGTCGCTGTGCCTCGTCTGCCTTTCGTAGCTTACCAGCTGATGTGACGGGAAGCAGGTTCGCGACAGAAGCCGAGCGCTGCTGGACCGTTGGGCGATCGACGGGCGAGCGTTGGTTCTCGACAACTTTGGGACGACCTGCATGCGCGTATGACACCAGCACGGCCATGTCGCAGCTCTTTCCCTTGTCCCATCTCGACACTGACATGGTCCTCGCCTTGCACTCTTGTGAGAGATCGTGGACAACAACGTCATCGTAGTCGTATTCAGAATCAGAGCCAGACGCGTCGTCGGCAGTCAGGTCTTCTTCGCTGGATAGGTATCGCTCTTGGAAGACGGCGCCTTCCTTGTTGTTGCTGGTGGTAGTGGGTGGACTTGGTCGTTCTGTGGTAGCGGAGTCTATGCGTAGCGTGTCGGGAGCATCGTCGCACAGGTTAGGGCTCGAGGCGGCACTGTCGGTGCTGGAGCGTTGTTGAAGGCGTGCGACAACTTCGGGCTTGTCGAATGTCCACTGCTTCAACTGCGAAGTTACGGTTGCGTCGACCATGGTTGCTAGTGAGAAGCAGCAATTGCAGCTGCAATGGCTCGTCCGGTGGTGATGATATATCGGACTGAGCGGCAGCCGGCGAGGGTTGAAACCAAGGGCGTGCAGTCCTACGCGCCAATAGTCGGAGACGTGTGCGTGGCTTGGGAACACAAGGCAAGCCGGCGTCTGAGTGAGACTGGTCCTGTCGCACGGGTTCGGCTTCCTGGTGAGTAGCAACAACTGGAGTGTGAGATGTCGTGGAGGGGCACTGTGGGTATAGGGTAGCGTCGAGCAATGGGGAGGGGTGAAGTGCGGCCGACGCTATATTACACAAATTGGCGACGCCTGTATATATTGCAGCACTTTCCAGGTTCTGCCCCCCTGGCAGCCGTCGAGGTTTCAAGTACAACCGAGTACGGTGGAGACGGGCGAGCGAGCAGGGAGGGAACCCAAGAGTCAGTTCACCGTGTCGGTGCGCCATTCATCATCTCACGCTGGACTAGCACCAGGCACTGACGACTCTCAATGGCGCAACTCTCCAGCCCTCTGCAGTTTGCGCTTGCACTTGCACTAGCTGCCGGCTGGCGAGGTGTGCTGAGGGGCCTGACGTGAGTGGCCCACGACGAGTTTCAAGACGCTCAGCGCGCACACCCTCAGCACATGAGCGAGCGCCTACTGGGAACTCATGGCGTGCACACCAGACTGATGCCGTTGCAAAAGGACCCTGAGTCGTTGCGATGGCAATGTCACCACAGGACGGGACGCGTTCATGATCGCCATCCTTTCATCAGCGCGAACATGGCACCATTTCCTTTCTCGACGGTGACCTGACAGGTGTTCCTGTGCCGCTCAGGGGCAGCACCACTCACCGTCCGCCGTCGCTAGATGGGGCGCCCACTGTGTGGGGTTGGCCCAGGAGCGGACTACGCCATTGCCGAAAAGATCATCGATAACTGTCACCATGTCTTTTTTCTTTGCCCGCTCTAACCGTTGCTTGCATTGGCAAGCCCCGAGAGCCCTGGAAGACCCTTCTTTCTGAAAACTCTCAGAGCACGAGCGCAGGCTGACCCATCCCGTGGAGTTTGCTCCGACGCCTGCTGCCCCCAGGACCCGGAGTCGCACTGCTGCTGACTGCGCGAAAATGTCCTTGGCTGTCATGCCTATCTTTTTCAGCCAGGAACGCGCTGATCCACTGGCTCTATTCTCGGTCCAAACTCACCTGCATGCTGCGCTCCATTTTACGTGCAGACGGTGTGCACGGTCACCGCCCAGCGTACTATTCGTTGCTGCACCATCTATTGCCCGCCCACACCGCCAACACCATATCCAGGCCTACCCTGGCCCCCTCGCAGCCTATACCTACAGTTCATCGTGTGCCGCACTCACTCATCAATCACAAACCGCACAAGATTGCGTTGATGCATTGAGTCAAGATACGTCCCGCGATCTATCTGCGAGGGTCTTCTGATTCCCTGAAGAGTCAGTCACGTCGCCGAATGAAGCCACTAGCATCGACTCTCGGCAATCTGGGTATATTACACTACGCCTTAGCAGCTTATCGTCGGAGCTTAGGACCGTGCTAGCTGCCCACAGTACTCAGGTGCTTTCCAAATAAGTCATCGTTGGACGGTGAGCCTCGTGAGGGTTGCCTCTGATGCCAGTCATTAGGCCAATCCTCGGATTAGCCTCGCACTCTACACCAACATGGCAGGCCCTAGTCACAACGTGATCGGAAGCTCATCTCTCGTCTCACAATGCGACGTCCTTTAGACAATAGTCCATTCTTGGCCACTACCGCTCACCTCAGCATTTTCTGTGGTAGCCTTGTGGTAGCCTGTTGCATCCCAATAGTCCGGCCCTATCATCCTACGTCACAAGGCTGGTAAGGCACACCCAAAAGGGTCTGGTACTCCAACACCAGCGGCCGTTTCATCGTCTGGTTTCTTTTCATCATGTTCGCATCATCCTGAAGAACTGTTCGGTTCACGCTCAAACGTGCCGTCTAGGCCCTGCATCGAGTCTGCATGTCTCATATGCAGTGTCATAGCGACGGTTCCGCACACGTTGCCACGCCCAACCGTACAGCGTAGTACCAAAGTCGGCTTCGGAGATGTTCTCATCGTCTCAACGTTGTGACGATGTTGGTTGCTTACAAGAAACGCACAAAGACCGGAGACGCCCCTCCACCCGATTTGTCACTGCAGCCGCACAACATTGGCGCTTCGAGAACACGATCAGTCGAATAAGGATCGCCACAGGAGTCTGTACGCTAATGGCCTTCCTATAGCGAGAACCATTCTCCTTTGCGACGGCGCGATCTGGAGTCGAGTCTGAACTGTAGAAAGTCTGGTTGGAGTAAACAGGTGCGGGCTCCAGGATTCTGAGACATGCACAAAGATTCAGCCCCATGAGGTCGCACACGAATTCCTTGGTGCTTGGTCTTGCTTACTTTGACGCGATGATCTGAGATGGAGCTACTGGTCTGTGTTCAAACGTTACCAACAACGGTGCTAGTACTTCAGCAGCTTTGTGGCACGGATATCTATAAGTTGTGCTGACAGCGAAGCCTTTTTATACACTGGGTTACTTCACAGTGTCTCAACTTACCCTGGTTTCTGGCGGCAAACGCATATCCAGATCACCCCTACAACGGCCGACCTGTTGGTATTGATGCGCAAGCAATCGTTATCAGGCACTGGCCACTGAAACAAACAGACACTGCCATATGAGAGGCTCAGAAGACAGGCAATGGAAAGGCGAAGCTTCTGAACGGGTGTGCCTTATTAGGCGTACCGTTTCGTCTTGGGCCGCAAACAGCTCCAATTGACAAGAACTTCCGGGTCTCGATCGACGGGTTGACCCAAGAATGCCACGTATAATACCCACGCCTTAGCAAAAACTTCTCGAACATCTGATCATCAGTGATGATATTGTCGGCACACCATCTATCAGCTTATGCTTGGAAGCGAGTTTCACATAGATTGTGGTCAACCACCATCGCGGCGCAGATGTACCGGTTACCGTGTGTTGGTAATATTCGTGGGGTACGTCGCACCAATGAGACTAAGACTGGTGCATGACGCAAGAGACCATGCCTAAGCTATATCAATTCCCATATTACAACTGTCGCAAGGGCCAAAGATTAACCGGTCGACATACCGCGTGGGGTAACGACTGTAGAAGCACCGGAAGCATTGTCACCAGAAGACAGATGGAGAGACGAGACAACAACGGCCTAACATCGGTGCTCTTCGATTTCTTATCAGACAATGGTGCGATATTGGAACAGTGCTCTTATTGACAAGTATCAGTGTTTGCCTTCATACGCGTCGTCACCGCATCTCTATGATTCATGACCTCCGGATGCACATGCGCGCACTGGTAAATGCAACGTGCTATCGCACCTTCTCAGGGTCCAGGTCGCGTGCTCAACCGATGACGAGAACGAATGCAAAGTACTCGCCTTCGCAATGTTGTGTTCGCTTCAATCTTTCGAGTGGCGCATGAGATGGAATACAGAGCAAGACAACCTCGAAAGTCAACTTGAATGATTCAATTGACGGGCGACTAACGACAATATTACAGTATCAACTGTAGAAACAGCGAAGAACTAACCTCATAGATCGAGATGCATACAAACATCCCAACAAAATATCCAGATAAGGCACGATAAGCGCCAAAAGCAAC
>Ga0268250_10000559_pt1 | contig 17566 bp, 11 predicted proteins | sample AgamicAsSfe_FD_200448 | JGI IMG/M metagenome (GOLD analysis project Ga0268250, IMG submission 200448) | Agave microbial communities from Guanajuato, Mexico - As.Sf.e (v2) (version 2) | ecosystem: Host-associated > Plants > Phyllosphere > Phylloplane/Leaf | place: Guanajuato, Mexico | collected... | reverse complement strand
GACTACGCAGAACAGAATGGAAAACCATACCGACATTATCATGAAAAGTTGCATCAAATATGAAAGTAAGAGATCTGACCTTCAGGGCTCTTCCCTCCCTGTGGTGTGCACGAGACAGGATAACAGTGTGACCGGAGGGAAACATCCGAAATCTTGGAGTGAGTGGCAAAATAATTGGAGGATCGTAAAGTCCATGATATGCATTGATGGTTAGCAGACAATTGATCTCAAACGCCATCCGTCTTGTCGTTCCCATCCGCAAGAGTTTTTCAGGCGCTCGTAGATATACATGCCGATGCCCGCAGAAGCAACTCCGTATCCACCATGATGAAGAACCAGGCGAACCAGTAGTTGTAGAGAAACCGCCAATCGACTCCAGCCATGACCTTCGTAGTCATCATCAGTGTGCACCCGCTTATTTCTTGTCCTTCTTCGCACCACCCTTGGTCTTGGCTGTGCCCCGGAACTCCTTCATCCTGTTCTTGCGCTGCTTGCCTGTTGTCCAGTCAGTATATGTTGTGTACCATAGCCCATATCCATCGCCATAGTTGCGGCAGTGTTTGTAGACGCAGGGGAGACGTACGCTGCTGCCTGCTGGCCTTCTCGACCTTGGTGGCCATGCCGTAGCGTACTAGCCTGTAGCGGGGCTCGAACTTCTTCATGGCCTCGGCGCTGTCGTAGATGAGAGCGAAGCCGGTGCTCTTGCCGCCACCGAAGTGTGTCTTGAAACCGAAGACGGAGACATCGTCCTTCTTGGCCTTGTACAGCTCACCGAGCTTGCCACGGAGCTCGTCCTTGGAAACGTTCGCGCGGTTGGGGTGGAGGACATCGCTGTATTAATCCCGTCAGACTCAATCCTCCGCAATTGCGTGCCCGGCAGTTCCTGCACTTACACGACCATCTGACGACGTCCGAGGAGGGGGTTGCGGATGAACTTGCGCGTGCGCAGAGTAACTTGAGAGTCGGCCATGTTGGGAAGATTCGACCTGCAACGCGGCAATTAGACGGAATTCACAAGAGCGACACGGCGAGTTGGGTCGGTAGTGAACGTACTGGACAGAGATCGATCTTGCTGTTGTCGATTACCTGTGGTTAGCTGGCGGCAAGATGGAGATGTCGAATTTGCGTTCAACGTGTCGGCGGTCGGCGGTGCGTCTGCTCGCTTAGACTGCCAAGCCGCCCCGCTGCAAAATTAGGTAAGCACGTACATGGAAATCCTCCCCCTCATCAAGTGGGAGCGCTGAACTCGAACATTGTCACATTCGCCAAAAGTCAAGCTGGCTCACTAGAGATATTGGAGCGCTTTGCAAATATTAGAGATACGGTCTCGATCTAAACAGCTTCCATCACCATGGACGACCCTCGCAATCTGCCGCAACTGCGCATACTGCAACGCCAGTATTTCCAGCTGGTAGAGCCTCAGAATCTCAAGTGGCCAGATGATGCTACGTTGAAAGCGCCGGAGGTGCAGTCGTGGTTGTTCAAGAATCTGTTTGATACAGCCAACGTCACTTCACCACCTCCGGAGCGCTACCAGCTCAGGACACTAAAACAACTCGTCGCAAAACTCGAGAGGTCGATCACTGACCCGGAGGAGGATGTATGGTCTCCTATCTCTTCATCGTTGCTTCATTTCTACTGTAGCTCAGCCACACATCAAGTCGCAATAGCCTTCTTTCAACGGCGAAGATACGTTCCAGCATGTGCTGACCTTTCATTTCGTTCTGTTTGTAGGAAATCTCAGATGATATTATGGAAGCGATGACTACTCTGCTTATTGCTGATCTGCCCTCCGAGGCCGACGCGGCTCAGCAAAAAGCATTTGTGACGTACTCTTACCCTGAGCGATTAAATGACGACAGCACATCGCACGAGCGGGCAGTAACGCTGCTTGAAGCGCGATCCGTCATCTCATCGTCTGGAACTACTGGTCTTAGGACGTGGGAAGCCGCGTTGCTTCTCGGATCGCATCTTGCATCCGAGACTGGCCGATCATCCGTTTACGGGAAGAGATTGTTTGAACTTGGCGCGGGAACTGGCATGTTGTCAATCCTTTGCGCAAAGCACCTGGGAGCTGCTGGTGTCGTTGCTACAGACGGCGACGAGGCCGTTGTCGATGCCATCAAAACCAATCTCTTTCTCAATGGACTCGATGTCGATGACAAGTCTCAGGTCCAGGTACGGACAGCGGCGTTAAAGTGGGGCTATCCGGTTGATGCGACGACATTTTCCGAAGACTATGGCATGGAAGTGCCAGATATTGTGATGGGAGCAGACGTCGTAAGCCATTGCTATTGCATCGTCGTGGAGAAGTGGGTTTAACAACGTCGCAGACATACGACAAGTCCGTCATACCGCGTCTGGTCTCGACCCTAGGAGAATTCTTTGACATCAACCCGGCACTCGAAGTCTTAATATCTGCGACGATTCGCAACGAGCAGACGTTCGAGACTTTTTTGAACGCGTGTAGTGGGTCTCTCCGCGTCTTGTTTTCCTGGCCATGTTACGACATCGGGTGAGTTGTTGCTGACTTTTGTGGGGTAGAGCGGAACCGTTTCAGATTCGAGCAGGTCAATTGCCCACCGGTACCTGAACATCAACAGGAAGGGCCGTTTTATCCAACTTCGACCCCGATCCAACTGTGGCGTGTCACGAAAGGACAATCCATGGACGACCCGTTTTCTGTTTGAGGTTTGTGATGTTGAGAGAGAAAACTCTTGACCGACATATGAAGGCTAGACTTCTACTGCGGGTACACACACACACCCTGACGATCGTGGACTGCTGCACATAGTAAGGTGTCTGGTTTCAGGCCTAAGAGATTTTCTGATGATTCACGATCGTCGACGAGACGGTGAGGGCACTTTAGAAGATCCGGTTGGCTCTTTCATTGCGCGGCCGCTAGGATAGAGTTACGCGAGTAGACAATGGACCCGCATTTTGCTTATGCACAGTCAAAAGTCACTCAGGCGGAGGGTGCTTCAGACATGCGAATTATGGACAAGGAACAAACACGATGTAGGGCGGCTCGTAAGCCGACTGGTGAGATTTGTGAGCTTGCAAAACGCTGTTCAAAGTCCGACAGCGGAGTGGTGAGTTGATTGCAGGAGGGGCCGCGCCGGATTACCGGATGAAGAAGTGTGTGAGACACACGCAATATGGCTTCATTGTGTTGAGAGAGCTCGCAACACAAAGAAGATGGGACAATGTCGCATCAGCGATACGCACCCGAATGGACAGTGGTGTGTAGTATGGTACCCGCTGCGAGTTGTACCGAAGTGCACAAGAACGTGGACCTTGTGGTATTTCCGTGTGCATGCTTCGGCCCGCCATTCGCTGCAACACGATGCCCACGACGTCTGTATGCACAACGCTGCGATGCCTAATGATGCAGTATGGCCAGGCTTCCCCGCTGTGGCTGCAACGGGAAAAATTAAATTGTAGCAAGGCACCGTGGTGGATGCGAGTGGGGGTCGGTGGTGAGGAGTCAGCGCGCAGCGGGTGCCGGTATGGCGTGCTGGATGATATCAATGGCTCTATCTTGATGGCTATCACGAATCATCCCCACACGCGCAACCATATCCCGACCGCATATTTAGATCCGTCGTCGTCAACCGCGTTCTAGAACTGCACATCGGAAATCGCAGGCACCGGTCTCGTAATTACTTATTGACCACAGTCCCTCGCTCGTCTTCTTATCGATCCCCGATACATTACTTATTCCCCTGCCGCTGAAAGCCGCCTGCCTCGTGGAAATACTCGGCTTTGCTCTCTCTCACGAACTGCTGCTTATCGCCCCCAGCCCAGCCCGCGCATCGTCATTCCCCGGGAATACACTGCACCGCCTATCAGAAAGTACTGGGACCTGTTTTCATCCTCCCTCCCGACGTCGCACGTCCCTCATCTTGTCCTGGTAAGTTACTTGTCTACATGTTCCCGGTGTCGCATTGTTGTTGCTCTCCACCAAAGGGCGCCTGATCCATCCATCCGTCTCCGTCCTTGTACATCGTCGCGATCTAGACATCCATTATAGTGTTCCTGGCTAAAACGTTGGCGCAGAACCCAAGCGATAAGGATTCTAAACAAAGCCACGCACGAACCTTCCGTCATATCAGCAGCAAGTAACTCGGCGGCCTGTGTCACCGCTTCTTCGCTGCCCGACTTCCAGCCCTGTAACAAGATCGTGCACCGTGCGCGATTATCAGAGTGAGGCTTTTAAAGTTCATCCACATCCATAATGGCCACGCATCACGTTCGTCACCCGTCCCATCAATCCAAAAAGTCGCAACCTGCGCACGCACGGCCTTCCAGGCCTCTGTCAAAGCGGACTCATTCCCACGGAAGCAAATCCGCTTCCAAAGTCGTTCATTACAAGGAAGTCGAATCCGACGAAGACGAGGACTCAATGGCGGTTAGCTTTTTGAACTACTGGTATGTTGTCGTCATCGACTCCTCACTACTGTGTGCTAATGTTTTGTTGTAGCACTGTCTGCGAGAAGCAAATTATTGTTCCTAGTAACTCTGTGCTCTACTGCTCGGAAAGGTATGGCACACACCCACTCAGCTATGCACAGACCATCCACTAACATGCACATGTAGCTGCAAGAAGAAGGACACCGAGAAGAGCCTTACCTATTCATACGATCATTACTCACCGCCAACTACGCCGTTTGCCAACTTCACCTTCGACGACTTTGCCTTCCGCGACATTGTACCTCAGCGCTCCCCCACTCAGCCTGAGTCAAAACGCTCGTCATGTGCCTTCTCCGACATCTCATCAGACGACAACAGCGCCGACCGGTATCAGCGCTTTGATTCGGACGCGTCAAAATACCTTCGCAAATTCCAATCACCTGCATACTTCCCTGATACCGTTCGACCCCGCTACAACCGTAACTCCACTTCGCAAATCAGCTTTAGTGCCGCTCCTTCGCTCTCACATACCCCGGCCTCGTCGGTGAGCTACTCGCTTCCATACACACCCGCCACTACAAGGCCTCTCCCACCTAGGACAAAGCCGTCGCATAGTGGATCCTATGGAGCCAAGTCGATCGACCTGGTTACCCCATTAACGGCTCCGTCGAGTCCAAAGTCATACTCGCACAAGTCAGCGGCATCCATATCAAAAACGTCTACTAGTACAATCGAAGGCGAGATTGTCTATGCCAAGTCACCGGTCCCTGAGCCATCGTTCGCCAGTGGAAGTCTTGGTCGATTGCTTGCTTCAACACCTCGTTAAACAAGTGCTGTTTCGAGGTGCTTGATCACCATCACCACTCAAGTTTTCTTGCAAATCCTATCTAATATCATGTCACGGGCGCATGGCTATGCGGGCGTAGCTTCGGTACTCTTGGGACATGCATATTTCGTTTCCACAATAAAAGTCCTTTGGTCATCTTTGAGACGACCCTCCTTTTCGAACAGCGATATACCACCAAGTGTTTAGATCTCATAGAGATATGACGATTAACGTCAGTAGATAGAAATCATGAATGAATGCTCATGTCACACACTCAAAATCTGCAACTGTCTGCACGACGTAAATCGGCATTGACCTCTACCATGACTGTAGCCTCATCGAAGCCTTCTCAGTCATCTCGATTACCAGTTGTGTCCCTTCAACCAACTTCTTGACGACTCAAGTACAAGCAGTACCAATGTTCTCCGCAATATTATGGTATTGGTCGAGTGTGTAAAGCTAACTGCTTTCCTTTGTACACGACTATTCCAAGCCACATTTTCGAAGGGAACAATCATTGTAATGTGAGTGTTTCAGTATATGCGGCAACAACAACAATTTCTGGATAACTAGCAGCAGTCGGAAGCCCCAATAATCTAATCCTTCTGTCGCAGTTGTACATCTGGAAAAATCAAGAAATAGCTCTAGTGATGAGAAATTTGAGACATTAACTATACTTCTCGGTATGGACCACAATGCTAACACAATTGAGCTGATGCTCATCCTGCCCTGCCACAGCACCACTACGACATTTACGATAGAAGAGGAAAAGAAAGCTATGAAGGTTGTGGGTCGCTGTTTATGGCCTCCGTGGATCTCACAAGATCGGGAACCACACAGATATAGCATCACATAGGTAGGAATTCTCATGATAGTAGGCAGGTCTGCCTTGGACATCGACCATTACTTGATTAAGGAGTGTATATAAACGCCGCCGCATGCAAATAAGGAACGCTATGCTATGCAATACCCATCATGAAACCCATAAATAAACATTATTCGATGCTTGTCATCGTCCTTTTGATGGAAGCTCAGTGCTTACAATCCGCAGTTGCTGGTAGCAACCTGGGCGTATTGCGCATCAATACGTCCAAGAGCCGCAGCTTGGCCGTTGGTAAGCTCATCCATGGCTGCCTTAGCAAGGTTGAAACCTTGGGCAGCATGGTCGACAGCGAGAACGTAGACGGTCTTTCCGTTGTAGGTGACGCCGTAGCATGTTCCGCACTGGTATAGATTGTTAGACGGTGAAGATAAAGTGGAGTAGATACTGCACATACCTGAGGGCTGTTCCATCCAGCAACACCCATGTATCCACCGATGCGAGGGAAACCAGCAACGTTGGCTTGAGTTTGCCAGTTGTACTTGGTAATGAGACCGTTGGCACCATCTGAGCAGGCGAGCGCGGTCAAGGAGCGGCTGCCATCATCGTAGCCGGTGTCGTAGCTGACAGTGATGGCTGAAGCAAGGCTGGCGAAGCCAAGGATGGCAGCTGAGATGGCGCTGGAGAACTGCATAATGTTGATGGTAGACGGGTAGAGGCTTGGAGAATGGAGATGTGTGGCGAAACGGTGGTTGCTGTAGGAGATTGGAGAGTAGAAGCTGGAAAGTTGGTAGCTGATGATGCCCTATTACAGCTGCGAGCGTATCATCCTTTATACCGCTCACCATCACGAAGCCTCCACTCTACAATCCGAGGCTACCACCTCGTCTTTCGTCACAATGGCAGTTGGACAGGGTAACGAAGTGCGAGTGCGAGCAACATCCCGGAATCACTTACCATTTCCACAACACTAGCTTCAACGGTCAAAGCAGATGACCATGAAATAGCGGTTTTCACAGTAGATTAGCACAGATGAGCTCATAGCGTCAAAAGACACGAGAGTCGATGCGGAGAGTTGCGATATTTTTGGAAGACTAGCAGCGGGAGAGGCTTGCACTAGCTGTAAAGGGTCCAGCAGGCGAGGAAAAAGGTCCGGGCATTGACGGATGGTTACATTCGATGTGCCATAACAGGTAGCCATGGGCAGCGATCAATAAAACAATACTGCACCCCGCCGGAACTTGCGCACGATAAAGACATCTCACGAGAGTTAGGCCTGGTGTTGTAACCAAAAGAAGAGGGAGCACTGGGTATGGCCTCGGAAGGGGCGGTAACAACGCCACGTCGACGAACACGAGATCTGACTATAACCCGCTACAGCGCTGTACGATGGAGCTATAGCTGTTGCCCAGGGAAGTGCGCAGTCGAATTAGCTGGCCGTTGTGGTAGCGCTCACACCAGCAACGATAACCTCGGTCAGCACATGGGCTGCCTGCTCACCATTGAAGCAACACTCGAATGTCACCACGTGACATCTAATTGTAGCTTTTCCTTCGCACAGCCCGATTATAATGTAGGTTCTGTCCATGGACCGCGACCTCGTAAGAGTGGAGATTCAACATAGCCACTGGGTAAAGCGTCGGAGTGCTGGGACACCGTCTCCGCCAGCGCTTTGACGTCTTCCGAAGGCATGAAGTAATTAGACCCAAGTAAAGTTGTCGCCACGCTTTGCGCAAGCGGGAAGATGCCGGATGGTGAGCTGATGCAATATCATGAGATCTATTCGACCGGAAGACGTGGAGTAGCACCATTCCGAGGCCCCGAGGTCAGCACCGGAAGCTGTAGGCGCTGTCGCACGTTTCGCGAAGCGTATGAGTTCGCACGGAGGTCCTCCTCTCAGCGGATACAACGGCCTGTCAACTGTCTGCGCCCCAGACGTCGCGACGATACGCGTCCGCTGTCACGGCAGTCGATATGGAGGCAACGGGTGAGGGAGCGAGGCTAGAATAGTGTTCGGGTTCCGTGCACGCTCTTTAAAACACGCCGTGTTCCATCAACGCTCAACACGGAGTTTCATCCCTTCGCCAGAAACACGTTTGCCGTAGAAATCAGGGTCTAGTCTTGGCTCTCATACAGCCACAGCAACGGCCTAAGGCAAGAAACGGTCGTACGCGAGCGGCAAGTGGCTGAATAGAGGCGCCCACGGCAAACATGGCCAGTAACAACGCACTGCATTGACCGCCCTGTTTCCCCAGATCTCGCTTGGAAAGTTCAGGCGTCAAGAAAGCATGCCTTCGCGACGCCTGAAGTCTCGAAGCTGTTATGCCATGGGATGGGTATACCGACTCATCCGCTCGACGGGCGGCAACTGTTTCTCTCTTTGTACTATAAAATGCTCGCAAATGTGCTCACCTTTGTTCGGCAGGCAGGTCCACGTTCTTCACTTCTCACTACCAATTACACACCAAGACATCCCTTTGTTTCTTCCCGCATTATCTTAATTACCAAAACGAGCTAGTCTCTTTTCCGAACAAACCGATCATAATGCATTTCTCCACCATCTTCGCTGCTTCGGCCATGGCCAGCGCTGCCTTTGCAGCGGACCACAAGGTCCTTGTCGGTACCAAGGCCGGTGATCTTGTCTTTAAGCCAGACAGCCTCAAGGCCGCTGAGGGCGACACTGTCACCTTCTCGTTCTGGCCCAAGAACCACTCCGTCGCCCAAGCTACCTTTGCCAACCCTTGCCAGCCCATGCAGAATGGCTTCTGGAGTGGCTTCGTCCCAACGACCGACATGGAGGCTGTTGCGCCTACAACCTTTACATACGAGGTCAAGAACGCCTCGGCACCTATCTGGTTCTACTGCACACAGGGCAAGCACTGCCAAAATGGCATGGTCGGTGTTATCAACCCACCGTAAGTCCTCACGAGTTCTAAGAACGCCTGCTTTGACTGACATTGTTTAGGGCTTCCGGTCCCAACACTATCGAGGCTTTCAAGAACGCCTCTGAGAAGGCCACCGAGAATGTGTCTCCTACATCGACCGCCGGCTCTGGCGGCAACCTGTCCGAGAACGGCACCTCCACATCTGGGTCATCATCATCTTCTTCTCCAGCAGCGACAGGCGCTGCATCTCATCTCGCCGGCAGCGCCATGTTCGCTGGTATGACCGGTCTCTTCACCTTCTTTATGCTTTAAACGATCGACACTGGAGTGCGAAGCAGATGTTATACCCGTGCAAAGATAGAACCAGAGATGACAAGAAAAACGAGGCGCAGTAGCATGATGGACAATGTTGAATTGGAAAGGCAGAGCAGAGGTATTCTTGGTGTTAATTGTATATGAGTATTGAATGAACTAGTCAAAACTCCGACTTCAACTACGTCTTTGCCAATGTCTAGTGACCGGAACCTGGTGGCCAACATACTGAGTTGCCTAGGTCCTTGTCCGTAGCAGCATACAAGTGGGCTATGTTCAGGAACTAAAATATCTTTTGGAAGTCAGCGAAAGCTCGTGAAAAGGCATCGTAACTGTAATGTAGAGATGGAAAGCAAATCAGACATCCAAGGAAGGTATTCGCGCTCATTGACCATCTAAAGTAGGTTCGATTGATGGCTAGCGTGGAAACTGCGAATGTGGAACGTTTTTCATCATAGTGCGGGGGAGGGTAAGGGTGTGAAGATGTGTGGTAGTACTTACAGGAACGAGTGGGTAACACGAGGATACTGTAGTCAGTAAAGAGGCGACGGATCGGCCAGCACTTTATATGCTGGCAACTGGAGAAGAGGAAGAATGCGAACTGGAGAAGAGGTGCAGGAAGCTAAAAACTTTAAAGTGGGCCCGTTCGGCAGTACCTTTCGCCGAGACTGCGAACAGCTCCCCTGATGGTCAAGTACCAAGGTATGTGCTCGTAATAATTGGCGAAGTTTCCAGAAGATTCATTCGAGTGATATCACATGGGACTGCGCTTATGATCATGTTCGACCTGAGTTCATACCATGTTCGTTCTTTAGGCTAGCGGGTTGTCCTGTCCGCGAGGCTTACAATTCGATGACGACTTTGCGGAAGCTGACACCCTCCTTCTGCTTCTTGTAGCCCTCCGCTACCGCATCCAGTCCCTTTCCAACCACCAGTGGTTCTGGAACAGCCTTCAGCGTGCCCTTCTCTAGCGCTTCTGGTACCCACTGCGCCCAGACAACATCGCCAATGTACTTGTCAGCTAGCGCTACAGTTGGAGCGAAGACACTGGCGCCCTCGATGCCCTTGGGGAGACCCTCCGCAGCGGGCAAGACGGAGCCGTAGCGTCCACCGAGCTTCTCGTACACTGGTGTCCAGGCAGCCGCGGCATCTGGCGTACCGATGGCGTCGCAAATACCCGCGAATTCTGTGCCTTCGAGAGCGACCATGATGTCGTGGGCAACCTTGGGGTCCTTGTAGTCAAAGGCCGCTGTTGCGCCAAGGCCCTTGAGTTTCTCCAGGTTGTGCTTGCTTGCCACACTGACAACCTTCACGCCAGATGCAGCCGCCAACTGAATCGCCGTCGCACCCACGCTGCTCGAGCCGCCCCATACCAATACTGATTTGCCTGTAGACGAGGGATTGGAGGATGGCAGCGGTAGCCCGAGCGTCTCCTTCTTATAGAGACAGGCGGCTGCAGTTGAAATGGCAAGAGGCAGGACTGAGCCTGACGCGAAGCTCATGTCGGATGGAATCTTGGATACGACGAGTGCGTTGCAGGCGGTGTAGAGCTGGAATCCGCCGTGCGCAGGGTCGTTGGTAACGAGGGAAAATGCATGTCTGCACCATGCTGTCAGTATACTCTCTCGCTGGAGCTCATGAAACTGAAGACAAACCCTAGTACGCGGTCGCCTTTCTTGACATGTGTAACACCCTCACCGACTTCGTGAACCTCGCCAGCGACGTCAGTACCACAGATGTTGGGGTACTTTTGCAGGAAGATTCCATAGTCCTGGATTTTCCCTGCTCAAATCAGCACAATTGAATGAACCGCACATGTGCAGATACTCACAATCCACGGGGTTGACAGCAACTGCGTGGTTCTTGATCACAACCTCGCCCTTGCCCGCCTTTGGCATGGGAGCTTCCTTGACCTGAAGCTGGCCCTTCGCTTCTGGGATCCACGCTGCTTGATTTGACATGATGATGGTGATTATTGATGTGGTTTCTTTTGGTGTGTAATGTACAAACAAGATGAGTTATAATTGGCGTCTTGTAGCCCAATTGACGAGAAGAGAGTTTACAATATAGTTGTCCGCCGGCGCAACATGTTCGCCGATACTGCCCACCCACAGTCGATTACTGAGCCTCGGTAGATCTCCAGCCAACGTACAGAGATCGGCCCCCACATTATGCTTTTTCGATGGCAGCTACAGAATCTGTTTGGTGTGTTTATGGGGAACTGGTTGTACGGTGACGTTATCTGAGCAATGATGATGTCTAGCGCATGCTATGTCATCGTCAATGGAGTTAAGCGGAATTTGGCTGGCTTGCATGTATGGTTCGGGCCGGTCAACAACTAATAGAGACCAGAATGAGAGAGAGAGAGAAGATATTGAAATGAATACTCAATAGACAATTCTGAAGGACTGTAGTTGCCAAGGAAACAGACAGCGCCCAGAGGTTTGGGCGATGAAGATATCCAAAAGAACAGTTTGATGGACAAGATCCCACGTGTCTGTTTTTATCCACACGTTGTTTTAGGGCCTTTGTCTTGCGTTAAACATGATGGAGGCTGCAACTCGATTGCAATCGGATCGATTTTCCAAAACGTCAGAATGAAGTTGAGCAGGACGCTAACCCTGGATCTGGGATTACCACGAGCCAACGTCTGTCTATTGGGAATTTGGACTAACATTACGATATGCGCCTTCCTGCTTAGAAAGAGGCCTACGACTTGTATGTATCTTGTTCTGTTTTGTTCGAGGATGACTGCGAACTCCTTGCTCTTCCGATAGGTTAAACGTCAGTATGAGTATTGGACGTTCATGGTTTCTTTGTTTCCGAGGTTGTTTAGATTGCGGTCCGCCGCGGGCTCGACGAACAGCTACAACAGCTCCGCAGCACACGCACAGTCTCATACCAATGGAACTGCATCCCGGTACCTGCCTAGCAGGATAGTGAAGAGCCTGGTGAGTAGTGGAAGGTCAAGAGTGAGTTTTGGTACCTATGGGAGAACGGAAAACTGCCGAGTCAGTTGCGCCACCCCTCAAGCCACCATCTGATTCGGGCTCAGATGCACCGAACGGACGCGCAATAGCAACACCAACAAATGTGGAGTCGCATTTCAACGGCGCAGCGATAGCAGATTGCAATGCCGCGTCCTGATTTGCTTTTCTCCTCTTCCACCTCAACGACCATCGCTCTACGCCGACCTGCCTGAGCGCCGCTCCTCGTCGAAACACGCGCGTAATCCGATGCTTACTTGGCCTCGCTGATCCGCATCTCACAATCGGTCCTGCAACCAATCCTCAACGTTCTCACCATCCCGCCGATTCTCTCCCACCTTCCTCGCAATCATGAAGCTACCCCCGATCGCTGTAGCTTGTCTCTCCGCCCTCGCCATAGACTCGTGCAGCAACATTATTGCGCAACGCCTAAAAGCATGGAACGAATCAAAGCCCTTCGTCTTCGACCGTGTTCTCTTCACCCAGTTCGCCATCATGGTTGTACTCACCGCACCCATCAACTACCATTGGCAGAATTGGCTCGAGCGCGCATTTCCGGGCTGGAAGACGGTTAGGCAGACGAGGGCTGTAGGGGAAGGTGAAGAGGAGAAGGGCATAATGCTGAGAGAGGATGGGGATGGAAAAAGCATAGTGGAAGAAGAGGTCAGAGTAAGGAATTGGTGGAATATCTTTAGGAAATGGTTCACAGACGTGCGTGGCTCACTCTTCACTTTCCGTCGTGGGCAAGGGCTGACAATAAGCAGTGTATTACCATGGGCGCCCTGCTGAATCAGTCCATGTTCTTGATCTTGATCGGTCTCATGAAGGGCAAGACTGTGGCATTGATTGTACAAGACTTCAGAAACGTAAGTACGCCCCTCCAATGAAGCGTCTCCATGTACATGGCTAATACATGAGATAGGAGCTTTTTGGTCTCATCTTCGATTCATACAAAGTCTGGCCGATTGCCAACTTCTTCAGCACGACCTTTGTCCCCGTCGAGCGCCGCATTGTCTTCCTCAGTTTCTGTGGTCTGTTATGGAACATTTACCTCTCGCTGGTGGCAGCTAGATTATAGATATACGGACATGCAATGCATTTGTTCACGCTCGAGATACTGCCATCTCAGCATGAACATTACATTACACTGGCATCCCTACTAGCCAGTGGCTCTACTTGTCCCTTGGCCCCTTCGTCCAAGCTACAACAACCGCCGTCCAATATTTTCTTTGGTCCTCTCTTATGTGCCCACAATGCGGACTCTTCTCAAACTGAACCTTGGTCACATCCCACCCCTTTGCCTTGGCGATATCAGCATGTTCATCTGCCTCCTCGAAACCCACCATCTGATCCGCCTTGCTATATAGATACACACGTGGCACTTTCGTATCAAATACCGACTCGTCATTCAGCTGCCGACATAAAACCACCATCATATGCTCCCTTCCCATCAACTTATCGGCAATGAATGTACAAACAAGCAAGAGATGTACCAGTGCCCCACCAAACCAAACCCAAAACATACTTTTGGGAAGAGACGCAGATATCGCTGCGTGGCTCTTCATCCATGGACCTTTTGTCGGACTAGAATCGAGAATCTGTGCTCGCATCGGCAGTACTGTGCCATACTTCTTCTTCCAAGCCTTCGCAAACTCATTGACTTGATTTCCGCCGCCGTTTGAAAAGCTGTGGACGAGGACTTCGCCTCCTGCAGTGGTGTGTTCGGCTACAAGCTCTATTGCTGGCTGGAGTAAAGAGCTATAGGAAGAGGCGCTGCGGAACATGTCTTGAGTGAAGCATCGTACTAGTAAGATGCGGGATGTGGGGAAAAACTCTTTGTAGGTGAGTGTATATTTGGCAATGTGCTTTGCAGCCGCGGCGTTCCAGGCGAAGAGGAGGATGAGTGGTGTTTGATCTCCGGGCTGAGACAAGTATGGCGGCGAGGTCCAGAGGTATGTGTTGTGGCCTATCTTTTGGAAATCGGATAGTGGTTTTGCGATATCTGCTGCTGGTGGGGAGGTTGCTGGCTCCATTTCTGTATGTTGACTTTAAGTACAGCTTGCTGTCAACGATGCGGTAGTGAGATCAGCAGGCCAACACCTCTTCCGCATCAGAGTTCATATAGTACAGGCAAGGCAAAGGACGGTGTAAGGCGTTCTATATGATAGGCATGTTTGATCATACAAGTCGAGTCTACGACCTTGGCGTGAAGGAGCAACCGAGCCGAGGTAACACGTCATTGGCCATCTACTTCCTCTTCTCGCAACGCATACCATATCCGCTCCACGTCGTGCTACCCTAACGCTGGATCGTCCATTCTGATATATGGATGCCTAGACCCCAGTGCCGTTGCGTCCGAACAGCCATGCAGCTCCAGAGCTCATCATCGCACCTGCCTGTGCTGCTCCGGCGGCAATACTCGCGCCATATCCGCCCATCGCTGCACTTTGAGCTGTCGCGTAGATGCCACCTGCGGGTACATAGCCGAAGAAGCTCATGATGGAAGTTGCTGCTGAGCCTGCGATATCATCAGTATCGAATACAGTGTGAGCCTCTGGGTACCTAGTAGGCAGCGACTTACCCGCGACGGGCCCTCCCGCACTTAATCCAAGTGCGTTGAAGAAAGGTACAGTAGCGGCTGCAGGCGTGAGAAGTACGACGCCGTTGACGACGTGGAACATTGTTTGATAGGGATGTGCTGCGATCCAATCGAGAAGCGGTTGTGTAGCTGCCATCGTTGCGTTCATGTTTGATACTAGTAGTCGCAAGTGGCTGGGATCAAATGATGTGTGTGTGCGTGAGCCTTCACTAATGATTGCAACGCTGTCCGACTAGTTGCGAGATAATGAGAGATATTCAAGGCTGACTAGAGAAGATTTCAGCCTGGTGAGTGGTGAGGGGATCATGCGGCTGAGCTGGCGGAGCTGCTGCTTCTGGTTGGCTGGGAACGTTATATACAAAGACCTCATTCTTGTACAAGAAGCTTTGACTGTCATTTGTAGATTTGAACATATTACAGCTGTGTGACCAAACCGATCATCGCAAAAATTTACGAATCGGTCACACTCGTCGCTAATCTGTTCTATTCTGTACCGCGAGACTTAAATTCATGACCGCATGTTCACGCTTATCATTTATGTCTTCGCCCCGGCCTCCTCCAGGTCAACGAAATCTCCCCTAAAATTCTCTCTGGCCTTGGTTGCTTCAAGGATTCAGAAGGACGATTCAATCACTTTTTTTTTTATTATCTCTGCATCCTCATGCGTACTCACCGTATTTGAGAGCTGAATGAAAGTCACGGCACAGATAGTGTTTGATAGATTTTCCAAGAACAAAAAAGCTTGTAGCGGCTGAAGCTACGAGAACGTCAAAGAGGAAACGTTGATGAAAGATTCATCCCTATAACTCGTTATCATCTCCATCGGCCTTCTTCACCTTCTTTTTGGGTGGCGTCTTGACCGACTTCTGGGTCGGCTTCTTTTTCGTAATCTCCTCTATTTCTTCCTCTTCCTCATCAGCAGCTCTCTTTCTCCCCTTAGCCAGCGTTACTGCCTTGCTACCCATCGCTCTCTCCCGTGCTGCCTTTGCAACCTTCGTCGGAGTCCTCTTCTTCGTACTACTAGGTGGCTTATAGTCATCTACATCCTTCTTCCCCTTCTTGCTTTTCTTTCTCTTACCATCGTCCTCAATATCATGTTCACTGTTCTCAGTGACACTAACATCTGATGGGAACTCAAGTTGCGGTGTAGGTGTTTTCGTTGGTGTCTGTGTGCGAAGACGCGCGCTACGTCTAACAGGTGTGGACGTCGTTGATGCTCCTTTGTTAGGACGAGGTTTCTTAACAGGTTCTCTTTCATCGACAGCGTCATCTTCAAATGGATCAGGAGAAGGCTGTTTACGTTTTGTGCCTTTCAGGATCTTTGATGATTTTTCCTTGGAAGTCTTAGGCGACTTGGTCGGTTTCTCAGTCGGCTTGCCTGGAAGAATTCCTTCGATCGTTGGAACGATATCAAGAGTTCCTTCGTTGTTGACGGCCTTGATAGTTGCTGCAGCTTCTTTTGCTTTGACAGCTGCTATCTCGGTAGCTTCTGCGGTTTCATCGGCAGCTTTTTGTTCAGCTTCCTTTCTCGCGGCCTCATTGTCAGCGGTTCTCTTCTTCTCGGCAGCTATGGCATCTTTTACCTTCTTCCTCTCTGCGTCCGCCTGCTTCATTAGTTCTTTCTTTTCCGCGGCAGCCTTTTTCTTCACATGTTCTGTCTTCTGTTTAGCTTCTTCTTTCGCGGCCTTCTTGTCAGCGGCTAATTTCTTAGCAGCCGCTCCAACCTCTTCTACCTGCCTCCTGATCTCAGCATTCTGACTCTTTGCGTCATCTCTCTTCTTCTTTTCTTGGACAACCTTGTTCTCAGCAGCAATCCTGGCCTCCTTCTCCGCCTCTGCTGTTGCGATGGCAGCTTTCTTCTCTTCAATGAGCCTCTTCTTTTCAACAGCTTGCTCTTCGAACCTTCCTTTTTCTTCTGTACCCCTTCCTTTTACTGTGCTCTGTGTGAATCCAACGTCTTCAGATGTCTGGTGTGCGGCTCGATCGCTCTCATTCGATTCCTTGTTGGGTTTCCTTTCAAACTTAGGAATTCTTTCATTTTGTCCAGTAGCAATATCACTGGCTGACTGCTGAGCTAGCTCAAGCTTTCGCGTTGTATAGATAGCTTCGGAGCCCTGCTGAGCTGTGGTAGTCTGAGTTGCTGTGATCCGTTTGATTTGCATTGCAGGAGTGAATCTCGTCAGCCAAGGATCGTCCTCATCTGAGCTTGTGGATTCCGAACTAGATTTTCCTGAGCTGTTCTCAATAGGACTTGTCCGCGAATGCTGTGGACCGCGTGGAAGGGCACCAGGTCTCGTGTTTGTAGACGGAAATCTCGAAGTCGGCTTCTCTGTTCGATGTGCGTCCTCTTGCACTGGCTCTCCTCGCCGTTTACGCTCTTCGGCAGCATAGTCAGTCATGTGATTCACAAGCTCCAAGCCGTTCGTATGTTCTGTGCAATCACATGGCACAAAGATGTCTTCTGGACGGAAGTCATGCATGCGTTTTAGCAGAAGTTCTCGAGTATCCCGCAGTATGTTTCGTGCAATCGTAGCGTCTTCGACTTGTGATACGGCGCCCACTCGACGAAGACTATGAACAGTTTCGTCTCTTCCGTGCACATCCTCATTCAGCTGTTCGATGTGACCTCGCATTTCAGCGCGCCAGGTTCTCTGGGCAATACCACGAACGTGGCGACCGTAGATTCCTGTCAGCCTTCTTTCAATGTCTTCTGACCTTGGTATC
>Ga0268250_10000557_pt1 | contig 17605 bp, 26 predicted proteins | sample AgamicAsSfe_FD_200448 | JGI IMG/M metagenome (GOLD analysis project Ga0268250, IMG submission 200448) | Agave microbial communities from Guanajuato, Mexico - As.Sf.e (v2) (version 2) | ecosystem: Host-associated > Plants > Phyllosphere > Phylloplane/Leaf | place: Guanajuato, Mexico | collected... | reverse complement strand
GTATGCTTGTCTGTAGGCGGAATCCGATGACGATGCTGAATAAGGCAAAACATATGCTGAGAGTGTCACCCGAAGCTTGTCAATGATGTCGGAGCCAGTGCTTATTCCAAGGGGAAGGTGGAGACACGGACAGATCCTGGTAGCCATCTCACGGTACCAATCTCCGCTGTGGTCGAAGAGTCGATGGAGACGCTCTGTTTCGGCTGCTAGTTGAACCTTACGTTCGTCGTCTTCGATCCCGTTGAGCACCTCGCTCACAAATCCCTTGATCTCGTGTTGGAAATTGAACGCATTGTGTGCCTCTGCTCCAGTACCGTACGGGCCAATAAAGCGTGGGCGGCTGATAGACATCCTTTCGGGCAGATTATAGGAGAGTCTATGCAATGTCTAGTAGCAGTCTAGTGCCGGATTTCGTGAAGATTCTCGTTAGGAAAATCAAACTGCAGGAGAGGGTGAATCTGATGTAGCAAACGATGTGAAGGATGGCCGGTGGGCGGGTTGTGAAGAGAAGAGGCAAGAGCTGAAGCCCTGCATTGTTTCACGTGTGCTAGATCTGAAACAAGACTGGCCGTTCCGAAACACCTGCCATCACTGCTACATCACCCGACTCTTATCGATATAGGCAGTGACGTGAAACCTGCTCATCCTTACAGCGTTCATCTGCATAAACATACCATTCCGCACTGATCCTAGCATAACGCCAATGACATAAAAGTACGTGTTGATGTCTTAGGTCACCACCGTCCGCAGCCTCGGCCTGTCAAGAAGCGAGTGTGCCAACGATGCTCTTAGCATCGAGTCTCGTTATGTAAGGGGACTTGGTACTGATTGGCATAGGGAAGGGAACGATGGAGGAGAAGTCGACTATGGCACTCTCCTAGGTTTTTAGACTAGTAGTGTGTGATAGTACGACGCCGACTCTTGTCTGATAGGATGGGGATAATCAACGGTCGTATGCGCAAGGACTTCACTGTGTGGCCGGATCCCTTACGGCACTCTCCTAGGACATCTCTAGCTTTGTGGTGTATGACAATTCAATCCGTCGAAGTGAAACAGACGTGAAGATCGTCGATCGGCTGCTTGCTGATCCCTGAAACAAGCTCCACTCTTATCGATAAAGTCAGTGACGTGACGCCGATTCATCTTTACTGTACAGCGCGCATCCAGAGTCACCCCCAGGTATGCGCGCGATCGTTGAGGTAGATGCCGAGGAAGAACGCAGCGCGGTCAAACAAGGCGCTGGCCGCTGATGCCACTAAGGAAACCACCGGGCTACGAGATGTCAGCCCAAAACCTATCACTGCGAAGAGTGCCGTCAACACAAGACCACCGAATCCGCACTGGATTACAGGCAGCTGGCGAGGAAAGGCAGCTGCTGTATCTGGACTCTCAGCTAACGACCCTACTGTGATAAGGACGGTACCTGCCACGCCTGGCCAAGACCAATCTCCTAGCACGTCGGCACCACGATTGTCCCGCACTTTGACGATGGGGAAATCGGGTCCTGCCATCGCTACGCCTACGAAGCTCAATGTTACGACGAACGGCAGGGGAGATATACTGAACACGGCACAAGAGGACAAGATGGAGCAATTGTCATTGCGACAGGAGAAGGACGATCCAGCAGTAGTTCAGGACAAACGCGCTATGGCTGATGAAGGAGGCCAGACAAAGGATCACGAGGCAGGGATATCGAACTCGTTGTGGTCTGGTTGGTTCGGCAAGGCAAGCGCGGATTTGCTAGAGGGGGGCATATCTGAGGAGTCCCAGAACGTGACGACCGGTCAAGCAGAACAGGACACTTTGACACGACCAAGCGCAATATCGAATAACAATTCACGAAAGCAGAGCATACCGTCTGCGGAAGCTGTGCCATTACCACCTGATCCCGAGCCAAGCCAACAGCAGGGGGCGGCCGGGAGCAGTACGAGAAGCATCAAGAGCGCTCGTCCTAGAAGCTGGCTTGGGCTGTGGAGTGGCAGTGTAGCAGACCCTCCTAATCAGGCACAAGATCCGACCACAGAAGGACTAGTAACACAGTCTACTGCCGTCCGAGACACGATCGGGGCAGATACAGATGCCACGAACCAAGCACCGCCACTCAGTACTGTTTCTGCTGATACAAATGCGGCCAATCGCAGCTCCTGGTTCGGTTTGTGGAGTGGAGCCACAACTCAGATATCTAATGTTGAGCCCATCATGGGTGATCAGACTACCAAGGCGCAGATTCCACCGCCTCCTGTGGTGGCTGCATCGCAGGAATCAACAGCATCGCAGGTGCCACTAACGTCTACGCCAGGTTATGCTAGCTGGGCATATTGGTCAGGCACTCAAGGCGAAACTAGAACAATGGCGCAATCTGAGGGCGGAGCTGAACAATCTCCCGTCGCGGAGACTGTCCCAACGCCAGCGTCCAAACAAATGCCGAAGGAGACAAGCACACCAGTATCAAGCATTTCCCCAGTACCGTCTGTGGCCGCGATGAGTGCCGCCGTATGGGAAGGTGTCTCACTTCGCACACAACCAAATATGATTGGTCCTTCTGGCAGTGAGCAAAGGCTGGATACTGAAAGTGCTGTAGCAGCTGAAATCACAGCCGTTCAGGGTGTAGCCAGCAATGAACGAAAACAGCCTAATCTTGTCTTGCCTCGCGTGCAGGCTACTTTCGTAAAGGCAAAAGCAGCCACCTACAAAGGACACCTATACAGCTTAGGACGTTCAGCATTAGTCCGCGCAGGATCACGACGCACTTCACTATCACTTCCACAACACGTGACTCTACAGGCAACACCGATACGGTTGAAGAGAGCTGTTGTCATTGGCGTGCACGGCTTTTTCCCTACTATTCCTATGTGGAGGAAAATCTTTGGTATGAACACGACTGAACACGCTGTGCTCGAGCGATAACATACAAGCGATGACACCGCAGCTAACCTCTCCCCTCTCCAGGACCGCCTAGTGGCACCAGCGTCAGGTTTGCAAGTGGTGCTGCTGCAGCCGTTGAGGCATGGACAAAGGCGCAAGGATATAGCTGCGATATCGAGAAAGTGGCATTGGAAGGTGAAGGGATGATTGCAGATCGAGTCGAAAACCTATGGAAGCTCTTGTCAGACAGTCTTGCACAGATTGGCAAGGCAGATCTCGTGGTCATTGCGTCCCACTCTCAAGGTGTGCCAGTGAGCATAATGCTCATGGCTAGGCTGCTTGAGGGTGGGCATGTAAGCAGTCAAGGTATTTTCAATTTCTGATCCTGCCGAATCCTTGCTAACGACAACACCAGCACGACTCGCCATCACAGCCATGGCCGGCATCTCCCTCGGCCCCTTCAGCTCTCTCCAATCCCGCTTCCTCTCTCCACCAGCTTCCGTAGCAGGGGAGCTCTTCTCCTTCGCCACCGTTACCTCAACCGTTTCCACCGCATACACCTCCGCCCTAGGCACCTGTCTTGACCACACGCCCAACGCGGTTCGCGTCGCACTGGTAGGCAGTATCGACGACCAACTAGTCAGCCTCGAATCCTCCCTCTTCAACACAGTCTCGCACCCCTACATCTTCCGCGCCGTCTTCGTCGACGGCAATATTCACGCTCCCAATTTCCTCACGCACCTCGTCGCTTTCGCGCTCAAGGTCCGAAATCTGGGCGGTAGTGACCACGGCCTAATCCGTGAACTTTCGAATCCACTAGCAGGATCTCTGTACGGCGGCGCAGGCCACAGCACAATCTATCAGGACCAGGCCGTCTACGATCTCGGCATTTCCTGGGCACTTGATTCGGCTGATCTGCCTCTGACTCAACGGCCCGAAATTGTCATACAAGCAGACTACGAACCTGCGACGACGGCGAATAATCCGTACCTCCTTCCTTGGGCGCTGCGCGGGTTGTTGGAGGAGGATGTGGTGAAGACGAAACTGCAGGAGGAGGCAAAGGAGTTGGTGAGACAGTTTGATGAGTGGAAGCCAGTGACGAAGGTGTTGAAGGATGTGAAGTTTAGGCTTGAGGCTGTGAAGACGAAACTTTGAGTGATGGGGTGCATAGTGTTTGTTAGGATTGGCATTGATTACGTGGCGTGAGAATGTGGCGTTCACCCGTGGGGATAGAGGGCTAGAAGGCTAGAAGTTTAGATTTCGACGAAATGGGATCAGGATTGCGATGGCATTCGCATTGGCAGTATGGCGTCCCTAATTGTGAACGCACGAGGTTCGTCATGTAGCTCGACAGAGATACACTAATCATAATCAAGGCGCCTTAAACACACAATCAAGGCGGTCGCAGCCCGTCAAACCGACTTGTATTCCTCTCTACCTTACCCACGCCTTCCAGCTACGAAACAACTTGCGGAAGCAGCGCGTGATTAGCCAAGATCCACGATGCAACCTTTACTCATCGTTCACCTCTGCCTTGACATTGAGGCAGCCTCTTCTTAAAGCAGCCTCCAGCAGTGAGCTACCCCTTCCCGTGCCTTCTCATGCCTTATCGCCTCAGTTGGGCATTGAATGTCACTCTTCAGCTGCGAACGAGTCTGCGTCGACCACAGTATACGACAGGGCTATCGATCGGCACTTGTGGTCTACGGATCACATCTGTAGGGTAGTGGGATCAAGCGTGCGGGCGAGGCGGTTATCTGAGGGACTTGGAGTAACTCTTTCGTCTTGAATACGCACGCGGCAGATGTCGTCTACGGATCACAACTGTACGTACATTGACTGCAGGCTTAGGTATGCAGGCTTAGGTTCAGGCTCAGCCCGGAGAGGCAGTAGCACGCTATCTTATTCACTATGTCTGAAACGCCGCAGTCATCTACTCTGGCCGACGTGTGTCGTGGTAGTTCGACACCATCATATCGCTGCAATACTACAATTGCACCTTTTCTTCCTAGCTCTAGCTCCCCCACCTCACCACCAATCACTGACATTCTTCACCTCTCCTTCCACTTTCTCCACCTCACTCTGCATATTCTTCCTCGTCTGGTCGAGGTGCATCTTCCGCAGCTGTACTGCATCGACCCACTCATCCTTCCCTTTCCCCTTGTCCTGAAATTGTCGTTGCGAAGTAGCCTTTTCTCCTTGTGGTCGCTTGGTCAGCCTGGACTTCTTTGCATAACGCGACGCCACAGGGTTGGAGTTGTTTACGGTGTCGAACCAATTGTCACTCTTGGCGTTGGCTGAGTTGGATGAGGACGAAGAGGTGGACGGCGTGAAGGTGGATGTAGAAGGGATTGGCGTGTCCCATATATCCTGTGCGTGAGGGCTGAGGGCGGAGCTCGTAGGGCTTGGAGTTGAGGATGGTGAGGCTTTAGTGGTGGGAACGACATTGGCGACACTTAGATGTGCCTGTAGTGCTTTTGGCTCGCGTGAGGGGAGTAGTGTTGGGGCGGGATGGCACGGCTTCGTGGTTGTGTTGCGGTGCGTCGACGTTTTCGTGGGGGCTGTAGATGTCTGGGTATGAGAGACAGTCTGATGAGATGGAGATGTGCTGAGACTTTTATGTTCTGGCAGAACTGGGAGGGCAATCGCTGGATTAACATTCCTTGCTATCTTGCCACGTTTCAGGCCAGACACGTCAACTGCAGGCTGTGGTTGCGCCATCTCCGCGACTTTGGACCCCGCTGTCGACCAGTCAAGATCAGAAGGCCTTCCAATCTCACCTCCATCACCCCAACCAACTCCAGCCGGCCGAGCCATCTCCTCTCGAGCAATTGCAGGCGTGGCATAACTCATCACAGCACGCTCCTCAGCAGTGAACTTGTGAATATTCAGCTTCACCTTCTTCTCTTTCTTGATCGGATTGAAGACTCGAATTGTGCTCGCTGTCGTCTTCTGCTTTTCCGGTGAGCTCGTCGCAGCTGTACCCAAGCTGGGCCAAGCTTTCTCGCCCACGCCTCCTCTAGTATCCAGCTCCTCAACAGTGGCGTTGTTGTCCTCCTTGATCGGTGTCAATCCTTTACAAGTACCAACCTGAAAGTGCTGCAGCATGGGTATGGCACCGTAGACCTTCACGTCACACGCCAAACACTTCAACATCTTACTCTCGCCCGGCCTGACGTTCCCATGATCCCGTTGGACATGAATCTCCAAGCTACCGTCACTTTTGACTTCGAAGTAACCACAGACAGGACAGTGATGATGAACATCATTTGGGCAGGTCACCCAGTGTCGTTTGAGCTCTTTCAGGTTGTAGAAGCCAAGCTCGCATTTGGCGCACCACTCGTGATCATGGTCGGTGGTGATTGTGGCGCGGACGTGGACTTCCAGCTCTTCTGGGAGGTCGAACGTCTTGTTGCATCCGCGGGAAGAGTAGAGACAAGGGAGAGGGGGCGGATTGAGGTCGATCAGGATCCCTTCATCTGGAGAGGTGGATTGCTTGATATAGGTGTCCAGATCCAATGGCGTGGTGCATTTTGGGGTGAAGGAGAGAATTGGCGCTGAGGGCATTGTGGGTTTCGTTGAATGTCGACGCGGCCGCAGAAATAAGTATTTGAGGCAAGAGAAATCAAACGACCTCTAGTGTATCCGATATAGTGATGGGAAGGGAATAGCTTTGATGTAGGAGGTCGTAGTCTGAGCTCAGTGAAGGTGGCTAACGAATGCGTGGAAGCAAAGATGGATGAGTCACCATAAGGTTCATTAGTGTTTCGTGAGTGTTTCGTTAGTAAGTGAAACGCTTGAAAAAGTGAGGTTTTGATGTGAGAATCAACGAATTCCGACATGTGCCATCGTTGCTTCGGATCTTCTGCTATCTTATACCAACGCAGCCTGACCCACACCAAATATAAGTTAAAACACCCGACGAACCAATTGACCCTGCGTCCAATCATCAGTCAAGCTCCTTCATCCTTCCCGCATTTCGAGACACCCGACCTCTGGCATCATCATCATCATCATCACCGTCGTCATCGTCGTCGTCGTCGGCGCGTAACACTTGTCGTTGCATCAATGGACGACCAACTCAATAGCACAGCAAGCTTCCAGTCCTTTTCTTGCTCTTCCGCTTCTTCTCTTTCTCCAACGCCAACTCCATGGTCCTAACGTTAACGCCTTTCTCTTTGAGCACACCCCGTAGTGCCTCCCTGTCCTTCACACCATCATCATCACTCAGAGTCGCCGAAGTCGCGCCCTCCTGAATCACGGGACTTAACGCAGGACTTGCCAATCCAGCACGAATCCTCTCCTGTCTCTCCCTCAAACTCAGCGGTCGATCGTCACGCGTAAAGTATCCCTGCTTGCTAAGGAGGTTGCCTGAAGGCGAGCGCACTTTCCAGCCAGAGTCAAGCTCATTTGGATCGATGAGATAGGAAAGATGATGCAGCTCTCGTGGTCGCATCGATTGAGTCGGGTTTGTGTTGATTGGTGTGAGTGTCGATGTTGTGGAAGCTAGACCGCGACCTGCAAGACTGGTGAAGCTCCTTGTGGTGTGGAAGCTGGCTCTTGATGTGGAGGAGGTGCTACGGATACTGCTGGCGTTGGAGTCGCGTATGTTGTATGTGTAGGTTGCGCTTGAGCCTGCGCTGCTTGGTGGTGACTCGTTTGACGGTGTGCTGGATGCTGCTGCTGGAGAAGACTTTGAGTGGGCGTGACCCATATTGTAGCTGTTATTGTCGTGTCAGGTTCTGCTGGTGACCGACGTAGAGCATATAGACTTCCAGCAGTACTTACTAAGGCATATCGGGCAAGGTGCGTATCAGGGAGCAGAAGCATTCCTCGCCAGATACATACCTTTGTTTTGATATGCCCCACAAAACAACATCGAAAACGGGATCACGCGAGTTAGACGCGCTGATGACGCAAAAGGGTAGATCTTAGATTAGATATATGTAAATAATGGCTCGAGCTACAGATCAGAAGCGCGTAAAAGGTAGCCTGTTTGATGTTAGTCGCTGAAAGATCACATCATGGTGGAAGACATCATACCATTTGCCTCTCATGGTGATCTTAGCCCAATCGCCCTTGTCGTCGCTACAAGCATATACCAATTAGCATTTGATCCGTTTACTGAGCTTCAGCAAAGGATAGACACTCACGTTTCCTTCTCAATCTTCATGCTGAACGAGATCGCACTCATGATACCATCGCCAAACTTCTCGTTCAATACCGCCTTCATCGGTGCACCATAGTTCTATAACAACCACAGATCAGCAAACCGAACCAAATCAAACCAGGACTTCCCTCGTTCCTTCTCCTGCTGCAGCCATACATACCTGAATAATTTCATACAATCTGTAGATCAACGGATCCTTCGGCGGCATCTCCACCGCCCTCCCTCTATCCGGCCACGCATACAGATCCTCCTTCAGCTGTTCCTTGTCCAAACCGAGCAGCTCGGCAAGCTTGTCTGCATCAGCCTCGGAAGCTTTGGCTTGGCCGTAGAAAATGGCTGCAACTGCGACTTCCTCACGACCGATGGCTTTGGCGAGTTCGGCGAAGGTGATCCTCTTGGCTTTTTTTGCGGTGAAGAGGGTGTGGCAGACTGTGGGGAGGCGGGGGGCGAGGGAGGTCTGGAGGGTCGTAGAATTAGTATGGAAGAGGTGGATTGGATACTACGTGGGCGGTAAGGGCGGTCTACATACGTCGAGAGTTGCGACGGGCTTGTCGAAGGAGCCGTCCGTTGGCTGGGTGGTTTGAGACATCGTGATCGTTGCTTGCTTTGAGCAGAAGTAAGAGGAACAGATGGAGGGTGTTCTGCGATGATGACGACAAGCCCCCCTAACCAGTTGTATGAGGGGAACTGTGGGGTTTTTTGCTTGGCGCGCACCCTCATCACGAACAGTCAAAGCAAAAGCCTCGACTTGGGTTGATCTTCCAGCACTCTAGATGGCCAGGGTGGTAGTATAAGGACGACCTTAGTCTCATCTGCTTCACACCTTTCTCCTCTCATCATCCTCATTCTCAATTCTTTTCTGCCCAGTCCTTATACCACTCCAAGCATTCCGCATTCGCAACACTCGCCCCAACGCCACTACCCGTTCCTGATACAATCCCTTTCACCACACTCTCAATCTTCTTTCCATTCTGGGTCACAGGGATGACCCAACATTGTGAGATCAGGGTGGGCACATGTCTTGCTGATAAGGCCGACCTCACATCGCCCTTGATCTCCTTCACCAGCGCCTCATTGAAGTCTACACCATCCTCCATCTTGACGAATAGCACCACCTCCTCATCCACCTCGCCCGCGCGCCGCCGCCCTACACAAAGACCGTCCGAGATCCGCCCAGCGAAGTTCGCGAGTAGAACGTTGTAGATCTCTGCACTACCGAAACGTACGCCAGCAGGGTTAAGGACCCCATCGGAACGACCCAGCATCATCATGCCGCCGGTCGTGGGGCTGAAGGCTACAAAGTCGCCGTGATGCCAAATGCCTGGGAATGAAGGATGGGCAAAGTAGCTGGCACGGTACTTCGCTTCTCCGTCTTTGCCCCAGAAAGCGATGGGTTGTGAGGGAAATGCGACGGTGCAGACGAGGTCGCCTGCTTGGCCGGAAGAGGTAATGTCTTCGCCGGTAGGGGAGAAGGCACGAACAGCCATGCCGAGGCCTGGGCCTGTGATCTCGCCGGCGTGGATGGGGAGGATGGGGACGCCTGCTCCGAATAGAGAGATACTATGCTTAAGATTAGCTGTGGTAAAGGTGTGAAGGAAAGCCATTCCCGTTACATGTCTGTGCCTCCTGTTATACTAGCGAGCATGATGTCAGGTCCAAAGGCTTTGTAGACATAACGGAAGGTGGAAGGAGCCAATGGCGAAGCGGTATTGTATATCGCACGAAGACAGGAGAGGTCGATGTTGTACGGGGGAAGCTTTGGAAAGAGCGACGATTGCTCCAGTATAGAAAGGTACTTTGCAGACGTGCCAAAATGACAAATTTTGAGCTCGGATAGAAGCATTGGCATCGCTAATTGATTGGAGTATGAAGTTGTGGGGTGTTCCGCAGATTTTGTTGCATTATGGGAGGTGTCGGTAGATGGTGGTGGGGAGATGTAGCGCATTGGTGATCCATCGTAGAGGACTAGAGTCGCCCCGGCAGCTAGTCCGGATATGAGCCAATGCCACATCATCCAGGTCGCCGTGGTGTAGTAGAAGACGCGTTCGCCCGGCTTGATATCGCAGTGCAGTATGTGCTCTTTCTTGTGTTGGAGAAGCGTTCCGATAGCTCCATGCACAATACACTTAGGTGCTCCTGAAAATTTGAGAGTCAGCAGATAACCGAGGACATCAGAGGCAGTAGTCTACCTGTCGTGCCAGAGCTGTATAATACATAGACAGGATGATTAGCTTCCAGTTGCACAAACTCCATCTCCTTCTGCTTTTCGTCCTCACTCTCAGCACAAAAGTCGGCATAGTCAAGCACTTTGCAATCTCCTCCTTCTACTGCCTTAACTCCAGCACCAACGACGTCGAAAACAACACAAGCCTTGACCCCATCCAATGCATTCAATACCTCCTGGACTTTATCCCCAATCTCGAACCTTTTCCCGTTGTAGAATTGCCCGTCGTCACAGAATAAGACCTTGACCCCAATCTGTCGCAGTCTCTCGACTACCATGGCGACTCCACTATCAGGACTGACACCTGTCCACACAGCGCCCAAGCTCGTAGCAGCCAACATCGCCACCACAGCATTGACATGATTCCCAACATAACTTGCGACCACGTCCCCAACGGAGACACCATGACGGCGCAGACCTGCTTGACACGCTCGTACTCGCTCACGCAGCTCTCGCCACGTCACTTTATCGCGTAATGTCTCTGTAGCAGCGATGATAGCAATAGTGTCCTGGTCCACGCCAGCCGCACCACAATTAGGGTAGAGTAGATTTTCTGCAAAATTCAGCTTCGCTCCTGCAAACCAGCTCGGTCGAGGAAACATAGGTGCTGATTCGTCGACAACTGTGCTGAAGGGTGTAGAGTGGCGGACGCCAAGGAAGTGCCAGCAGCAACGCCAAAAATCGCTGGGATGCTCGACACTCCAAGCGTGAAGGGCGGCATAATTGTTGAGAGGTGGAAACGATGTGTGTGCCTCGTTAACTTTGTTGACATAATAGAGGAAAGTGTGGATGTTTGTGGTTGAGGGATTGGAGTGGCGCCAGAGCTCTTCGCCCCATTGGAAGGGTACGGTAGTCATCTCACCTGCTCAGAAGATCTCTGATGCAGCACAGCAAGTCAAATCGATTGTACTGTACAACCTAGTCAACCAACAACGAAATACAAAATTTAGTGAATGAAGAATAAGTGAACGATAGGTGACACAGCAACCCTCCAGACGTAGAATGCACGGCACGTAGACGACCAGAAGAGGAAATGTTCTTGAAGAAGTCAGGTATAGATGTGAGTGATGCCGTCGGGAAGTGGAGACGGGAGCCTTTGGAGTGCCGACGACGACAATCGTTTCACCAAGCCATCATATATCATACCGCCACCACACCACACCATCAATCCCGACTCAGCAAAGTATCGTGCGATAGAGACACCAACATCGTGCCGTATCTAAAAAGTGCAGCCCAGGAATCAGCGCGATCTCCAATCTGTCTTGGAAATACTGGCTCCCAAGCTTTGAACATTATCCTCTGGATGGCACAACCACTTCCAGCTTCCCATCCTACCATCAATTCATTACGTTTCGACGCAGAGGCTGCGGCCTGGGACTCGAACCCGGATGTGCACAAAGCTAGCGCTGGAGCCCTGACGGCGTTGCTCGAACGTGTGCCATCGTTGAAGCAGAGTGAAAGGAAGAATGGCGCAGGTATATAATACCCTTCCTTTCTATGCTATCTGCATATATCAAACAAGAGACCAGGGGCAGATGGTCCAGCAGTGGAGGTTTCACGTGAGGAGGTCTCGGTCTGATGGTTTGGTATAGCTTCTTTGACACAGAACACCCCAGCATGATCAAGGCTTTCCATGCTTGTATTGCGCTTTGGGTGGTTTGCAGTCGTGATAGACCAGTCTTTTACATACGTGTACCTGTAGCAAAGGCGTCAAAACTGAAAGCTGAGACTGTACGTTCTTACAGCACACCCGTCCTCGCACGCAGGGCCGCATGTCCTCGAGATCGGATGTGGCACAGGTATGGCCCCTCTTGACACCCACTCCTCACCTTCGCCCCCTTCTCCCACTGGTGGCGCATATTCCGTCGCGGAAAGTCCTACGACGACCAAAAGCACTCTACAGCAGAACTTCCCTGATCAGTCCTCTGCATAGGTCTACTTTCCTTCCTGCTTGCACCCCACGTCTCTAGCCTTCTCGCCGTCGATGCATCCGAGGGCATGATCAACGCCATTACACAGAAGCTCTCCCAGCCATCGGCCCCGGACAACATCACTCCTGTCTGCATCATGCTCGAAGACCCGGATGACCCTCGATTGCCTTCAGCCGACACCTCCGCACCAGAAGGACCACGTATGCGCTTCGACCTGATTGTCAGCCACTTGACGCTCCACCATGTGCCAGATATGCAACCGCTGCTAGCCACAATGAAAGGGTGTTTAGCTCCTGGTGGCGTCGTAGCATTGACAGATTTCGAGGATTTTGGGCCACTAGCAAGGCGGTTTCATCCGGAGGCGAAGATGTCAGGGGTGGAGCGACATGGTATTCCGGCAAAGGAGATGGAGCAGATGATGCGTAATGTTGGGTTCAAGGACGTGAAGGTTGAGGTGGGCTGGACTATGAGAAAGGAGATTGAGGCATGGTCGGGAGAGTGGGGTCAGAAGCGTCCGACGCTGGAGGAGAGAGATGGTAAGCCGCTGGAGGAGATGGACTTCCCGTTTTTGGTATGTATGGGTGGCAAATAGTGGTTACGGTACTCTTCACGACTGTTTGAGGGTTGGTCTTTACGTGAAGAGTCATAACCCTAATAGAGCTTCATACTTGCTAGAGACATGTTACAGTGTAAGTAGGAGGTAGCTAGAGTAGTTACGGTACTCTTCACGACTACTACAGGGATAATTACTCTGTGATAGAATACAACCTCGCCAGTATAGCTAGTCAGAATAGAAGCCTTGTTTTGATATATAGCTTAGATAGCTTAGAGGTTATAGCACTTTCCACGACCAGCCTAATATCGATTCTTTCCTGACAAAATATGCTATATTATAATTTTCTTTTTACTGAAAACATGACTCGTACCTTGGCGTTTCATGTTCTGAAACATTTAGGTTACACCTCAGATTCTGCCCCTCACCTCCAACCGTTTTCCAATCCTAGCCTAGTGTACTTTCCTTGCATGAAATGGTCTGTTCCCACCTGAAGACTCTTCTTTTCAACCTACCGACACTCTACAAATACTGCCCTGGTCTTGCTGCTGCCGCTTGCTTTGCTGTGTGTCTTGCCTTGATTGCTTTGCGAGTTTGCTAACTATCTACAGATCATCTAGAGAATGCCGCAAGTACGGTACACCCAGTGGGTGGACCGTGCCACCCTCATACGCACGAGAGATGAGATTTTCCAGCTTGATGAGACCACCGATCGTCGTCAAGCTGGATGTAGCAGGGTCGAGATGTGGATGCAGAGGGGAGAGATGCGGATACCTCTTTACGTTGAGGTGACTGGGCAGCTCATGGCAGCTCAGATACTCTGGGAGAAATACTTCGAGGATCCGGAGATGCGGTACATGTTGCGCTCCGCCTACGGAATGGCAGTGAGTCGGTAAGTTTCACGTCAGACACTGTTACTCAATTCAGACACTGTGGCTCTGCTCGGCTAACATGTAATAGCTTTGTGGGTGGATACTGCGACACCGAACAAAAAGGTGGGATGAGGGAGAATATGAGTATCGTCGCCGACCGCATTGGACTTGCAAATCTCTTCGTTGTGTTGCGCAACGACATCGCGCACATGGATCTCCCGTCACTAGTCAGACTCGAGGATGCGGGAAGGGAAGCACTACTCTGGCTGTGGAACAGGCATTGGTCAAAGCTTGACAATACAACTTTTGATTGCCGTAGGACTTTGTTCCCTGGCGAGCAGCCATACCATGAAGAGCAAAATGACCCTGACACTATGATTGATGCCACCCTTACCACCAAGGACAAGTCTAGCTCCTCGAATGCTCAATCCAACAACAACACTTCGGCTATCAAACGAGAAGAAAACATTTCTGCCATTCTCAATACCTTCCGCACAGACCGAAAGAAAGAGATTGCTGGAGGTGTGACCAAGCAGCGTAAGACCTCTGCCTCAGGCGCGGCATGCACAGCACTCTGCAAGATCTGCTCCCAGGATATGAACGAAAGAGTGAACACAATGGGCATGATTGCACGCGAACTGGTGAAAGCAAGAATGATGATACCCGCCAAACGTCAGGAGGGTGACAGCATGGAAGGGGCTTTCTTCATGTGGAGCAACTTGCTCAAACGGATGGCAGTGTACGAGGCTGGATTTCTAAGGGCGGTGCTGGAAAGACTGGTTGGCATTGTCATTGCGCCTGGCATAGTTGGTCCGTATCAAGAAGCAGTGGCAAAATGGGTGGTGGAGATTGTAAAATGGGAGACTCTAGGAGTTGGCGCAAAAGAAGACCACCGTGGGGATGTGCTGAGTATGTGTCTGGCATATCCGCGGCATTATCCTCGTCAGATTGTTGCTGAGATTGGAGACGGAGCTGGGGGAGATTTGCAGGAGACCATGCAAGAGATGCTAGACATGTCACCAAGTGCCTAGTCAGACGGAGACAAGAAGGAACGGAAGTCGACAGAGCTGAATGGAGCGTTCATAAAGGAGATCAACAACAGATGTCTGAGCGAGCAGGGCGGAACGCATATTACAGGCGTTCGAAGGGCTTGGGCTTATCTGGAACGGGTCATGGAATTGCGATCAAGAGAGAATGGATTCGAGTAAGCTATTCAGAACGAGCTGGTCATGGGAGACTCTCCTTCTTTGAGCAGTACATGTATCAACAACGTTTCATACACCTCGAGTGGGGCGAAAAGACTCCACTGAAATAGCCGTTGTCTCTAACACGAGAGCATCGTAAGCAACCTTGTCGACCTATTCCTCATTGCGACGCCATCAATTGGCAGGCCTAGGTCGCCTCTTCTCGCCGGGCGACTTTCTGCAGCTGTTTCCCCAAAGTCCTCGCATGCCAATGAGCCCCACATCACATCTATAGCCTTCCTACAGCCTCGGACATCGTCTCCTCCACGACATTCACCCTGGCCACACGCAGCCGACACTCGCCACTCCTCGACAGCCTACGCCATGGCTTCCCTCGATCCCTTTGCCAGCCCACCACGCGTTTCAAACCGCCAGTCCCAGCGCTCAAGCTACCGCAAGTCCACGCCAAACCTCAATGCGCCTCTCCCACCTCTGCCACCAGATGAGCTCGAGTTCGATCCAGCTCAGTTAAATCCTCACATCACTAGCACTTCCTCATATACCTCACCATTCGATGATCCAATACACCATGTACGACGACCTAGCCTCGACCTGGAGGACGACGACGATTATCTTGAACATAATGGCTATTTAGATCAAGATCCTTTCACAGATGACGATGCTATACCTCTACGGCCTCAGTATCCTTATGAGAGTCACGGCAACCCTGGCCGAGACTACGATCCACATCTTAATGCACCACTACCTCCTCCACCTCCTCTTCCCCCATTACCACGCGACCGCCGCAGCCGCGATCCCAGCTATTCACCACGGCGACCGAAACACAAGTTCTTCTCTTTCCAAACGCCATGGGTCACATATACCCTCACATTCATACAAATCACCATCTTCCTCATCGAGCTCATCAAGGCCGGCATGCTCACTGGCTCACCTATCGAGATACATCCGTATGTCTGACGCTTCGGTCAAGATGCAGATATCTAACCTTAGTCTAGCACCATAAATCCCATGCTCGGCCCCTCCCCTTACGTCCTCATCAACATGGGAGCCCGCTACGTCCCTTGCATGCGCAATCAGCAAGGCGTCCAAAACGCTAACGAAACAATCACATGGCCCTGCCCCAATGCCACAACAAGCACAGCCCAATGCACACTCAGCGAGCTATGCGGCTTCAACGGTATACCCTTGCCGACTCTCGGAGGCAGTCTTGATGCAACCCCAGCGCCGAACCAGTGGTTCCGCTTTTTCACGCCGATCTTTTTGCATGCAGGTTTCGTGCATATCGGGTTTAATATGTTGCTACAAGTGCTGCTGGGCGGGGATATGGAGCGCATCATCGGGCATGTCCGCTTCTTCTTCGTCTACTTCGCTAGTGGGATCTTTGGGTTCGTCATGGGCGGGAACTTCGCGCCTGCGGGCATCGCCTCTACGTACGTAGCACCTGATCTGTCAACATTCTCCCGACTCCTTTTACGCCTCTGAGCACGCATCAACTAACACTCCCCTCTCCGAAACAGCGGCGCATCCGGGGCCCTCTTTGGCTGCATCGCCCTCCTCCTCCTCGACCTCCTCTACAATTGGTCCACCCGCCGCACGCCCTACAAAGACCTCCTCTTCATCATCCTCGACATCTCCATCTCCTTCGTCCTCGGCCTCTTGCCCGGCGTCGACAACTTCAGCCATATCGGCGGATTCATCATGGGATTCCTGCTGGGGATCTTTCTTTTGCGCAGTCCAAACGTCGTGAGGAAGAAGAGTGGAGGTGTGAGATTGCCTGTTGATGGTGAGGAGGGGTCCGGTTTGGGTGTGGGTGAGGGTGAGGTAGGAGAGAGGGGCGAGAGAGAGAGACCGGTCTCAACTATGAGTACGCGCACAGCTGGAGGCACATCGAGACCACCAACGACCAAATTCTCGCCATTACCTCCCCTTCCGCTCCCCGAACGCATGCGCTCCGCCTCGCCTCTTCCACCGCTACTCGACACAACCAAAACTGTGGCTGCCACAACCAGCGTCGTACCCAGTGGTCCACCTCAGCTTCTAGACTCCACGCTTCCAGCTCCAACCGCCATGAAATCGACACTAACTACGCCCAAGCGTGCCGTTCACTGGCTCTGGTGGAGCATACGAGCTGCAGCACTGGTGTTAGCGGTGGTGTTTCTGGCCTTATTGACGAGAGGGTTTTATAAGAGTCATCAGACGACGTGTGGATGGTGCAGGTATCTGAGCTGTTTGCCCGTGGATGGGTGGTGCGAGATTGGAGAGTTGGTTTTTGTGAATAATTAGGACTCCTAACGGGAAGGGGTGGGAAGAGGGCCATTGCACGATCGTCCTGTAGGTCTGGCTTGTATATGCATGGCGTAAATGATGCAGACACACTCATGCACTTGCGTGGATCGTGGAGGATCCATATATCATTCTCTTCTGCCATATCTAATCCCTACCAACACAATCATGACATCCGATATCCTGCTTTGTCGCAGTTGCGACTTGAACTAACGAAACCTCATGCGCTACATAAACAGTTGATTCTTCCTCCTCATATCCACCTCATCCACCTCATCCGTCTCACCAGCCTCAATCCTCAAATCAACCGACCGCGCTCTCCAATATCGCTCATCGGCTGCACTCGCCCAAAATTCGCACCGTACCGCACCGCACGCTCAGCCGCATGCACAGGTTCGGGCGTTCTGCATCCACACACTTCGCGCCGTGAGCTTAACATGGCTGTCGCTTCCACCTCCTGCCTGATCTCCTCCTCCTCCTTCTCCTCCTCCTCCTCCTCCTC